>Ga0335084_10004117_pt1 | contig 14306 bp, 17 predicted proteins | sample Lox_Sample_44_FD_206721 | JGI IMG/M metagenome (GOLD analysis project Ga0335084, IMG submission 206721) | Soil microbial communities from Loxahatchee National Wildlife Refuge, Florida, United States - Lox_Sample_4.4 | ecosystem: Environmental > Terrestrial > Soil > Wetlands | place: USA...
CTCGGCCGCGGCGCAGGGCAACTTCGAGATACAGGTCTACGGCTCGGAGACCGCGGCACCGGGCACCTGGATGGTCGAGCTGCACTCCAACGCGGCGATCCAAGGCACGACGAGCCAGAATGCCGGTCCGATCCGCCCGACCCAGGACTCCGTGCACGAGACGCTCGAGATCACGCGCGGCTGGACGCCCTGGTTTGAGACAGGCGGCTACATCTTCACGAGCATCCAGCAGGACCAGGGCTGGGAATGGGTCGGCGTGCACCTCCGTCCGCGAGTGCGCGCGCCGGAAGAGTGAGGTCTGCCTGTCGGGCTCGGGCTGTCGGTCGAGGTCGGCTACCAGCAGAGCTCGTATTCGCTGGATACCTGGACGCTCGAGATCCGGCCCATCATCGACAAGCAGATCGGCCCCTGGTATTTCGCCTTCAATCCCGTCCTCGACCAGAGCCTCAAGGGTCCGGGCACGCACACCGGCATCGAGTTTTCATCGCAGGCGAACATCGGCTATGACCTGACGAAGGTCGTGAGCCCCGGCATCGAGTACTACGGTGGGCTAGGGCCGATCGGCAATTTTCTCCCCCCGAGCAAGCAGCAGCAGCTGCTGTTCGCCATGGTGGACCTCAACGTCGATCCCAAGTGGGAGATCAACTTCGGCGTGGGCGCGGGGCTGACCCACGACAGCGACGGCCTCATCATCAAGCTGATTGTGGGACGGCGCTTCTGACGAGTCAGGCCGGCCTGACTCGCGCCGGCTGCCCCGACCACTCCCAGCCGACCGTCGTTCGGGAGACCCCCAGGAGAAGGCCGCAGAGCGCGGACGGATGGACCCAGAGGCCGTCGCGCTCGGTCGCGGGGTCAGGGCCGCGGGTCGTGAAGCGGCCGGCGCGCGCCGCGAGCCGCCCGATGATGGGCCGGACGTCGTCGGTCTCGACGTAGCACATGTAGAGCGAGTCGCCGCGCCTGGCGGCCCACCGCCCCATCGCCGACTTGACGTTGGTCACCTGCGAGATCTCGATCCGGTCGAGGCGGTCCTTCGGGTTGAACATGGCGAGCGTGCCGACGTAGCCGAAGCGCTCGCTCGCGATCGGCGAGAAGCGCGACGGGTCGAGGTCGAAGATCCGCGCGTAGCGGTCCGCCGCCGCGCGCCAGTCGGAGATGAGCGTGTTGGTCACCTCGTAGAGGTGACTCACGAGCCCGACGGAGGGCCGGGCGGCGTCGGGCGTCAGCACCACGCGCATGCCGAGGGTCTCCGACTGATCGAGGTAGACCTGCGCGCCTTCCGGGGCGAAGCGACAGCCGTGGCGCTCGAGGTTGGCGGTGAGCGCCGCCATGTCGCGCGTCGAGAAGCCGGCGGTCATGAGCCCCTCGCCGTGTGAGCGCAAGTGGTCGGCGGCCAGACCCGGGCCCGTGGGCTCGCAGAGCTCCACCTCGCTCGAGCCCAGGGCCAGGACGAGCCGTGCCGCGCCGAGGTGCGCGCTCGGCGCCTCGCGCAGGCGCTGGGCTCCCAGCACCTCGGCGAAGGTCCGCGCGGCGGCCTGCCTGTCCTTGACGACGAGCTGTACCCGGTCGACCCGCTCGAGCATGACGCCTCCTGGCAGGCCGCCGACAAGGGCCCATCTGCTTCGTTGGCTCCCTCGGCCGCTCGCTCAACGTAGAGAGACTACGCCTCGCGAGCGGCACGCCGGTCGCCGCCTCGCATCTGAACCCTTCTCGCCAGCCTGCGGGATTGATTCAGACCTATTCTGAGCAGCTTGGCGTAGGGAATCCGTCCCGGGCCCGCTCTGTGCGATAATCCTGACACAAAATGACCGCGTCAGGGCCAAGACCCTAGGGCTTCCGAGGACACAGACATGCCGAAGCTCAAGAAGCCGGAAGTCGTGGAAACGGCCGCGCCCGAGCTGGCGCGCCCCGACTGGTTCGTGATAGCGCTGGCGCTCCTTGGGCTGGGTGTCGCCGGGTACCTGACCGCGCTGAAGCTCGGCGGCACGCAGGCCTTCCTCTGCCGCGGCGGCAGCGGTTGCGACATGGTCCAGGCGAGCCGCTACTCGATTTTGGCCGGCGTGCCGACCGCGATGTGGGGCGCCGGGATCTACCTCGCCATCGCCGTGCTCGCCGCGATGCCGCGGACCGTGCGCCGCTGGCAGGCCGCCTTCATGCTGGCGTCGGGCGCCGTCGCCTTCTCGATCTACATGACGTACATCTCGATCTTCGTTGTCGGCGCCACCTGCCCGTATTGCCTCGCCTCCGGCGGGATCGCCGTGGCGCTGCTCGCGGTCATGGTCTGGCGACGCCCGGCGGCGCAGGGGCGGCACGCTGCGGCCTACAAGCCCGGCCGGCTGGCGGGCCTCGGCATCACCGCGGGCGTCTTCACCGTCATCTTCGGCGCCTTCATCTTCGCCGCAGACTTCTCGGTTCCGGCCGGCTACCAGTCCGCGCTCGCCCAGCACCTGGCGAAGAACCATGCCATCTTCTACGGCGCCTTCTGGTGACCCGCGTGCAAGGAGCAAAAGGCCCGGTTCGGGTCTGCCGTGAACGAGCTTCCGTACATCGAGTGCGATCCCAAGGGCGTCAACCCGCGCCAGGATCTCTGTGAGAAGGTGCCCGTGCGCGCATTTCCGACCTGGGTGATCGACGGCCAGAAGTACGAGGGCGTCATGTCCCTCGACAGGCTTGCCGAGCTGTCGAAATTCCGCTACGCCACGCCGATCGCGGAAAAGCCGTGACGGGGGCGGAGCTCTCCGCGCTGATGGCGGGCTCGAGCCCGCACGCCGTGCTCGACCTGCGCGAGCGGGCCGCGTACGAGAGCGGCCACATCTTCCGGGCCACCAACCTGCCGCGCCGGCTCCTCGAGTTCCGGCTCGCCCAGCTGGTGACGGCCAGGAGCACGCCGATAGTTCTCTGCGACGCCGACGGGCGGCTTGCGGCGCTGGCGCTGCCCGCGGTGCGCGCCATGGGTTTCACGGACGTGCGCGTGCTCGACGGCGGTCTGGAAGCGTGGAGGCGCGAGGGGCGGGGGACGATCAGCGGCATCAACGTGCCGAGCAAGGCCTTCGGCGAATGGGCGCTCCACACGCTCCGCACGCCGCAGGTCCCGCCGCACGAGCTCCGGGCGTGGATCGACGGCGGCCGCGACATGGTGATCGTGGACTCGCGGACGCCCGAGGAGTACGCGCGCGGCTGCATCCCCGGCGCCTGGAGCATGCCGGGCGGCGAGCTGATGCTGCGCATCGGCGAGCTGGCGAAGACCCCGAAGACGACGATCGTCGTGCACTGCGGCGGCCGGACGCGCAGCTACATCGGCGCGGAGTCGCTTCGCCGCATGGGGCTGCCCAATCCCATCGTCGCGCTCGAAAACGGCACCATGGGCTGGGAGCTGGCCGGCTTCACCCTCGAGCGCGGCGCCTCTCGCCGGGTGGACGAGGTCTCCGAGGCGAGCGGGAAGCGCGCGGCGGACGCGGCCGCCAGGATCGCCAAGGAAGACGGCATCACGTGCATCACGCCGGCCGCGCTTTCCGCGCTCTGGGCCCGCCGCGCGGAGGAGAACGTGGCGCTCCTCGACGTGCGCACGCGCGAGGAGTACGAGGAGGGCCACGTGGCCGGCGCCGCCTGGGCGCCCGGCGGCCAGGCCATCCAGGCGACCGATGAGTACATCGCCGTCCGCGCGGCGCGCGTGGTCCTGGTCTGCGACGGCGCGGGGCGATCGATCATGACCGCCGCGTGGCTCAAGCGGATGGGGCTGCCGCACGTCGTCGTCCTGGCGGGCGGCCTTCCCGCGTGGAAGGCGGCCGGCGGGGCAGTCGAAGCCGGCCACCCGGATCCCGAGCCCTGGGGTTATGCCGCGGCGCGGGCTGCTGTCGCCACGCTCCCTCCCGTCGAGCTCTCCGCGGCGCTCGATGGCGGGCAGGCGCCCCTCGTCTTGAGCGTGGACCAGAGTGACGTGTACGCGCGCGGCCACGTGCCGGGCGCGGCATGGCTCTGCCGGAGCCGCCTCGAGCTGAAGGCGCCGCAGGCGCTGCCCGACCGCGCGCGGGCGATTGTCCTCACGTGCCGTGACGGTCGCCACTCGACGCTTGCCGGCGCCACGCTCGCGCGGCTCGGGTATGCATCGGTCCGCGTGCTCGAAGGCGGCACCCAGGCCTGGGAGCGCGAGGGGCTGGCGCTCGGGACCGGCAAGAGCCGGCTCCTCGACGAGACCGACGACATCGTCCTCAAGCCCTACGACAAGGGACGCGACGCCATGGAGGCGTACCTGAAATGGGAAGTCGATCTCGACCCCGCCGCTCTCGACGCCGCGCGATCAAGGTAGCGCGGAAGGCGAAGCTCCCCGCGCGCGCCGCGAAGCGCCGCGCCGGGCGCGCGAAGACGGCGCGAGTGAAGGCGCCCGGCGCCCTCGTGAGCGCTGAGTGGCTGGCCGCCCATCTGAACCACCCGACCGTGCGCGTCCTGGACGGGACGTGGCACATGCCCCAGCTCCAGCGCGATCCCCGGCGCGAGTTCGAGGAGGCGCACATCCCCGGGGCGGCCTTCTTCGACATCGACGCCATCGCTGACCGCTCGAGCCCGCTTCCCCACATGCTGCCGAGCGCCGCCCAGTTCGCGCGCCAGGTGGGCGCGCTCGGCGTCTCCAACGCCGACCTCGTGGTGGTCTACGACGTGCGGGGCGTGGTGAGCGCCGCGCGAGTCTGGTGGACCTTCCGCGCCTTCGGCCATGACCGGGTGGCGGTGCTCGACGGGGGCTTCCGCAAGTGGCGGGCTGAAGGGCGCGCTGTCGAGTCAGGAGTCGCGACGCCTGCGCCGCGGCGGTTCACCGCGCGGCTCCGGAAGGCGCTCGTGCGGGACCTCGGGCAGATGCGTCGCAACATCGACAGCCGCCGCGAGCAGACTCTCGACGCGAGGTCGCGCGGCCGCTTCGCCGGCACCGAGCCCGAGCCGCGCGCGGGACTTCGCGGCGGCCACATTCCGGGCAGCCTGAACCTGCCGTACGACGTGCTTTACCGCCCCGACGCCACGTTTCTGTCGCCCGACGGGTTGCGGCAGGCGTTCGCCGCCGCCGGCGTTGATCCTGGCAGGCCCGTCGCGACAACGTGCGGCTCGGGCGTGACGGCGTCGGTGCTGGCGCTGGGCCTGCATCTCATCGGCCACAAGAAGGTCGCTGTGTACGACGGCTCGTGGACGGAGTGGGGCGGCCGCTCCGACACTCCCGTCGAAACCTAGGAGAACCCGCCATGGCGTATACGCTCGAACAGTTCGTCGACGACCTCGACGCCATCACCGCCGCGGAGAGCGACCCGGCGGCGATCACGGCGAAAGCGGCGCCGCTCCTCCGGCAGCTGTGCCTGAACCCCGACGCGATCCCAGCCAAGTGCCGCACGGCGCCCGCGGGGCAGCGCGGCCGTTACATGCTCCACCGCGCCCCGCGCTTCAACGTCACGTCCGTGATCTGGCGCCCGGGCGACGAGGCGGCATCCCACGACCACGAGACCTGGGGGCTGGTCGGCGTCGTGGAAAACGAGATCCAGGAGACCCGCTACACGTCGTCCGGGAAGCGCGACCTCGGCGGCAAGGTCGCGCTCGGCGTGAGAGAAGTCCTCCGCCACAAGGCCGGCGCGGTTTCGATGCTCGTCCCGCCCCATGATGAGATTCACGCCATGTTCAACCCGACCAAGCGGGACACGGTCGAGATCCACGTCTATGGCAAGGACCTGGCAGGGCTCCAGCGCCACGTCTTCGACAAGGACGGTACGGTCAAGTCCCTCGTCAGCGCCAAGTACATGAACTGCTGACGGGCTCACGCGGAGCGCGGACGCCGTCGCATGTCGAAGGATCTCTGGGACCTGCCGCTCTCGACTGACTCGTCGCGGGCGGCCGAGCAGTACGTGCTGGCGGTGGAGAAGCTGCTGTCCGCCAACGCCGGCGCCGAGGAGGCGCTCGCACGCGCGATCGACGCCGACCCCCGCTTCGCGCTCGCGCACGCGGCCCGCGCGCGCGTGCTCCAGCTGCGAGGCGCCATGCCCGAGGCCCGAGCCGCCGCGGCGCGCGCGATGGAGCTCGCGCCCGCCGCCACCCGGCGCGAGCGCGGCCACATCCAGGCGCTCTCGCTCAACCTCGAGCCGGATATGCCCCGCACGCTGGCCCACGTCCTCGAGCACCTGCGGGAATTTCCGCGCGATGCCCTCGTGCTCTCGCTCACCAGCGGCGTCTTCGGCCTGATCGGCTTCAGCGGCCGCCGCGACCGGAACGAAGCGCTGCTCGATCTCCTGGACGGGCTGTCCGTCTCGTACGGCGAGGACTGGTGGTTCCTCAACGTGCACGGCTTCGCCTGCACCGAGGCGGACCAGCGGTCGCGGGGCCGGCGTCTCGTGGACCGCGCGCTCGCCCTGAACCCGCGCAACGCCCACGCCGCTCACGCCCGGGCTCACGTCTGCTACGAGGCGAACACGAGCGAGGAGGGGGCGGCCTTCCTGCGGCCCTGGCTGGCCGACTACGATCGGGCCTCGCAGTTGCACTGCCACCTCTCCTGGCACCTGGCGCTGTTCGAGCTCGCCCTCGGCCGCCCGGAGGTCGCCTGGACGCTCTACGAGGAGCACATCCGGCCGGTCAACTCCTACGCCCCCGCCCTGATCGGGCTGACCGACTCGGTGTCGCTTCTCTGGCGCTGCCGTCTCTGGGACAAGGAGCGCGGGGCCGTGGCGTGGGGCGAGCTGCGGGAGTTCGCGCGCCGATCGTTTCCCGCGCCGAGCGTGGCCTTCGCCGACGCGCATGTGGTGATGGCCTGCGCGGCCTGCGGCGATCGCGCGGGCACTGAGGCGAGGATCGAGGAGCTGCGCCTTGCCGAGCGGGAGGGACGGCAGCCGGCGGGGCACGTCGCCGCGGACGTGGCCGAAGCCATGGCGGCCTTCGCGCAGGGCAACGACGACGCGGTGATCCGGCTCCTCGCCCCGGTATTGGCGGAGCTCGTGCGCGTGGGCGGCAGCCACGCGCAGCGCGACGTCTTCGAAGACACCCTGCTGGGCGCATACCTGCGCTCGGGCCGAACGGAGCAGGCCGCGCAGCTCTTCCACGAGCGGCTGGACCGACGGCCGTCGGCCCGCGACCGCTCCTGGCTCCAGCCCCCTAGTTCACCGCCGGCCTCTCGAGCGTGAAGCGGTGTTCGCGGTGGCTCGCGCTCTGTAGCTCGGCGATTGCGGTCTCCTAGTAGACCTCGTCGCGCTCACCGAACTCGAAGGCCTCGGTGCGGTCCTGGAGCTCTTCCGGCGTGACGAGGCCCTTGGCTTCCAACAGGCGCTCGAAGGAGGCAAGCCAGCGCTCGTAGTAGCGCGAGTCCTCGCCGCGCGCCTCGGCTTGCGCGATCTGGGCGATCAGCTGACGCTGGAACTCTTCCCACCCGTAGAGGCGGTGATCGTGGAGCGCGACGGCCATGCCGAAGACGCGCCCCTCCCACGGCTCCTCGAAGACCAGCTCGCCGTTCTTGCGCGGCACCGCCGCGGGCCCGTCCATGTTGGCGACGAGCCTGTCCGATGACGTACCGCCGAGCAGGGTCGCGGGAGGCGGGACGCGGCAGGCCTTCGGCTGCGGCGCGCCTGGGCGGAGATGCAGGTCGTCCACGGGCTGGCCGTCGGGCCGGTCTTCCCACGTGGACGCCGTGAAGCGGAAGGCCGCGAGGGCGGGCGGCGGCGGCGACCACGCCTCAGAGCGGACCATGTCCTCGATCCAGTCGTAGAGCGCCACGACTTGCTCGTCAGTCGAGATCGAGTGGAACCAGGCCTGCCGCCCGTCGAAGAGGAGCATGACCACGTTGGCCAGCGCGCAGGGGCCGAGGCAGCCGCCCACGGTGAGATGGACGCGGTTGCGAAGTTCGCGCCGCTCCCACTCGGAGTGGTAGAGGTCGCGCGGCACGGGCGCGTAGCCGTCCTGGACGCGCCCGCAGCAGCAGGCCTCCGCGCAGACGAAGAGCTGCCCCTGCATGCGCGCGACGTGGATGCGCCTGCCGTCGGGCCGGCTGACGATGTTGCGCACGGTCAGCGGGCCGCCGCTGGAGCCTGGACCAGCGCCACGCCGATCATGGCGTCTCGTGTGACGAGGGCGGCGAGCTCGGCCTCCGAGAGCCCCTCGGTGCCCTCCGGGCGCTGCGGCAGGACCATGTAGCGTATCTCAGCGCTCGAATCCCACACGCGGATCTCTGTGTCCTTCGGGAGCTCGACGCCGAACTCGGCCAGCACCTTGCGGGGCTCGAGGACGGCCCGCGAGCGGTAGGCGGGCGCCTTGTACCACACGGGCGGCAGGCCGAGGACGATCCACGGGTAGCAGGAGCAGAGCGTGCAGACGACCATGTTGTGGATAGCGGGCGTGTTCTCGTGGACCACCATCTTGTCGCCGCCGCCGCGCCCGGTGAAGCCGAGCTCCGCGATGGCGGCGGTGCCGTCATCCAGGAGACGCCGCTTGTACGCGGGGTCGACCCAGGCGCGGGCGACGACCCTGGCGCCGTTCATCGGCCCGACGTCCTTCTCGTAGGTCTGCACGACCTTGTCCACCAGCTCCGTGGAGAGCAGGCCCTTCTCGATCAGGAGCGACTCGAGCGCGCGCACGCGGTGGACGACCCAGGGCTCGGGCTCCGTGTGATGGCTGCCCATCTCAGGCCTCCGCCGGGTGGAGATAGCTCTCCCAGAGATCGATGTAGACGCGCTCCTTCGGCTCGGCGGTGTCTCCCCACAGCTCGCCGGACTCGAAGCCCACGCTGTAGAGCGGCTCGGGGCAGCGGCCGCGCCCGTGCGCGTGGGCGTCGGGCAGGATGAAGACGCCGTGGATCGCGTGGATGCGCCCGCGGTGGCCGCGCGCGTAGCCCGGCAGGCGCGTGTGACCGGCCGGCTGCCAGTTGCGCGTGACGACCGGGTCGCCCGGCTTGAAGCGCGGCGCGGGCCTGGACTCGCTCTTCTCGGCCATGCCTTTGCGCACGAGCACGTCCATCACGCGGGCGAGGAGCTCCGGATCCTTCCGATCGGGCAGGGGGGCGTCCGGGTTCTTCTCGAAATGCCTCGTCCGCGCGTCGAGCTCGTCACGTCCGATCACGCCTTTCTCGACGAAGAGCCGCTCGACCGAAGCGAGCCAGTGCTCGTAGTAGCTCGTGTCGAGGTAGCGCGCCTGCTCCATGCGCTCGACGCCGTGGCGAAACTCGTCGATGTTGAAGATGTGATTGATCATGCCGATCAGGTTCATCACGAGCACGGGCTTTTCCCAGTCAGCGTGGAAGACGGGCTCGTTCGGCTCCCGTTCGATGCGACCGAAGCCGTGCATGCCGCCGAGGTCGTGGACGCCGTTCATGGTGGGTGTGCGCGGATGATCCCGCGTGGCGGCGAGGCTGTCAAGCCGGGCTAGCCGCCGGCCAGCTTGGTCGTGTAGCCCTGGCCGCGGAGCCGCTCGGCGATGCGCTCGCGGTGGTCACCCTGGATCTCGACGCCGCCGTCCTTGACCGCGCCGCCCGCGCCGCAGAGCCGCTTGAGCTCCGCCGCGCGCTCCTCGATGTCCTGGGCCGGTAGACCGCGGATCACGGTCACCACCTTGCCGTTCCGCCCGCTGCGATCCCGAAAGATGCGCACCACGCCGTCGTTGGGCACCTTCGGGCCCGCGGGCGCCGGCGCGCGCGGGGGGGCGGGCCGGTTGATGCGCCCGCCCTCGGTCGAGTAGACGCGCCGGGAGTTGCTCACGGGCGCTAGTTTAGCAAGATCGCGGCGGGATATACTCCCGGCGGTGAAGACCGACCTGCTCTTGATCCCGATGGGCGCGCGCTGGGCCGAGGTCCGCGCCGCGGCCGTGGCCGCCGACGAGGCGGGCTTCGACGGCATCTGGACCTGGGATCATCTGCGCGATCCCGACGGCGACCCCGCGGGGGTGCCGGAGTGCCTGACCACGCTCGCCGCGCTCGCCGAAGTGACCAAGGGCGTGACCTTGGGGCCGCTGGTGCTCAACGTCTCGAGCAGGCACCCGGGACTCCTCGCGAACATGGCGGCCACGATCCAGCAGGTGTCGGGCGGGCGTTTCATCCTGGGCCTCGGCGCCGGAGGGAGCAGGGCGACGCCCTATGCGCGGGAGCAGGAGGCGCTAGGCCTCGCGGTCGAGCCCGACGCGGTGCGGGCCCAGCGCGTGGTCGAGGCCGCGCAGGTCCTCCGGCGTCTGTGGTCGGGCGAGCGCGCGAGCTTCGCCGGAGAGCACTACCGCCTCGACAAGCCGGAGGGCTACCTGCGGGCCGATCCCGCGCCGCCCATTGTCATCGGCGGCTTCGGGCCGCGCATGGCGGCCATCGCGGGAAAACACGGCGACGGCTTCAACACCCAGGCGCGGCACCCGCAGCTCGCGGAGCTGGCGCGGATCGCCCGAAGCGAGCACGAGGCGGCTGGACGCGACCCCGCCCGTTTCAGCCTGAGCGTCTTCGCGGGGCTGGCTCCCGCCTGGCTCCGTGCCGACTCAGAGAACCGGGCTGCGCTCGAGCGCGTGGGCGTCGACCGCGTCATCCTCTTGACGGAGCCGCCCTACGATCCGTCCCAGATCAGCAAGGCCGGCCGCCTCCTCGCAAGCTGAGCGCGCTCTCACACCGAAAGGACCTCCATGGCGTACAAGGCATTGGATCTCAGCGGCAAGGTGGCGCTCGTCACGGGCGGCAACAGCGGCATCGGGCTCGGCATGGCCGAGGCGATGGCCCAGGCTGGCGCCGCCGTCTGCATCTGGGGCACGAACGAGGGCAAAAACGCGGCGGCGCTCAAGCGTCTCCAATCGCACGGGGGCAGGGCGCTGGCGATCCGCTGCGACGTCAGCGACGAGGCCGCGGTGGACCGCTCGTTCGCCGAGACGGTCAAGGCGCTCGGCCGCGTGGACGCCTTCTTCGCCAACGCGGGCGTCAGCGGGCGCGGCGGCTCCTCCGGCGGCTTCGCCCAGATGTCCACGGTCGAGTGGCGGCGGGTGATGAGCGTGAATCTCGACGGCGCATTTTTCAGCCTTCGCGCCGCCGCGCGGCACATGGTCGAGCGCGGCGGAGGCGGGTCGATCGTGTCCACCGCGAGCCTGGCGGCCGTCATGGGCGCGGCCCGCAGCGAACACTACTCCGCCACCAAGGGCGCGCTCATGGCCATGACGCGCTCCATGGCCGTCGAGCTGGCGCGGCACCAGATCCGCGTCAACACCGTCGTGCCCGGCTGGATCGACACGCCGATGACGGAAGCGGCGCTCCACGGCGAGGCGTTCAAGGGCAAGGTGCTGCCGCGCGTGCCGCTCCGGCGCTGGGGCGTGGGCGACGACTTCGGCGGCGTCGCCGTCTACCTCGCCAGCGACGCCAGCAAGTACCACACCGGCGACACGTTCGTGATCGACGGCGGCTACCTCATCTTCTAGCAGGCGGCTGACGAGGAGCGTAGATAACACAAAACCTGCGGTCAGCCACGGCCCGCCTTGTCACAGCCGGGTCTTGCCGTAGACGAGCAGGCCCTGGTATTGATCCCGCTGCGCTAGGTCCCCTCGTCGAACCGCGTCCTCGACAAGCCTTCGCGCCTCGCGCCAGGCTCGGGACCCGTCATAAAAGAGGACGGTTCCCGCGACATTAACGTGCCGGATCAGCAAGGCAAGAACCGAGGCATCATCATGCCAGACGAGCGACCTGCGTCCATAGTTCTCCGGCGGGAACTCGCACAGGTGAAAGAGCGTCGCCACGTCGAACCGGGGCAGACACCCGTCGTGCAGGCAGTACAGGTCCGTCAGCAGGACTTTGTAGTTCTTTTCAAGCTCGCGATGTTCAATGATGAGCTTCAGATACCGGGCATGTTCACGCACGTTCGTGGTGATGCCGAGTATGTGATTGTCCAGCTTGTTCAGATGGCTTCCCAATCCGACCGCGTGGTGCAGTCCGGTTCCCAGGTGAAAGATCGACTTGTTGCGGATTTCGCGCGAGGTCATGTAGTCGACGAACCACGCGTCGCACGGACACTCATCTAGACGCAGCGGGTGGCCAGCCTCCGTTCGGTAGCGATAAAATTCGTATTCCTTGCTTGGATCTTCCGGCCGGTACTTCAGGGTCCAGAAGAAGCGACGGACTGCGACGATGCCCCTTCGCATGACGTGATGTCGCTTGTAACGCCAGTACACGACTCATGCTCCTCTCTGACGCATCGTCGCCCGGCGGCTGCCGGGCCGAACCTGCTCTCCTGGGTAGATTTCAAGATACGACAATGGACGGGCCTGGTGACAGCCGCCTCAACGGGGGGGACGGTTGCCGGCGACGACAAACTTCATCAACGACGTTCTGGTGATCAGATGGTAAAGGTGTTGTGCTCTGGGGCGCACGATCGGCACCGTCGCCCTGACCTTCTTCTGCGCCAGGGGCAGGCCCTCGGGCTCGGCGGGTCATGACTGACAATGGAGATCATGCCACGGAGTGGGCCCATGGAACGGGCGAGCGCCGCTGGAGGGCATCGAGGTTGGCCATCCCCAGAAGGGAGGAGCGTAGATAACATAAAGCCTGTTCTCAGCCAGGCCCACCTTGTCACAGCACCTCCGTCGAGCGCCGTGGAGCCGGCTCGATCGACCGCTGATGGCAAATGCTCTCTCCCGCCAGGTGTGAGAGGCGCGGAAGGGCCCAGCTGAGTTACTGCGGGCGCGCGAACGGCTCGTAGCCGAACTTCTGGCCGCCGACGCTGGCATCGGCCATGAGACCGCCCTTGGTCGCAGTGAACACGGCCACGCCCTCCTTGTACTTGGCGTCGGCCGAGGCGCCCGACTTGAGAGCGACGGCGGCGGCCCCGGCCGACAGGGCGGCGTTGCCCTTCTCAAAGTCCGCCACTGCGCTTGCCGTCTCGAAGAAGATCACCTCGGAGTACTCCTGGCCGCCGAGCTGCGCCCCGATCGTGACCTGCGTGAGGCTGGCCTTGCCCATCGCCTTGCCCTTCACGAACAGCACCCCCGTCCCGTGCGCGCCGCCGACCCCGATCGCTCCCTTGGTGATCGTCGGAAACACGACGTAGCCGGCCGAGCGCGCCGCGAATGTCGCCAGGCTGGGGTCGTTCTTTTGGAAGACCGCGAGCGTCTTCCGGGCCTCCGTCACCAGCTCGGCGTCGCTGGCAAGGGCCGCCCTTGTCGCCACCGGCACCACCAACGCCAGCGCGGCCGCCATTGCCGCCGCTCGCACCGCCCATGGCCCGTTGAGTCGCCCCATGGTTCCACCTTCTCCTTTCCGTGAATCTCCAGCGTTCGCCAAGGAGGCCGCCGTTCTGATCTGACTTGAGACGGCGCCCGGATTGGAATCGTTCCCTGTCACTCCGCGTCAAGCCGCTTTCAGCAAACGGGTAATCCCAACCAAGATCACAGCGCCAACAAATGCAACAACGATAGACCCGATCATGCCGCCGCCCGGCCAGATTCCCAAGAGACCGAAGACCCAGCCACCGACAACCCCGCCGACCAGACCGAGAATGATGTCAACGAGAATGCCGTAGCCACCACCCCGCATGACCTGGCCAGCAAGCCAACCCGCGATAAGACCAACCACGATCCAAGCGAGAAAGCCCATGTCCGCCTCCCGTCGCCACGTTTGATACGGAAGTCTCTCTGTGTGATCGAGAACATACGCTCGGCGTCAAGAGTCCGCAATCCGATTCCCGTACCGAGCGTCGAGAGGATAAAATCTGTTGTCAGCCACGGCCCTCCTTGTCACAGCACGGATAGTCCTCTTCCACGTTGCGCCGTTTCGGTCAGAGCGGCGCTGGGTGGTCAAATCGGGCTCTTGAATCACAGGGTGGGAGCTCGCCATGCGAATGCCGGCGTGACCGGCGATTCGCTTGCAGGACAGGCACTTGCTCGATTTGCCCTGCCGAAGGTAAATTGGTGCCATGAACCGGAGAACATTCGCCCTGACTCTGGGTGCCGGGCTCCTCGCGGCGCCCGGCTCGGCGCGGGCGCAGGGGCGGAAGATGGCGCGCGTGGGCTGGGTCGGCGCTTGGTACTCCCGCTCGGGGGCCGCCCTCTTCTTGGATGCGTTCCGTCAAGGGATGCGCGACCGCGGGTACATCGAGGGGCAAAACCTCACGGTCGATGCCCGCTGGATGGAGGGGATAACGCCCGAGGAGGGAGCCAGCATCGCCGCTGAGCTGGTTCGATCGAAGGTCGACGTCCTCGTGGCGCAAGGCGCGTCGATTTTCGGGGTCAAGGCCGGGGCCGGACCAGTGCCCGTGGTGTTCGGCTATAGCGGCGATCCTGTGGCAGCGAAGCTCGTGGCCAGCCTCGCGCGGCCCACCGCCAACCTGACGGGCATCACCTTCCTCACCCTCGAGCTG
>Ga0335084_10004118_pt1 | contig 14304 bp, 14 predicted proteins | sample Lox_Sample_44_FD_206721 | JGI IMG/M metagenome (GOLD analysis project Ga0335084, IMG submission 206721) | Soil microbial communities from Loxahatchee National Wildlife Refuge, Florida, United States - Lox_Sample_4.4 | ecosystem: Environmental > Terrestrial > Soil > Wetlands | place: USA...
CGAAGTAATAGCCGAAGCGGGCTGTGGCCACTAATCGAGGCGTGATCGAGTAGTCCGCACCAAAGTTCAGTGTGACGTTAGGCGCGACATAGCCGACACTGTGAGGATAGGACGAAGGATCGATGGTCGAAGCGACGTTGAACAGGCCGTTTGCCGAATCCGACGGGGGCAAGTTGACGCCGTTTTCACGTTGGTACTGGTACAACCACGATCCGAACAGACGGATCTTGTCGTTGACAGCCGCGTCGACGCGAGCCGTTGTGTAGTAAGTCTGCTGGTTACGGCTGAACGGCACCACGCCGAGGCCAGGAAACGCACTGTTCGGAACGTTGTAGTTGATGAAACGCTCCTGGTTATTCCACTCCGGGTTGAATGCAACGAAACCGAAGATTCGGTTCTTCAGGATCGGGCCACCGAATGTGAAGCCCGGGAAAACGTCACTGGTATGCGGTCGGACTGGCTGATAATTCTGCGAGGCGGCGTCAAAGTATGCCGCGTCGCCGTAGGGATTGCCCGGGTCTCCCGGATTCAAAAACGTGGAATTCGGGTCGTACCGCGAATATGCGTTCGGAGATCCATCAAGCGCATCGTTCTCAAACTGCATGAAGAGCGAACCGTGATAAGCGTTCGACCCTTTCTTCATAATGACGTTAACAACTCCGCCCAGCGCGCCACCGTGCTCAGCTTCGACGCCAGAGCTTTTGATCTGGACTTCCTGAATGAAGTCGAACGGCACGTTCGTGTGCGAGTAACCGCCGATGAGGTTGGCAGTTTGCTGGCCTTCGACCAAGTAGGAGTTCTCCGCGTCAGATGCGCCGCCTACCGAATATCCAAAGGCTCCGCCATTCGTGGTGCTACCCGGAGCATTGCCGCCGCTTCCGTTGGTAGCGGTGCTGCCTTCGAGAGGTTCGTTGCGAGCCGAAGGCGCAAATTGAATGACCGACTGGAAGGAACGTCCGTGCGGGACGTCTTGCACGATGTCATTCGTAATGTTCGTCTGTGTGGTTTGGGTCGTTGTATCAATCAGGGGGGCGGCGCCGCTCACTTCAACCGTCTCAGAAGCGCTGCCAACCTCAACCGTCAGATCCACCGTTGGAAGGTGACCCACTTCAATAACGAGACCTTCTCGCTTCACACTCTTGAAATTCTTCGCGGTCACCGAAATCGTATAGGTGCCTGGCGGCAAGTTCGCGAAGCGGTAGTAACCGGCCGAGTCGGTATCGAGCGACTTCGAGCCAACCAGGTTTACGCCGGTGACTTCAACGCGCGCGCCAGTCACGACCGCACCGGTTGTATCTTTCACTGTACCTTGCAGGCCGCCCGTCGTTTCCTGGGCGAACATAACAGCAGCAGACAGGCACAATGCCGCCGCTGCTAACAACGCAATCAGCTGTAAGGACTTGCTAAATCGCATCCCTTCCTCCTTGAGAATTCTTGTTGCGGGCTTCGGCTCTCTGCGGCATGTGTCTTCGATTGATACTTCGCCGCGTCCGAAAAGAACTGCGAACGACCCCCTGGGTTTTATTTGTGAGCTGGATACCCGATCAACGCTCAAACGCCGCCCATCTTCGTGGGCTTCAATAAAAAATCGTTTTGCTGTTATGTCTTCTGGGGCTGAATCGCACCTAGACATACAGTGTGAACACTAAGGTAATGCAACTAGCAGTCCAAACAGTAGAGCACAACAAGCCTAGTGTTTTCAAACAGTTATTGTCTGGTTAACAGCCCGCGATACAGAAACTCGTATAAGCTTTTGGTTGATATTATGGATTTTGGTATGAACGGCGGTCGCGAACGCTTCAGTGGTGCTTCTTGGACGGTCTTACAGCGACCTCGCCCGGCGCCAACACACGCCTCACGATCGGCGTGTTGAGCTTGTATTTGTGTTCCGCTACATTTCCGGCGTCGTCCCGAGTCCTGAGGATGAAAACCGGGAGCGTTCCTTCCTTGTCGAAGTTCTCCTGAGTGACGGTCACAGGAAGAACGCCGTCAAATCCATGCTCGCGATAAGCAGTCTCATAGCGGTGCTTCCGCTGGTTCCAGGTGAAGACCCTGACCTGATCGTAGTCATATGTCGCACCGTCGTGAGGCTCGGTAAGCAGGCAAAGATACTGCGGGACCTTCTTGTCTCCGTCCTGGACATCATCGAGAACAAAAAACGCGACGAATCGCTGGCCTTCGGCGTATTGGGCGATATCGAGCGGAACGTCGACGTCAACCATGCGGGCCAGAACCCATCCCACCCGATTCTGATCATCCCGAACCAGCCACCAGTCTTCGAGGGCAGGACCGGATGCTTGCTTTCCAGCACTCTTCGACGAAATGGGCTTCGCTGCGGGCTGCGCGACGATCTGCTTCTCGGCTGTCGCCCGCTTCAGGAGCGCTACTTTCGCGCCTGAGGAGAGTTGGTACAAATGGTCCGTCTCACGCCCAGGAGTGATGTGGAGATTCGTGTCATTTCGCAGGATTCCGGGAGCCTGCGACGGGGCGTTCAGATTGTCTTGCGTGAGTTTCTGCAAACCATCAAAAGTCTTCTGATCGATCAGATATCGTTGTTCAACCCAACCCTCGATGCCGCTTGCGGTCCTCACACGTGCAAAGCGTTTTTCACGATCGACGATCTCGACACGTTCACCATTTTTCACGGTCCCTACACGATTGTAGACAGCAGCCACCTGATCCCGCAGGGAAGCTTGGGGTGCAGATACGTACGCAACCTCCAGTACTCGATGACGTCCGCGATTACAGGCTGGAAAACTCAGTAGAGCGGCCAGTAGTAAAGCCGCCCATGGAGTGCGGGCTGAACAAGAGTGCATCACTTTGCAGTGGATTTACCTTTAAATATAACGCGGAAAGCGTGCTGGACTGTGGCACGAAAGTTTACGTCTAATGCACCCGCTTGACCCGAGACATTGGTGTCGCGCGTCGGTTACCATAGATATAGCCGTTTGCCATCGTTTTGGTGGGAGCGACAGGTTGCTTCGGGACCATTTCCCGCGTCTAACCAAATGGGGGACCGCCTGCATTCAATTGGATAAATTGTCTATGAAAAAGAACTGGAATCGTTGTGCCTTGTTGTCGATCGCATGCCTGCTGCTGTCTGGTGCCGTCGTGAGCGCTGCGCAGGACACTGTCCAGTCCGTGTTCCGTCCGCCGAAGGGTTCGCAGATGGCAATCGTGGTCTTTGAAGATCTGGAGTGCCCGATGTGCCGACGTACGGCCCCACTGGTGGAACAGGCTTCGAAGACGTACAAGATTCCAGTGGTGCGGCATGACTTCCCGCTTCCGATGCACCCGTGGTCCTATCAGGCTGCTGTTTACGCGAGGTACTTCGACACGCATTCCAAAGAATTGGGGAACCAATTCCGGGATTACATTTTCGAGAACCAACTCGAAGTCAACGTGCAGAATCTTCGCTCGTACGCCGAGAAATTTGCCACTGCGCACAAAGTTGAGTTGCCCTTCATCATCGACCCCAACGGAAAACTGGCAGCCGAGGTAAATGCTGATCGTGATCTGGGCAAGGCGATCAAGTTGGATCACACTCCCACGGTTTACATCGTCAGCAGCAAGAATCCGAGCAGGCCGTACGTCGAAGTCAAAGACAACAATCAACTCTACTCAACCATTGATGCGATGATGAAAGAGTAGCGGGAATTGCAGATTTTCTATCTCAGATTGCAGATTCCTTCCCGGACCGATCTGCAGTGGCTTTCCATCTGAAAGCTCACATCCGAAATCTATAATCGGAACTACTCCCGCTTGCGTCGTAGGGTGCACCTAAGGGCAAGGAAATAACCGCTGCGCCTGCGGGCCCTGTGCGCAAGGGCATTAGGCTTCAGCTTTACGGTGTGACCGTTATCGTTGCCGCGTTACTGGTGATGCTGCCAATCGTAGCGGTCACCGTAACAACTCCACCTTGACCCGTTTGTAAGCCGGATATGATGGTGACAGTTCCCGCAGATACTGTCGCGAGGTTCGTGTTACTAGAGGTCCAAGTGGCAACGCTAGTCACGTCGTCAGACCCGTTACACGTCGCCGCAGTCGCAGTAATCGAAATAGATGGATCGTTGGTCGTTATCGTTCCACTCGTCGGTTTTAGAGTGATCGACTGAATACATCCAACTGTAACGGTCACGCTCTGTGTACCGGTGATCGACGGATTGTCATTGGATGCCGCCGTAACGGTGGCAGTCCCAGTCGCCACCGAGGTCACCAGCCCGTTCGAGTTGATCGTCGCGGTTGTCGTGGGATCAATGGTCCAACTGACCGATGGATTGCCTGTGCTACCGTCGTTAAAAGTGCCGACAGCGAACATCTGGACCGTATTGTTCGTGCTGCCGGTCTCGATGGTGGGTGACGCAGGACCGACGGCTAACGATGAGAGCGTGGGTTTTACAAAGAATCCCGTGCAGCTGGCCGCCAGGGCCAGAGTGGCCAGCACTGAAAACGCGCCAATCAAACGCAAATTCGTCTTTTTCAATGACATTCCGGTCTTGACACCCTTGGCCAGTGCGGCACCCAAATGAGATTAGGTACAAAAATTGTAGCAGAGGACGCAGGCCCCAAATGCACAGCGGTACTGAAATTGGGCGCCGTATCCTCTTCGATAATCGGGTTGCTAAACTCGTCCTCTGCCATTCAGAACGCCGCTTTTGGAAGCACTTGCAAAAGAAATGGAGCCGTGGCTGTAGGCTCGAATTCGGCTCAGATGATCACTCTATCGTCCTCGGTGCTCCTCCTTCGGAGGAGGACTTTGCCGATGCTGCTGCGGCTGCGGGTTCGATCGAGGAGCGCTCTGTTGCGGCGCTTGATGCGACGGTGCAGGTCTTGACTCGTTGTTCGGAGAGTAGTGTTCTGGCGGGCGGCTCTCGCTGGGCCGACTTTCGTTCGGGCGGGTCTCGTTTGGTCGATCCACATTCGATCGATTGTTTCCTGACGGCGGCGTAAATGACCGGAAGCCTTCATTCGAGCTCGGCCGACTGGTGTTGCCTCCGCTGGAATTAGTGCGGCCAGCGTTGTTAGCTGCCGGCGCATTGCTCTTCCCCGGCGGAGTAAAAGAGCGGAAACCTTCGTTCGATCGATTAGGGGAAGCCGATGAAGGCCGATTTGCGGTGGCTGGCGCGTTCACCCTGGCCTCACGCGGAGACATCGCGGGTGCATGATACCGAGCTCCCGCGGTGCGCGCTGCAACCACCGAGCGGCCGCTGAAGTCCGCAGGACGCGCTGTGGCCGCTACTGCGGGACGTCCCTGGTTCACCGATGCCCAATTCTGCCGATTCTGACTGGCGAGCTGCGCATGTTGATTCTGCACGGCCAAGGGAGCCGTGTGCGATTCGCGCGCGTATGTCTGTTCCTGTGCTGACGGCCGCGCAACGACGCCGCCGGTCCCGCCGTTATAACTAACATTGTTCACGGTCGTGTGGTTCACCACCACAGTTCGGTTGTAGACGTTGGTCACATTCGTGACGCTGACGTTGGTTACGCTGCGGTTGTAGTAAAACGCTCCCCTGCGCCACTCGCCGCCTGCAAACCCCACACCGGTGTAGCCGTAGCCGTAGTTAATTCCGCCGTAGAAGCCAATGTGCGGCCCCCAATATCCGGGGTGCCAAGCGTAAAATCCGCCGCCCCAGCCCCAATATCCGGGAGTCCAATACATTCCAACGGGCGCCATCACCCACGTGCCCGGCACCCAGTAATAGCCTCCGTCGTCATTCCAACCCCAGTATCCAGGAGTCCAAATGTAGCCCGGCCCCGGGCAGATTGGCTGCGCATAAACCGGCAGCGCAGGAGGCCCGAAGCGCACCGAAACACCGATCGCTACCTGACCAAAGCACGCGGCAGAAAACGTCGCTAAAAATAATGTCAGAATCACCCACCGGACTAAAGATCCCTTCACATTGCTCAACATTCTCATAAGTTTCCTAAGCCGAACGGTATGAATCTAATGCACCGATATTGTGGACCAAGAAGCCTCCTTCGGCCCAATTGCGTTCCTTGGCTGTAAACACCGAGAGCGAGCGTATGTTGCTGTCGCAGCAAAACTTTTGCGAATGAACAGGATGCGAATGGCGCGAAACAGCCGAAGATGAAAAGCGGGATTTAGTTCACTTTCTTTGCTTTTGCGATGCGCTCGTCGATGGGCTTGCGTCCGGCGAATCCTTCGCGAGTTCCGTGCCAGTGGGTGATCCCTTTTTCGCCCAGTTTCCAGCACAGCAGGATGGTTTCTCCTTCGACCTCACACGGGAAATCAAGTAGTCCGATATCGAGATCCTTCACCTGCACGCCGATCGAATCGATCTCTGCGACGGCGTCTTTTGCGCGCTGCTCCGCCTTGGCGCGTTCTGCCTTGCGCCGGGCCAAAGGCACAACGTCGAGAAACATTCCGCCGTTGAGAAATATCCGGTGCTGTAGGGCTTGCTGCTCGGCCTCGGTCTCTTCGATCACCTTTTTTGCATGGATCGCGGTGCGCAAAAGTGATTCGAGAACGGGAAGCAATGCTTGTGCTTCATCGAGAGTAAATCTTCGATCAGACATGGGCCTCTTCTATTTTAACGTACTCCGCGCGACCGAAATAACCGCCGGCTGCGACCGAAGCGGCGGGATCGCAATCCGTCGGGTGAACTCACTTCGCGACTTTCTTTGGACGAACAACGATCTCGACCTGCGACGCCATCTCGTCGGCTTCCGCGCGTGCCTGCGAGGGAGCAGTCACCGGCTCATATACGGTATTGCTGAGGAACTCGTCGGGTGCGACGGCCAGGGCGTATGGACCATGCTTCGAAAAGCGTACCTCGAAATGTCCCGCACTGTTGGTGTACGCGATTTCTTTCCCGATATGAAGCGCCGCTCCTTCCACCGGAACGCCCTGCTCGTCCTTCACGGAGCCGTGCACAACATACTTTGAGATTGAGAATGAGTCCTGGGAAACGGCGTTCACCGCCAGGCCCCGCTGTCGATATAACCATGTGCTCATCCCAAACGAATAGCGAATGTGGCCGTCTGGAGCGACATTGGATGCGGCTGTCAGTTGCAGCGGTCCGGTCACTCGCACCATCACGTTCAACGCGAGTGCTTGCTCGAACGGATTCAGCGGACGAAACGGAAGATAAACGTTCTGATAGTCCGCTCGAAACTGAAAACGGTTGCTGGTGAAATCACCGCCGAATGCGAACGTAGTTTGGCCATCGGTGCGCGAAATGAGTTGCAACAAGCTGAAGCGCGACGAAAAATCTTCGCGTACTGTTCCTGAGAGGATTGTCACTGTGCCGGATCCGATGGTCTCAGGTGGCACAGATTTCGGCTTGCTCTCGAACCAGTTGGTATTTAGCTCGAATCGCCGCCCGAGCCTGCGGCCTACATAGATGTTCTTGCCTTCCGTTTGCCGGCCCGAAGCATTCGACGCGAAAAGCCCTGTGCCAAAATAAAAGCGTTTCACATGAAAATCGGCCGAGAACTGATTCACAGAGGCTTGCTGCATGGTACCGCCGAGCGTTACGGGTTCGAGGATGTTCTGATGCCCTGTCGTGATGGTGACGAACTGATTAGGCCTGTACAGCATCTGCACATTGCCTTTGTTGACTTCTGAACTGAGCGGACTAACGACTGTGACCCGTTGAAACTGGTCTCCGGCGAAAACGTAACTGGATTTGATCGCCACTTTTTGGGTTTCGACGTCCACACTCGATGCGAAGTATTTCTGGTTCGATCCAATACCGCTGCTGATAGCGCCTTTCAGCCACTTCTCCGGAGTCCACTCCACGCCCTGCAGAGAAGTCTGCGCATTCGAGGCAATATTGCGCGAGAAGAACTTCCATTCCCGCGACCACTTGTGTTCGTAGAAAAAGAGTCCCGCGGGCCGGTCACTCGTAGCGGCGCTGAAGAATCCCGTTCCGACCCAGGTTGAAGTCGTCCCGGCAAGAGCGTAGAAGCGGTTCGACTCATTTCCCCGCGTTACACCCAGTCCTCGGACTGAGAAGTAGTGGCTGGCATCGAACACATCTGTGGGCAACATGAATGGAATCGCCTCATCGCCGCCCATGATGGTGTAACCGTGATACTGGTACCGGGTGCTCGCGCCGTATCGCAACTGCCCGTTGTAAAAGCCGAGGCCAACACTACCGTCATATTGGGGAGCCTTGAACTCAACCGAGCCGCCCTCTGCGTCCAGCAGGGTTGATTGTCCGCCTTGTATGCGGAAGACTTGCGCGGGCGCTCGCGTGACCATGCTAAGGATGATCAAGGTAGCCACGCATTGGAGTCTGCACCTCATGCGAGCTATGGAGATTTATCTTTTTGCTGAGCCGCGGCGACGGTTGCGGCATTGGGCACTGCAGCTTCAGCAGAACTGGGTGACTCTGGTGCCCGAACGCGCTGCAGCTTCTGTTCGATCCTGAATTTCTGGAACTGGAACGTCACTTCAACGGGAACGTTCTCGCCTTCGGCCTTTTCGGCCAGCGGGATCTCGAGGATCCGCTTGCTGTGCGGGAAAACCGGGAAGCCCTGCGCGTCCTGCTTCTTCTTGCCGTAAACAAGCTGCGTCTCGAAAACGCGGCCAAAGTTGTCGCCCTGATTTTCGACTTCCACAACGACCTTGTTCTCTTCCGGATGCAGTTCCGCACGGCTGACGATCACATCGGCGCGCTCGACCGTCCCCTTCGGCAGCAGGTACACCGTGTGCGGCAGTTCCAGCCGCACGTTCATGCCCTGAGCTGTACGAAATGGAAATCCCGAGAAAGCCGCATAGATCACAAACCAGGATGGACTCTTCGGCGAATTCGCCTCGTAGAAGACGTAGTAAGTCTGCTGCGGCTGAATGCGGAAACTTGTCGTCGAAAGCTTCAGATGGATATCGGGATCGAGCGGTCGATAGCTGATCTCTCCCGTCTCGGAAACTGTGAAGCTCTTCGCCTCGAGCACCACGTTGAGGGGCGTTAGCCCGTCATTGACGTATTCGACGCGGCCCTTCGCCGGATTTCCCAGTTCGTTAATCAGCGGCCGGACAGTCTGCGCCCAGCAGCTTGCCGCCAAAATAAAAATGCACAGAGCGGGCCGCCCAAGCTCTTTTGCAATGAACGTTTTTTTCATCCTTCACTCGCGTGTGTCTTAAATGGCTTGCGCCTGGATGGTCAGCGTTCCCGTGTAGGTCCCGGCAGGTAGGTTCGGCAAGGTCGACAGATTGATGTTGAAGTTCATCTGGTCCGTGCGCGAGCCGGATCGGTTGTTCCCCAGAATCTTGACGTTCGAAACCTGCAGACCCGCATTGGCGCCGCCAAACGGAACCGTGTTGGTCAGAGCCGTAAGCGGTCCCGCGTTATCCGAGATCTGAAAATCCGCCGACGGAATATTGTTCCCGGCTCCATCCGTCAGCGCCGCCGTCGAACTGGAGAAGTACGCGTACAGACTTAAACTTCCCACGCTCGGCTTCAACAACCAGGTAGTCGTCGCAGTCACTCCAGTACTTCCCGGATTGCTCGCACTCCCCTGCGCCAAATTGAAGTTCACCGCGCTGCTCGATAGAGAAATACTGATGGAGTCCGTCAGAACAGCCTGCAGGGTAATGGTGCTGGCGCCTGAGTTGCGCACCTGCGCATGCGAAGTTGCGGCGAGCCCCGCCATCAGCAGCGCGAACACCGCTATCCGCCCGAGTTTTCCCTGCCAAGTCATATTTGTGTTTTCAGTCCCGCTGGTAATTCAATAGAGCGACGTGAAGGGCGGGAGCTGTGCTCCTCGCCCATACACGCTTGCACCTTACTGAGCCGAAATTACGGTGTCGCCTGCGCCTGAATGTTCAGCGTTCCGGTATAAGTCGCGGCCGGAAGCTGCGGCAGGGTGCCACCCGTCAGGTTGATGTTGAACGCCATGACGTCAGTGCGGCTCGAATTCTTGTTCGCACCAGTGATCGCAACGTTCGCCAGTTGAAGACCGCCGTTCGCACCGCCGAACGCAACCGTATTGGTAAGCGCTGTCGATGCACCCGCGTTATCAGCGATAAAGAATGCAGAGGAAGGAATGTTGTTGCCCGCGCCATCGGTCAAGGCAGAAGCCGCATTCGCGAAATAGGCGTATACCCCAACAGCGGTACGCCCCGGCTTGAGCACCCAAGCCGTCGTCGCCGTGATGTTGGTGCTGCCAGCGTTGGCTGCGCTACCGGCTGCCAGCGTGAAGTTCACCGCGTTCGACGACAAGCTCAGCGTCAGCGATTCTGCCAGTGTCGCGTTAAGGGCGATGGTCTGCGCGCCCGAGTTAATGGCTTGCGCTGTGGCCATCGTTGTGGCGAGGGCCATGCCCAGCGCGATTATTGCTATCCGAAATAGTCTTCCAGTTTTCATTTTGCCCCTTTGAAGGATCTCTTGTTCCCTTGAATCCGTTCGCCGTCCCAGGGGGTCACCGCAACCCGCATCCGGAAGGTCATGAACTGTTGCGATTATTAGGGGTATCTAACTTGGTGCAAACTTACTGAGGTAATGTTGAAAGGCTAAAAGCACTTCCTTTCGCCCTTCAAGGCGAAGATCCCAGTGCGCTCAGCCGTGCGAGCGAGTGCCTGCATCTCGATTAACTTGAACCACATCGCATCGTTCTGTGATTCGCAGGCGCTCTACAACCCGTTACGCCAGTGACGGGCACGTAATAGGACCGAGGTTACGAGAACATTGCACTGCCCATGGTGCAACCGATTAGTAGGCATTAATGGTTTCTAATGCGGGCGCGCGTGCGAAGGATCCGGCGAAGTCGCACTGTTCAAGTCGATGTGAAGTCCCTGTGAAGGAGTCGTTCCGGGCGGGTAGCAATTTCCGTCGTGGCTATAATTCGTGCAATGGCCGGCGACACCTTTGCGTTGCGGCGACTGCGCGAACTGCCACACCTCCGCGAAGTCAACCGCGCTCTGAGTAGGACTAGGTGGGTTCTTAGGAAAGGCGCAGCCAGGAGATGGCGGGCATGCGTCATTGATTGCCCAGTAGGTGATGCCCCGTGATCCGGCAGTCTTTTTGATATCTATAGCCGTAACAGCCTTGTTTTCGTCCGGCGAGGGCTGGCCCGAACAGTAAACGCCAGCACGAAATCCTGCCTCGCCGACGCCATCCACCCAGGCGTAGATGTACGCCTTCTGCTCCGGCAGCATGAGTCCACCTTGTTCCTGATCGAGGAAGATGATCGCCCCGTTTGGGAAACCTTCGTGCTGCGCAGATGTTGCCGCCCTTCTCGCGTCAGAAGCGCCAAGCCGCTTGGCGTTCGTCTCCGACTTCAGCTCGGCATAGAGCCGCCCATTGAAGAGGACTAAGAATCCGAATCCCGCCGATTCAACGGCTGCGCGATGTCCAAACCATGAATTCGACTTTTCTCCCGGAGGATTGTTGAGCCAGTAGCCCGTGTAGGAGAAAGTCTGCCGAAGCGTTTTCAGGTTCGCGTCACCGGGGTAGACGTTTCGGTCGAAACCGAAGTAGGTCTGAGCTTGCGATTGTACGACTCCTATCAGTAGAGCGACGCAGAACGTCAGACTGAGGAATCTTGAAGCGCGCATGAGTTGATTCTATTTGAGTTGCGGACCGGAAGTGACGGACACCCGCCAAAAGGCCGACCTTTATCCCCCGATGTGAACCATGGTCCTTGATGCCGGCACGAAATCCGGCTCGCCGATGTGGTGCCGCTCTTCCTTCTTGGCGACGACTCCTCGAATGAACTCTGACACCTCTTCATCACTGGCGCCACGGCGCATCTGGGCATGTAGATCGTGATCCCAGACGGAGAACAGGCAGGTGCGAATCTTGCCATCACTGGTGATGCGGATGCGGCTGCAATGTCCGCAGAATGGATGCGACACGGGAGCGATGATGCCGATCTCTCCGATACCGTCTTCGAAACGATAACGCCGCGCCGTCTCCGAGCGGCCATGTGGAATCTCGACCAGTGGGCGGTACTCTGCCATGCGCGCTAGAATTTCCTCGAGTGGAACCACCGTCGATGGCGACCAAACTCGATCTTCTTCGAGCGGCATGAACTCAATGAAGCGCAGCGTGACACCCTCTTCGCGCGCGAACATTCCGAACGGGATGATCTGATCTTCGTTGAATCCGCGCATCAGAACGCAATTGACTTTGAGCGGCCACAAGCCTGCGCGCCGCGCGGCCCGAATTCCCGCTAGCACCTGATCGTATCCGCCGGGCACGCGTGTAATGCGTGTAAACCGATCGGGGTCGACTGCATCCATCGAAACCGTGACGCGCGTCAGACCGGCATCCTTGAGCGGCTTCGCAACCTCCGCCAGCAGGTGCCCATTCGTCGTAAGCGCAATGTCGAGAGGGTCTGCAGAGTGGAGCTTGGCCAATTCACGCACGAAATCGACGACTCCCTTGCGCAGCAGAGGCTCACCACCGGTCAGGCGGACCTTTGTGATCCCCATGCCAACGAGGATCTTCGCCATTCGCAAATAATCTTCAAACGGCAAGTCGCCATAGAGCGCGCCTTCGTTGCCGGTGCGGCAGTAAATACACTTGTAGTTGCAGCGATCGGTGATTGAGATGCGCAGGTCCGTAATCGCGCGGCCGAATTTGTCGTGAAGAACAGCCATTACCTTTTGAGCAAAGAAACGCGCAGGTGGAGATATCCGGCAGGCCGTTTCCTTTCCAATGCGCTCTCTGGAGCGCGGGAGGCGCTGGCGTTTCCACCAACACCCTCAGGAAGTGCCTAGCAGGCGCCCACGCCCGCGAAACCTTCCCTCGCCGCCAAAACCTCAGGTATACCCACAGGCCAAGGCGATCGGAAACTCTTCTTCGATTATAGTCTTGTCCTCGACAATCAGAGAGCGCTTGGTTCGCATCAACTTGTCATCCGGGAGCGGCGAAGCCGCGAGGAGCCTGCTTTTTTCCTTGGCAGCATGGATATTGCCTGCAGACATCAGATTCCTCCCTTCGGTCGGAATGACAACCCTTAGGACGGACCCTGCTTCAGTGCCTTCTCAATTCCCGCCTCTGCGAGCGGTGCTGCGATCTTGTATCCCGCCGCATTCGGATGCAGACCGTCGTCGGCCAAATCCTTCTTCATCATGCCTTTGTCGTCGACCATCGCTGAGAAGTAGTCGACATAAACAACGTTGTTCTTGGCGCAGTAATCCTTGATCCACTCGTTAAGGGCGAGAATCCTCGATTGCGGACGCTGTGCGAAGAAATCCTTCGCTTTTTCGGTGTAGTTGTGCACGGGCATGATGGAACAGAGCACAACCCGGATCCCATGCGCCCGCGCGAGTTCGATCATCGACGACAGATTGCCCTCGATCACTTCATTGCGCATCGGCCCGGTATTCCCAGCGATGTCATTCGTTCCCGCGAGAATTATCACGACCTTCGGCTGAAGATCGATTACGTCCTGGCGAAAGCGTACCAGCATCTGCGGCGTGGTCTGACCACCGATACCGCGATTGACATAGGGCTTGCCAGGAAAGTAATCCTCCAACTTCCAGATATCGGTGATCGAGTCCCCATAGAAGACGACGCGGTTTTCGCTGGCAGACGGCGGGCCGAGGGCGGCATCGGCATCGCGGTACCGCGCCAACTGCCCAAAATCATCCGTGAACATCGCAATTCGCGATGCACGGTACTGATCGAGTCCAGCGAAACCGGTAGTGGGGATAGACGGAGCAGAGGTAGTGCTCTGCTGCGCAGAAGCGAGACAAGACAAGAGGAAGAAAAGTGAAATCAATCTCGGTGCGTTGGGGAAGTGCATAAGACCTCGCTTGCAGTTCGATCCGCGTGACCCGCGTAAGTCCGCGGCAAAAATGAAGTTAACAAAAGATCCTTCGCTCCGCTCAGGATGAGCGCAGTGGGCTCAGACGCCCGCTAGACGCCCTCACATCCCGTCGTAATTCGGCCCACCTCCGCCTTCTGGCGGCACCCACGTGATGATCTGATAGGGATCTTGAATGTCGCACGTCTTACAGTGCACGCAATTCGACGGATTCAAGCTGATGCGCTTGCCATTCGGCTGGCTGGAATCGTCGACCATCTCATAAACGTTGGCCGGACAGAAATTCTGACAGGGGCTGCCGTACTCCTTGACGCAGCGTTCGTTGCAGACCTTCGTGTCGTGAATCACGAGATGCGCCGGCTGATCTTCTTCGTGCTTCGTGCCGGAGTGATACAGGTCTGTCAGCTTGTCGAACGTGAGTTTGCCATCGCCCTTGGCTGGGCCGATCAGATGCGCTTCCGCCCCACCATTCGCTGGCAGTTGCGATAGCTTCTCCATACGCTCGTAACCTGCAACTCCGGGATAGCGGTCGCGGAGCCCGCGTCCACCGGTCATCATCTGTAA
>Ga0335084_10004119_pt1 | contig 14299 bp, 15 predicted proteins | sample Lox_Sample_44_FD_206721 | JGI IMG/M metagenome (GOLD analysis project Ga0335084, IMG submission 206721) | Soil microbial communities from Loxahatchee National Wildlife Refuge, Florida, United States - Lox_Sample_4.4 | ecosystem: Environmental > Terrestrial > Soil > Wetlands | place: USA...
CCGAGCATCGCCCGCACCTCGGCGGCCGAGCGGGTATTCAAGGTCCCGAAGGTGCGCTTGCCCTCGGCGGTGAGTCCGAGCAGGCTCTGCCGCCCGTCCGAGTTCGATCGCTCCCGGGCGATCAGGCGCCGGCGCTCGAGGCCGCGCAGCATCCGGCTGAGATAACCCGCGTCCAGGCCGAGGTCGCGCGCGAGCTCGGCCGCCGTCGGGCGCTCGCGGTGCGCGAGCTCGAAGAGGAGCCGCGCTTCGGCGAGCGAGAACGGGCTGTCGAGCAGCCCGGCGCGCAGCGCACCGATGCGGCGGGTGTAGAAGCGGTTGAAGCGCCGGACGACGTCGACGCGCGGGTCGGCGGGCAAGGCCATGGGTCGGATGCCATAGTCAACCAATTGGTTGCTTCAGTCAAGCTTATCCCGACGCCGTACGCCCTGCTCGCGCGGCCGGGAGGCTAGTGCCGGGCGAGCAGGGCACCGAACCCCTCGACCTTGTCGGGGATACCGGCGTGCCGGAGGGCGTGCCAGTAGATGGCGGCGTTGATCGCGACCACCGGGCGCTTCATCCACAGCTCGGCCTGGCCGGCGAGACGCGCCATCGCGAGGTTGGTGCCGACCTGGATCAGCGCGTCGACGTCGTCGCCGTCGACCTTCGCGAGCGCGTCCCGGAGCCGCGCCTCGGTCACGTGCGCGATGTCGACCGGGCTCGCGCACTTCAGGCCCTCGATGCGCTTCACGGTGAAGCCGGCCTCACCGAAGAAGCGGACGACGTTCTGGTCGCCCACCGGCCAGTAGGGCGTGACGACGCCGAGCGTCTTCGCCCCGAGGAGCTTGAGCGCTTCTTCGCCCGCCTCGGAGCCCATCGTGACCGGCAGGCCGGTCTTTCCGGCGAGGTGCGCCTTCAGCTTCCGGCTCGCCTCGTAGCCGCCCCAGAAGGTCTCGGCGGAGATGCCCATGACCAGGTAGTCCGGCTCGCAGGACATCAGGCTGTCGACGGCCTCGTCCTGCGCAGCGACGATCACCTCGATCAGCCGGCTGAAATCCGCGTCGGACTTGAGCGGCATGTTCGGAATGCGGATGCGGCTGATGTGGTTGGTCACGCCGGGCGGCCGCATCGAGTCGAACTCTGGCTGCACGCTCGTGTTGGTCGAGGGGACGAGGATGCCGAGCTTCTTGCGCCAGCCAAGCGAATCGGTCATTCGCAGCGCTCCGGGAGGGGTCGCTAAAGTCTAAGCTGCCGCGCCCGCCGCGGCCACCGCAGCCTTATGCATGCGCTCATGGAATGAATGGGATGTAGAAATCTCGTTTCACAACCGCCGGTCACAAGCCTACAGTCGCTGCCGTAGTCGCGGCGGAACTGAAGGAGTAACGATCATGCGAGACGATCATGTGTTCTACGGCCACACCGGCGGGCGGCATCCGACCGCCGACGAGATCGAGTACCACGTCCACGCGGCGCACCGTCTGCGCGCCGAAGCCCTCCACGAGCTGCTGCACGACGTCCTCGGCCGGCTGGCGGGCCTGCTCCGCCGCCGCCCGGCGGCGAAGCTCCAGACCGGCTGAGGCAGGGAAGGCGCGGTCGTGACCATCACTCGGCACGGAATCGCCGATGGCGCCGGCGGTCTGCCGATCATCAGCAAGGCGGTCGTACGCGACGACACGGTTTACCTGTGCGGCGTAACCCCGGATCCGGTCGGGGACATCGGCGCCCAGACGAAGCAGGTCCTGGAGCGGATCGACCGCCTGCTCGCGGTGGCCGGCAGCGACAAGTCGAAACTGCTCGCCGCCCAGGTCTGGCTCGCGGACATGAGCCTGTTCGAGGCGCACAACGCGGCCTGGAACGCGTGGGTCGACCGCGAGAACCCGCCGGTGCGCGCGTGCGTGCGCGCGGAGCTCTGGCAGCCGGGCATGCTGGTGGAGATCATGGTGAGCGCCGCCAAATAGCGGCGATCCCCGAGCTTAGCCGCTCAGGCCGAAGGCCTTCGCCACGAGCTCGTACGAGCGCCGCCGGCTCGCGTAGTCGCCGGTAATCGTCAGGATCATCAGCTCATCCGCGCCGAACCGGTCGGCGAGCGCAAGCAGCCTCGTGCGCACCTCGTCGGGGGCGCCGTGCACGAGGCGCTCGCGTTGCGAGACGACGTAAGCGCGCTCCCGTTCGGTGTAGCGGTGCGCCGCCGCCTCCTCGGCCGTCGGCACCGGCGCATCGACGCCGAGCGCCATGTGCAGCCGGCGAAGGTCGATCGATCCGGCGAGCCGCTCGGCCTCGGCCGCGGTCTGCGCACAGATCACGAACGCACAGACGATCGCCCGCGGGGCGGACTCGCGCGCCGACGGCCTGAACATCTCCCGGTACGCGCGCGTCACTGCGTCCCCGCCGTGGGCGCTGATGAAGTGCGCGAACGCGAACCGCAGGCCGAGCTCCGCCGCGAGCGCGCCGCTGTAGTCCGAGGAGCCGAGCAGCCACACCTCCGGCGAGGTCTCGCCGGCCGGCTGCGCTGTCACCCGCGCGAAGGGGTGGCTCGGCGGAAGGCTCCGGTCGAGGAAGCCGACGAGATCGCGCACCTGCTCGGGAAAATCGTCGGCGAAAGCGTACGGGCCGCGCGCCACCGCCTGCGCGGTAAGCCGGTCGCTGCCGGGCGCGCGGCCGAGGCCGAGGTCGATCCGCCCCGGGAAAAGCGCTTCGAGCATCCGGAACTGCTCGGCCACCTTGAGCGCGCTGTAGTAAGGCAGCAGCACGCCGCCGGTGCCTACGCGGATGCGGGAGGTCGCAGCCGCGACGCGCGCGGTAAGGATCTCGGGGCATGGATCGCCGAGCGCAGCGATCGCGTGGTGCTCGGCGAGCCAGTAGCGCGCAAACCCGAGGCGATCGGCGACCTCGGCGAGCCGGACGGTTTCGGCGACGGCGTCGCCCGGGCGGCTGCCCGAGATGATCGGCGACTGGTCGAGGATCCCGAGCGCGATGCTCATCGCGCCGCCGTCATCCGGCCATCCAGATCAGCGCAGCGACGAGCGCCGACATCGCCACCGCGATCCAGAAGATGCCGATCATGCGCTGCCTGTCGGTCCAGGTGATGCCCTCCTTCTTCTTCTTCGCCATCGAGTACTCGAACCAGATGATGAGCATCCCGATTCCGAACGTGATGGCGGCCCACTTGAGCATGGCGCTTCCCTCTGCCGTTGTAGTGGCCCGATTCTAGGGCGTCCGGGGGCCGCCCGGCGTGCGGAGTGTCACGGGCGCGGGCGGCGTCACCGCGGTTTCCCGTCGCGGAACGCCCACGCGTGGAGCGGCGCAAGCATCAGCGCCCATGCGGTCGCGACCACGCCCATCGCGTAGAAGGCGGTCTCGATCCCGAACGCATCCTTCAGCGCGCCCATGAGGAGCGGCGTCGAGAAATGCGAGAGCCCCCAGCCGAGGCCGCCGAGCGCGAGCGCCGAGCCGCGCGCCTCGATCGTCGAGAGATCGCTGATGAGGAGCTGGAAGTAGAGCGTCATCACGCCCGAACCGAAGCCGACGAGGAGGAGAAGCGCGCTCACCGGCCCCGGATGGTGGAACGCCGCGGTGCCGAGCACCGCGAGCCCGACCGCGAGCGCGGTCGCGACCGGGATCGAGCGCGCCGACACGCGCCGCACGAAGTGCGCCGCCCCGACGCCCGCGGCGACCGACCCGACCGCCCGCAGGGCGAGCATCCAGCCGGCCGCGTCGCTCGAGAACCCCTGCCCGACGAGGAGCAGCGGGTAGAACGACATGCCGAGCGAGAACGGCAGCGCCGAGATGTACGCGCACGCCACCGCGAACCAGATCGAACGCCGGCGCGCGAGCGCCCGGTAGGCGGCGAGGATCGGCGGGTGCCCGGCGGCCGCGCGCGGGCCCGGCGCGACAAATGCCGCCATCAGCACGAAGGCGACCGCGCCGCCGACGAGCGCGACCGTCCAGAACCCGGTGGCGAATCCGAACCAGGTGATGGTGAGCCCCGCGACGATCGTGCCGACGATCTGTCCGCCGTTCGTGATCGAGTTGAGCAGCCCGAGCCCGCGCGAGCGCTCGCCGGGGAGCAGCGAGCCGAGCGACCAGGTCGCCGGCCAGAACAGTGCGCGCGAGAGAATGATGCATAGCTGCGCGGCGAAAAGCGCGGCGAAGCTGGAGGCGAACGCGAACACGACGCCGGCGACCGCGAACATCGCCGCGGAGACCATCGCCAGACGCTTTCCGCCCACGCGGTCGGTCCACGCGCCGCCGAGCAGGTTGAAGCCGATCTGCACCAGCACCGGCAGCGAGACGAGGCTGCCGATCGCCACGCCGGAGAAGCCGAGGTGGTCGGCGTAGAGCGGGATCAGGATGTGCGTCATGCCGAGCGCGAGATTCCACGTGAACGCCGAAGCGAAGAACGCGGGGACGCGGGAGACGTGCGGCGCGCGCGGGATCATGGCGGCCCGCCATGATCCGCGAGCGGCTGCGACGGCGTCAAACTGCGTGCCGCTGGCCCCCATTCCTGCGGCGTGGCACGCTTGCCGGGACGTCGACCCGAACGCGCGAGATGAAGAGCAGCAAGCAGCGCCGGACCGAGCTGAAAGCGCGCCGCGCCGAACGGCGCGCGCGCGCCACCCCGCACCGGCCCAGCCGCGAAACGGGCCGGCTCGTTCCGGTCAACGAGGAAGCGCTTGCGCGCTACTCGAGCTATGGCGCACCCGACTTCGTCATGCGCGGCTACTACGTCGACCGCCCGTTCAAGTGTGCCGGCTGTGGCGCAGACGAGGTCTGGACGGGTACGCAGCAGAAGTGGTGGTACGAGGTCGCCAGGGGTTACGTGTACTCGGGCGCGAAACTGTGCCGTGCGTGCCGGCGGCGCGAGCGGGACCGTCGCGCGGAGGTAAGGCGGGTGCACCTCGAAGGTCTCGCGCGCAGGAAGCGCGGGCGTTAGGATCGGGCGGGTCGTAAGGCTTTCGAATCGGTCGGCGACAAAGGGCCGTACCAGCCGGTGGCCGTCAGCCCCGAGGAGGGACCCATGCTCGTGCGCTTCGCCGCCGCGGCCGTCGTGGCCGCGTTCTCGGTCGTCCCGCTCACGCACGCCGCGCCCGGCGAGTGCTCCGCGAAGAGCGGCCGGGGTACCGCCGCGCTCGTCGAGCTCTACACCTCCGAGGGCTGCGACAGCTGCCCGCCTGCCGATGCCTGGCTGCGGAAGCTCCCGGCGACGGGCGCGGGCGGCGTGGTCCCGCTTTCGTTTCACGTCGACTACTGGGACTACATCGGCTGGAAGGATCCCTTTGCGAGCCCGACCTTCAGCGCCCGCCAGCGCGAGTTCGCCGCGATCACCCGGAACGGGCTCGTGTACACCCCGCAGGTCGTGCTCGCGGGGCGCGATTATCGGAGCTGGGGGAGCGGCACCCGCTTCGCGGCCGACGTCCAGGCGATCAACGCGACGCCGGCGCGCGCGACGATCGCGCTCGAGCTCGCCGGCTCCCCGCCGGGGAGCGCCGAGCTGCGCGTCTCGGCCGCCGTGCCGAAGGCCGAGGACCGGACCGACGCCGTGCTCTACGTCGCGGTCTACGAGAACGGGCTCGCCAACCGCGTCACCGCCGGCGAGAACCGCGGCGCCACGCTCCAGCACGACTCCGTCGTGCGCGAATGGTGGGGACCGATCGCGCTCGATCGCTCCGGCACCGCCGAGCTCGCGCGTAGGCCCGCCGCGCGCGCCCCGGTGAACGGCGGCGTCGCGGCATTCGTCCAGAGCCGCCGCACGGGCGAGGTCCTGCAGGCGCTCGCGCTGCCGACCTGCAAGGGCTAGCAGCACCCTGCCCATCGGCACCACGGCCCCCGCGCGCGTGGCCGGGGCGCAACCCTGTGATTTTCCGCACGCAATCAGGTACCCGGCGACCCCTAGGCTCGCGCGGTCGACCAGAATAGCGACGCAGGATCAACGAATTCCGGGCGGACCAGGTTCCGACCCGCGAAGCGCCGCAAGTGACCCAACGCTTATTTCTGTCGGTGGTAACGGCTCTCGCACTCGCGTCGGCGGGCTGCGCGCAGTTTGCTGCGCCGCCCGCCGAGCCGAAGGAGCAACCGTCAGCCGCGGCGGCGGCTCCCGCCGCCCCCGAACCGAAGCCGGCGCCCCCCGTCGTCGCCGCACCGCCGGTCGAGGTGCCGCCCACGGTTGCCGAACAGTGGGCCGCGGCCTTCACCCGGGGCGATCTCGACGCCTTGATGAGCCTCTACGACGACGACGCGCAGATGTGGGGGACTTCGTCGTCGCAGATCCGCAAGGGCGCGCGCGCGATCCGCCAGTACTACGCGCAGCTCCTGAAGGCGTTCCCGGGGACGCGCATCACGCTCCACGAGACCAATCCTCGCCGGTACGGCGACGCGGGCGTCAACTCGGGCTCCTACACGATGCGCCGCGTGGCCGCCGACGGCAGGGTCGTCGTCACGTCCGCGCGGTTCACCATGACGTACGTGCGGCGCGACGGGAAGTGGCTCATCGTCGACCAGCACTCTTCGCTCGCCACGCGATGAACTTCCCCGCGCTCCGCTTCCGCAGCCTCCAGGCGCGCATCGTGGTGGTGTTCCTCGTGCTGCTGCTCACCGTGCAGGTGGCGGGGTACGCGCTGATCGACGGCGCGATCACGGGCAACGCCCACCGCGACGCACGGGAGGACCTCGCGGTCGGAGAACGCGTGCTCCAGCGGCTGCTCGCGCAGAGCGCGCAGCGGCTCACCCGGGAGGCGGAGGCGCTCGCGAACGACTTCGCGCTGCGGGAAGCCCTCGCGACGCGAGATCAGCCGGCAATCGGCGCGATCCTGCGGCGGTCGCCGCTCCGCGCCGGCGCCGGGTTCGCCATGGTCACGGGACCGGCCGGGCAGGCTTTCGGCGAAGCGGCCGCGCTGCGCGGCAAGCCGGTGCCGGGTCCGGTCGCTGATTGGATCGCGCAGGGGATCCGCGGCGGGCGCAGTCCGGCGGTCGGGATCATCGACGGGCAGGCGTACCAGTTCGTCGTGGTGCCGGTAGGGCCCGCCGCGCCGATGGGCTGGGTCGCCGCGGGTCTGCGTCTCGATGACCGCTTCGTCAACGACCTCGCCGCGCTGACCGGCCTCGACGTGTCGCTCGCGACGTGGGAGGGCGCGCAGACGTGGCGCGTCTTCGCGTCCACGCATCCGGCGGAGGAGCGCGAGGCGCTCGCCGCCGGGCTGCCCGCGGCGCTGTCCCAGGGGCCGGGCGAAGTGCTCGTCGGCGATGCCCGGGCGTTCGAGAGCCTCGCGGTCGTGCTCGGCGGCGGCGCAGACGTCGCGGTCGTGGCCTTGCTGCAGCGGTCGCTCGACGCGGCAGCCGCCCCGTTCGACCGCCTGCGGAGCACGCTGCTCGCGCTCACCGTCGCCGGCCTGGTCCTGTCCTTGATCGGCAGCGTCCTGATGGCCCGCCGCATCACCGGCCCGCTCGGCACGCTCGTCCACGCCGCGCGCAAGATCGAGGCCGGCGACTACGAGCACCGCGCGGCGGTCGCGCCCGGCGACGAGATCGGCGAGCTCGCCTCCGCGTTCAACCTGATGTGCGACGGCATCGCCGAACGCGAGCGCCGGATCGCCGAGCTTGCCTATGCCGACCCGTTGACGGGGCTCCCGAATCGCGCGCTCTTCAACGACCGCATCGGGCAGGCGGTGAGCGCCGCGACGCGGAGCGCCGGCCAGCTTGCGGTGCTCACCCTCGACCTCGACCGGTTCAAGCATGTGAACGACACGCTCGGTCACCACATGGGCGATCTCCTGCTGCGCGAGGTCGCCTATCGCCTGCACCACGCGCTGCAGCGGCGGACCGACACCGTCGCCCGGCTCGGCGGCGACGAGTTCGCCGTGCTCCTGCCGACGGAGGGGGTGGAGGGGGCGAAGCTCGTCGCGCGCAAGATCGTCGAGGTGCTGTCCGAGCCGCTCACGATCGAAGGCCACCTCGTCGACGTCGGCGCGAGCACCGGTATCGCCGCCTACCCGGAGCACGGCGCGGACGCGGACACCCTGATGCGCCGCGCCGACGTGGCGATGTACTCGGCGAAGCGCGCCGGCACCGGCTTCGAGGTCTACGACGCACGGCTCGAGCAGAGCACGCCGGGGCGGCTGTCGCTGCTCGGCGAGCTGCGCCACGCGGTGGAGCACGACGAGCTCGCGCTCCTCTACCAGCCGAAAGTCGGCCTCGCCGGCCGGTCGGCGAACGCCGCGGAGGCGCTGCTGCGCTGGGACCACCCGGAGCGCGGAACCCTCCTCCCGGAGAGCTTCGTTCAGTTCGCGGAGCAGACGGGATACATCAAGGCGGTCACGCGCTGGGTCCTGAACGACGTTTTCTGGCAGTGCGCCGCCTGGCGCGCCGGCGGGCTCGACATGCGGGTGTCGGTGAACATTTCCGCGCGCGATCTGCACAACCCGGACTTCCCGCGCGCCTTCGCCGAGCTCGCCGCCGCGCACAAGATGCGGCCGGAACTCGTGTCGCTCGAAGTCACCGAGAGCGCCGTCATGGAGGACCCCGCCCACGCGCTGGCGATCCTCGAGCGCCTGCACGAGATGGGGGTCCGGCTGGCGATCGACGATTTCGGAACCGGCTACTCCTCGCTCGCCTACCTGAAGCGGCTCCCGGTGGACGAGCTGAAGATCGACAAGTCGTTCGTCATCGGCCTCGTGCGCGATCCCGACGACGCGGCGATCGTGCGCGCCACGATCGACCTCGCGCACCACATGGGACTCACCGTGACCGCGGAAGGGGTCGAGGATCGCAACGTCCTCGAGACGCTCCGCCGGCTCGGGTGCGATCACGCGCAGGGCATGTACGTCAGCCGGCCGTTGCCCGCCGCCGAGCTCGAGCGGTGGAGCCGGCAGGATCCCGGACCACGGCCCGAGCAGGCCGGGATCCTACTGCACTAGATCGGCCGCGAATCAGGTCCGCCGCGGCACCATCGCCGCCAGGTCGCGCGCAATCCGCTCGAACACTTCGTCCCATTGCCCGAGCTGCCGCGGACGGAAGAGGCGCATCGTCGGGTACCAGGGCGAATCCTCGCGCTCGAGCAGCCACCGCCAGTCGGGCGCGAGCGGGAGCACGACCCAGACCGGCCGGCCGAGCGCGCCGGCGACGTGGGCGACGGCGGAATCGCTGACGATCACGAGGTCGAGCGCCATCATCGCGGCGGCGGTGTCGGTGAACGCACCGCCGGCGGCGTCGAGCGCCGCCCCGAGGTCCTCGACGCGGAAGGGCGCGGTCGCGAGCTGTTCGGCGCCGAAGCCCTTCTGCAGGCTGAACAGGCGCACGCCAGGGACGTGCGCGAGCGGCGCGAAGTGGCGAAGCGGCATCGACCGGTGGCAGTCCTGCGGGAACACCGGATTGCCTTGCCACGCGATGCCGACCGTGAACACGCCTGTGCGCCGTATCCGTTGCGCGGCCTGGGCCGAGAGCTGCGGCTCGGCCGCCAGGTACGGCACTTCAGCCGGAATCGAATCGAGCGTGACCCCGAGCCGGTAGGGCACGCTCGCGATCGGCGTCTCGAAGTCGTGCGGCGGAAGCGGCTCACCCCTTGGCACGACCCGAGCGATGCCGGGGCAGGTGCGCACGATGCGCTCGATCGACGCCTGGCACTCCAAGATCACGCGCGTGCCGCGTGCGGCGAGCACCGGCGCGAACCGGATAAGCTGCAGCGTGTCGCCGAGGCCCTGCTCGGCGCGGAGCAGCAGCGCCCGCCCCGCGACCGGAGCGCCGTCCCAGCGCGGCGCCGTCGTCCGCGCGATTGCGTGGCCGGGCACCCGCAGCCGCCACTCGTACTCCGGCCAGCCGCGCGCGAAATCGCCGTGCAGGAGCGCGAGCTGTGCGCGGTTCGAATGCGCCTGCGCGAAGTCCGGGACGAGGGCGATCGCACGGTCGAAGTGCGCCGCAGCGCGGGCGAACTCGCCGCGTGCCTGGAGCGCCAGCCCGATGCCGTTGTGCGCGAGCGCGTGGTCGGGGCGGACTGCGAGCGTCCGTCCATACGCGGCGAGCGCCTCGTCGACCCGTCCGACCGCTGCCAGCGCGAGTCCGAGGTTGGTGTTGGCCTCCGGCCAGTCGGGCTGCAGGCGCAGGGCGCGCGCGTAGCTCGCGATCGCGTCGTCGAAGCGCCGCTGCTCGCGCAGCGCGTTGCCGAGGTTGTAATGCGTGATGGTGTGATTCGGATCGACCGAGAGCGCGGCGGCGTAAGCGTCGATCGCGCGCTCGAATGCGCCGAGCTCCGCGAGCGCGACGCCGTAGTTCGCTAAGCTCTCGGCGTCGGCCGGAGCGAGCCGCAACGCGGCTTCGTAGGCTGTGCCCGCCTCGCGCCACTCGCCCAGCCGGAGCAGCACGCGCCCGAGCGCCGACCACGGGCGCGAATCGTCCGGCGCGGCGCGCGCCGCCGTGCGCAGGCACTCCGCCGCCTCGCCCAGCCGACCTGCGCGCTCGAGCCCGATCGCCTGCTCGAGGGGCGTCATGGAACGACCCTCGCGCCGAGCGCTCGGCACTCGCCCCTGGGGCGGCCCGGCGGACTCACTGCGCCCGCCGGAGCACCTCGATCACCTTGCGCCCCGGATCCACGCGCACCCAGTCCCCGGTGCGCACCGCCTCGCCGGGGGGCGGGTCCCAGCCCTCGGTGATCGGGATACCGGCGAACACCGCGCCCTGCACCATGACCGGGTTCGTCACGCCGAACACGAACGCCTTCGGCGCGATCCCCTTGTGCTTGATGTCGAAGAACGCCCAGCCGGCGGCGATGCCACCCTTGGCGGTCGGGAAGAAGAGGACCTTGTCGCGAATGTTCGTGCCCTCGAGCTTGTGGCCGGGCTTGGTGATCAGCCCGGACCAGCGGTCGAGGTCGTAGCGCGGCGAGAAGCCCTCGGCGGAGACGACTGCCTCGCCCTCGACCACCGGACCGAACGCGCGGGCAACGCGGATCGTTGCGAGCGGTGCGCTCACGACAGCCTCCCCGAGCACGCGATGTCGACGCAGTCCCGCGTGCGCCGCAGGATGGTGTTGAACCTGTGCGCGCCGATGATGTTCACGATCTTCGCCGAGTTCGAGATCATGTTGGTCCAGCCGTTCGCGATCCGCATCTGCGACAGGTTCTGGAGGATGTAGAAGCAGACCCCTTCGAGCACCGTCGCGCCGGCGGACTCGAGCGCCTGCAGATAGCCGAGGCTGTGCGCCGCGCTCTTGACGCCGTGCGACGTCGTCACGAAGACCTGCGTTCCCGGGTGCACCTTGCGGCCGCCGAACGCCTCGGCGAGGGTTTTCATTTCGAAGAGCGAGAGCTGCGGTCCGGAGAACACGACGAGGGTCGCACGCCGGTCCCTGAGGTCGTAGCCCGCGTAGACGCGCTCGAGCGCCGCGGCGTCGATCACGATCTCGTCGACCGGGCGATTACCGCCGAGCGCCGCCTCGAGCGTCGGCGCCTCCGGCGTCACGCCGACCATGTGGAACATGCCCATCGAGCCGTAGCTCGCGAGCGCCGCGCCGAGGTGCTTCAGCTCGTCGGCCACTGGCGGGCGCCGCAGATGGTCCCGGGGGACCCCTCCCCTTCCCCCGGGGCCGGCGAACACCGGCACTGCGTAGTAGTTCTGATGCTTCTCCCCGACGATCTTTCCCACCGCGCCCCAGTCGGCAAGATCGTCGAGCGGTGCCTCGATTCTCACCACGAGCGTCCCCTTGCGGTGGCGGTCGAGGTGGAAGCCGTACTCCGGCGTGCGGCCGGTGATCGCTGCCGCGAGTGCGGCCGGGCCCGACTCGAAGTTCGAGCGCGCCCCGAACACGGAGTTGGCGTAGATCACCGTTCCGGTGTCCCCCCAGGCGACGTGCTCGCCGAGGTGCGGCTGGTAGAGCGTCTGATAGTTGATGCACGTGTCGGTCGTGAGGACGTCCATCTCGCGCAGGCATGCGATCAGCTCGCGCTCCTTGGCGACTTCGCCCGCGTCCTGGCCGAGCCGCGCCGCGTGCTCGAAATCGAAGCACCGCGCGTTGGTCGTGGTCGGCACGCACGCGCGCGCGCGCCGCGCTCCGGTCGCGCGCAGCCAGCCGAGGCCGCCGTCGCCCATCACCTCGATGTCGCCCATCATGTGGGCGTTGGTGATCGGGACGAAGCGCTCGGCGCCGAAGAACTCGCCGACCGCGAGCTGGTAGCGGAGCGCATCGCGCACCGCTTCGCCGCGGCGGCCCGCGATCATCGCTTCCTCTTCCGGCGTGAGCCGCATCCGGTCGCCTCCTCCGGTCTCCCGCCCGTATTCTAGGCGGTGAGACGTCGATCACGGAATCGGGCATCTCGCCTGCGGTATGATTCGGCGCACCCCGCGTCGCGCGGGGCGCGCACAGGGGGCGGGAGTGGACAGTTCGCTCGCGTGGCTCGTCGCCGGTGTCGTGCTCATCATCGCGGAGCTCGCCACCGGGACTTTCTATCTGCTCGTCCTCGGCGTCGCCGCGCTCGTCGCCGCGGGCGCCGCATATGCCGGCGGCGCGTTCCTCGTGCAGGTGATCGTGGCCGGCGCGGTCGCGGTCGCCGGCGTCTTCTCGATCCGCTCGCGCAGGCTCGCAGCCGCCACCCCGCCGATGCCCTCGCTCGACGTCGGCCAGCCGGTCGCGCTCGACTCGTGGGTGAACCGCGACGACCGCCGCGCCCGCGTGAAGTACCGCGATGCGCTGTGGGACGCGATCGTCGACGGCGAGTTCCGCGGCGAGGCAGGCGAGGTGTTCTACATCCGCTCGGTCAGCGGCAACACGCTACACGTCGCCAAAGAGAAGCCGGCCTGACGCCTGCGCCATGGCCACCGGACCGCAGCCGCCGCCCGGACCCGAGGATCTCGTCCGGGCGCTGTTCAAGGTAGTGCAGGGCGAGAAAGCCACCCGCGAAGAGGTTCGTCAGAAAGTGCTCGCGATGCGGCAGCGCCATACCTCGCGGCCGCCCGCCGCCGCCCTAGAGATCGCCCCCAAGGAGACCAGCATGCTCTTCAAGCTGATCATCGCCCTCATCGTCTCGGTCGCCGCCTTTGCCTGGAAGGGCACGAGCGTGTTCTCGATCGGCGTCGCGCTCATCGCCTTCTTCATCGCGTTCGTGGTCGAGGGCGTGCGCGTCGTCCCGCAGCAGCACGCCTGGGTGGTCGAGCGCCTCGGCAAGTTCCACGAGGTGCTGGAGCCCGGCCTGAACATCATCATCCCGTTCTTCGATCGCATCGCCTACCGGCATTCGCTGAAGGAGGTGCCGTTCGACGTGCCCGAGCAGGTCTGCATCACCAAGGACAACACCCAGCTCGCGGTCGACGGGATCGTCTACTACCAGGTCACCGATCCGCGCCTCGCCTCTTACGGCACCTCCGACTACCTCACCGCGATCACCCAGCTCGCGCAGACGACGCTCCGCTCGGAGGTCGGCAAGATGGAGCTCGACCAGTCGCTGCAGAGCCGCGATGTGATCAACCGCTCGGTCGTGTCGGTGCTCGACGACGCCGGCCGGTCGTGGGGTGTGAAGGTGCTGCGCTACGAGGTGAAGAACCTCACGCCGCCGGAGTCGATCCTGCGTGCAATGCAGCAGCAGATCACCGCCGAGCGCGAGAAGCGTGCGCTGATCGCGAAGTCCGAGGGCGAGCGGCAGCAGGAGATCAACATCGCCGACGGCGCCAAGCAGGCGGCGGTGCTGAACTCCGAGGGCCAGAAGACCGCCGCGATCAACAAGGCGCAGGGCGAAGCAACCGCCCTGCGGCTCGTCGCGGAGGCGACCGCGGCGGCGGTGCGGGCCGTGGCCGAGGCGATCGGCTCGCCCGGCGGGCAGCAGGCGGCCAACCTGAAGGTCGCCGAGCTCTACATCGGCGCGTTCGGCAACCTCGCCAAGACCAACAACACGATGATCGTGCCGTCGAACCTGTCGGACGTGGCGAGCATGGTCGCCTCGGCGATCACTGTGCTCGAGCGCACGAAGGCCGGCGCGCAGCAGGGCTGAGAGGAAACGCCAGGCCGCCGCGCTTGCGCGCCGATCGGGGCCGGCGAGTCGCCGGCGTCAATGCGACATCAGCACCGGCACGGTCATCGACTGCAGGATCGTCTGCGTCACGCCACCCATCACCAGCTCCTGCAGCCGCGAGTGGCCCCAGGCGCCCATCACGATCAGGTCGGCGTCGAGGTCGGCCGCGCGCGACAGCAGCTGGTTGCCGACGTCGAGGTCCGGGGCCGACTGCTGAGAGACCGTCACCTTGATCCCGTGCCGCGCGAGGTACAGGCCGATGTCGGCGCCGGGTACCGCCCCGTGCGGCGCTCCGGCCGGATCGAACGCGATGACATGGACGGTTTCCGCCTCGCGGAG
>Ga0335084_10004121_pt1 | contig 14294 bp, 11 predicted proteins | sample Lox_Sample_44_FD_206721 | JGI IMG/M metagenome (GOLD analysis project Ga0335084, IMG submission 206721) | Soil microbial communities from Loxahatchee National Wildlife Refuge, Florida, United States - Lox_Sample_4.4 | ecosystem: Environmental > Terrestrial > Soil > Wetlands | place: USA...
AGGAGCTCCTGCAGATCGTGCCGCGCAGCCGGCGCCAGCCGCACGACGTGCGCCGGATCATCGGCCTGGTGTGCGACGCGGCCAGCTTCTTCGAGATCTCTCCGCGCTTCGGGCGCTCACTCGTGACGGGGCTGGCGCGGCTGGGCGGGCGCCCGGTCGGCGTCTTGGGCAACGACCCGAAGTGGCTCGGCGGCGCGATCGACGGACCGGCGGCCGACAAGTGGACGCGCTTCGTCGACCTGTGCGACACCTTCCACCTGCCGATCGTGAGCTTCGTCGACAACCCGGGCTTCCTGGTCGGCGTGGCGGGCGAGCGCCAGGGCACGATCCGGCGCGGCGCGCGCGCGATCGCCGCCGTGTACCAGGCCACCGTGCCGACCGCCTCGATCCTGGTGCGGCGCGTGTTCGGCGTGGCCGGGGCCGCGCACGGCAATCACTCCAAGCTCAACCTGCGCTACGCCTGGCCCTCGGGCGACTGGGGCTCGCTGCCGATCGAAGGCGGCGTCGAGGCGGCCTACAAGCGCGAGCTCGCGGCCGCGCCCGACCCCGAGGCGCTGCGGCACGAGCTCGAGACCAAGCTCCACGCCATGCGCTCCCCGTTCCGCACCGCCGAGATCTTCGGCGTGGAAGAGATCATCGATCCGCGAGACACTCGGCCGCTGCTGTGCGAGTGGGCCGAGACCGCGTACCGTCTGCTACCCGCCGAGGTCGGCGTGAAGCGGCGTGGCATGAGGCCTTGAGGGAGGTTCCGTGTACGAGCAGATTCTCTACGACGTCTCCGACCCGGTCGCGACCATCCAGCTGAACCGGCCGGACCGGCTGAACGCCTGGACCGATCGCATGGGTGAAGAGGTCCGGCACGCGCTGGCCAAGGCCGAAGCCGACCGCAGCGTGGTGGGCATCGTGCTCACCGGCGCGGGCCGCGGCTTCTGCGCGGGCGCGGACCTGAAGAACCTGCAGGCGATCAGCGCGGGCGAGCGCGGCGGCCGGGCCCACGCGGAGCTCGCGGCCGACCCCGGCGACCCCGAGATGGGTGACTCGTTCCGCAAGACCTACTCGTACCTGATGTCGCTGCGCAAGCCGATCGTGGCTGCGATCAACGGCCCGTGCGCGGGCATGGCCATGCCGATCGCGCTGTTCTGCGACCTGCGCTTCGCCAGTGAGTCGGCGACCTTCACCACGGCGTTCGTGCGCCGCGGGCTGATCGCCGAGTGGGGCCTGTCGTGGACCCTGCCGCGGCTGGTCGGCACGGCGCACGCGCTCGACCTCCTGCTCTCGGGCCGCAAGATCGACGCGCGCGAGGCCGAGCGCATGGGGCTCGTGAATCGCGTGCTGCCCGACGAGAAGCTCGTGAGTCACTGTCAGGACTACGTGCGCGAGCTGGCGGCCAACTCCTCGCCCTCGTCCATGATGGTCATGAAGCGCCAGGTCTACCAACAGCTCACGCGCGAGCTCGGGCCGTCTTGTGACGAGGCGGTGAAGCTGATGGTCGAGAGCTTCAGCCGGCCGGACTTCAAGGAGGGCGTGCAGTCCTTCCTGGAGCGCCGTCCGCCGAAGTTCCCGAGGATCTGAACCCCAGCGCCATGACGCGCCGCTGGCTCTGGCTCGCCATCTTCGCGCTCGCGTTCGCGCCGACGTTCGCCTGGCTCGTGGGGCGTTGGACGGACTCGATCTACCGCAACGGTCACGGGATCTTCGTGCCGTTCCTGATCGCCTACCTCGCGCTGGACCAGCTGAAGCAGGACACCGACCCCGAGCCGCGCGCGTCGGCCTGGGGCTTCGCGTTCGTGGGCGCGGCGGTGGCGCTCCTGGTGTTCGACAGCGCGATCAAGACCCAGATCCTGTCGGCGCTCGCGCTGGTGCTCGCGCTGCCCGGGCTGTCACTCCTGTTTCTCGGTGGCGCGCGCACGCGCGCGATCGCGCTGCCGCTCGCGATCGGTCTGTTCATGCTGCCGATCCCCGCCGGCGCGATCTCGGCGCTGTTCATGGTGCTGCGCACGATCACCGCGATCGCGGTCGCGGCCGTGCTGCCGTTCCTGGGCCTGCCCGTGGCGCGCGACGGCACGATCCTCGCGATCCCCGGCCAGAGCGTGAACGTGGCCGACAACTGCAGCGGCTTTGCGACGCTGTACGCGGCGATCCTGACCGCGGTCATCCTCGCCCACCTGTCGCGCAGCCCGGCGCGGCGCGCGATCGTGCTCGCGGCCGCCGTTCCGCTCGCGCTCGCCTGCAACGTGGTGCGAGTCACCGTGCTGACTCTCCTGGTGAGCCGCTACGGCGGCGGGATCCTCGAGACCTGGATCCACCCGGGCTCGGGTCTGTTCCTGTTCGTGTTCGTGATCGGGGCGCTGGTCTGGCTCGCGGGCCGCGACGCGCTGCACGGCGCGGCCGGCAACGCACGGCCGCCGCTCTCGGGGCGCTTCGCGCTGCCCGCCGCGGCGCTGTTCGCCGTGGCGCTGGTGCCGGTCTCGATCCACTCGTACCTGCACGTGCGCAGGGACGACTGCGCGAACCCCGACGCGCTCGTGCCCGCCATGGGCCCCGGCATGGTGACTGCGGAGCGCGACGCCGAGGTGCGGCGCAACTTCGACGTGCACCAGTGGCGCGAGGGCCGGCTGCCGCCGGGCGAGGGCGCGCCCGAGCTCAAGTTCGCGATCGTGCGCTCCTACGACCCCAAGCAGCTCTACTACCGCGGCACGCGCCGGCTGTGGTGGGACATCGAGCCCGGCGGCGACCAGCCCGACTGGCTCGAGGTCGACGGCGCGAAGCTGCCGATCGTGCGCTCGAGGCTCGGAGGCGACGACGACGCACACCGCGACCGGGACGCGGTGATCGAGTCGTTCACCGTCTACGAGGGCAAGCCCGTCGAGAACGGCTGGCGCACCCAGCTGCGCGCGGCGCCGCGGCAAGCGTTCACGGGCAGCCGCCCGATGACCCTGTTCGCGATCCGCAGCGACGTGAACGCGTCGCAACGCGAGGCCGCCGAGAGACGCGCGCGCGAGTGGCTCGCGGCTTCCTGGCGCAACTACCGGGCGGTCTGCGGAGCCGAGTAGCCGGCGCGCGACCGGACCCGCGGCAGCACCTCGCGCGCGAGCTCCTGGGCCACCAGCCGTGCGTACAGGCGCGAGCCGTCGTCGTTCACGTGCAGGCCGTCGTAGTAGAGCTCCTCGGGCTTCCGCACGCTGAGCTCGCGCTGCATCAGGGCCGCCAGGTCGATCACGCTCGCGCCCTCTTCCACTCCGATCGCGCGCACGCGGTCGTTGAACAGCGCGAGCGCGCCCGCGTCGGTCCAGGGCGGCGTGTACTGATTGCGCATGCTCGACAGCGGCTCGGTGATCAGCACCGGCTCGATGCCGAAGGCGCGCGCCGTGCGCACCCACGCGCGCACGCGCGCCACGTAGGGCAGCGGGTCGGGCTGGCCCGCGAGCTTGCCCGCCTCGCTGCGCACGCCGGCCAGGTCGTTCTGCGCCGGGAAGTCGAGCGCGCGGCGCACCAGCCCGGCCAGCGCCGAGTGACTCGAGAGCGACATGCCCGCCCAGCGCAGCCCGACGCGCCAGCCGTCGTGGTTCGAGCCGTGGCGCGCGTAGCCGTACTCGGCCAGGAGCCCCACGTCGTTGACCGCGTTCATCAGCAGCACCACGTCGGGCCGGCTCGAGCCGATCAGCTCGACCAGGTTCACCAGTGAGTCGTGCGCGGTGTTGCCCGACTTGCCGGCGTTCAGCGCGTTCACGCGGAAGCCCATGGGCTCGAGCTGCACCGGCACCAGGTTGGGCCAGCGCAGGTCCTCCTGCACCACCAGACACTCGGTGGTCGAGCCGCCCTGGAAGACCAGCGTGAACTCGGGCCCGCTGACGCGCGCCACCGGCTCGATGAAGCCGCGCGCGTCGGTGCGGAAGCGGACCTTGGGCGGGTCGAGGTGCAGGACGCTGCGGTCGACCAGCCGGTCGGTGAGGTTGTGCTGCCAGCGCAGCGTGAGCAAGAGGTCGGGTGACTCGCTGGCGAACGGGTTTCGCCAGAGCACGCGCAGCGCGAGCTCGCCCAGCACGAGCATGAGCAAGAGGGTGCCGACCAGCAGCGCGAGCTTACGCACGGCTCACGACGGGACGGGCGAGCCCTCGAGCGGCTCGTCGAGCAGGTAGCTCCGGTTGGAGTACACGCGCCGGAAGCCGAGCCGTTCGTACACGCGGCGCGCAGCGGTGTTCGCCTCGTCGCAGTACAGGGTCACCATGTCGTGGCGCTCGAGCATGCGCGCGGTCACCGCGCGCATGCCGCGCGTGGCGTGGCCGCGCCCGCGCGCCCAGGTCGGCACGAAGACGCCGCCGAGCTGCACGGCGGTCGGGCTCGCCGCGCCCACGTGCACCTGGAACACGATCTGGCCGCGCACGCGCGAGACCCACCAGCGGCCCTCGCGCACGTCGCGGTGGTGGCGCTCGCGGAAGCCGGCCTCGTCGGCCGCGTAGCGGTCGTCGCCCAGGTCTTCGCGGTGCTGCTGGGCGCTGTTCTCGGTGATCTCCTCGGCCTCGCCCGGCCGCGCGGGGTCGACGCGCACCAGCCGCGCGCCGTCGTCGCTGCGCGCGAGGTCCTCGGCGCGCATGGCGAACACCGGCTCGCGCCGCGACCAGCGCAGCGCCGGTGCGTGGCGCGCGTACTCATTCCAGAACGGCTCGGTCACGTCCTCGCTGCCCACGATGTGGCGCGGGCGCAGCGCGGCGCGCCCTGCGGCGTCGGCGAGCGGCGCGTAGGCCGCGGGGTCCTGCACCTCGAGCGCGGTCCCGCCCAGAGGCCCGATCAACAGGATTCCCAGCAGGCGGCCACCCGACTCGAAGCCCAGGAAGCCCGGTGCACGCCCCAACGCACCGGCCGAGACCACGTAGTCCAGGAAGACGTTCCGCAGCGGCCGGGCGCGCAAGAGACTGCGCGCGTCCGCCGTGTCGGCCAGAGTCAGGGCTCGAACCATCGCTGGCAGGGTAACATCGCGCGCGCATGAGCTGGAACGGACCCGAGCTCGCCCCGGCTCGCGACGCCGGGCTGGACTTGCGCGGGCTGGCCCGGCTGGTCGTGCGCACGTGGCCGCTCCTGCGCGGCCTGCGCCGGCATCTCGTGCTGCTGGCGCTCTCGGCGTCGGCGCTCCTGCTCGCCGGGCTCTCCTGCTTCCTGGTGCTGGCGCCGGCGCTCTGGAACGGGGTGCTGCAGGGCCACGACTTCTCGCCCCTGGCGGCGCGCGTGCTCGGGCTCGACCCGGCGGCCGCGAGCGCACTCACTCCCGAGCTGCGGCGGCACGCAGCCGAGCGACTCACCTGGCTGGTGGGCGGCGTGGCGATCGCGACCGCGGCCGGGGCGATGGCCGTGATGTACTACGGCGTCTGGATCCTGCAGAGACTCAACCAGTCACTGCGCATGCAGATGGTCGATCGGCTGCAGGCGCTCTCGCTGCGCTTCCACGACCAGAGCCGCGTGGGCGACGCGATCTACCGCACGGTGCAGGACAGCGCCATGGTGACTCAGATCGTGCAGTCCTTCCTGCTGGCGCCCGGCTTTGCGCTCTTGCGTTTCGTGGCCCTGACCGCAGTGCTGGCCTCGTTCTCGCCCTGGCTGGCGCTCGCGCTGGTCGCCGTGTGGCTGCCGCTGGGCGTGCTCGCGCACACGCTGGGCGCGCGCCTGCGCGGCCGCTTCCGCGTGGCGCGCGCGTCGAACAGCGCGCTGACCTCGCAGATCCAGGAGAGCCTGTCGGGCATGCGCGTGATCAAGGCGTTCGGGCTCGAAGCGTTCGAGCAGGCGCGCTTCGAGTCGGCCTCGCGCGCGGCCTTCGCCGGCGCGCGCGCGGCGCGCAGCTGGGTGGCGGCGTTCGGGGTCGGGGCGTTCTGGGCGGTGGGCGCGGTGGTGCTGGGCGCGACGCTCGTGGCCACGCTCGCGACCGCCGAGGCCCGGCCGCTGTGGCTGGCCGAGGTCGCCTCGCGCCTGCAGATCGGCCCGCTGCAGGCGTTCTTGCTGCAGGCCGGCTTCGCGGTCTGGACGCTCGGGCTCTACAACACCTGGAAGGGCCTCTACGCCAGCGGCTCGGACGGGATCACCGACGTGTTTCGCGTGTGGACGCACGCGCAGGACATCGCGGTGGGGCTCGACCGCGCGTTCGAGCTGCTCGAGCGCGAGCCCGAGATCGCCGACGCGCCCGACGCGCGGCCGCTCGCGCCGCTCGCGCACGAGATCGCCTTCCGCGACGTGTCCTTCGCCTATCGCCCCGACCGCCCGGCGCTGGTCGGTGTGGACTTCACGGCGCCGGTCGGCGGAGTCACTGCGCTCGTCGGGCCCACGGGCGCGGGCAAGAGCACGGTCATGGCGCTGCTCCTGCGGCTGTTCGATCCCGACTCGGGCGCGATCGAGATCGACGGTGTCGACCTGCGCCGGCTGCGCGTCGCCGAGCTGCGGCGCGCGGTCGCGATCGCCCTGCAGGAGAACGTCTTGTTCGCGGCCAGCATCCGCGAGAACATCCGCTACGCGCGGCCGGGCGCGAGTGACTCCGAGGTGCGCGCCGCGGCGCGCGTGGCCTGCGCCGACGAGTTCATCGCCGCCCTGCCCGAGGGCTACGACACGCAGCTCGGCGAGCGCGGCGCGAAGCTCTCGACCGGCCAGCGCCAGCGGCTCACCCTCGCGCGCGCGCTGCTCAAGGACCCGCGCGTCCTCCTGCTCGACGAGCCGACCGCCTCGCTCGACGCCGAGACCGAGCACAGGCTGGTGCGCAACCTGGCCGAGTGGGGCCGCGGCCGCTGCATCTTCCTGGTGACTCACCGGCCGTCGACGGTGCGGCTGGCGGACCGGGTCGTGTTTCTCGACCACGGCAAGGTGGTCGAGACCGGAACGCCCGCCGAGCTGCTCGCGCGGCCGGGCGGCGCCTACCGCGCGCTGGCGGAGGCCGACGCGAGCGCGGCAGGGGCCCGGCCGTGAGCACCTGGGTCACGCTCGCGCGCGCGCTGCGCTACGTGCGGCCGCTGCGCGCGCGCTTCGCGGCCAAGGTCGCGATGAGCCTGGTCTCGATCACGCCGCTGCTCGTGCTGCCCGTGCCGATCAAGCTCCTGATCGACCACGTGATCGGGAATCTCCCGCTGGCCGAGCGCATCCACACCTTCCCGTTTCTCGCGCGGCCGCTGGTGCGGCTCCTGATCGGCGCGTCGCCCGTCGAGATTTTGTGGCTCACGGTCGCGGCGCAGGTGGTGCTGCTCTTGGTGATCGGGCAGATCGGCACGAGCGGGGGCGAGCGTGACCAGACCAATGCGTTCGGCGCCGGCGGGGTCGACGCCGCGACCGAGACCGAGAACGCGGCGAACCTGGGCTTCAGCTACGTGGGCGGGATCTTCGGCCTGTTCGAGTTCGGCTGGACCCTGCGACTCACCCAGGACCTGAATCACGGCTTCCGCTCGCGCCTGTTCGAGCGCATCCAGGCGCTGCCGCTGTCCAAGCTCGAGGACGCGCGCATCGGCGATGCGGTCTACCGGCTGATGTACGACACGCCGTCGATCAGCTGGGCGTGCTACCGGCTGGTGCTGATCACGACCGTCGCGCCGTTCGGCGTGGCGGTGTACGCCTACGCGATCTGGGACAGCTTCGGGGTGCCCGAGCTCGCGCTCTGGGCGCTCGCGCTCGCGCCGGTCACGCTGCTCGCGACCTGGCCGTTCGCGGAGCTCTTGCGGCGCCGCATGCTGCGCAGCCGCAGCGCGGGCGCGATTGCGACCAGCTCGCTCGAAGAGGGCGTGGCGAACATCGTGGCCGTGCAGACGCAGAGCGGTGAGTCGCGCGAGCGCGCGCGTTTCGACCGCGAGAGCCTGGAGTCGTTCCAGCGCCACCGCGGCATGATCGCGGTCGCCATGCTCGCGGTCCTGTGTGCGCTGGTGCCAGGCGTGGCCGTGGTGCGGGGCGCGTTCCTCGAGGTCGTCGACCTCGCGATCGCCGGCCGCATCAGCCTGGGCGACGTGTCGGTGCTGGTGACCTGGTTCGTGCAGATCGCCGTGTTCTGCGGGTATCTGGGCGGCATGTGGTTCTCGCTGAACTTCTCGGCGCCGGGCCTGGAGCGCGTGTTCGCGCTGCTCGACGCCGAGCCGGAGCGCGACGCGCCCGGCGCGCGCGACCTGCCGCGCGCCCGCGAGTCGCTGCGCTTCGAGCACGTCGACTTCGCTCACACCGAGGGTGGGGCGACGCTGCGCGACGTGGACTTCGAGGCGCGCCGCGGCCAGATGACCGCGATCGTCGGCCCGGCGGGCGCGGGCAAGACCACCCTGCTCTGGCACGTGCCGCGCTTCCTCGCGCCGCAGCGCGGCTGCGTGCGGGTCGACGGCGTCGACCTGGCGGGAGTCACGCGCGAGTCGCTGCGCGCGCAGATCGCGTTCGTGTTCCAGGAGACCGCCCTGTTCGCGGGCACGCTCGAGGAGAACCTGCGCCTGGCCAAGCGCGACGCGAGCGAGCTCGAGCTGCGCCGCGCCGCGCAGGTCGCCGGCGTGGACGAGCTGGTGCGCAGCCTGCCGGACGGCTGGCAGACGCGGCTGGGCCGCGGCGGCGCGGGGCTCTCGGTGGGGCAGAAGCAGAGACTCGCGATCGCGCGAGCGCTGCTGCGCGACGCGCCGATCCTGATCCTCGACGAGCCGACCTCGGCGCTCGATCCCGACACCGAGCGCCACCTGCTCGCCTCGCTGCGCGAGGCCGCGCGCGACCGGATCGTGCTGCTCGTGTCTCATCGGCTCTCGACGGTGCGCGACGCCGACCAGATCCTGTTCCTGCGCGAGGGCCGGATCGTGGAGCGCGGAACGCACGAAGAGCTCGTCGCGTTGCCCGACGGCGCGTACCGGCATTTCGTCGAGCTGCAAGCGGCCGGCTAGCTCTTGGCGTAGTGACTGCGGCGCTTGACCGAGAGCTCGCGCTCGAGCTCGAAGATCTGCACGCGCTTCTCTTCCGTGCCGGTGCGCTCGAACTTGTGGCCGCGCAGGGTGACCTCGAGCCGGCCGAGGTCGGGCCGGCCGGCGAAGTCGCGCTTGCCGCGGATCTCGGTCGAGGCGAACACCGTGTCACCCGAGAAGATCGGCGCGGTGTGGCGGCCGGTCCGGTAGACGACGTCGCCCAGGCTGTTGTCCGAGATGTCGGGGCTGGAGAGGCCGAGGCACAGCGCGAACGGGATCCCGCCGTAGACCACGAGCTTCCCGCCGAGATAGCGGCTGGGGTCGCGGTCGATCAGCGTCTGGTTGCAGTGCACCTGACTGGTGTTGTCGAGCATGCCGGTCAGGAAGATGTGCTCGTCGGTCATGACCCGGCCGCGCGAATGCTCGATCGTGTCTCCCGCGCTGAAGTCCTCGAAGTAGGTATCGGAGTTGGACAGATGCGCGAGCTCGGCGTAGCCGGCGTTGGGATCGTAGGCCGGCAGCTCGAGTGACACGTCGACCGGCGCGGCCGGCACCTCGCCCTCGTCGAGCTTCGCAGCGGCCTCGTGCCGGAACACCTGCACCTTGCGCTGGTAGGCGAGCACGATCTGGCCGGTCTGCTTGCGCGCGATGCTCTGCACGTGCACGACGCCGAGCTCGGGCCGGCTCGCCGAGCTCTTCACGCCCAGCACGGTGGTCTCGGTCTCGATCGTGTCTCCCACGTACACGGTCGCGCCGAAGCGCATGTCGATGTACTCGAGGTTCGCGCGCGCGTTCTCGGAGATGTCTTCGACGGTCTGGCTGAACGCGACGGCCATCACCAGACCGGGCGGGATCGGCATCGACTCGTAGCCGTAGCGCTGCGCGTAGCGCAGGTTCCGGTGCAGCGGGTTCGCCGTGTAGGAGAAGTCGGTGAAGTGAGCGGTGAGTCCCTCGCTGACCGTGCGCCCGCCCTTGTGGCGGAACAGCTGTCCGAGTCGGAAGTCCTCGAGAAAGTTGCCGGTCTTCTTGCGGATCAGGGCCACGGGGGATCTCCTCGGGGGCGGCAGTCTACACGGGGCGCGCGGCGGCCACCAAGTGCCGGCGCAGCGCGCCGGCGAGAAACACCGAGCCCGAGACCGCGATGCGGTCGCCCGGGTGCAGCAGCTCGCGCGCGCGAGCCAGCGCCTTCACCGGCTCGGGCTGGGTCTCGACCGCGCCGATGCCCGCGGCCCAGGCCAGCGACGCGATCTCCTCGGGGTCGAGCGAGCGCGTGGCTTCGGCCGCCGTGGCGACACAGGCGCGTGTCACCGGCGCGAGCTCGGCCAGGATGCCGGCCGCGTCCTTGTCGCGCGAGATCGAGAGCACGAACACCCAGCGCGTGTCGGGCCAGAGCGCCGCGAGTGTCTCGCGCAGGGCCCGGGCCGAGTCCGGCGTGTGTGCGTCGTCGACGATCGCGTCGCCGATCGGCTCGACGCGCGCGGGCAGGCGCAGGCTGCCCAGTGTCGCGAGCTCGCTGGCAGCGAGCGTGCGGCCCAGGTGGAGCTCGACCGCGCGCACCGCCAGCGCCAGGTTGCCCGCCTGGTGCGCGCCCAGCACGGGGCTCGCCAGCGCGCGGCCGTCGGAGAGTCGGAAGCGCAGGCCCGCGCGGTCGGCGCGCACGTCGAGCGCGCGCACCTCTTCGAGCGGCGCGTCGACGGCGATGGCCTGCGCCGCCACCGCGCCCCAGGCCTCGGGCGCGAGCGCCCCGTGCAGCGCGGGCACGCCCGCGCGGAAGATGCCGGCCTTCTCGCGCGCGATCGCCTCCAGCGTGTCGCCCAGCTTGTCGGTGTGCTCGAGCTGGATCGCGGTCACCACGGTGACTCGCGCGTCGACGGCGTTGGTCGAATCGAGCCGGCCGCCCAGGCCGACCTCGATCGCGCCCACCTCGGCCCCCGCGCGGCGGAACAGCACGAGCGCCAGCGCGACCGTCACGTCGAAGAAGCTCGGACACCGTTCGGTGTCGCCGCGCAGGCCCTCGATCGCCGGCTGGATGTCGCGCAGCGCGGCGACCAGATCGCCCTCGGCCACGAGCTCGCCGTCGACGCGGAAGCGCTCGCGCCAGCTCTCGAGGTGGGGCTTGGTGAAGGCCCCCACGCGCCGCCCCGCGCCGCGCAGCAGCTGCTCGGCCGCGAGCGTGGTGGTGCCCTTCCCCTTCGAGCCCGCGACCAGGAGACAAGGGAAGCCGCGCTCCGGGCTCCCGACGGCCGCGAGCAGCGCGCGGATCGGCCCCAGACCCAGCCGCTCGTAGTCGTACTGAGTCTTCTGCTCGCGGTTGATGAGTCCGTCGAGATAGCGCTCCGCATCGCGGAGCGTTTCGATCTTCATCTCTGCTAGCCTCGTGTCTCGATGGCGCGCTCCGAGACGAGCCTCCGCTGGTGGGTCGACGGCGAGCGCACTCCGCGCCTCGAAGCGCTCATGGCCGCGCCGGAGCGCGCGCTCGAGGGCCCGGGCAGTGTGGCTCGCGAGTCCGCGGGCCGCAAACGCTTCTACCGGCTGGAAGGCGGCGGCGAGCCGGCCCTGTACGTGAAGGTGTTCAGCCTGCCGCCAGGCCTCGCGCGCTGGCGCTACTTCTGGCGCCCGTCGAAAGCGCGGCGCGAGCGCGCGGTGGCGCGCCGGATCGCCGCACGCGGCGTCGAGGTGGTGCGCCCGGTGGCGGTGGGGGAGCGGCGCAGCCGGGGCCTGCTCGAGCGCAGCTTCGCGGTGAGTCGCGACGCGGGAGCGCGCGACCTGCGCGCCGTGTTCGAGGGGCTGCGCGAGCAGGGCCTGGAGCGCCGCGAGTTACTCGTGCGCTTCGCCGCGTTCGCCCGCCGGCTGCACGACGCCGGCGTCGACCAGGACGACTTCTCGCCCAACAACTTCCTGCTGCGCCCCGACGGCGCGTTCGCGCTGATCGACTTCGAGCGCGCGCGCCTGCGCCGCGGCCCGCTCGGCGCGCGCGCCTGGACCTTGCTCGCGAAGCTGCACCGCAAGGATTTCGGTATCTCGCGCAGCGACCGCCTGCGCTTCCTGGCCAGCTACCTGGGCCCGGGCACGGGCCGCGCCGAGCGGCGCGCCGCCTGGCAACGCATCTGGCCCGAGTTCCGCCGCATCCGCGCGCGCGACGCGCGGCGCGCCGCGGACTCGGCGCTCTCCGAGGGCCGCAATCTCGCGCGCGAGGGCAGTGCGCTCGTGGTGCGCGCGCGCGCCGGCGCGAAGACGCTGCGGCTCGAGCTCGGCCCCGACGAGGCGCGCCGCTGCTGGGTCAGCGCGCACCAGCTCGAGCGCCTGAACCTGCCCGCGCTGCGGCCCGTGCGGCTCGACGGGGCGCGCGTCGAGCTGCTCGACCCCGGCACGGCCTTGCCGCGCGCGCCCGCCGACCAGGTGATCGGCCGCGCGCTGGCCGCGCTCGCCCCCTACGGCCGCTTCCGGGCCCCGCCGCACTGGCGCTTCACGAGTCACGGCGCGCTGCTCGCGAATCCGCAGGCGTTCGAGTTCGAGGCCTAGGTCAGAGCGTTCGAGCGAGCGATGGCTGCCGCTCGATCAGAGGCTTGATCAGCTGACTCGCCTCGGCCTCCTCGATGGAAGAGCCGAAGCGCAAGGTGGAGGCGCCGGCGCCCTACAAGAACAAGTAGCCGTTGTGCTTGCAGGTCTTGCAGATCGTGTCTTGGGTCGGTGACTCGCCGATGATCTCGCGCCGCGCCTCGGTGTACATCGAGCCGTTCCAGATCTCGCCGAAGTCCTGCTCGTGGATCGAGCCGTAGTGGTGCTTCTCGCTGTAGACGCTGCAGCAGGCCAGCACCTTGCCGTCCCAGTTGATCGCGGTGTCCTTCCAGGGCAGCGTGCACATGGCCTCGCGCTGCGCGCTCTTCTTCTCGCGGTCGAACGCGAGATAGTCGGTCGACTCGGGCAGCCAGTGGCCGTCGCGCTCGAGCGCCTGCTCGGCGGTCTCGAAGATCTCCTTGCCCATGTCGGTGCGCGCGGCGTTGAGCTGCAGCTCGACGCCGAGCTCGGCCGCCAGGCGCTTCGCGATCGGCACCTCGTGCTCGTTGTGGCGGAACACGTGGAACAGCCAGATCACGCGCGTGAAGTCGGCGTTCAGCTCGCGCTTCTTGGCGACCAGCATGCGGATGTTGTCCATGACCCGCTTCCAGTCACCGCCGCGGCGGTAGATCGCGTAGCTCTCCGGCGTGGCGCCGTCGGCCGAGATGTAGATCTTCTTCACCTTGGCGCGCAGCAGCCCCTCGGCGAGCTCCGGCGTCAGGTCGTTCAAGTGACTCGAGAGCTTCACCGACACGCGCCGGTCGTAGGCGAGCTGGCACATCTTCACGATGTGCTTGTTGAGCAGCGGCTCGCCCCAGTTGTAGAGCCGCACCGTGATCAGGTCCGGACCCAGCTGGTCGAGGACCTTCACGAACGTGTCGTAGGGCATCATGCCCTTCTGCGCCGAGCGGTCGCCCTGCCCCGTCGGGCACAGCGGGCAGCGCAGGTTGCACACGTTCCCCGACTCGACGGTGATCTTCGTCGGGCGATAGGGCAGCCGCACCCAGCGCAGGCGCGGGGCGATCGCCTCCAGCGCGAGGTTGTACAGCTTGCGCGGCGACAGGAACCGCAGCTCCTCGCGAGCAATGCGCGCCCTCGTGGAGAGCTTCACTGACTCACCCCCCTCGGTGTCAGTTACTGCGCCATGTACCGCTTCCAGGCGCGGTACTTGCTCACGGCCTCGTCGTTGCTCTCGACCGCGGGATAGAAGTAGCGGACCGCGTGCCCGCAGGTCTTGCAGATCTTGTAGCAGAACTTGAAGCCGTCGATCTCGCGCGTGTTGCCCACGAGCTCACGGTTCTCGTCGGTGCAGCACTCCTTGGGCGTCGGCGGCGACAGGATGCGGCGCGGGTAGTCGTTGTACGGCTTCTCGCTCGTCGAGTAGCGGATGATGCTGCGCAGGTTGCGGTGCGGCTTCTGGTCCGCGGGTCTCAGGTTGCTTCCGATTCTCTTCAACTGGTCATGCCCTCACACCTGCCCGACGACGCGAAGGTCGTGGAGCAGGCCGGTGAAATCGCGGTACTCGGACTGGCAGGGTGCCCCGTCGGCGTACCAGTACGCGCTGTGCGCTGCGCCCAGGAGGATCACGGACGACGAGCGGGTGCCGTACTCGGCGGTATGGACGCAGGAATTCTCGAAGGGATTCGAGGCCGAAGCGTGCCGGCGCAGCACGGAGAACAGCTCCCCGCGCAGCGCCTCCGGCTCGAGCAGAAGATCGATGCCGGCGACCTCCTTCTCGATACGTCGGACCTTCTCGGAGCTCGGGTCCTCGGGATCTCGATTGCAGATCACATGTAAGCCCGGATCGAGCGCGCGCACCTGCTGGCGTTCCGGGGTGCGCCGGATGAGCCACGT
>Ga0335084_10004123_pt1 | contig 14294 bp, 13 predicted proteins | sample Lox_Sample_44_FD_206721 | JGI IMG/M metagenome (GOLD analysis project Ga0335084, IMG submission 206721) | Soil microbial communities from Loxahatchee National Wildlife Refuge, Florida, United States - Lox_Sample_4.4 | ecosystem: Environmental > Terrestrial > Soil > Wetlands | place: USA...
GTCGGGGTGCGGCAGCGCGCCGACGAACGCCTGACAGCTGCCGACGGTCAGCGACAACGTCAGCAGCAGCGCGCCGATCACTCTCACCGGGAGTCGATTCACCACGAGCTCCGTTCCCGTCGTCGGGAATAGAGCCTATGCGAAGTGGCCGCGCGCTGGAAACGGAATGACGATCTGCGCACTATGACCGCCCGGACGAACTTTGTCTGAGGCAGCATCGGTGAACCATGGGCTCGGGGACGATCGATGATCGATGCGCGCGCGCGCATCCGCTCGGCCTGGGAAGGGCGCATCTCCGGCTGCATGCTCGGCAAACCGATCGAAGTGTTGTCGATGCGGAAGGGTCAGGACGCGGTGGACGCGTATCTGCGCGGGGTCGAGGCGCTGCCGTTGCGCGATTACATTCCGTACGACGGTCGCGACCCTTGGGTGGAGCCGCTCGCCGCGTGTTGCCGCGGCCGCATCGTGCGCAGCGAACCCGACGACGACATCCAGTACACGGTGCTCGCGTTGATGATGCTCGAGCGCTGGGGTGCCGCGCTCACGACGCGTGACGTGGCGCGAACCTGGCTTCAACACTTGCCGGTCGCCGCGACCTACACCGCGGAACGCGCCGCGTACCGGATCCTGCTCGAGAAGGGCGACGAGAGGTTCCCCGACCGCGGCGAACCGGGCTTCGATCTCGCGGCGTGCGCCGACAATCCGTACAACGACTGGATTGGGGCGCAGATCCGCGCCGACGTCTATGGCTGGGTCGCGCCGGGACGGCCCCATCTGGCGGCCCGCCTCGCGACCGCCGACGCGCAGCTCTCGCATCGCGGCGATGGCATCGGCGGTGCGGTGTTCGTGGCGGTGACCGGCGCCCTGATTCCGGTGACGTCGTCGCTCGACGAGGCGGTCGGCGGCGCACTCGGTTTCATCGAGCGTGATTCCGCGGCTTTTGTGGCGATCATGCTCGGCCGGAGCCTCGCCGGCGATGCCGACGGCGCCGCGAAGATTCGCGCGGCGTATCCCGGCATGTCGCCGGTGCACACCGTCAACAATCTCGCGTTGGTGGTCTGGGCGTTGCTGTCGCATCCGGACGACTTCGATGCCGCGATCGGCGATGCGGTCGCGGCCGGCCTCGACACCGACTGCAACGGCGCGACCGTCGGCGGGTTGTGGGGCGTGCAGGGCAAGCCGGTACCGGCGCACTGGCTCGCGCCGTGGCGTGGACGGGTCGCCGTCAACCTTGCGGGGCAGAGCGAATTGGCCCTCGAAGACCTGGTCGAGCGGACGTTCGCCGTTCAGGCGGCGTTGGCGTGAGCAGCGCCGACTCGCAATCGATCGCAACGCCGCGGCGCGTCGGCAAGAGCGCGCTCACCGTCACGCCACTCGGCTTCGGGGCCGGACCGCTCGGCGATCCGCGCGTGCCGGCGCGCGCATGCCTCGAGGCGGTCGCGGCGGCGTGGGACGGCGGCGTGCGGTTCTTCGACACCGCGCCGGAGTACGGCATCGGCCGTTCGGAGCGACGGCTCGGCGTCGCGCTCGCGGAATGCGGCGAGCGCGCCGAGTATGCAATCAACACGAAGGTCGGCCGTACGCTCGAACCGGAACCGGTGCGCAACGAAACGAACAAGACGCTGTCGCCGGATGGCGGCGTGCGTACGCCGCGCGATCCGCGCAGCGGCCACCGCGTGCACTTCGCGTACGACCGCGCGGCGATTCTCGCGCAACATCGCGACTCGCTGTTGCGGCTCGGCTTGCCGACCGTCGACAGCTTGACCATCCACGACGTCGACTACGGCTACCACGACGACGCGCAGATCGACGCGGCACTCGCGCAACTATCGCGCAGCGGCGGCGCCGCGGCGCTGGAGGAACTGCGCGCGGCCGGCTTCATCAAGGCGATCGGGCTCGGTTGCAACCGCGAGATGCGCAACTACGCGACCTGGGCCGGCGGTCGCCACGAAAACTTGGTCGAACGCATCGCCGACACCGTCGATCTCGACTTCGTCGTCGTCGCCGGTCCGTACACGCTGCTCGATACGTGCGCGCTCGATCGCGTGCTGCCGCTGTGCGCGTCGCGCCGGATCGGCGCGATCATCGCGTCGCCGTTCGCCGGCGGTTGGCTGATCGCGCCGGAGCGCGCCGGCTACATGTACGGCGAGACGCCGGCGACGGTGCGCGACAAGACCGAGCGGATCGCGCGGGTCTGCCGCGACCACGGCGTGCCGATCGGAGCGGTCGCATTGCAGTTCGCGCTCGCGCATCCGCTGGTCGCCGCGGTCATTCCCGGCGCGCGATCGGCCAACGAGGCAATCGAGGCGCGACGCCTCGCGCGCGTCGAGGTGCCGCGCGCGTTGTGGACAGAACTGAAGCGCGCCGGGTTGCTCGACGAACGCGCGCCGACGCCGGATGGATGAACGAGTTTTCTGGGAGGCCGATATGGAACTGAAAGGCAAAGTGGTCGTGATCACGGGCGGTGCCGGCGGCATCGGCAAGGCGATGGCACGCGCATTCTTGAGCGAGCGCGCGAAGGCGATCATGCTCGCCGATCTCGATCCGGCCGCGGTTGCGGGTGCGGCGCGCGAGATCGGCTGCGACGGGATGGCGTGCGACGTGACCAACGAAGCGCAGGTGATCGCGCTGGTCGAGCGCACGCGCGAGCGGCACGGCGAGATCGATCTCTTCTGCTCGAACGCCGGCGCCGGCGGGCAAGGCGTGCTGATCGACGCGCCGAACGCGGCGTGGCAGAAGCAGTGGGAGCTGCACGTGATGGCCCACGTCTACGCGGCGCGCGCGGTGCTGCCGGCGATGATCCAGCGCGGCAGCGGGTACCTATTGAACACCGCGTCGGCAGCCGGCTTGCTCGCGGCGCTCGGCTCCGGCCCGTACACGGTGACGAAGGCGGCAGCGGTCAAGCTCGCCGAGTTCATCGCGATCACACACGGCGACGACGGCATCAAGGTGTCCGTGCTGTGCCCGCAAGGCGTCAACACCGCAATGGCGCCGCGCCGGCTCGGCGACGGACAGACCGACGGCATCATCGAGCCCGAGCAACTCGCGCGCACGGTCGTCGACGCGCTGCGCGCCGAGCGCTTTTACGTGCTGCCGCATCCGGAGGTCGAGGAGTACGTGCGGCGCAAGGGCAACGACATCGACCGGTGGTTGGTCGGCATGCGCCGGCTGCGGAAGCGTTCGCTGGAAGGAGGTTCGCAATGACCGACGGAAAACGCTTCGACATTTCGCTCGCCGCGTGGTCGATGCACAAGGCGTTCTTCGCGAAGGAGATCGATCAGCTCGGCATGGTCGAACTGACGCGCGAGCTCGGCGTCGGCGCGATCGAGCTCGTCAACACGTTCTTTCCGTCGCCGCAGTACGTGTATCTGAAGCAGCTGCGCAAGCGCGCCGACGACCTCGGCGTGAAAATCCTGCTCGTCATGTGCGACGGCGAAGGCAGCATGGCGGCACCCGAAGCGACGAGTCGCGCACAAGCGGTGCGCAACCACCACAAGTGGGTCGACATCGCGGCCGTGCTCGGTTGTCGGGCCATCCGCTGCAATACCGGTGCGCGCGACGACGATCCCGACGCGCTCGGCCGTTGCGCCGAAAGCTTCGCGGCGCTGCTCGACTATGCCGACGCGGCCGGCATCGACGTGTTGATCGAAAATCATTGGGGGCCGTCGTCCGATCCGAAGTGGTTGATGGCGCTGATGGATCGCGTGCCGCATCGGCGTTTCGGCACGCTGCCGGATTTCGGGAACTTTCCCCCAGGCGTCGATCCGTACGCGGCGGTGCGCGCGATGATGCCGCGAGCGCACGCGGTCAGCGCGAAGTGTTTCGACTTCGATGCGCACGGCAACGAGACGAAGATCGACTATCCGCGGATGCTCGACATCGTCTCAGCGGCGGGCTACCGCGGCCACGTCGGCATCGAATACGAAGGCGAACGAATGTCCGAGCGCGACGGCATCGCCGCGTGCAAGCGGCTGCTCGAGCGACTGCAATAGCGTGGGTTTCGTCGATGCCCGACTCGCCGCTCGCATTACGCTTCCTCGGCCCGCTGTCGGTCACGCGGGACGGTCGCGCGGTCGCGCTGCCGAAATCGCAGAAGACGTATGCGCTGCTTGCGTATCTCGCGGTCACACAGCGGCCGCACCCGCGCGAGCGACTGTGCCGTTTGTTGTGGGATCGCACCGATGATCCGCGCAGCGCGCTGCGTTGGAGCCTCAGCAAGTTGCGCGCGCTCGACGACGACGGCGTCGTGCGTATCCGCGCGGATCGCGCGAGCGTCGTCCTCGAACCGGCGGGCGCGAAGGTCGATGCGCTCGCTGTGCGGACCGCGCTGTCGGGCGGAATCGACGGACTGTCGCTCGATCGGTTGCGCGAACTCGCGGGCGAGTTTCGCGGCGAATTCCTCGACGATCTCGAACTGCCGGACTGCGAGGAATTCCAGGCGTGGCGCGTCGCGATGCGCGAGGAATTCCGGACTCTGCATCAACGCGTGCTCGACGCGCTCGTCGATCGCCTGCAGGCGAACCCGGAAACCGCTCTCGCGCCGGCGCGCGAACTCGTGCGCCTCGCGCCGGAGATCGAGTCCAACCGAGCGAGGCTGATCGAACTGCTGGCGCGCTGCGGTCGCCGCGAAGAGGCCGAGGAGCACTACGTGCTCGGCCGCAAGCAGATCGACAAGAGCGGTGTCGATCGGCACGAGCTGATGGCGGCGTGGCGTGCCGTGCAGGCGGGTGCGGCGCGTGCCGAGCGTGTGCCGTCAGCCTACTCGGAGTCGGCGCGCCAACAGATCCGCTTTTGCAAATCTGCGGACGGCGTTCGCATCGCGTTCGCGTCGGTCGGCGACGGACCGCCGCTCGTCAAGACCGGCAACTGGATGACGCACCTCGAATACGACTGGAAATGTCCGCTCTGGCGGCACCTCGCACGCGAACTGTCGAGCGAGCACCGGCTGATCCGCTACGACAAGCGCGGCAACGGTCTGTCGGACTGGGAGGTACCGACGTTCACGCTCGAAGCGTCGATGGGCGACCTCGAAGCGGTCGTCGACGCGGCGCGGCTCGAGCGGTTCGCGCTGTTCGGTATGTCCGGCGGATGTCGGGTCGCCGCCGCGTACACGGCGCGGCACGCGGAGCGCGTATCGCACCTTTTGCTCTACGGGGGTGCCGCGCGGGGGTGGAAGTACTGGAACGAGTCGGCGCGCGCGATGCGCCTCGGTTTGCAGGCGGTGATCCGCGAAGGTTGGGGACGCGACGTGGCGACGTTTCGGCAGATCTTCTCGACACTGTTCATGCCCGATGCCTCGCCCGAGCAGATGCAGTGGTTCAACGAACTACAGCGCGTGTCCACGTCGCCGGAGAACGCCTATCGAATCACCGATGCATCCGGCGGCGGCGACGTGCAGGCGTGGCTCGGCGCGATTCGGACACCGACGCTCGTCATGCACGCGAGCGAGGACGCGATGGTGCCGCTCGAAGAAGGGCGTCGGCTGGCGACCGCGATTCCGCACGCGCGCTTCGCGGTGCTCGACAGTCGCAATCACCTCTTGCTCGACGACGAACCGGCCTTCGCGCGCTTCATGCACGAGATTCGCAACTTCCTCGTATCGGACGAGTCGCCGAGAGAACGCGGTAAGCATTGATGCCGGTTCACAACGCCGACATCGCGCGCGCGTTCGACGAGATCGCCGATCTGCTCGAGCTCGACGATGCGAATCCGTTTCGCGTTCGCGCTTATCGCAACGCGGCGCGCGTCGTCGGCGAGTTGCGCTTCGACGTCGCGCAGCGACTCGCGTCCGGGGCGACGTTGCCGAAGCTGCCCGGCATCGGTCCCGACTTGTCGACGAAGGTCCGCGAGATTGCCGCGACCGGGACGTGCGCGCTGCTCGAACGATTGCAGGGGCGCGCGCCGGCCGGTGTCACCGAGCTGCTGAGTCTGCCCGGACTCGGTCCGAAACGGGTGCGCGTGCTATGGCACGAGCTCGGCGTACATACCGTCGAGCAACTGCGCCGCGCGGCGAGCGACGGCCGCGTCCGCACGCTGCCGGGCTTCGGCGCGGCGTCGGAGGCAAAGCTGCTCGATGCGGCGTCGGCTCGCCTGTCGCGCGCGCGCCGCTTCAAACTCGCGGTCGCGGCGCAGTACGCGGCGCCGTACGTCGCCTATTTGCGCGCGGGTCGCGGGGTCGGCGAGGTCATCGTCGCCGGCAGCTACCGGCGGATGAAAGAGACCGTCGGCGATCTCGACGTGCTCGCGATCGCGGACGACGGTGGCGCGACGATCGCACGGTTCGTCGGGTACGACGAAGTCGCGGACGTCCTCGCCCGCGGCACGACGCGCGCGAGCGTCGTGCTGCGGTGTGGCTTGCAGGTCGACCTGCGGGTGGTGGCGAAGGAGAGTCTCGGCGCCGCGCTGTACTACTTCACCGGATCGAAGGCGCACAACATCGCGGTGCGGCTGATCGCGCGCGAGCGCGGCCTCAAGATCAACGAATACGGCGTCTTTCGCGGCACGCGGCGCATCGCCGGCGACACCGAGGAGTCGGTATTCGCGGCGATCGGTCTGCCGTACATCGCGCCGGAGCTGCGCGAAGACCAAGGCGAGATCGAAGCGGCGCAGCGCGGCGAATTGCCGGTGCTCGTCGAACTCGCGGATCTGCGCGGCGATCTGCACGTGCACACGCGAGCGACCGACGGTCGTGATGCGCTGACGGACATGGTCGACGCCGCGCGCCGCAGAGGCCTTCGCTACGTCGCGATCACCGAACATTCACGGCGGTTGCACATGGCGCACGGCCTCGATGCGGCGCGGCTCGCCCGCCAAGGCGCGCAGATCGACCGGCTCAACGCACGACTCGACGACATCACGGTGCTGAAGGGCATCGAGGTCGACATCCTCGAGGACGGCAGCCTCGATCTGCCCGACGCGGCGCTCGCGAAACTCGATCTCGTGGTCGGCGCGGTGCACGGGAACTTCGATCTGTCGCGCGCCGAGCAGACGGCGCGCATCATCGCCGCGATGGACCGGCCGTGCTTCTCGATCCTCGCGCACCCGACCGGACGTTTGATCGACGATCGCGAACCGTACGACGTCGACATGCAGGCGATCGTCCGCAAGGCGCGCTCGCGCGGTATCGCGCTCGAGCTCAACGCGCAACCCGAACGGCTGGACCTAACGGACGTACATTGCCGCATGGCGCGCGACGAAGGTGTGCTCATCAGCATCGCGTCGGACGCGCACGCCGTTGACGAACTCGCCGATCTCGAGTTCGGGGTCGGTCAAGGCCGGCGCGGGTGGTTGAGTCGAGCGCACGTGCTCAACGCGCTGCCGCTGCCGCAACTGCGCAAGGCGCTCGCGGCGACGATGCGGGCCGATGCCGTGCGCGGGACCTGATCGCTGCGCCCGCGGTGAACCCCGCAGACGGCCAATGCCCGGAATCTCTCTATCGATCTCGTGGGAAGTATCGATTGCACGTCGATCCGCGTGCCTCATACGATTCGTGAAGCCGCCGCCCTATCGGTGCGGCCGGATGAAAAGCGAGCTTAGGGGGCAGGCAATGCGTTGGTCGATTCTGATGTCGGTCGCACTGTTCGGCGCCGGCGCCGTAGCTGCGCCGCTCGGCCTACCGCCGGTACCGGTGCCGGCCGACAACGCGCAGTCGCCGGCAAAAGTCGCGCTCGGCGACGCGCTGTTCCACGACAAGCGTTTCAGCAGCACGGGTACCGTCGCCTGCAGCAATTGCCATGACCTCGCGAAGGGGCTCACCGACAGCCCGCTCGTTACGTCCGAAGGCATCAACAAACTGACGGGCACGCGCAATGCGCCGACGGTCGCGAACGCGGCGTTCAATCACCTGCAGTTCTGGGACGGCCGCTCGCCGTCGCTCGAAGACCAATCGACGCACCCCTTCGTGAATCCGGTGGAGATGGGGCTGACGTCGCACGACCCGATCCTCGCGATCGTGCGCGCCGACGAGAAGTACAAGAAGCAATTCAAGGACGCGTTCAACATCGAAGCGGCCGCGATCACGATGACGCAGGTCTCGCAGGCGATCGCGGCGTTCGAACGGACGCAGATCTACGGTGATTCGCCGTTCGACCGCTACTGGTTCGGCGGCGACAAGGCGGCGATGACCTCGCAACAGATCCGCGGCTTCGACGTGTTCCTGAATCAGGGGCGCTGCGTATCGTGCCACGTGGTCGAGCAGGACAACGCGCTGTTCACCGACGGTCGCTTCCACAACATCGGCGCCGGCATCAACCGCATTCAGGGCGACGTCCCGCGGTTTGTCACGGCGTTCCTGGGCGCGAAGCACGCCGGGGTCGACGTCGACGTCAAAGTGCTGTCCGATCCGCACTCGTCCGAACTCGGTCGCTTCGCCATCGACGATCAAGTCGATTCGATCGGCGCGTTCAAGACTCCGACACTGCGCAACGTCGAATTGACGGCGCCGTATTTTCACGACGGCAGCCTCAAGACGCTGCGCGAGGTCGTCGTGCACTACAACAACGGCGGCGTGACGAAGGCGGGCGACCCGGTGAACGACTATCTGTCGGGCGGCATTCGGCCGCTCGATCTCACCGATGCGCAGATCGACGACCTCGTCGCATTCATGGAAGCGCTGACGAGCCCGGCGCTGAAGGCCGCCCACGATGCGGCTGCCGCGAAGACCGCCTCCGCGTCGGCGCAGACCGTATCCGCGCAGACCGCCTCGGCCAATTGAGGAGCACTGCAATGACGAGCCGTCGCAACTTCATTCGGACCGCCGCGGGGGTCGTTGCCGCGAACGCGCTGCCGATGACGTGGGTCGAGTGCGCGTTCGCGAACAAAGCCGAGAACTTCACGTTCGGGTACATCTCCGATTCGCACATCCAGCACATCAAGGGCACCGAGTTCGTCCGCAATTGGGACCGCGGCCTCATCCGCGCGGTCGCCGAGACGAACTTGCTGTCGCCGAAGCCGGACTTCGTGTTCTTCGGCGGCGACCTCGGGCAACTCGGCATGAAGGAAGAACTCGACCATGGCGCGTCGATGCTCGCGAAGCTCAACTACAAGACGCACATGGTGATGGGCGAGCACGACTACTACCTCGACCTCGGCGAGTATTGGTCGAAGCTGTTCGGTCCGCAGCACTACAGCTTCGACCACAAGGGCGTGCACTTCGTCGTGCTGAACAGCATCCTGACGTACGACGATTGGACGTACCATCGCTGGCCGACCGCAGCCCAGCGCATGCAGGAGATGGCCGGCCTCGACAACCCGAACGGTTCGCCGTTCATGGTGGGCGACACGCAGCGCAAGTGGCTCGCGAAGGATCTGTCGAAGGTATCGAAAGACACCCCGCTTATCGTGCTGTCGCACTCGCCGCTGCAAAAGATCTACAGGGGCTGGAACTTCTGGACCGAGGACGCCGAGCAGGTGCAGGCGCTGCTCGCGCCGTTCAAGAACGCGAACGTGTTGTACGGCCATGTGCACCAGATCCAGTACAACCAGGTCGGCAGCATCGCGTTCAACTCGGTGATGGCGACCGCGTGGCCGTGGCCGTATCCGCAGAGCTACGCGCAGGCCGCGAGTCAACTGCCGAAATTGACGGTGCCGATGAACCGCGCCGATCCGTTTTTCGAACGCGACGCGACCGGCTGGCAGTTCATCGACGTCGGCACCGGCCGCGTGACGGCGAACTACCAGCTATACGACAACAAATCGCGCACCGTCGCGTTCGATGCTGCGACCGGGCAGCCGCAGGACGTGATCTACCAGCCGCCAACCGCACGCATTCCGCCGCAGACGCACTATTGAAGGGGAGCGCAACGATGAAGGTTCTGACGATCGCACTCGGTCTCACCGTCGCGGCGACGTTCGGCAGCGGCGCGCGTGCCGACGAGTTCACCGACGCCGACCTCGCGCGGTGGCAGTCGCAATTCGACGAAGTCGCGAAGGAAGGGCGCCGGCTGTGGACCAGTCCGGAAATCGGCACGAACGGTGTCGCCTGCGCGCAGTGTCATCCGAACGCGGCGAACACGCACCCCGAGACGTATCCGAAATTCCAGAAGCAGGCCGGCCGCGTCATCGCGTTTTGGGAAATGATCAACTGGTGCCTGCGCAATCCACTGCAGGGCAAGCAGATGGCGGCGGACGACCCGCGCATGATCGCGCTGCAGGCGTACGCGACGTACGAGCGGCGCGGCGTCGCACTCGATCCCGGTAAGCACTGATTTCGGGCGAGCAAAGGGAGGCGACGTCATGTCGATCGGCGAATTGTGCAATCGAGAGGTCGTGGTCACCGAGCCGAGCACGTCGGCGCAGCAAGCGGCCGAATTGATGCGCGAGCATCACGTCGGGGACTTGGTCGTCGTCGAGTCGCGCAGCGGGCAACGCGTGCCGGTCGGCGTGATCACCGACCGAGATCTGGTCGTCGAGATCATCGCGCAACGGGTCGACCCGAACGCGGTGACCGTGGGCGAACTCATGCTGCGACGCGTCGAGACGCTGCGCGACGACACCGGCTTCTGGGAAGCGCTGTCGCACATGCGCGCAACCGGCGTGCGCCGCATCCCGGTCGTCAACGCGGGCGGCGGGCTCGAGGGCATCTTCACGTTCGACGACGCGCTCGAATTGCTGTCGGAGGGGCTCGCCGATCTCGTCAAGGTCGTCGGCGGCCAGATTGCGCGTGAACAAAGAGTGCGGGCGCAGAGCGGCGCGTAGCGAACCCTCGCACGGCCGTCGCGCGCGAACGTGACCGCCGTCGGTTCGTCGATCGAAGCCCTCGATGCGGTGACGATCGCGGGGCGGTTACCGACGCGGTGGCGCCGCGTGCTGCTGTTCGGCGACCGCGGAACGGGCAAGTCGACGCTGGCGCGTGACGTCGCGCAACTCATCGCCGGCCGCACGTCGGTTGCATGCGTCGGCGCCGATCCGGGGTTGCCCGCGTTCGGACTGCCGGGTGCCGTCGCGCTCGCGGAATGGCACGGCGCGTGGCGCGTGATCGCGACCGAACCGCTGTGCACGCTCGACGCCGGACGCTTTCGCGTGCCGCTACTCGGTGCGGTCGGACGGCTGCTGCGGCGCGCGACGGCGGAGTGCGTGCTCGTCGACGCGCCGGGCGTCGCGCGCGGCGTGGCCGGCGCCGAACTGCTCGCGGGTCTCGCCGCAGCGCTCGAACCCGACGTGGTCGTGGTGCTTGCGCGCCCCGGTGCGGCGACGCCGCTCGAAGCCGAACTCGCGGCGCTCGCCGTGCCGTGGTGCCGCGTGGCGTGCGCGCCGGAGTCCGCGCGTCCCGACGCGGCGACGCGCGCGCGCGTACGGACGCAGGCGTGGGACGAGCACCTCGCATCGGGCGTCGCCGCGCGCATCGACGCAGCGGCGCTGCGACTGATCGGCACGCCGCCGCCGCTCGACGCGCTCGACGCTTGGACGGGCCGCCAGGCCGCGCTGTACGAGCGCGGCCGTATCGCGGCGTTCGGCGAGGTCGTCCGACTGCACGATGGTTGCTTCGAGTTGCGGCTCGACCGGTCCGCGAGCGGCGATGCGTTGCTGGTACGCGACGCGGTGCGGCGCGCGGACGGCGCACTGGTGACCGCGCCGCTGATGAGCGCCGCGATGACGAAGATCGTCGGCAGCCCCCGTCCGAGCGGACGCGCGGTCGGCTTCGACGTCGGTCCGTTCGGACTGTCGCTGGTCAACGGCGTGTTCGGCGATCCGCTCGTGCTGCTACGGATGCGCGGCAGCCGGCGCGCGCTGCTACTCGACCTCGGCGACTCGACGGCGCTGTCGCGTCGCGTCATGCATCGGGTGACCGACGTCTTCGTCACGCACGCGCACTTCGATCACGTCGCGGGATTGCAGTGGCTGCTGCGCGCGCGCATGGGCAGCGTGGTGCCGGCGTGCCGGATCTTCGGTCCACCGGGGCTGCACGGCCACGTCGCCGGTTCGATCGCCGCCGTGCGCTGGGATCGCATCGGCGAAGCCGGCCCCGAATTCGTCGTCGGCGAAGTGCACGCGGGCCGGATCGAGTGGGTGCGCATCAAGGCCGGCGCGCCGTCGGCGTCGTTGCCGGCGCAGCCCGTGCGCGACGGCGAGATCGTGTCCGAGGCGGCGTTCAGCGTACGCGCGATCGAACTCGATCACGGCATCCCGGTGCTGTCGTTCGCAATCGAGAGCCGCGGCGAGCGGCGCATCCGCAAGGACCGCCTCGCGGCGCTCGGGTTGTCGCCTGGCCCTTGGCTCGGCCGCCTGAAACGCGCGCTGACGCATGGCGAGACGGCGTCGGTCATCGCGTTGCCCGACGGACGCACGGCCACGGTCGCGGCGCTTGCTAACGATCTCGTCGAGGGGACACCGCCGGTGCGGGTCGTCTACGCGACCGACTTCGCCGACACGCCGGTCAACCGAGCGAAGCTCGCGGCACACGCACGCGGCGCCGACGCGCTGATCTGTGAGGCGACCTTTCTAGCGGCAGACGCAGACCAAGCGCGCCGCACGCAACACTTGACCGCCCGCGCGTGCGGCGAGATTGCCGCTGCCGCCGGCGTCGGCAGACTCGTACCGTTTCACTTCTCGAAGCGCTACGACGGTGCGCCGCGCCTCGTGTACGCGGAGGTCGGCGCGGCGTGCGCGGGCGTGCGGCTGCTGACCGGCGAAGGCTGAGGCTGCTCTCAGTCGCGACACTCGTCGGGCAACGGCCACAGCGCCTCGACGGCGGTCGTCCATGCGCGTGTCGATTCAGCGAGCTGGGGCAACGGCGACGCGAGCGCGACGCGCGCTGAATCGTCGAGGCCGCACATCGCGGCGCGCAGTCGTGTCAGCAGGTCTGCGGTCGCCCGATCGATCGTCGGCCGTTGCACGGTCGCGAGGTCCGGCACGTCGTCGAACGGGGGGCGACTGGCTTGGCGCCACCGGTCGATCAGTTCCTGTTGGCGCACACGAGCCGCTGCGATCTGCGCCGCGACGACGCGCCGCGCGTAGTCCTCGGGGATGCCGAGCGCGACCGCTTGCGCGGTCGTTCGATCGAGTAGCGCGGCTTCGCGCGGCGCGTCGGCGACCGGCAGATCGTGGTTCCACTTGTAGCGGGCGACGTCGTCCATCAGCAACAGCCGCGCCTCGATCGCGTCCTTCAGTCGGGCGGCCGCAACGGTGGGCGGTGCATCGGTATCGTTCGCATGCGCGAATGCGCACGCGACTGCGAGCGCGCAAACGAGCCCACAGACCCACCACCGCGCCGCGCTCGGCGCGCGCACACCGGCCGCGCCGAACTACGCGAAGACCTCTTTGAAGAAGTTCTGCATCGCGAGCCACGAACGCGCGTCGGACTGCGCGTTGTACTTGATGCCCGGCATCATGGTGCCGTCGGCGTCGGGGTTCGTGAAGCTGTGCACGGTGTTGCCGTAGCTGATCAGCTGCCAGTCCGCTTTCGCCTTCGTCATCTCCTCGACGAACGCGTTCACTTGCGGAATCGGGATCATCGGATCGTCGGAGCCGTGGCAGGCGAGCACTTTGGCCTTCACTTGGCCGGGTTGCGCGGGCCGCTGCGTCTGCAGCCCGCCGTGGAACGAGACGACGCCTTTGAGGGGCGTGCCGTCGCGTGCGAGTTCGAGCGCGAACGTGCCGCCCATGCAATAGCCGATCGCGGCGAGCCGCGACGAATCCACGTGCGGCAGCGACGCGAGCTTGTCGATGCCGGCGCGGGCGCGGGCGCGGAATTTCGCAGGATCGGCCATCAGTGCGCCGGCGACCTTGATCGCCTCTTGCAGGTCGGTGAACTCCTTGCCGTCGCCGAACGGGTCGCCGCCGAGCGCGACGTAGCCGAGTTCGGCCAGCCGCAGCGCGCGATTCTTCGCGTTCTTGCCGAGCCCGAACGCCTCGGGCATCACCAAGATGCCGGGGCGCTTGCCGCTGATCTTCTCGTCGTAGGCGAGGTAGCCCTTCAGCGTCGTGCCGGCGTCCAGGTACGTGACGGTTTCCGTGTGCATCGTCGACTCCTATCGGTGTGTAGTGGTTTTTCGTGCGGAAGCCAATTGTGCGCGGACTTCGTCGCTGTGCTGACCGAGCAACGGTCCCGGCCGCCGCAAACGCGCCGGCGTGCGGGAGAAATGCGTGACCGGTCCGTCGTACGGCGTCGGCCCCATCACCGGATGATCGAGCGTGACGAAGAAGCCGCGATACCTTAGTTGCGGGTCTTCGAAGAGGTCGGTCGGCCGCGCAACGACGTACGCCGGCACGCCGCCGCGCTGCAGCGTTTCGGCGGTCTCGAACGCATCGCGATCGGCGCACCACGTCGCGAGTTCGGCCTCGATCTCGGCGCGCCG
>Ga0335084_10004124_pt1 | contig 14293 bp, 13 predicted proteins | sample Lox_Sample_44_FD_206721 | JGI IMG/M metagenome (GOLD analysis project Ga0335084, IMG submission 206721) | Soil microbial communities from Loxahatchee National Wildlife Refuge, Florida, United States - Lox_Sample_4.4 | ecosystem: Environmental > Terrestrial > Soil > Wetlands | place: USA...
GAGACCGGTGTGCTTGTAGAGGTAGGCCATCGCGGCCTCGGGCGAGACGTCGGCCTTCAGCTCCAGGACGACCCGCACGTCGGTCGTCGATTCGTCGCGCACGTCGACGACGTGCGGCAGCTTCCGCGCGATGATCTCGTTCGCGATCTGCTCGACGAGCTCCCCCTTGTTGACCGCGTACGGCACCGACGTGACGACGATCTGCCGCTTGCCCCGCGCCAGGGTCTCCACCTTGTACTCGCCGCGCAGCCGCACCGGGCCCTGGCCGGTCTCGTAGATCTCGCGCAGCTCCTTCTTCGAGTTGAGGATCTCGCCGCCGGTCGGGAAGTCGGGGCCCTTCACGAACTTGAGGAGGTCCTTCACGGCGAGGTCGGGCTCGTCGATCAGCGCGGTCAGGGCCGCGACGATCTCCGTCAGGTTGTGCGGCGGGATGTTCGTCGCCATGCCGACGGCGATCCCGGTCGAGCCGTTCATCAGGAGCTGCGGGATCGCGCTCGGCAGCACGATCGGCTCTTCCAGCGTCGCGTCGTAGTTGGCGCGGAACGCGACCGTCTCGTGCCCGATGTCCTCGAGCATCTCCTCGGCGAGCGCGGTGAGACGCGCCTCGGTGTAGCGCATCGCCGCCGCACCGTCGCCGTCGAGCGAGCCGAAGTTGCCCTCGCCGTGGACGAGCGGGTAGCGCAGCGAGAACGGCTGCGCCATGCGGACCATGGCCTCGTACGCGGCCAGGTCGCCGTGCGGGTGGTACTTGCCCAGCACCTCGCCGACCACCGCCGCCGACTTCCGCGCCCGCGCCCCCGCCGTGAGGCGCAGGTTCTGGAACATGGCGTAGAGGATCCGGCGCTGTACGGGCTTCAACCCGTCCCGGACGTCGGGCAACGCCCGGGAGGTGATCACGCTGAGCGCGTAGCTCAGGTACCGCTCCTCGGCGGCGTCGCGCAGATCGGTTTCGAGTGGTTGCACTGCGGCCGGCCCCATCGTCCTCCCCAACCCCGTGTTGCGCCGCGTATCTTAGCAGCCCGGCCGACGAACGCGAGGGCGGCTCAGCGCATGACGGCGCCGGCCCCAGCGCGCCCAGGGTGGCGGTGTTCAGCGCATGACGGCGCCGGCCAGTGCGAGCGCCAGGGCACCCAGGGTGGCGGTGTTCAGCATCACGGAGGCCTGGTGCAGCCGGGCGAAGCGCGGATCGTCGCCGGGCAGGTCGCGCATGCGGGGCACGAGGACGTCGCGCGCGACCAGCGTGCAGAGCAGTGCCGCGGCGGTCGGGAGCCCCAGGCGCAGCAGATCCGCGTACGGCAGGCTCCCCTTGCCGAGCGCCACCACGACCAGCGCCACGAACCCGCAGACGACCCCGAGCGTGTAGTGGCGCGGGAAGAGCGGGCGGAGGAACCGGCGCGCCTCGTGAGCCGCGAACTGGTCGTGGGCGGTCGGCGCCACGACGAAGGACAGGCTCACCACCGCACCGAACCAGGTGCCGATCGCGAGCACGTAGACCAGCCGCAGCATCGGCGGACACTGCCACAGGGCGGCGGCGCGCGCGAGGCGGCGGCGCATCCGCCATGGCAGACGCACGACGGAGGCCGCGTTTTCGCACGAGTCGGCGGAGGCGGTCGCCTTTGCAAGCACGCCGACGTCGCGCGGACGGCCCCTCCGTGTGGCACCGGCCTTGCTCACCTCTACTCCTCGTGCAGATCGGAGGTCGCTCGTTGGTGATCCATCTGAGTCTCGTCGCCGGAGACGACGCCGACGGCATCACCGTGTCCACCGAGATCCAGATCGACACGCGCGACCCACGCTGGCCCGCCCGGCTCGTCGACACCGTCGCGATCCAGGCTCAGGAGGGCGCTCGGGCGCTGCGCGACCAGCTGTTCACGCAGCAGGCGCTCCCGTCGGACGGCTTCGTGCCGCTGGCCGCCGTCGTCCCCGCCGCCGACGCTCTGGCGCATTCCTCCAGCCGGTGATCGCCGCGCCGGGTCCGGTCCGCGCATCCCGCGCGGGTCGGGCCCGGCGCGGCTCACGAGGTTCGTGCCCGGCGCGCGCGCGAGTTGAAATCGCGGCGGAATCCCGACAGGTAGAGGATCGCGATGCGTTCGAACCGTCTCCCACGCGTCCGTCTCGACCGTGTCGGTTGACGAGTTCCAGCGCGCGCTCCTCGACCCGACGTCGCCGATCCCGCCGGGATGGCCCGCCGGCGCCTGGGGCGTCCTGCTGCTCTTCCTCGTCCCGGTGGGCGGCGGCATCCCGGCCGGCGTCCTCCTCGGGCGCGACGGCGGCGTCTCCCCGCTCGCGATGCTCGCGCTCTACTTCGTCTCCGACTGGATCCTGGCGTTCGTCTTCGAGCCGATGCTGCTCGGGCTCCGCTGGCTCGGGCGCCGGGTGCCGTTCTTCGCGCGGCTCGCGCAGGGCTTCCGCACGCTGATCGCGCGCACCGGCATGCAGGAAGGGAATCGCGGCCCGCTCGGGCTCATCCTGGTGAGCTTCAGCATCGACCCGATGACCGGCCGGGCCGCGACCGCCGCCGCGGGCCACGGCTTCTTCCCCGGCTGGATGCTCGCGATCACCGGCGACATGTTCTACTTCGCGATGCTGATGGTCTCGACGCTCTGGCTCGATCACGCGCTCGGCAACGAGCGCTGGACGATCGGCCTCATGCTGCTGGTCACGCTGTTCCTCCCGAGCCTGGTCCGTCGCTGGACCGGGACGCGCGCGCCCGGCTGACGCTGGTCGCCGCGGGACGGAGCTGCTACAGCGCCGCCATGACCGACCCGCTCGCGGCGATCGCCGATCGGCTGGCGATCCAGGACCTGCTCACCCGCTACTGCCGCGCCATCGACACGCGCGAGTGGGACGTCCTCGACACGGTCTTCACGCCCGACGCGACCATCGACTACACGACTGCGGGCGGCGTCAAGGGAACGTTTCCGGAGGTGAAGGCGTGGCTCGCCGAGGTGCTGCCGCGCTTCGCGATGAGCCAGCACCTGATCACGAACTTCGAGATCCGCATCGACGGCGACGCCGCCACCAGCCGCGTCTACGTCTACAACCCGATGGGGACGCGCAACGCCGCCGGCGGGCTCGATCTGTTCTTCTTCGGCGGCTACTACGTCGACCGGCTGGTGCGGACGGCCGCCGGCTGGCGCATCGTCGAGCGCGTCGAGGAGACGGCCTTCATCGACCGCCCGGGGACGTAGCTGCCGACAGCGCGAGCCGACTCGACGGGTATGGCGGGAATGCTCCGAAGCGACGAGCCGGAGAGACGCCACCGGCTCACGAGCGTCCTGTGGTGCGCCGGGCTCGTGGCGGCCACGCTCGTCGTCTGGAGGCTGCACGTCGTCGGCTCGGCGCATCTTCCGCCCGCAGTCGCGGCGGGTGATCTGTTCGCCTACTTCCTGCCGGCGTTCCAGTACGAGGCGCACGCGCTCCGGGAGGGCCGCGTGCCGCTCTGGAACCCGTATCAGGGCGCCGGAGTACCCTTCCTGGCGACCCTGCAGCCCGGCGCACTCTACCCTGCGCGGCTCCTGTTGCTGCTCGGACCGACCGCCAGCGTCATGGGCTGGTCGGCCCTCGGGCATCTGCTGCTCCTGGTCCTGGGCACCTTCGCACTCTGCCGGCGGCTCGGGTGCACGGCGGTCGCCGCCGGCGTCGGCGCCACCGCCTTCGCCGGGGCCTTCGGCCTGCCCGCGATCTACAACGTCGCGATGCTCGAGCCCGGGGCATGGCTGCCGGTCGGCGCGCTCGCCCTCGTCCATGTCTTCCGCGGAGGCCGCATCACGTGGACGTTCGCGCTCGGCGCGTGCGCGGCGATGCCCGTACTCGCGGGCGGCTACCAGTCCGCCGTCTACGTCGCGTATGGACTCGCGGTGGTCGCGCTCGCGCTCGTGCTCGAGCCCCCCGGGCCGACCGGCACGCCCAGGACGATCGGGGTCGCACGCGTGCTCCTGGCGGGTGGTCTCGCCGTCGCCGCCGCCGCGCCGCAGCTCCTTCCCACCCTCGCCTGGAGCTCGGAAGCGACCCGGCGTGCGGCCGTGCTCACCGACGCGCAGATCCAACCCTTCTCCTCGCCCGAGCTGCGATGGCTCCTGGTCCGACTCGCGCTCGTGCGCACGATGCCGATGCAGCTGGGCTTCCTCTCGGTCCCGGTCACGCTCGCGGCACTCGCGGGCATGCTCGGGGCGGGCCGCCTCGGGCTCACGCTCGGTGCCGGCGCCGTGGCGGCGTTTCTGCTGATGCTGGCGCCGGGCACGCCGTGGTTCGTGCTCTACAAGGCCCTCCCCGCGTTCACGACGTTCCGGATACCCACGCGTCTCTTCTTCCTGGTCGCCTTCTTCGCGTCCGTCACCGCGGCGCTCGGCGTGGACGTGATCACCCACCACGTGAGTCGCTTCGGCCGCACGACGGGACGCGTGACGGCGTTGGGCCTGCTGGTGTGGATCGCCGCGACGATCGTCTGGCCGCATCGCAACGAGGAGCACCTGCCGTGGACGGCGCCCCCGAGCATGGCGACTCCCGGCGGCCAGCTCTGGCCGTCGCTCACCCCGCTCATCGGGAGCGGGCGTGCGTGGCTTCCCGGCGATCGCGGCGGCCTCGGCGCCGGGCGCTTCGTCCGCGAGGGGATGGTGCGGCAGCTTCGCGTGCTCCAGGACTACGATCCATTGACGGCGCGGCGCCTGGGGCGCTTCCTTGCCGCCGTCGCCGGCGTCTCCCCGCCCGACGACGACGCGGTCCTGCCGTTCACGGGCGCGCTCCTGGGGGCCCCGGCGATCGCACGGCCGGAGTTGCTCGATCTGGTCGCCGTGCGCGCCGTCGTGGCGGGCGACATCGCGACGCCGGCTGGATGGGAGGTCGCGGAGACGGCCGGTAATCTCCGCGTGTACGCGAACCGGAACGCGCTCCCGCGCGCCTTCACCGTCGAGCGGGCACGCTTCGTCGACTCCGAGGACGCCGCGCTCCGCGCTCTCCTCGCGCCGGGATTCGACGGCCACCGCGAGGCGATCCTCATCGGCTCCCCGGACGCGGCCGACGAGCTGCGGCCCGACGACGCTCGCCCGGCCACCCCGAGCACCATCGTGCGCGACGATCGAGAGCAACTGGGGATCGACGTCTCGGTCGCACGGCCGAGCGTCCTCGTCGTCGCCGACGCCTGGGCCCCGGGGTGGTCGGCGACGGTCGATGGCGTGCCACGGCGGCTCTGGCAGGCGAACCACCTCGTGCGCGCCGTCCTCGTGGGACCAGGCGACCGTCGGGTCGAGCTTCGCTACGCGGCACCTGGATTCGTGCCGGGGGTTGCCATGGCCACCGGCGCGTGGAGCCTCGCCATGATCGTCCTCGCGGTCGGCCGTGTCCGACGGCACCGGAGGGACACGCGCCTCGACGGCGCATCCCGCGCGCTCACGCCAGTAGGCTGAGGCTCTCCACGAACGAGGGCGGCGCTGCACCGCCGCGGGAGCCGTCCCGGATGACGTGGCTCAGCGCGCCGTCGTCGCGGCGTGGCAGCCGCGACACCATCGGCTGGTGCGCATCGGCGGTCCGTCGTCGAGTGCGTCGGGCGGTGCAGGTCGCCCCGTCGGACGCAACGACCAGACGTGATCGACCAGTGCCCACACGTCCTGCCCCTCGAGCGCCTGTTCGAACGACGCCATCGGGGAGCCATCGACGCCGGTCATGATGCGGTAGTAGACGTCGATCGGCGTGTCGCCGGCCGGCAGCGCCGCACTCGTCAGGTCGGGGGCGGTCGCGGGCGTGCCGTCGGCGTTCTTCAGGTCCTTCGTCGAGTCGGCGTCCGGTTTCCCTGCGGCGCCGTGGCACTTGGGGCAGCCCGCGTCGACGTACAGGCTCTTGCCCAGCGCGAGGCGTTCGGCCGTCACCACGGGGTGGGACGGCGCCGGCGGAATGGGAGCGGGCTCGTCCCCGTCGAGCAGCCCCGCCGCACGCAGCACGAATGCCGCAACCGCGTGGCGCTCGTCGTCCGTCAGCGACGCGAAGGACGGCATCCCGGTTCCGGCGAGCCCGTGGCCGATCGTCCGGAGGACGTCCGCAGTCGCCGGCGGCCGGCCGGACGGCGTCGTGCGGAACTTGAAGACACCCGCCGTGAAGTTGCAGGGTCGCGGCTCGAGCGCACGCGCTTCCCTTCCGGCCCCGTCGGCGGCGACGCCATGACAGCGGGCGCACTCGGTCTGGTACACCCGTGCGCCCAGCGCGAGATCGGCGGTGGCGACGGGGCGCGGCGCAGCACCCACGCGCCACGGCAGGACGACGAGCAGAGCCAGCAGGAGGGAGCGCACGACCGTCGATCATAGCGACGGGGGCACGGGCCACCAGATGAAAAATGTCAGGCTGCGCCGGCACCGTCGTCACGGGGGCAGCGTCGGGGCGGGCGACTCCGGCAAGGGGGATTTCGACGCGTGACGACGATGCGGGTGCGATTCGCTCGGGGCACCGTCGAAGTAGCCCCACGGGAACTCCGGCTCGAGGACCGGCCGGTAGCCCGAAGGGAGCGGGAACGGCGCCGAGACGAACTCCCACACCCCGACCAGCACCCGCGGAACGATCATGCCGAGGCCCTTGGCGAATCCCAGGGGAACGCCCTCGCCGGGGCCGCGGGCCCTGGTCTCGGCGACCATGTTGCCCGGGACTTCGAGGAAGGCGGTGGTCATGCCGGCGAGTCCGCGCAGGACCTTGCGCGGCGCCGTCTGCGCCGCGGCCACGCTTGCCGTCAGCAGGCCACCCAGAACCACCGTTGCCAGCACCTGGCGCTTCATGCGGAGTGGCTAGCGTGCGACCTCGCCCCGGTCAATTCGGCCGCGAGCCTCGGGACGGCACCCCCAGACCGACCCGAGCCCCTCAACGGGGGGGGCGCGGTCGAGCAACTCACGGTGACATGTCTCACTGGACGCCAGAAAGCCAGATTAGTGCTTGCCACCATCCATGACTTGGACTAGCACCAGCCAGGACATCCGACGGGGCCGAGCTGGGACTCACCCTCTCACCAGGAGGAGCACATGCATCCCACACAGACACGACTCCTCGGGGCAACCGCGCTCCTGGCCGTGACTTGCCTTGCGGGATGCACCGGGATGCAGGGCAGGAGTCGGTCACCAGAGTCCATCACCCTGCCCTTTTCCCTTGACGAATGGCACGTGGGGCATCAAGGCGAGAATCGGCAGCAGAGGATCGTCGAATTCGTGCGATCCGGGGAAACCGTAGAGAACTGGAGCGAGTTGGTGACCACGCAGACCTTCCGGAAGACCAGCAGCCTTCCGGGCCTCGACGCGTTCATCTCCATCCAGCGTCAGAGCGTCGCGTCGGACTGTCCCGGGTCGACTCTGGAAGTTACTCGACGCCTTCCGGACGGCGTGTTCCTCGAGTCGCAGACCCGGCACTGCCCGTCGGGCGCCGACGAGGACATCCTGGGTCGAGTGGTCGAGGGCACTGCAAACCGGTTCATCGTCCAGTACTCCGTCCGCAAGCCCCTGACGATGACACCGGAGCGGCGCGACGAGTGGACGAAGCGGCTGCTGGCCGTGGAGCTCATGCCCTACTGACTCCGGCATCGCGCGTCCCGAGGCCGACGCCCGCCGAAACGCCCCCTGCGCCAAGCGGGGCTCGACTCCCCCGTCACGCGTTCCGCACGTCCTCCATCTGCCAGCGCGCCATCGTGACGACGTCGGACACCCGCTCGCCGAGCTTGCGTACCACCGACGCCTCGAAGCCCGAGTGCATCTTGCAGTTGTGGCAGCGCGGATCCTTGCGCGACTCCCAGTAGTCCCAGTCGACGCCGCCGAAGAAGTCCTTCCAGCTCCCGTAGTACTTGTCGCCGATGAGGTAGCAGGGGCCCTTCCAGCCCTTGGGCGAGTACGTCGGGTTGCCCCACGGCGTGCACGGGTAATCGCGCAACCCGGCAGCGAACTGGAGGAAGAGCGGCGTCGACGAGATCTTCCGGTACTTCTGCGACAGCTCGACGATGCGCTTGAACTTGGCGTGGATGTCCTCGAGGAACAGGAAGTGGTCGTCGCCCTCGATCGCCTCGTAGTGGTAGCCCGGCGACAGCAGAATGCCGTCGACGTCCAGCTCGGTCAGCATCGCGCACATCGCCTCGATCTCGTCGACCGAGGTCTCGCGGTACACGGTCGTGTTCGTGCAGACGTAGTACCCGCGTTCCTTCCCCTCCCTGATCATCGCGACCGCCTTGTCGAACACGCCCGCCTTGTCGACGACGAAGTCGTGCGTCGACTGCATGCCGTCCAGGTGGACGTTGATCGAGAGGCGCTTGTGCGGCTTGGCCTTCTTGTAGAAGCGGTCGAGGAGGATCGCGTTGGTGCACATGATCGCGTGCTTCTTCCGCGCGACGATGCCGTCGATCAGCTCGACGATCTCCGGGTAGACGGTCGGCTCGCCGCCGCACACCGACACGACCGGGGCGCCGCACTCGTCGACCGCGTCGAAGCACTTGGAGAGCGGGAGGCGGTCGCGCAGATCGCCGGAGTAGCGCTCCGGCGAGCACCCGATGCAGGCCAGGTTGCAGGTGTGGAGCGGCTCCAGCATCAGCACCACGGGCACGCGCTGGGTCCCGGCCCACCAGTTCTTGGCCTGCCACTTCATCATGTCGGTGGCGATGTGCAGCGGAAATCGCATCGATCCCTCCCTGGGTCTCCGAATCCTCAGTGACTCGCAGCCAGCGCCTCGGCCGGCTCGAGCCCGAGCGCGTCGAGCCCGCCCCCGAGCAGCATGGCCGAGACGGCGCGCAGGCGGCGCTCGACGGCGGCCTGCTGGCGCGCCAGCCGCACGGCGACGGGCCAGCGATCGGGCCGGAGCGCGACCGCAGCGACCGCCCGGCCCGGCCGGATCTCGCCGGTGTCCTCGTCGATCACGCCGCCCAGCGCGACCGCGTCCCCGGCCGCGTCCAGCACGACGCGCAGCCCGACGAACGGCACGACGCGGGCGCGGGCGACCGTGGCGATGGCGCCGCTCTCCATCTCGACGGCGAGCGCCCCGGTCGAGGCGGCGATCGTCTTGGCGGCCGCGGTCTCGAGCACGGTCGGGCTCGACGCCAGCGGCCCGGTCTGGACCTGGAGCCCGCGCGCCGCGGCCCACGTCCCGACCGCGGAGGCGGCGGCGGGAAGCCGGTCGACCGGACGCTGCCGCTCGTCGAGGCAGACGACGGTGCTCGCGATCACCAGGTCGCCGACGCGAAGGCTCGGGGCGAGGCCGCCCGCGCACCCGGTGGCGAGCAGGAGCCGCGCCGGGGGTGCGGCCTCGGCGGCAGTCCGCGCCCGTCGGGGGCCGATCCCGGTCTGCACGAGCAGGCAGGACGCGCCGTCCCCCAGGTAGCCGCGCCAGGTCCGGGGCCGTCCCCCCTCCTCGACCCCCGACAGCCCCTGGATGACCGCGCGAGCCTCCCACCCGAGGGCGGCGAAGATCGCGACGTCGTACATCGGTTGAGCGGCTGACCACGTACTATAGACCGATCGGTCAGGCAACCTTTTCGTTGCGCGGGTGGGTGACGGGGTGCCCCTCGCGGGACGGGTCCCAGCCGGCCGCGGACGGCCGTCGCCCCGATCCCGCGAGGGGCACCCCGTCACCCACCGGCGAGCCGGTGCCTGCCCGATCCGTCTGCCGTGCGTGGTCGCGTTTTGTGGCGGGGGGCGGTGGGTCCGTCATACGGTGGTGGGGTGTCGGGGCTTCTGTTGTTGGCGCGTCGGCAGGTCGCGCGGCATGGGGTGCGCGCGGGGCTGACGGCCGCTGGCGTTGCGTGCGGCGTGGCGCTGGTGGTGGCGATTCGGGTCGTCAATGCGAGCACGCTCGGGGCGTTCACGAACGCGATCGAGGATCTCGCCGGGACGGCGGCGTTGCAGGTGCGGGGGGCCGGGAACTTCTCCGAGGACGTGGCGGTGCGGATCGGTGCGGTGCGCGGCGTGACGCACGCGGTGCCGATCGTGACCTCGACGTTCTTCGCGGTGGACGGCGACGTCGCGGGCGAGGCGTTGTCGGTGTTCGCGGCCGACGTGAGCGACGGGCACGCGGTGCGGACGCTCAAGCTGGTGCAGCAGTCGGGGGACCACGTCGTCGACGACCCGCTCGGGTTCCTCGTGGATCCCTACAGCGTGGTGCTGACGGACGTGTTCGCCGAACGTGCCGGGGTGGCGAAGAACGGCACCATCCGGCTGCGCACGCCGGTCGGCATCCGGACGTTCACGGTGCGCGGGATCCTGCCGCCGGGCGGCGTCGGGCGCGCGTTCGGCGGCGACCTGCTGCTGATGGACGTGGTCGGCGCGCAGGTCGTGCTGGGGCTCGATCGGCAGATCGACCAGGTCGACGTCACGCTGGCCCCCGGGGTGCGCGTCGACGACGCGGAGCACGCGATCGCGGCGGTGCTGGAGCCCGGGCTCGAGGCGGTGCGCCCCGCGCGTCGGGGTGAGCAGATCGAGGGATACCTGCGCTCGTTCCGGACGCTGCTCTCGGGCGTGTCGGGGCTGGCGCTGCTGGCGGCGGTGTTCCTGGTCGGCACGACCGTCGCCACCTCCGTGGCGGCCCGGCGCCGCGAGATCGGACAGCTTCGCTGCAACGGGGCGACGCGCGGCAACGTGCTGCGTCTCGTGCTCGGCGAGGCGGCGCTCCTCGGGCTGGTCGGGACCGCCGTCGGCCTGCCGTTCGGGATCCTGCTCGCGCGGCTGCTGCTCGACGCCGTGAACGAATCGACGGCGCTGATCTTCTCGCTCCGCACCTTCACGACCGGGCTCGAGGTCACGCCCGAGACGCTGGCGGTGGGCGTGGCGGTCGGCATCGGCGCGACGCTCGCCGCGGGCTGGCCGCCGGCGCGCCAGGCGACGCGCATCTCGCCGCTCGCGGCGGTACGGACGTCGGCACCGGGCGCGGCGCCGGCGCGCTGGCCCGATCCGGCGACGATCGCCGCCGCGACCGTGGTCACCGCGGTGGCGCTCTGGGCGGAGGTCCGCTTCGATTCGGCGTGGGCCGGCAACGTCGCCGCGCTCGCCGCCGACGTGGCGCTGGCGGGCATCGTCGTGCGCTCGGCGGGCGCGGTCGCGCGCGGGCTGTCGTCGCCGCTCCGGGCGCGGCTCGGCGTGGCGGGGCAGCTCGTCGTGCGGCGGCTGGTCGCGATCCCGGCACCGCTGGCCCTGGCGGCGGGGGTGCTGGCCCTCGGCCTGGGCCTCATGCTGATGTCGGCCACGCTCGCGACCAGCTTCGAGGAGTCGGTGCTGGAGTTCATCCGGCGGCAGGTGCGCGCCGACCTCGTGGTCGCGTCGTCGGCCACCACCGGCTGGATCGAGAGCCCGGTCGACGAGGGGATCGGTACGCAGCTCTCGGCGCTGCCGGGCGTGACGCGCGTGGAACGGCTGCGGATCGCGGAGCACGACCACGACGGCACCCGCATCAGCATCGACTCGCTGGACGCGAGCGCGTTCGCGCCCGAGCGGGCAGCGGACTTCAGCTTCACCGCCGGCGAGCCCTCGGCCGCGCTGGCCGCGGTGCGGGACGGCACCGGCGTGCTGGTGTCGCGGAACCTGGCCCGGCAGCTCGGGCTCACGGTCGGGACGCCGCTCGCGCTCCAGACCCCCGCCGGGCCCTTCACGCCGACGGTCGCCGGCGTGGTCGTCGACTACGTGTCGCCACGCGGCAGCGTCATCCTGTCGCGCGCCGTGTACCAGCGCTGGTGGCGGGACCGCGGAGTGACGCGCTTCCACCTGACGCTCGCGCCGAATGCCGATCCGCTCGCGGTCCGCCGCGCGATCGCCGCCGGCGTCGGCACGACCGAAGGGCTCAAGGTCCTCACGCAGCGCGAGCTGTACGCCTATCACCAGGAGTCGGTCCGGCGCGCCTTCCGCTTCACGCGCGCGGTCGAGACGCTGCCGCTGATCGTCGCCGCGCTCGGGCTCGCGGAGGCCCTGCTCGCGGTGTCCTACGACCGGCGGCGCGAGCTGGCGCTCCTGCGCGCGGCCGGCGCCACGCGTGGCCAGGTCGCCCGGGCGGTGGTCGGCGAGGCGGTCGGGGTCGGCGCGCTCGGGCTGGCGGGCGGGGTCGGCGTCGGGCTGGTGCTGGCGCTGCTCTGGGTGCGGATCAATTTCGTCCACCAGATCGGCTGGGAGATCGATCTGCACTTCGCGGCCGGCAGCCTGCCGGCGGCGGCGCTCGCGGCGCTCGGCGTGAGCGTCGGCGCCGGGCTCTGGCCCGCCCGGCGCGTCGCCCGCCTCTCCGTGCTGGAGGGGCTGCGCGACGCGTGACGCGGCGCAGTCTGGCCGGCGGTCGGGGCGCGCGCTATACGGCCCGTGCCAAGGAGGGAGGCCCCACATCATGATGACGAGACTCGCTGCGCTCCTGCTCACCACCGTCTTGATCGCCGTTCCCGTCCGCGCCGCCGAAGAGGCGTCCAGCCACGCCGATCACCCGCACAAGACGGTGATCGTCGGCAAGACGGGCACGCTGCCGTCCGATCTCACCATGGACAAGGGCGACGTGCTGGTGTTCGAGAACTACACCTCCGGCGCCGTGAAGATCACGTTCACGGAGCCCGAGGACCAGACCGACAAGATCCACTGCGGCCTGGTGCGGCCGGCCGCCAGCAAGAACGCGCCGCCGTGGGCCAAGTTCGCGTTCGACGCCCACAAGCACCTCACCGCGACCTTGCCACCAGGGCAGTTCGCGAGCCTGTGCTCGCTCTCGCCCGGCAACTACGTGGTCGAGACCTCGCAGCCGTTCGGCGGGTACGTCGGCAACCGGCAGCCCGCGAAGAGCACGATCACCGTTCAGTAGCGCCGTCGGGCGGAGCCGCCTCGGAGCGGCTCCGCCCGGGCCTCACTGCCCCTTCGAGATGTTCGACAGCGAGAACGTGTTGTCGGGCACGCCGGTGTCGTACGTGACGTCGCGGAGCGTGAAGAGCGTGTGCGTCGCCGCCGAGACGTTCGCCACGTCGGACTCGATCGCGGTCGCGTAGCCGCCGATCCGCTGGTACTTGCGCGGCAGCACGCGCTTCACCAGCGTCCCGTTCTGGTCCCACACGTCGACCTGCCGGAGCAGCAGCGCGTCGGTCTCGAACAGGAGCCGGTACTTGGTGTACGGGAACTCCTCGTTCTTCGGCGTCAGCGTGACGACGTGGCAGGACTTGCCGTCGACCGTCGAGGGCTCCGGCTCGAGGACGGCGGTCGACTCCGCGTCGGTCCACTGCTGGATGCGGACCAGCAGCTCGAGGTCGCGGTAGCTCAGGTCGGTGCCGAAGAAGTTCTCGTCCTCCTGCGCCTCGGCGAGCCGGCGGACGCGCCGCGCCTGCGGCGTCCAGAGCCACTGCTGGTCCTTCGCTCCCCGGGGGGAGAGATGCAGGAAGAGCGTCCCCTGCACGTCGGCGGGGGCGTTGAACTTCATGAACGTGCGGTGCTCGCCGTGCGGGTCGGTCTGCTCGGAGATCTCGACCTCGCGCGTGCGGGTGAGCGAGTCGCCGGAGTAGGTGTCCATGTGCGCGGAGAGCGTGCGGTCCTTCCAGGTGGAGAACCCGTTCTTCTTCTGCGCGTCGTCGATCACCTCGCGCCCGGTGAGCGCGGCGGCGCCGCGCGGCACCAGCGCCAGCACCAGCAGCGCGGCCAGCACGGTGCACCTGTCGTCAGTCGAAGGCCGCATCGGGTCTCCTTTCGATCCGTCGCATCGGGTTCAGGGGATGGGTGAGGAACAGCACGAGGACCGGAGCGTACAACATGCAGCCCAGCAGGCCGAGCAGCGGCTCGCCGATCCAGAACGTGAGCGTCAGGTTGAAGCCCAGCACGCCCAGGTAGATCAGCGGCTCGAGCAGACCGGCGTACGGGACGTGGCGCGCGCCGGTACGGGGCCAGGCCACCCGACGCTCGAGCGCCTGCCAGCAGGCGATGATCGTCGCCGCCACCAGGAACCACCCCGCGTAGTTGGCGAGCGGCACGCCGAAGTGGATCCCGCCGCCGGGGTAGTAGTAGATGTTGCCGAGGAACCACCGGTCGCCCCGGAGCGTCAGCGGGTCGATCACGAGGTCGAGCAGCATCGTGAAGAAGGCGCCCGTCAGGCAGACGCGCCACGAGGTGCGAATGGCGCGCGTGTCGGCGACCTGGAAGTCGCCGCGCGCGATCACGAGCGGCGCGTACAGGAACACGCCCAGCGCCCAGCCGAGGTAGGCGAGGAAGCTGAAGGAGAGCGAGTCGAAGAACGGCACGTTCGACAGCCACAGCTCCCGGTCCCGGGTCGTGTCGATGTACGTGTACGGGCCGAACGGAAACCCGTTGCGCGTCGAGCTGAACTCCGCGGCGTAGGCGACGCTCCAGGC
>Ga0335084_10004126_pt1 | contig 14291 bp, 8 predicted proteins | sample Lox_Sample_44_FD_206721 | JGI IMG/M metagenome (GOLD analysis project Ga0335084, IMG submission 206721) | Soil microbial communities from Loxahatchee National Wildlife Refuge, Florida, United States - Lox_Sample_4.4 | ecosystem: Environmental > Terrestrial > Soil > Wetlands | place: USA: Florida...
TTCTTCTTCTTCCCGGTCCGCCCGAAGGATATGCTCCGCTCGGGAGCGCCGGGCCTGGACGAGGTCACGCGGCTCGCGCGCTGGCTGACGATCGTGTCGATCGCGGTCATCGTCGTGCCCCTCGTCCTCTGGCGCCGGCGCGGGCTGCGGGCTCCGCGCGCCGGTCGCACGCTCGCCTACTTCGCGTGCCTCGGCGTGGGCTTCATGTTCGTCGAGATCGGCTTGATCCACCGCTTCGTGCTCCTGCTCGGGCACCAGACGTACGCCATCAACGTGGTGCTCTTCGGGCTCTTGCTCGGCGCCGGCCTCGGGAGCCTCTCGGCCGCGCGCCTGGTCCGCGGCGAGCGTGGCCGGCTGCGCGTCGCGCTCGCGGCGCTGATCGCGGGCGTCGTCGTTGTGGCGCTCGGGCTCGGCGTCGCGTTCGATTGGGTGGCGACGTTCGGATTCGGGAGCCGCCTCGCCCTGGCGCTCGTGCTCCTCGTCGCGCTCGGGTTCCTGCTCGGCATCCCGTTCCCGACCGGCCTCGCCGCGCTCGCGGCCGACTCGCAGGAGCTCGTCGCATGGGCGATCGGGATCAACGGCTTCGCGTCCGTCGTGGGCGGGACGCTCGCCGTGCCGACGGCGATGATCGGCGGCTTCCGATCCCTGGCCCTGCTCGCGGCCGCGCTCTACGTGATAGCCGCGCTCGCGGCACCGCTGCGCGCGGACGAGTAGGGCGGATCGGCCGTTCGCAGCGGGCGTGACTTGCCTGGGTACCCGACGACGCGACCATCCTGGCCGCGACCCTGCGTCTCGCCCGCATCGGATTCGTGCCCTACGAATCCCTTCGCAACGCCGACGCGCGCCTGTCGCCCGAGCTCGACGTGACCTACCTGCCGTAGGCGGTGCCTGCCCGGGGCACCCGCTCACGGCCGGCACCGCCTCAGGACAGCGCGTTCAACAGGCGCAGCACGATCCCCGGCTCGCCGCGCACCTTCGCCCAGTTGTCGCGATACCAGTCGTAGGCCTCCGCCATCATGCGGACGTTCGAATACGCCGGCCGCCAGCCGAGCGTCCGCTCGGCGGCGCCGACGTCGAGCACGAAGGTCGCATCGGCGAGGAGGTAGTGCTCGGGCACGATCGGCGAGAGACCGAAGACGTTCAGCACGCGCGCGGCGTTGCGCAGGAGCGCGGCCGGGATCGGGACGACGCGCGAGCGCGAGCCGGCGTGGGCGATGAGCGCCTCGACCTGCCCGCGCACGGTCGGGACGTCGGTCGCACCGAGATTGAGCACGGCGCCTTTGCTCTCGGGTCGCTCGGCCGCCAGCAGGCATGCGTCCGCGAGGTCCCATGCGCTCATCATCTGCACGCGGTTCCGGCCCGAGCCGAGAAAGTAGACGTTCTTGCCGAGCCGCACCCACTCGAACAGCAGCAGGAAGACGCCGGTCATGCCGGGGCCGAAGATGCTCATCGGGCGCAGCACCGTGACGTCGAGTCCGGCCCCGACGGCCTCGGCGCACAGCGACTCGGCGGCGATCTTGCTCCGGCCGTACGCGCCCAGCGGGCGTTGCGGGTGATCCTCGCGCACCGGGTCCGCCGTCGGGACGCCGTAGACGCCCGAGCTCGAGATGTGGACGACCTTGCGCACGCCGGTCCGTCGCGCGGCGTCCAGCACGTGGCGGACGGCGGCGAGGTTCATGTCGAAGATGGCGTCCTCCGACATGGCATTGAACTGCGGCTTCATGCGCTGGCCGGCGGCGAGGTGATAGACGACGTCCACGCCCTCGCACGCGTGCACCACGCCGGCCGCGTCGCGGAGATCGAGCGTCACGAACTCCGTGCCGCGCGCGCGATCGTCCGGCGCTGCCACCATGTCGGCGAGCCGCATGCGCGTCCCGTGCGCGCGCAGGCGCTCGACGAGGCAACCGCCGAGCAGTCCGGACGCTCCGGTCACGAGTGCCAGGGGAGCCGCGATGGCGGGCTTGTTCCCACAGCCTCGATTGCCGGTCAAGAAGAACTCAGCATGGTGGAGCTCTGGGCGCGGGAGACGTCGCCGCTGCGTAGCGATCGTGTCGGGACGGACCCCGTTGACAGCCGTCGTCCGTCAAATCTTCTGGTTCCTCGGTGGGAAGGGTGTCCATGTTGGAGCGGGTAGCTCGCTCCAACTGGATACGCTCGCCTTCGTGGGCGTCTACGACGAGGAGATCGACGCTGACGGTGTCGCGGTGATTTCGAATGTCTCGATTGCGACCGCGGGCAAGGGGTCGAATCTTCGCGCTGCGGGGCGGCGAACTGGCCGGCTCCGGCGCACCGCTGATCGCTCAAGGCACGGGGCGCGGGGAGCGCGACGACCAGCTCGCTCGTCGATACGACCAAGACGTGGACGACGAACGAGTGGAAGGACCATGAGATCAACGCTGGCCAGCCCCAGATCTCGCCGAAGAAGAAGTGCACACCCGGGCTGCAGGGCTTCAATTCCGCATGGGGCCTCGTCAGGGCGAATCTCGGGCTCTCCGTGTGCGGGGACAACGTCAGGGAAGACAGCGAGCAGTGCGACGGGACCGACGCCGCCGCATGCCCGGGCTCGTGCACGGCCTCGTGTAGCTGTTCGTGACCAACCGCCGATCAGGGCTGATTCCTACGGGGTCGAACACCTGGCCATGCGGGTGCCGGATACTACGCTGCACGAGGATGCGGAGCCGACGACCGTGTCCCTGCCTGGGTATAGGACCGACACGCGACGTTGCGTCCGGTCGACGGGGATGAGGTGGTTGTGACGAAGCGTACGGAATCACCCGCGTCGAACAGACGGTCGGGATGGCGCCAGGCCAAAGCTACGCCTTGACCGACGCGATTCCGCTTGGCTATGTGCCGCCGGACGTCCTGGCGGAGATCCACTGTCCGCTCGCTGATGCTTGCCCCGCCATAGCGCCGCCGACGTATCGTGACGAATGTGAAGCGGCTCCTCGAGCGCGTACTGCTGTGCGGCGCCTTCGCCAGCTTCTGGCTGCTGCTGGTTTTCAGCAACGACTTCGATTGGGACTTCATGTTCACGACCTTCGAGGTCGACCGACGATCCTGGCTCGTCGACGCAGCCCCCCCTCTTTGGTCGTACCAGTTCTGTGCAGGCGTGACGCGTGCCGGCGACCCACAAGCGTTCGGCCTGTCGCCGCTCTTCCTCGTCGTAGCGCTGTTCGGCTCGTACTGGGGCGTCAAAGCCACCATAGGGCTGCTGTCGATCGCAGGCTTCTGGTTCCTGCGTGCCATTCTCACGCTGATCCTCGAGGGCGGCGGCGCGAGCCCGCCCCGAACTTCCCCTTGCTCGCCCGACGAACGCGGGCTGGTGAATCTCCTGTCGGCCGGATTCGTTTTCGGCAACTACTTTCTCTGGCACTTTCATCATGGCCATGTGCCGTTCGCCCTGACCTATTGCGCGCTCGGGATCCTGTGGCTTCTTCTGAAGGCGCTCGCGGGGTCCTGGCGCTCCAGAGACGGCGTCCTGACGGCGGTCCTCTGCTGGAGCTACTTCAGCGCGGGGTTTTATCACTCAGCCATGTTCTTTCTGCTCCCACTCGCGCTCGCGCTCGCCGCGTTCGGCCTCCTCACCGGAGCCCAGATGGTGTTTCGCTCCCACGCCGATCGTGCCCGCGTCGCCGTGGTGCTGCGCGGGGTATGGAGCTTCGGCGTGTCGGCTTTCGTCGGGCTGGTGGCCGCATCGTACAAGGTGGCTCAGGTGCTCGCGTATCAAGCGCGCTCTCCGCGCATTCCGGAGGCGCGGATATCGGAGCCCCAGATTCTGGATCGCCTGCTGACCTTCCAGCTCGCGCCGACGCTGGACTACCGGCTCGTCGGAGCGGCGCCGCATCGCGGCCCATACGGGCTGTGGGAATACAGCGCGTTCAACATGAACGCGTGGCTGCTGGTCGCGTTCGCGCTCTACTATCCGATGATCGCGCTCGGGCAGCGACGATCGGGACGGGCGCCAGACGCCCGCCGCACGTTCACCCCGCTGCAGCAGGCCCTGGTGGCATTCCTCCTGGTCTATGGGCTCGTGCTGGTTCTCCTCCTGCTCGGAGACTCGTCCGGGTCCTCACTACATCGGTTCCTCAACGCGAGAGTCGGCGATTCGATTCGCGTCGTCGGGCGGTATCAAATCGGCGTGGCGTTCCTGCTGACGGTTGCACTCGCGCTCATTCTGTCCCGCCATCGGGCGTTTGCGGCTCTGGTGACACGGTATCTCACGATTCCGGCGCTGGTGATCATTGCTGCGAATCCCGCGTCGTTCCGGGCGACGCTCGCCTCCGACGAGTTTCAGCGCCTGCTCGGGCTGCCGCGCATCGAGGCCGCCCGTATGGACACCATGGCGTTGGTCTCGAGCACGCCCGTGACGACGCTGATGTACGCGCCGACGCTGAGGGGCGTGGGCGTGCTCAACTGCTACAATCCGCTCCGTCGTGAGGCGGAGGTCGCCGACCGATTGTCGGCGAGGCTTTCGCTGACGTCCGGGGTGGTCGAGCTCCCACTCGTCGACCCCATGATGGGCAGCCCATCGCGGGCGTGCATCGAGCGCAGCCATTTCACACAGAACGATCTCGTGGTGGCGCCTGACTGTACCGCGGGCGTCTGCGTCAACGTCAACGCGCTGAACCCATCCGCGCCGTCGGCCCTCCGATTCGATAGGGACATCGGCAAGTACTGCCTCCCGACGTCGGACGCGCGCGTCAGCTCACCGGGCGCGATGGCCACGACCGTCGGCGGTACCAGACGCGATCCGAGACCGTCGAGCTGACACGCGGCGCCGTCGTACGCGGCGCGCGCTGTGGATGCGGCGGCGGCGTCGAGCTCGCCAGCACCGTGACCGTCTGCTCCCAGCGCAGCGGCGTCTGGAGTGCGGGATCTACCGGCACGAAATCGCCCTGCGCGGCGGTGGCGACGACGCGATACCGTCCCGGCCACCGCGGGGGACGGAGCCAGGTGGCAAACGACTTTTCGGCGCCGACGCCGACGTCGCCCGGAACGGCGACCCAAAGCTCGTCGTGTCGAGCGCCGTCGCCCGAGACGGGCTCCCATACGACGTGGACAGCGAGGCGATCGCGAGCGGCCTTCGCGGTCGCCGGCCAAGGAACAGCGCCGTGGTTCACGAGCACGATCGTCACCGGTACCTCGACGGTGGCCACCATGATCTCGGGGAGCAGATCGACGCGCAGGCTGCCTTCGATGCGGTCGAGGTGCCGAATCGGGTTTCCGTCCAGAGTCACGTCGTCTCGCGCCCTGCGGTTCGCGCAAGCAGAAGGCGTGGGATCGACCACCTCGAAGAGACGATCCATCCCACCTCCGCCGTCAGGGAAGATCTCGCGCAAGCGAAGCCCGGGAAGCGTGCCCCATGCGGCGTCCCGGGTGCGTGGGTCCGGGTGCGCGATCAGCCACTTGACGCCGGTGCAGCCGACGAGGAGTCGCAGCGCGTCGGGGCTCGGCATCTGAGTCCAATAGCGCTTGAGGAGCCAGCTGAGGAGCGGCCCGTAGCCGGTCGAGCCGTTCAGGATCGGCGCCCAGTGGTAGATGCTGAAGTAGGTCGCGAATCCTTCGACGGTCCCCTCGGTGTAGCGAACGGGAAGCTCGAGCACGGGGGCGCCTCCGCCGTTCTTCACGAGCCACCGGTACACTTCCGGAATGGTGTCGCCGGTCGGGATCGGAACAAGGTTGGGCCGCCTCCCCAGCCAGGTGGGTGCTTGCAGCATGGCCGCGATCGCGATGACGAGGGCGGCAATCAGGCGCAAGCGACGGTCGTGCGTCCCACGCCGGATGCCCTCGGCCACGGCGAGTCCGGCAAGCCCGCTCGCCGCGAAGCTCAGCAGGACGCCGAAACGATACGTGAATCGAATGCCTCCGAAGCCCGGGAGCCATGCCGCAATCGTGTCATGGATCACCAGGCGGCCGCCGAAGAATCCGCCTGGGCCGGGTGCGAGCACCAGGGCCGCGACGCCGGCGAAGACCAAACCGAGAGTACGGGCGCGCCACGTGCGATCGGGCCAACGCTCCGCGGACCAGAACGGAAGACAGCCGGCGAGCAGCAGCGTTCCGAATCCCGCCCAGCCCCACGCGAGGGGCCACGGTGCGCCGACGGATCGCGCGAAGGCACGGAATGGCTCCGTCTCTTGGAGCGGCATGCCGAACGCCTCCTGGCGGGGCCACCAGAGATACGGGAGCGTCACGGGTGCCACGAGGACGATGGCGGCGACGAGGACGCTCATCGCCCCCACGAGTGGGCGAACGCGGCCGCGTACCCCGAACACGACAAGATCGGCCGACACGAGCCCCGCCGCGAGCGCGAACGCGACGTACCCGAGGTAGTAGGAGCACGCGACCTGCATGGCGAGGGCACCGGCGCCGAGGACGACGCTGCGCCGGGTCGGCGCCCGCAGAACCTCATCGAGGAACAACGCGACGAGCGGCAAGTAGGGCGTGACGAGGATGTGGGGACCTACCGCCCACATGTTGAGCCGCCACGGCGCCGCCGTGAACGCGATGCCGGCCACGTAGGCGGCGCCCTCCCTGTCGGTCCACCGCCGGACGAGCACGTGCATGGCGAGGCCGGAGAGTGCAACGCTCGCGAGAAGGTGCAGGTTGAAGGCCAGGATCGGGTTGCCCGTCACGGCCCATACGGGCGCGAAGGTCGGCAGCGTGCCGAGCGCGTGCTCGGAGCCGAGGATCGCGTGCCCGCTCGGGTAGAACGTGTTGCCCTCGAGGAGCTGCGTCGGGTGGGTGGCGAGCGCGTGGGCTCCCCACGTGGTCGCCCACACGATGATGAACACGTCGGAGAGCGAGGTGGGGACGGCGAACAACGCCGACGAGAGGGTACGCGGCAGGGGCCACGCCAGCGCCGTCGCGATCGCCGAATACGTCGCGAGCGGGATGATCCAGAGCCGCGCCACCTACGCGGCGCGCGCGTCGCGCGCGCGGCCGGCGAGCCACTCGCGGTGCGTCGCGCGCTCGCCGAGATACTGCGCGGTGATCGCCTCGAGGACCGCGTCGGGCGTGATGCCGCGCATGCACACGTTGTCGAGGCAGCGGCTCACCTTGAGGTTGTAGTTGGTGAGGCACGGGCTGCAGTAGAGGTCGCGGTAGAAGACGAGGTTCCGCTCGCCGCGCGGGCCGTAGTGGAGCGGCGCGGTGGGGCCGAAGATCGCCACCACCGGCGTCCCCATGAGCGCCGCGACGTGCATGACCGAGGTGTCGTTGGAGACCACGAAGTGGCAGTGATCGACCAGGGCCGCGAGCTCGGTCACGTTGAACTGGTCGCACGCGTCGATCGCGGGGCGCCGCATGCGACGCCGCGCCTCGGCGATGAGATCGCGCTCCTCGGCGCCCTGACCCGTGAAGACGACGGCGGCGCCGTGCCGCTCGGCGAGCGCGTCGGCCAGCGCGGCGAAGTTGGCCGGGTCCCAGCGCTTCAGCGCTACGCGGTAGAAGTTCATGCCGATCCCGAGGTGGATCGCGACGATCGGGAAATGATCGGGTGCGACGCCCGCCTTGGCGAGGAAGTCGCGCGCCTTCGCCCGCTCCGCGTCGGCGAGCGGGAGGCGGCACTCCGGCAGCGGCCCGGTGACGCCGAGCGGACGCGTGAGCCGCGCAAAGATGGCCGACATATGGTCGCTGTCCGTGTAGACGACCCGTCGCGTGTACGTGAAGCCGCGCCGCTGTCCGTCGGTGTTGAAGCCGATGCGCTCGCGCGCGCCCGACAGGAAGGCGATGATGCTCGAGATCTTCACGAACTGCTCGAAGTCGAGCACCGTGTCGTAGCGACGCGCCCGCACGTTGAGGAACGCCGCCCAGAGCGTGGAGAGGAAGCGTCCCAGGCTCGCGGTATCGACCGCGTAGGCCGCGGTGACCACGCCGCTGCGCTCGAGGAGCGCCACGTTGCCCGGCATGGTGAGGAAGTCGATCTCGACGCCGGGCCAGCGCCGCCGAACCGCCTCGAGCACCGGGATCAGCATGACGGCGTTGCCGAGCCCGTAGAACTTCATGCACAGGATGCGGCGCGGCTCGATCGGCGGCTCGCCGAGCCCCGGCGGCGTCGTCGACGACAGGGCACGGATCGCCCGGCCGTGCCAGGGACGCGTCGCGCGCTCCCAGGCGAAGAGGACGAGGCAGATCACCAGCCCCACCCACTTGTCGATGTAGCGCGCGAGGTTGAGATCCATGGCGCCTTGCCGCGCGCCGGGAACGGCCCGCGCGCGCGACCCTAGTACGGGTTTACCTCGCCCAATGCGAGCGACGGCTCGCGCCGCCAGTTCCTCAAGACGCGTCGCTTCATCTCGATCAGCGACTTGTCGAGCCGCGACTCTTGCCGCTCCGTCACGAGGGCGCGGATCAGACGGAAGACGCGGATCGGACGCACCGCCCACGAGATGAGGAAGAACGTGGCGAGCGCCGCGATCCGCATGCGGTCGAGGCCGCGACCCGAGATGTTCTCGCAGAAGCTCTCGGCTTCCTGCGTCGCGCCGGGCAGGTTCTCGGACGTGGTCGCGAGGCGGCGGTAGTAGACGTCGTCGAGCGGCTTCGCGATGCGGCCCTTCTTCTGGAGGTCGCGGAAGAGCTCCGAGCCGGGGTAGGGGCGGAAGGGCGCGATCGAGATGTCGTGCACGCCGACGATCGCCATCTTGGCGAGGAACCCGAACGTCGGCCACAGCGAGCGGTACGTGTCCTCGGGGAAGCCGAAGATGAAGTTCGCCTTGACGTTGCAGCCCGCCTTCACCGCCGAGCGCATCGACTGGAGCATGCGCCCGGTCTTGATCTTCTTCTTGATGCGGACGAGGATCTCGTCGGTGCCGCTCTCGGGCGCGTAGGTGATGTTCGTGCACCCGGACTTCACCAGCAGCGGCAGCACCTCGTCGTCGAGCGCCTCGGAGCGCGTGCCCGACGGGAGCTGCCAGGTGATCTTCAGGTTCTCCTCGATGAGGAGGGTCGCGAACTCGATCACCCACTCGCGCCGGATGATCGCGGTCAGGTCCTGGAAGTCGAAGTTCGTCGCCTGGTAGGCCGCCATGTAGTGCTTGATCTCGGCGAGCACGTCCTGCGGCGAGCGCGCCACCCAGCGCGTCGTCCACATGGTCGGGCTCGAGCAGAACGTGCACTGGTAGGGGCAGCCGCGGGTCGCGTTCATGGGCATGTTGCGCCCGCGATCGACGCCCCAGCCGTGACCGCCCGAGAGGTAGTTCTCGATCGGGACCAGGTCCCACGCCGGCCACGGGAGCTGGTCGATGTCCTTCTCGCGCACCATGGCGCCCGTCTTCGTGGCCTCGCCGTTCGGACCGCGGTGGTAGCAGCCGGCGACCTGCGACAGCGGGCGCGTGCCCTGGAGATGCTCGACGAGGTCGCAGATCACGCGATCGCCCTCGCCCGTCAGGATGTAGTCGAGCGGGGAATCCTGCAGCGCGCCCTCGGGCTCGGCGGCGAAGTGCTCGCCGCCGGCGACCAGCGCGGCCTTGGGGAAGCGCGCGCGCACCTTCTTGATCAGCTCGCGCGCTTCGAGCCAGTCCTGCGAGAACATGAGGCTGAAGCCGATCAGCTCGCTGTCCTCGGGAATGCGCTCCAGGATCTCGTCGTCGGAGAGGCCGCGGCGAACCGTCTTCGCGTCCTCGCCGATCGGCGTCAGGCGCTCGATCGCCTCGCCGGTCGGGTCGATCGCGCTCACCTCGTGCCCGGCCTTCTGGAGGCTCCCCGCGACGTAGCACAGCCCGATCGGGGGGACGGCGTAGGCCGCCGAGACGTAGATGTTGAGCGTCTGCGGGCAGCGGATGAGGGTACACTTCATGGGACGTCGTCGTCTGGCCGCCGGGCGCATGGGGAACCGGCGCTGGGACCACCAATTCTCTTAGCTGCACCCGCGCGGAATCGTCAACCACAGATCGGGTCGAGCAGTGCCGACGCAGTGGCACTTGCGCCCCGCCATTGTCGCCTTGACCGGTCGCATGGGGCCCGATACCTGCGCCATGGCGTGGTGGCTCAACGTGTGATCAGGCGCAGCCCGCGCTGGGCCTCCTGCACCGGCCCGGGCGCGCTCCTCTGCACCGTTCTCGCCCTGTATGTCGCGCTCCATCTCCTCGAGCCGCGGCTGTCCATCACCTGGTCCTACGCCCATCTCTGGCGGACGCCCGCCCTCGGGTGGCTCGGCGTCGTCCTCACCTTGGCCCTTCCGCCGGCGACCCTTGCCGTGTGGCGCCACCCCGCGCTGGCGAAGCCCCTCAGCGCTCTCCCCACATGGCAGGTGGTCGCCACGGCGGCGTGTCTGCTTGGCGCCCTCGGATACGCGAGCCTACGCCATCCTTCGCATCCCACCACCATCGACCCGCCGCTATACGTGATCGCGATCAGCAGGGGCGAGGTCAACGCGCGCCACATGCTCACGACCTGGTCCCTCGGTCGCCTCGCGGGCGCGCTGCGACCGTGGATGGCTCCGGCTTCAGTCATTCTGCTGATGAGCGCCGTCTACGGTACCGTGACCTACCTCGCGCTCGCTGCCAGCGCGCGCCGACTGGTGCGGACGCGCGGCGAGGCGCTGGCGCTCACGCTCCTTTCCTGCTCGGCATTCGGCGTCGTGCAAATGTCCTTCGGGGTGAGCAACAGTCGATCGGTGGCGCTCGCCATCGTGAGCGTGTTCTGCTGGACGGCTTTTCGCGCGCTCGATCGAGCGGGAAGCGCCATGTGGCCCTTCGTCATCGGGATCTCGGGCCCCTTCTGGTACAATGGGCTCATCCTCGTTGCGCCCTCGGTTGTGGTGTTGGCGGCGGAGCTACTGCGTCGCCCTGGGGGTCGCCGCCAGGTCGTCGTCGGAATCGTCGCCGGCCTCGCGTGTGCAGGGCTCGCCACCGTACCGGTGTACGGCGCCCCCTTCGCATGGGCGACGTTTCTGCGGGACGCGCACGCTGCAAGCAGCTGCGAGCTCGGCGTGTCGCCCACGAGCTGCCTGCTGCCGCCGAGCTACATCTTCACGGCCCGACATGCGCTCGAGGTCCTCAACGTCTGGGTGCTGACCGATGGGGTAGGCCTCTTGCTCATTGCAGTCACGGGAACGTGGCTGGCCGCGCGGCTCGTCACGCGCAGGGAGTGGGACCCGAAGGCGGCGATCCTAGCCCCGATAGTCGCTGGCGCGCTCGCGTTCAGCATGGCCATGGACAACCTGTTCGGCAACTTCGCCAACTGGGACGTCTTCAGCTACGGCGCCGCCGCGACCGGCCTGCTCGGCGGCTACGCGTTCGTCACCTGGGGGCGTGAATGCCGGACGACCTTTCGCCTCGTCCTCGGCCTCGCACTCGCGGCCGCCGGCGTGCACCTGTTGGCGCGCCTGAACGCGATGCACCTCGACCTACAGTTTCACATCGCCGAGTCGCCGCCACCAGGAACGCCCCTCGTCAACCACTAGTCGAGCAATCTCCCGACGACGTGGATCACGGCATGACATCTCACTGCGTCTCCGGCGACGGTGCCGGACCGAGCGCGAACGGCGAGAGCCCCGCGAGGCTCACCAGCGCTCTCCTCGCGGCCTCAGTTCGCCGTGCCTGCGCGGCGCCCGTCACGTGAATGCCGTCGACGGCGAAATCCCGGCTGGTCATTCCGCTCGCGAAGTCGATGATCGCTCCGGCCGGGAACTCGGCGCGGATGCGCGCGTCGATCTCGTCCAGCTCGGCGTTCCATCCGGTCACGGTCGCGCTCGTACCGGGCGGCAGGATCGGCGGCCCGAGGGCGATCAGCGGGACGGCGCCGGACCCCTCGACCGTGCGCGCGAGCGCGTGCAGGGCGGCGAGCGTGGCCTCGACCGTACAGCCGAGGATCACGTCATTGGTGACGAAGGCCACGATGACGACGTCGGGGTGGTCGCCCGCGAGCGCGCGCGCGAGCAGCTCGGCGGCGACGAGCGGCTCGCCCGTACCGTCGGGCGGCCGGCCGGGATCGCACGCCGTGGCGCCGTTGCGCCCGCGGTTGATGGTGCGCCACGTCGCCGGCGGCAGCGAGGCTCCCAGGCGCTCGCACCAGCCGTCGGCCTCCGGATACAGGATGCCGCCGCGCGTGTTCGAGTCGCCGAGACAGACGACCGTCACGCGCCCGTCGCCGTCGTGGTCGAGCGACGGAGCGCCGCAGGCGGCGATCGAGAGGGCGGCGACGAGGATCGGCGCGGCGGCAGGGCGGGTCATGGGGCGCCGGTGTGGGCCGCGGCGGCACAGGTGTCAACCGCGGCCCGCGCGGGTGGCGACGTGAGCCGCCGATTCCCATCGGAGCACGGCGCCGCAGGCGCCGCGCGCACGGGGGCCCTCCGGCGGGGGTTCGCCCCGCGAAGCCCCTGTCAATCGGTGCCGACGTGAGCGCCGTGCGGTCGCTCCGGCGTGACCTCGGTGTCGCGGCGGTCGTCGTCGTGGCCGTCGTGCTGGTGCAGATGCCGCTGCGGCTCGTCGGGGTGAACCCGATGGACGAGGGCGGGGTGCTGCAGTTCTCGGCCGACCTGCTGCGGGGACGGCATCTGTATGCCGACGTCGCGGTGTACGCCTTCCCGGGCGTGTTCTGGCTGACGGCCGCCGTCTTCCACGTCTTCGGGACCACGATCGACGTCGCGCGCATGGCGGCGGCAGTGGTGTTCGGGCTCCTGTGCGGCGTCGTCTATCTCCTGGCGCGCTGGTCGCATGGCCCCCGCGGCGCGATCGCGATCGTGCTCGGCATGATCGTCTATCGGGTATGGGCGTTCCCCCACTGGCAGATGCTCAACTACTCGAGCCTCGCGGTGCTGCTCGCGCTCGCGGCGACCTGGACGACCGGCGAAGCGCTCGCGCGCCAGCGGATGGTGGCGCTCGTCGCGGGCGGCGCGCTCGCCGGCGCGGCGATCCTCGCCAAGCAGGATTCGGGCGGCACGACGGCGGTGCTGCTCGGCCTCGCCGCGCTGGCCCTGGGTCCGGCCGGGCGCGTGCGCCGCGCCATCGCCTTCGCGTCGGGCGGGGCGCTCGTGCTGGGCGCCGCGGCGGCGTACCTGGTGGCGACCGGGACGTTCGGCGACCTCGTGCGCGAGGCCGTGCTCGCCCCGCTGCACGGCGCGCGCACGTTCGAGTACCTGGGTCGCCCGGCGCTCCTGCCGCTCGCGCAGCAGGACGCGTCCCTGCGCCGCCACGTGCTCAGCTACGCGCCGCCGATCCTCCTGGACACGTACGGCGTGAGGTTCTTCCAGAGCGCGCTCTACCGCCAGACCCCCGTGCTCGACGCCCTGTTGAAGGTCTTCTACTACGCGCCGTGGGCGGTCGTGCTGGCGGCGCTGCCGGGCCTGCGCAGGCCGCAGGGTCGTGCACCGCGCGCGGTGCTGCTCCTCGTCCAGACCGTGGCCTTCCTCGTCGCCTTCAACCTGCCGCACGACTGGGCGCACCTCGTGGTCTTCTATCCGGCCGTGCTGCTGCTCGCGGCACAGGTCCTGGCGCCGCTCGCGCGCTGGCGCGTGGTCCGCGGCCTCGCCTGGACCGGGCTCGCGGGCGCGACGGCGGCGTCGCTCCTGGTCGTGCACGACTTCGCCGCCGCGTACGCGACGCCGGTGCACGCTCCGGCCGGAACGCTCCATACGCGGCCGGGCCTCGCGCAGCCGCTCCAGGAGGCGCTCGACCGCATCGCCGTCGCGCCCGCGTCGGCGCCGCTGGCCTCGCTGCCGTACTACCCGCTCCTCGACTTCCTCGCCCTGCGCGCCGGCGTGACGCGCCACTACATCGTGTGGCCCGCCGGACCCGCGAGCGATCGCGACCAGGAGGTCATCGCCGACCTCGAGCGGCATCCCGACGCGGTCGTGGTGTACAACGCGAACGAGTTTCCCCAGTTCCCGCGCTTTCGCGACTACGCGCCGCGCCTGTTCGCCCACCTGGTCGACGCCTACGAGATCGATCGCGTGTTCGGCGGCGATCCGGGCGGCGCGACCATCATGCTGCTGCGTCCGCGCCCGCGGGCCGCCGGCGGGCGCTCGCTGCTGGGCGACGCGCTCGCGCAGGCCGAAGTGACCGCATCGCCGCCACCCCCGTCGCCGCCGCTCGCCCGCGAGGTCCTGTGGCCCTTCGAGCACGTGCTCGCGATGTCGACCGCTCCCGGCGGCGCGGTGACGGTGCGCTATCCGCTCACGGCGTCGGCCGGCGACCGCTTCCAGTCGGCGTGCGGCATCGATCCGGAGCGGTTCGGCGAGACGTGGCTGCCGCCCGTGCGCTGCCGGGTGGTGATCGAGCGGGGGGAAGGTGCCCCGGTGGACGCGGCGCACGTCGATCTGGATCCGCTCCGCCGCCCCGAAGACCGCCGGTGGG
>Ga0335084_10004127_pt1 | contig 14290 bp, 12 predicted proteins | sample Lox_Sample_44_FD_206721 | JGI IMG/M metagenome (GOLD analysis project Ga0335084, IMG submission 206721) | Soil microbial communities from Loxahatchee National Wildlife Refuge, Florida, United States - Lox_Sample_4.4 | ecosystem: Environmental > Terrestrial > Soil > Wetlands | place: USA...
CAAATCCTGCAACGTCGTGTGCAGCGCAGTGCACGCGGGCGACGAAGCGTTCTGCACGATGGCGACCGGCGTGCGCCCTGGCAACCCGGCCTGCATGAGCGCGTCCGACAACGACTTCGCCTCGCCCACTCCCATATAGAGCACAGCCGTGTCGGCTGCGGCTACGCCGTCGGCCCATCGACCTGGAGGTTCATCGGCTCCGATGCGCGGGGTCGCCAGCATGACGGTGCGGCTGACTCCGCGCCGCGTGAGCGAAATCTTCAGCTCGGCGGCGGCGGCCAGCGCGGCGGTCACCCCGGGCACCACTTCGCAGTCGACTCCGTGGGCCGCGAGCGCGTCCAATTCCTCCTGAGCGCGTCCAAACACCATCGGATCACCGCCCTTCAGCCGCACGACGACGTCGTAGCGCGAAGCGGCTTCCACCAGAGCGCGGTTGATGAAGCGCTGATCCGTGGAGATGCGGCTGCAGCGCTTGCCGACTGGAATGATGCGGGCGCGCGACGCGATCGCAAGCACATCCGGGTGCACCAGGGCATCGTGGAATACGACGTCGGCCCGCTCCAGGAGACGCGCTGCACGCAGCGTGAGAAGGTCCGCAGCCCCTGGTCCAGCGCCTACGAGAAATACCTTGCCCATCGTTAAGACTTGCCCCCACCCAACCCTCCCCCTCGAGAGGGGGAGGGTGAAGAGTTCAATCGATCAATCCCGCCGCAACCGTCTGGTTGGTTAGCTCGTCGATGAGGATGAACGCGCCGGTCGCCCGGTTCGCCGAATAGGTGTCGCAGGCGATCGGCTGCTGCAGCGTAAAGTGGGCGTGCACGATGTCGTTCATGCTCACCTCGCCGGAAAACGCGTCGCGCTCGAGCGTATGGGTGTTCACGCGCGCGTCGATGTTACGCAGCTGAGCTTTGACCGAACGCGTCGTATGCCGCAGGACATAGCGCCGCTGCGCTTCGAGCGGTTCTGCGCCGAGCCAGCACAGGCGCGCCGAAATCGACTGCTTGACCGTTGGCGCCTCGTAGCTCCCGACGATCATGTCGCCGCGCGAAACATCTAGATCATCGGCCAGCACGAGCGTGACCGAGTCGCCGGCGACTGCCTGCGCCACGGATCCCTCGAGCGAAAGGATGGCACGGATGGTAGTGCTGTGCCGCCCCGGGAGCACGCTCACGCGCTGACCGCGGCTGAGCACTCCCGACTCGAGCCGCCCGAGGTAGCCGCGCGCTCCGTCCAGCTGGGAAAGGGTCGGTCGGCTTACCAGCTGCACCGGAAAGCGGGCGGGCAGCTCTTGCAGGCTGCGGCTCGCGTCGACCGCTTCCAGCGCCTCCAGCAACGTCGGGCCGTTCCACCAGGGCAGGTTTCGCCCCCGCTCCACCACCATGTCCCCGCGCAGAGCGCTGATCGGCACGAAGCTGATGGTTTCCGCCTGCAGACGGGAGACGAAGTCCAGCACCTCTCTGCGGATGGCGCGGAAGCGCGTCTCGTCGAACCCGATCAAGTCCATCTTGTTGACCGCGACGATGATCTCCGACAGGCCCAGCAGTGCCGCGAGATAGATGTGCCGGCGCGACTGTGGCAGCAATCCTTTGCGCGCGTCGATCAGTACGACCGCCGCATCGGCCGTGCTGGCGCCGGTCACCATGTTGCGCGTGTACTGCTCATGCCCGGGCGTGTCGGCGATGATGAACTTGCGCCGCGGCGTGGCGAAGTAGCGGTAGGCCACGTCGATGGTGATGCCCTGCTCGCGCTCTGCTTCCAATCCATCGGTGAGTAGCGACAGGTCGACGAACTCTTGGCCGCGGCTGCGTGACACGCGCTCCACCGCGGCGAACTGATCCTCCAGGATGGCGCGGCTGTCGTGGAGCAGCCGCCCGATCAGCGTGCTCTTGCCGTCATCCACGCTGCCGGCGGTGATGAAGCGCAGGACGCCCGTGCTGGTCGGCGCTTCGGCGCGGACTGCATGAGACGCGGTCTCGCCCATTAGAAGTAGCCCTCCTTCTTGCGCCGCTCCATGGAAGCGTCGGAGGTTTGGTCGTCCATGCGCGTAGCGCCGCGCTCGGTGATGCGCGCAACGGTGGTTTCGGCAACGATCTCCGCGACCGTACGCGCGCTCGACTCGACCGGGCAGGTGCAAGTCATGTCGCCCACGGTGCGGAATCGCACGCTCAGCTCTTCGACGACTTCGCCGGGCCTTGGCGGCGTGATGGCGGTGATCGCGACCAGCAGACCATTGCGCCGGACCACGGCGCGCCGGTGCGAGAAGTACAGCCGCGGCAAGCTCATGTGCTCGCGCTCGATGTACTGCCACACGTCGAGCTCGGTCCAGTTGCTGATCGGAAACACCCGGACGTGCTCGCCTCGATGCACACGCGCGTTGTACAGATTCCACAGCTCGGGTCGCTGGTTCTTCGGGTCCCATTGGCCGAACTCGTCGCGGAACGAGAACACGCGCTCCTTGGCGCGCGCTTTCTCCTCGTCGCGCCGCGCGCCGCCAATGCATGCGTCCAGCCCGTGCGCGGCGATGGTCTCGAGCAGCGTGATCGACTGAGCGGCGTTGCGGCTCTCGTCCGGCCGGCGCAGCCGTACCGTGCCGCGCCGGATCGAGTCCTCCACTTCGCCCACGATGAGCCGTACCCCGAGCTCGGCCACCCGCGTGTCGCGGAATTCGATCGCGTCGGAGAAGTTGTGCCCCGTGTCGATATGCAGGACGGGAAAAGGAATCGGTCCCGGGCGGAACGCCTTCTCGGCCAACCGCAACACCACCGCAGAATCCTTGCCGCCGGAGAAAAGCAACGCCGGGCTCCGACACTCACCAGCGACCTCGCGCAGGATGTGCACCGCCTCCGACTCGAGCCAGTCGAGATGACTGTGGCAGACGTACGTGTCGCTGGCGTCGTCCAGGATGCGCGCTTCGCTGGTGAGGCTCATGGCTGTTGGCTCACCTGTTCGCCTGACGGTTGCACGGGCCGCTGGTGCAGGCCGCACTCCTTGGTCTGTGCGTCTTCCCACCACCAGCGGCCGGCGCGCAGATCTTCGCCGAGCGCGGTGGGGCGAGTGCACGGGGCGCAGCCGATGCTGCGGAAGCCGCGGTCATGAAGCGCGTTGTACGGCACGCCGCGGCCATGCAGGTACTCCCACACCTCGGGCTCGCTCCATTCCGCTAGCGGATTGAACTTCCACAGGCCCTGTGCCGAGTCGAATTCCTGCAGCGGCAGCTGCGCGCGCGTCACCGACTGCGCGCGCCGCAGGCCGGTGACCCACGCACGCTTTCCACCCAGGGCACGCGCCAGAGGCTCGACCTTGCGGATCTCGCAGCAGCGGCGCCGCAGCTCTACGCTGCGGTAGATGGCATCGAGGCCGAGCTCGCTGACGTAGCGCTCTACCGCCGCCGAGTCCGGGCGGTAAACGCGAATTTCGTATCCGTAGTGCTCGCGCACGCGCTCCAGTACTTCGAGGGTCTCGGGATGCAGCCGGCCGGTGTCGAGCGTGAAAATCTCGATCGCAATGCCCAGGCGCAAGATGGCGTCGGTCAGCACCATGTCCTCGGCGCCGAGGCTGTTCGCCAGCGCGGCGGGCGGGTGCTCGATCGCGATCGCGCGCAGCGTCTGTTCCAGCTCCTCCGTGCGCTGCCCCATGCCGGGAGGCGCCGCGGGCGCGAGGGCGCTCATGACGCGAGCGCCGGCGTGCGCGGGAGCGCGTCGCGCAGGACGAGCGTCGGATCGCGCTGTTGGCACAGCTCCGCTGCCGCCACGATCCAGGCATCGACGCGCGCGAAGAGCGCGGAAACGTCGGGCTCGCCGGGCGCATCCTCCATCGCCACGGCGCCGGCCAGCACCGCAAGCTCGGAGGCGAGTGGCTGCGCATCGGGCGCAGCAGCCAGGTTGCCCGCGAACGCGGCGAGATTGCCGTTCCCGGGGATTGCGGTGGCGTCGGCCAGAGCGTGGGCCACGGCCTGAAGGCTCGCTTCCGCGCAGGTGAGCGCTTCTGCGTATTTGCGCTGGAACTTGAGGGCATCCCGGTAGTTGCGCTCGTGAGCCGCCTCGAAGAACAGCGTCCCGATCTTCTGCTGCGACGCCCCGGCGCACTCGCCGCCGCCCAACTGCAGCACGCGGAAGTCTGCGGCGTCACCGTGATCGCGCAGTACAGCCGGTACCTGCTCGGCCGTTACCGCCACCAGGTCGGCCAGGAGCTTCTGAAAATACTCGGCCTCCTGCCGCCGCGACCAGGAAAAGAAGCTCTCGTCGCCAGCGTGTTCCTCGGAGTAGGCGCGCTTGATGCGCTCGATGGCCTCTTCGATCCTGGCCGATGGCACGGACGGGCCTTTGCGGCCGATGCCGCCTCCGCTCATGCCGTCGCCGCCCAGGTAGATCTGGTAGTGCGGAATCAGCTTGCCGTGCAGGCGGCGGCCCTCGCCGTAAACGCCGATGTCGCCGCTTTCCGGCTGCGCGCAGCCGTTGTGGCAGCCCGACACGCGGATGCGCAGATCGTGCTGACCGCCGTCGAGCTTCGGACCCAGAATAGTGGAGGAGGTGATGCCGAGGCGGCAGGTCGAGGTGCCCGGACAGGCGACGACGTTGTCGCCGACCTTCGGCAGCCCCAATCCCAATTGCGCGAACTGCTCGAGCAATTGCGGGGCGAGCTGGTCGGGTACGTTCAGAAAGATCAGGCTCTGATCCTGCGTGGTCTGAATGTCCGTGAGCCCGTGCTGCTCGGCGATGTCGGCGATGCCGCGCATCTGCCGGGCGGTGAGGTTGCCGATCGGCAGGGCGAGCGGCAGCACCGACAGGCCTTCCTGCTTCTGCGGCCAGAGCGTGCGCGGGGCGCCCGCGCCCGGCGGACGACCGCCAGCGCCGCTGCGCCATTCCGTGGGCGGAAACCTCCGCTGGCCGAGCGCTTCCTTGATGCGAGCGAACTCCTCGCGGTAACGCTGCACGAAGCCCTCTGCCCCGAAGCGGTCGACTAGGAACTTGATGCGTGATTTGGCGCGCTTGGCGCGGTCCGAGTACTTGTTGTGCAGCGTGACCACCGCCTCCATCGCGATCAGCAGCTCGTGCTCCTCGATGAAGCTCTCGACCAAGATCGCCTCGTGCGGCTTGTGCCCCAGGCCGCCGCCCGCCAGCAGCCTGAAGCCGAAGCGGCGCGTGCCGTCTGCCTCGACCCGCTGTACGGCGACGATGCCCAGGTCGTGGATCATGGCCTGCGCGCAGTCCGACTCGCAACCGGAGAAGCTGATCTTGAACTTGCGCGGCAGCTGCTGGTTGAGAGGGTTGCGCAGGAAGTGCTGCACCGCCGTCTGGAGATGATGATTGACGTCGGTGTGCTCCTTCGAGCAGACGCCGGCCAAGGAACAGGCCGTCACGTTGCGGATGGTGTTCCCGCAGGCTTCGCGCGTGGTAAGCCCGGCGCCCGCCAGGTCGCGCATCGCTTCCGGTGTCTTCTCCAGCGGAACGTGGTGGATCTGGATGTCCTGGCGCGTGGTGACGTGAGCGACCTCGTGCCGGGAATGCCGCTCCAGCACGTCGCCGATGGCGCGAAGCTGGTCCGGCCGCAAGCGTCCGCCCGGGATTTTCACCCGCAGCATGTTGACGCCCTCCTGGCGCTGTCCGTAGCAGCCCATCTGCAGGCGGATGGCAGTGAAGCGATCGGCGTCGATCTGCAGGTTGCGGAAGCTCTGCAGGTCGCGCTCGTACCGCTCGATTTCGAGCAGGTCCGCGAGGTCCTGCTTCAAGCTGACAGATCCTTCCATATCTTCTCTGACGGGTGGTCGCGCTGCGGTGCCGTGATCGCGCGGGCGATGGGCCTGCCCCTCTTCCCAAGCAGCCGTCGATCGTAATAAGCTTCGCTTATAAACAAAACGAACTAATCCGTATATTCAAATAACTCTGAGTTTTAAGCAGTAGGTGTCATGAACTTTCAACAGCTTCGCTACGTGAGAGAGGCGGTGCGTCAAGGTCTGAACCTCACGGAAGCGGCTAACGCCCTATTCACTTCCCAGCCAGGCATCAGCAAACAGATTCGCGAGCTGGAGGACGAGCTCGGCATCGAGATCTTTGTGCGGCGAGGGAAGAGGCTGGTGGACCTCACCGAACCCGGGCGCACCGTGGTGCAGGTGATCGAGCGCCTGCTAGCCGAGGCCGACAACCTGCGGCAGGTGGGGAAGGAGTTCGCCGATCGCGACAGCGGCTCGCTGACGATCGCGACCACGCACACGCAGGCGCGCTATGCCTTGCCGAGCGTGGTCCAGCAGTTTCGCGCTCAGTACCCAAAGGTGCGGCTGTCGCTGCAGCAGGGCAGCCCGACCCAGATCGCGCAGATGGTGACTGCAGGACAGGCCGACATCGCCATCGCCACCGAGGCGCTTGACCACTATCCGGAACTGCTTGCGCTGCCTGGCTACACCTGGCATCACTGCGTGGTTGTGCCGCAGGGCCATCCCCTGACCAAGGTGAAGCTGCTGACGGTCGAAGAGGTCGCCCGCTATCCGCTCATCACCTATAGCCCGGAGTTCACCGGCCGCTCGCACATCGACCAGGCCTTCGCCGCAAAAGGGTTAAAGATGGACCTGGTGCTGACCGCGATCGACGCAGACGTGATCAAGACGTATGTCGAGCTGGGACTCGGAGTGGGAGTGATCGCAGCGATGGCCTACGATGACAAACGCGATGCGCGGCTGCGCGCGATCGACGCTGGCCACCTGTTCCGGGACAACACGACGCGCCTGGCGGTCAAGCGCGCCGCCTATCTGCGCCGCTATACCTACGCCTTCATCCAGATGTTCGCACCACAGCTCACGCCGGACATCGTGGACCGGGCCCGGTCGGCCAACGGCGAGAGCTACGAGCTATAGCTACGTAACTTCCACCTCACAGTCGAGGAAATAGCCGGCCCCGCGTTCGGTCCGGATCAGCGTCGGCTCCGACGCATTGGTTTCGATCTTGCGTCGCAGCCTCAGGATCTGCACGTCGATGGACCGGTCGTAAACGTCGTCGTACATGCGGCTTCCTTCCAGGAGCTGATCGCGGCTCAGGATCTGCCGCGGCGCATTCACGAAGGTCATCAGCAGCGAGAACTCCCCGCCGGTCAGCGTGAGCTCCTTGCCGGCTGGAGAGATGAGCTTGCGCGTGCCGCTGCGAAGCTCGAAGCCGGCGAAACGGTACACGCGTAGCGCCTGCCCGCGCCGGCTCCCCGGCTTGCTCTTGCCTCGTCGCAGCACGGCGCGGATGCGGGCGAGCAGCTCGCGGGGACTGAACGGCTTGGTCACGTAGTCGTCCGCGCCGAGCTCCAGCCCGAGCACGCGATCCATCTCTTCGGCGCGGCCGGTCAGCATGACGATCGGGATATCGCGCTCCGCCAACAGCTTCTTCGCCAGCATCAGACCGTCCTGATCCGGCAGATTGAGATCCAGGACCACCAGGTCGACCGGATCGCCGCCGAGCGCGCGCTCGCCTTCCGCGCCGGTCACTGCGGTGGTCACGCGGAAGTGATTTTCTTCCAGGTAACGGGCGATGAGATCGCGCGTGGCGCGATCGTCCTCCACCACCAAGATGTGCTCGGTCACCCGCGGTTCCCGCCCTGAGCTGCGACTCGTGAACCATAAACCAGCGGGCCGCCGTGCACAACGGTTTCAGCTGTAACCGGCCGGAAGCGTGAAGACATCGTCGCGAAACGGGATCGGGTTGAAATGCACACCGCGGCGGCGATCCCCCGAGACGTACCACCCCTCCCTGGGCCGTCGAGGTCGGCTTCCCGCCGCCGCACTTTCCCACATTCCCCGTGTTCTGCGCGAAGGAGGAGAACTTGGCCTTCGATTTCGACCTTTACGGCGACCGCCCCGCCATACTTGTAGTACAGGACAACCGTTTCCTGCGGGAGATGATCTGCGACTGGCTCGGCGGCACCGGCTATATCGCTCACGCTGCGGGCAGCGCACACGACGCGCTGGCGTGGCTCGAGCGGCGCCCCTTCGATCTCGTGCTCCTCGAGCTGGACCTGCCACGCGACGATGGGATGTCGCTGCTGCGGTCGGTTGAGAGTAAGCTGTCCGGAACGCCGATGGTGATACTGACGGGTGCCGTGGGCTACGACGATGTCTTGGCTTCCATCTCGACCGACGTGCCTTGCGTGAAGCTCGGCAAGCCATACAGCTTCTTCGCTCTGGGGTTGGTCGTGAAAGCCGCGCTGACTCGCTCCTCGCGTGGCCGCTCCTCCGAGTCGGACTTTTCGGCCCCGGCCAGCAGCTGAAAGATGCACCGGTCGCGCTGAAGCTCCGGTTGAGCCACAAGAAGAGAGCCAGCTGAGCCCCGTCTACCTGCAACGCCTGCGCGATGCCGCCAAGTGCCTCTTGGTCGGCGTGGTCTACTTCGCGCTGGCGTGGCTGTCCACCCGACTGACTCCGCGCGCGGGAGACGTCGCCTACCTGTGGGCCGCAGGCGGTTTCGCGCTCGGCATGCTGCTCGTGGCGCCGAATCGACTCTGGCTCCCTTTTCTGGGTGCGGCGTTCGTTGCCGACGTGGTCCACGCCGAAACCGTCACAAACGCTTTGCACAAGAGCGTCGGTTACGCAGCGCTCTACTTCGCCTGTCTGCTGCTGGCTTCCCTGGTCTTGAGGCGCTGGGTTGGGTGGCCGCTGCGGCTCGACAGCATCCGCAGAGTGATCTGGTTCGTGCTGATCGCTCCCATGGCCGCCAATCTGCTGGCATCCGGCCTGGGCGCTCTGATGTCGGTGACGCCGGGAGAGCATACATTCCTGCAGACTTTCAAGGTCTGGTGGGTTTCGGATGCGCTCGGCATGCTGTTGGTCGTGCCGCTGGTTCTGGCGTGGTCCGATCTTCGGATCGGTGCGCTGCGGCATGCTCGGGGCGCGCGTGCCGCTGAAGGTATCGTGTGCTTCGGCGGGCTCGTGCTCGTCTCCAATTGGGCTTTCAGCGCGCCGCCGATTCCCGGCGGCGGCATTCCGCCGCTCATGCATTTCATCGCACCGTTTCTGGTGTGGGCTGCACTGCGCTTCGGGACGCGTGGCCAGAGCGCAGCGCTCTTGTTACTCACGATCATTTCGGTCTGGTGCACGATGCGCGGCTTGGGCTTGTTCTCGGCCGCCTTCATCCAACCCGAGCGCTCGGTGCTGCACCTGCAGCTCTATCTGGTGGTGGCGGCGCTGATGGCGTTGCTCGTCTGTGCGCTCATGCAGGAACGGCTTGCGGCGGAGAACACGGCGGCGCAGTGGCGCCTGCGCTACGACGCGGCGGCCGTCTCCTCGGGCAATGTGCTTTACGACATGGATCTCGAAACCAAGCGCGTGGTGTGGGGCGGTAACACGCGCGGGATGCTCGGTTTCGATGCCAACGAGCTGGGTGACGCCTCGGCCTGGCTGGCGCGGGTGCACCCGAGCGATCTCGGGAAGATCGAAGCGCAGATTGGCGAAGGCCCGCCGGGCGAGGGGCAGACTCATACCCTGGAGTATCGCGTGCGGCGCAGGGACGGCGTCTATCTCGAAGTCGAAGATACCGGCCGCGTCGTGCGCTTACCCCAGGGACGCGCCGTGCGTGCCATCGGCTTCCTCAAGGACGTGACGGAACGCAAGCGCGTGGAGGCGGAGCGCGCACAGCTCGATGCCCAGCTCCGCGAAGCGCAGAAGATGGAAGCGCTCGGCACCATGGCCGGCGGCATCGCGCACGACTTCAACAATATCCTCGGCGCCATTCTCGGCCATGGCGAGCTGGCCGAGGAGCTGGCCGAGGCGCAGAGCGCAATGGAAAGCAGGCAACGCCAGCAGCTTCGCGCCATCATGGACGCGGGCCGCCGAGGCAAAGCCCTGGTACAGCAGATCCTGACGTTTGCCCGGCGCGGCGCGAGCGACAAGCGCGCCGTCGAGCTGTGGCCCATCGTGCGCGAGGTGCGCGATCTGCTCGGCGCCTCCACCCCCGCAAGCATCAAGGTCGATCTCGAAGTAGACGATCCGCATATCGCGGTACTGGCCGATCCCACACAGATGCACCAGGTCGTCATGAATCTATGCACCAATGCGATCCAGGCGATGAGCGAAGGCGGGCAGCTGACCATCGGGCTGGCGGTCGAAACCGTGTCGCGCGCACGAACCTTGAACCAGGGCCAGCTCGAGCCGGGGCGATATGCAGTGTTGAGCGTGCGCGACACCGGGCCTGGCATCGCCCCCGAGGTCGCGGCTCGCATGTTCGAGCCGTTCTACACGACAAAGGGTCCAGGAAAAGGCACGGGGCTGGGTTTGGCCCTGGTGCAGGCCATCGTGGCGGACCACGGCGGAGCGATCGAAGTGGACACCCATCCGGGTAAAGGGACGCGCCTGAAGATTTATGTGCCCGCTGCGCCTGACCAGATGGTGGCCGCGCAGCGGCGAGAGGCTCAGACCCCGCGCGGCGATGGGCAGACTGTTCTGCTGGTGGACGATGATCGCGCGATGCTGGCGATGGCGGAAGACATGCTCGCTCAACTGGGCTACGAGCCGGTCGGCTACGACAGCAGCACAAAAGCGCTCGAGGCATTCACCGCGGCTCCCGGGCGGTTCGATGCGCTGGTTGCCGACGAGCGGATGCCGGACTTGACCGGAAGCGAGCTCGCTCTACGCGTCAAGGCGTTGCGCCCCGAGCTGCCGGTGGTGATCGCCACCGGTTACGGAGGGGCGGACCTGCGCAGGCGGGCACGCGACGCTGGCGTGTCACAGGTAGTGGACAAACCCTACGAGCGCCACACCATCGCGCGGGCGCTCGCCGCCGCGCTCAGCGCAGCAGGGCAACGCGCCTGAAGTGGCGTCCCCTCCCGAGTTCTGCTCTAATCCTGCCCCTGTCGGTGCGGGCCTGTAGCTCAGCCGGTTAGAGCAGAGGACTCATAATCCTTTGGTCCTGGGTTCGAGTCCCAGCGGGCCCACCAGCCTAAGACGATCTCTCGCTAGAATCAGAGTTCCGTCGCGCCCCCGGTGGCGGCTGGTAAGCGCCGCTCCAACGACAATAACGAGTAATCGGAGGAAAGATGCTGAGAAGCATGGCACTTGCGTCGATCGTATTGGGGTGTGGTCCCCTCATTGCGGGCGCTGCAGGGGCTGAAACGCCGCAGCAGGTTCTGGCCGTGTACGCAGCGCAAGCGCGCGTGCAGGATCCGTCGTTCGCCGGATTCTCGGCCGAGCGCGGCGAGGCGTTCTATCGCGAACCGCACCAGGTCAAGGGCGCCGGCACGTACGGCAAGTGGAGCTGCTCGTCGTGCCATTTGAAGGACGCGCGCTACTCGGTGCTCGCGCATCACACCGACATCCCCTGCCGCACCTGCCATGTGATCAACGATTGGGAGCACCCCGATCCTAAGCATGCGAAGAAACGCCACATCGAGCCTTTCGCCCCCTCCGCGAATCCGAAGCGTCTCAGCGATCCCCGCTACGTCGAAGCGTTCCTGAAGCTTAACTGCAAGCTCCTGCTGGATCGCGAGTGCACGACGCTCGAGAAAGGCGATGTGATCGCCTATCTGATATCGATCGAAGGTGACGGCAAGGGCGATTTGATCAACGTCGGACGTAAGTAGAGAGTTCGGGCGGACGCCGCGCCGGATGGCTTAGAACGACGATGCGACTCTCCCGAGGACATCGAAACTGGGTGTATTGGGGTGGCGCCGCGCTGTTCGCGACCGGCGCGCTCTGGCTGGTGTACCGCTTTTTCCTGCGGGAGCATGGGGAGTTCGGTGAGCCCCCGCATCCGATGGAGGTGTGGTGGCTGCGTCTGCATGGCGCCTTCGCGATGGTCATGCTCATCGTCGCCGGAACCTTGCTGCCGATTCACGTGCGCCGCGGCTGGCATCAACGCAAGAATCTTCTCGCCGGCATCGTCGTCATCGCGATCGTCGTGCTGCTGATTGCTTCGGGGTATGCGTTGTACTACGGCGACGAGGAAACGCGCCCTGTCGTCAGCGCGTTCCACTGGATCGTCGGCCTCGGCGCGCCGGTCGCGCTGATCTGGCATATCCTGCGCGGACGCAGGACGCATTCGACGCCGCACACCGACGAGAAATCCCGCGTGTCGAGCACCAGCGCAAGCGCCGCGCCGCTCTCAGACACTAGGGCCAGACCGCTTCCAGAATCTGCGCGAGCCGAGCGCCTGCCTTGATCAGTTGTTGCCTTTGCACGGCTGCTCTCGTCTCGCTGTAGCCGTCGGGGAGTGTGACGAACCAATGGTGTTCGTCGTCCTCGTTCGAGAACGTCAGCCCTTGGAAAGCCGGCCTGGCGGCCAGCAGCGTATCGGTTGCCCACTTTGTGGACCAGCTCGACACCGATCCAGGGGTGGTTGCTATTCTCCGGGCCTCCGGGAGGATTTCGTCATCGAGTCGGTCGGCGGCAAGGTCCTCCCCGACGTGGTCCCACTCGAAATGCAGCGAGTCTGAGCCGTCTAGAATCTCGTTGCCGCCCCGCGTTTCGGTGTTTCGGTCGAATGACCCGTGGTCCGGATCCACCGTATTCCCATCCTGGTCCAGATAGATCGCCGCGACGTGAAGCGGCTGGTGGATGTCGCCCACATAATGGGCCAACAATCGGAGCGCTTCCTTCTTGCTGTTGATGTTGAACGGCGCTGGCGCAGGCTTACCTTGCAGCACAGCGACCGCGGCACTGATCGCACCGACGATGTCGTGATTGCTCGTGCCCGCAAGCCCCTTCGCGTAGTGGTTGCGCAGGATCGAGACGTCCGTGTAGTGGTACTGCTTGTGGCACTTGTCCTCATCCGGAAGAGGTGCGCAGTTGTCCCAATTGCGCCTGACGAAATTCGCCATCTCCGCTTTGCCCGGGCCAGTCTCGAAGGGGACGCATTCCTTGCGTTTGCCGGTCGCCGTGTAGGTGAACTTTGAATCTTTCTTCTCGACGCCCTTCGCGCAGTCCGCCCATACCGCAGACGCGCGAAGGCTGGTTCCGAGAATCTTTCGGACCTGGGTTTCAGCGTTGGTACCGGCCATCAGCCGGTCGGCTATCGCTCCCACGGTTTGGTGGCCGGTCGAGTCCCAGGCAAAGGCCGCTGTCATGGTCGTCCCGCAAACAGAGAGCAGACCGGCCACCATCAGAAAGCTGTGCGCAGCCCTGCTTTTCGGCAGCGGCAGGAGACAAGAATGTTAGGAGCCGTCCCGACATCGGATTGAGTGTCCGTCCGATTTTTCGAAGAACACTGTTTCAGTCAATCTTATCTTGGCGGGCCGTTCCTTGCGCGCCCCCGAGGAGCGACTATCCTGCACGCACCGCTACCCCCGGACGAGAAAGCTGTCAAGGAAGCTCTGTTGGGCTTGCTGAGAGATCGCGGCCTGGAGCCGCGGGACGGATGGCTCGCCGTCCGGCTGGTCAAATGGCCACGAGAGCGGATGTACACGGTGATCATCGCGTACGAGCCAGCCAGGGTCGCTCTAGCCGGACTGCTTCGTCGCGATGTGGCCAGCGCCAGGAAGAACGGAGTCGGAATCTGGGTGCTGGACGAGTCAGAGGTGCGCAGCCTCTGCGATCGCGCAAACCCTTGACAGGTCTGCGCATTGTCTCCCGACCGCAAACACCATTAGCCGGAACGGACCGCGTCGCGTGGCTAGGCCTGCCTGGGGGCGTCGTTCAGCATCGGCGCCTCGTCCTTGAGCTCTACGCCTGACAACCTCCGCTGCCGCGCAGCCGTCATCAGGTAGAACAGCTTGTGGGCGGCGAGGTCGTAGGTCAGGCCCTGCGCGCGAATATTGGAGATGCAGTTGCGTTGCGCGTTCGTGCGCCCCGGCAACGGGTCCCACGTGAGGTAAACACCGAGGCTGTCCGGAGAGCTGAGTCCCGGGCGCTCTCCGATCAGGATCACGCTCGAGCGGGCGCCGAGCAGCGCTCCGATCTCGTCGCCGATCGCAACTCGTCCCTGGCCGACGATGCAGACGGGTGCGAGGCGCCACTGGGCGTCCGCGAGCATGGGCAGGACGTGGTCCAGGAGAGCGGCCGCGTGCCGTTCGATCGCGCGCGCCGACAGGCCGTCGGCAACGATGAATACTGCATCGTAGGACGCAGGTGGATGCGACTTGAGCGAAGTCGCGGAAGCGTCATCCAGGATGCGCCCGAGGTCAGGGCGTTGAATATAGGTCTGCCGATCGGATGCCGCGCTGTGCAGGATCCGAGCATCCAATCCGCGTTCTCGCAACTGGCCCGCCAGGAGTTCGGCATCCAACTCGTGGTGGACGGCATCGCGCGCCCGCGCGTGCGCCAGCTGAAAGTCGAGCAACGCGCGCGTCCGCAGGCTCGAGCCCGCACGTCCAAGGCCAATCCGCGCCTGCG
>Ga0335084_10004128_pt1 | contig 14289 bp, 8 predicted proteins | sample Lox_Sample_44_FD_206721 | JGI IMG/M metagenome (GOLD analysis project Ga0335084, IMG submission 206721) | Soil microbial communities from Loxahatchee National Wildlife Refuge, Florida, United States - Lox_Sample_4.4 | ecosystem: Environmental > Terrestrial > Soil > Wetlands | place: USA: Florida...
CGCCAGACCGGCGCTCCGGGCAGTCGGACGGAACGGCGCCAGACCGGCGCTCCGGACAGTCGGACGGAAAGGCGCCAGACAGGCGCCGTCCACGTGTCTGGGATTCCGTGGCGGATCTGCGCATGATGGGCCGCTTCGTGGCGACTTACATGAAGCTCTGGTACGCCGCGAAACCCACGATCGCCGCCGTGCAGGGCTGGTGCGTGGGCGGCGGCACCGACCTGGTGTTGTGCGCGGACCTGATCGTGGCGGGCGAGGGCGCGAAGTTCGGCTATCCGCCCTCGCGTGTCTGGGGCACGCCCACGACCGCGATGTGGGTGTATCGCATGGGGCTCGAGCGCGCGAAGCGCTACATGCTGACCGGCGACGAGATCCCGGCGCGCAAGGCCGCGGAGATCGGTCTGATCCTCGAGGCCGTGCCCGACGCCGAGCTCGCGAGTCACTCTCTGGCGCTCGCCCGGCGCATGGCGCAGGTGCCGACCACGCAGCTGGTCATGCTGAAGCTCTTGTGCAACCAGACCGCCGAGAACATGGGCCTGGCGTCGAGCCGCACGCTGGGCACGCTGTTCGACGGCATCGCCCGGCACACCCAGGAGGGGCTCGACTTCGTGACTCGCGCGCGCGAGGTCGGCTTCCGCCAGGCCGTGCGCGACCGCGACGATCCGTTCGGCGACTACGGCTCGCGCAAGCAAGAGGAGAAGAAGACATGAGCACCGTCGTCTACGAGACCGAAGGCCCGACCGCGATCGTGTCGATCGACCGGCCCGCCGTGCGCAACTGCGTCGACGGCCCCACCGCGGCGGAGCTGGCGGCCGCGTTCCGGCGCTTCGAGGCCGACGAGTCACTCGCCGTCGCGATCCTGACCGGACGCGGCGGCTTTTTCTGCGCCGGCGCGGACCTGAAGGGAGTCAGCGAGGGCCGCGGCAACGCCGTGCGGCTCGACGGCGACGGCCCGATGGGCCCCTCGCGCATGCTGCTCTCGAAGCCGGTGATCGCGGCCGTCGAGGGCTTCGCGGTCGCGGGCGGGCTCGAGCTCGCGCTGTGGTGCGACCTGCGCGTGGCGGCCGAGGACGCGGTGTTCGGCGTCTACTGCCGGCGCTGGGGCGTGCCGCTGATCGACGGCGGCACGATCCGACTCACCCGGCTGATCGGCCAGTCACACGCGCTCGACCTGATCCTGACCGGCCGCGGCGTCTCCGGCGACGAGGCGCGCGCGATGGGTCTCGCCAACCGCGTGGTGCCGAAAGGCCGCGCGCTCGACGAGGCCAAGGCGCTCGCGCGCCAGCTCGCAGACTTCCCACAGCGCTGCATGCGCAGCGACCGGATGTCGGCCTACCGCCAGTGGGAGCTGCCGCTCGACCAGGCGCTGCGGCTGGAGACCGAGCTCGGCGTCGAGGTGATCCGCTCCGGCGAGACGCTCGCGGGCGCCACCCGCTTCGCAAAGGGTGCGGGCAGGCACGGCTCGTTCGAAGGGTGAGTCGGATCTGGCTGATCGCGGCCTGGGTCGGGCTCGCCGGGCTCGTTCGCGCCGAGCCTCCGCCCGGCGGCGCCGAGTCACTGATTCGCTGGGAGTGGCGGGTCCGCTGGCTCCAGGACGTGCCCGAGCTGAACCTCCTGGTCTGGAATCAGACCGACCATGCGGTGTTCTTCGAGTTCCACACGGAGAAAAAAGAGACTGGCTGCGGACGGGTGGCGGTCGGCGGGAGGATCGCCGCGCGGAGCTGGAGTCACCGCGCGGTGACGCTGCTCGAAGCGCGCGGGAAGTTGCCGTGCGAGCTGGCTCTGAGCGTGCTCTCCGATGTGGGAGCGCCGTTGAAGCCGCCCACGGTGCAGACCGGGCACTCCACCCTGGTCATCGGACCCCGTGTGCAGGAGTTGCCGCCGGCGCGGGTCGCTGCTGCAGACGTCACGCTGCGCGCGGTGGTCGAAGCCGGCTGCGCTCCCGGCGCAGCGAGCGTGCGCGTCCTGGTCGAGAGTCACTCCGCCCGGCCGACGCGCGTGCGGAGCGGAGCTTGGGGCGCGCGCTGCGCGGACGGGACGAAGATCGTCTGGGAGCGCATCGAGCGCGACGATCTCGAACTGCCCGCGGGCGGCTGGGCGGTGTTCGTGGACTCCGTGCGTGCCCCGAAGAGCTCCCAGCTGGGCGCCTGCACGGCCTGGCTCGACGTGCTGGGTGGAGATGACGCCGCGCCCGTCGCGCTGGGGCACGTCGAGTTCTCGCTCGCTCCCCAGAGCTCGGAGGTCTGCGCGGACGGTCTCGAGTGACCGCGCCTCAGCCGAGCTCGTCGACCTGGCGCAGCAGCTCGACCTTGCTCGAGATGCCCAGCTTCTCGTAGGCGGCGCGGATCTGACTGCGAACCGTCGCCGGCGAGGTGCCCAGGGACTCGGCGATCTCCTTGTGACTCAGCCCCGACGCGAACGCGCGAGCGACCTCGAGCTCGCGCTGCGACAGGCCGTCGGCCCGGGCCCGCGGCCGCACGCACACCACGAAAGTGCCGTCCTCCAGCGCGCGCACGAGCGAGGTCACGAGCTGCTCGCCGTTGTGCTCGCCGGAGCCGGCCAGCGCAGTCAGCAGGGCTTTCGGCAGCGAGGGGCCCTGCCAGTGCTGGTACTCGCGTCGCAAGAGCGCCGCCAGCCCGGGCTCGGCATTGTAGATGTGACCGAAGCGATCGATGCGCGCCCTCGCGCGCGGCAGTGACCTGCCCGGCCCCGGAGGCGCTGCGAGAAAGTGGATCGCGTTCATGTGCCACGCGGCGACCAGGTGCGGCATGAGCACCTCTTTCAGCTGGCGCTCGGCCTCGCTGAAGGGCCGGCTCCGATGCGCCCGGTAGAGTGACAGGAGGCTGAACAGGCCCAGGGCCGGCTCGAGCAGGGCCGTGGCCAGCGTGTGCTCCATTCGCCAGCGGCGCGCGTGCGCCACGATGTCGGGGTGCGCCACGCTCGCGGCCTGCTCGAGGTCCACGTTCGCGGTGTGGCCCGGCCCCGAGATCAGCTTCTGGTTCACCACGTCGTGCTGCTTCACGCGCTCGTACTCCTCGAGCATCGCAGCGGGGATCTCGTGCAAGTGGCTCCACTGTCCTTGCGGCCCCGCGGGCGTGGGGGCGAAGCTCGCCCAGAGCGCGGAGTCGAAGGGCAACGCGGCTTTCATGAGACAGAGCGCGCCGTCGCAGAACTCCGGAGGCGGCACGACCTGGGTCAGTCGATAGAGCTCCAGCACCAGATGGTCGTGGGGGATCGGCGCGAGCATCTGCCCCATCCTACCCCGCGCATGGTCCATTTGGCCGATGCGCGCCGATCGGTGGCCGGCTCATGATCGGGCATGACCTCGAGAGTCACCCAGCGGTCGTTGGCAGTTGTCGCGCTGTCACTCGCCGGCTGCGCGGCAGTCAGTTCTCATGAGCCGGCTCTCATGGAGAGCGGCGCGCTCCAGGCCCGAGTCTCGAACGAGGGTGTGGTCCTCACGACTTGCGCCGCGAGCCCGGCCGAGTCCTCGCTCGCGCTGCGGCTCGAGGCGCTGCGGCGGGGCGGGCACGCCATGTCTCCCGGCCCAGGGGAGCTGCACGCAGCGGGTGACCGTGCCGAGATCCGCTACGGAGCGAGCGGAGTCACCGAGTGGTATCTGAACCGGACGCAGGGCATCGAGCAGGGCTTCACGCTAGAGCGCGCGATCGCGGGCCCTGACGCGCCGCTCGAGCTCGCGCTCTCCGTGGCGACGGCCCTCCGGAGCGCCTGCCCCGACCGGGTGCAGCTCGGGAATCTCGCGGCCTGGGATGCGCGCGGCCGGGATCTCCCGACCCGGCTCGTGCGGTCGGATCAGAGTCTCACGCTCGTCGTCGACGATCGCCGCGCCGTCTACCCCATCACCGTCGACCCGCTCGCCACCACCGCGAGCGAGACCACCGCGGCCTCGGCCGCTGACGTGTACACGGTGAGCAGCGCGGGCGACCTGAACGGCGACGGCTACAGCGACCTGGTCGTGGGTCACCGCTGGAACGTGCAGGTGTTTCTCGGCTCGGCGACCGGCACTCACACGTCGCCCGACTGGCAGATCGACGCGCCCCCCGGCATCGCCTTCGGCGACGTGGTCTCCGCTGCCGGCGATCTCGACGGAGACGGCTTCGATGACCTCGTGGTCGGCGCACCCAGCGGGACCAGCGGAGTTGCGGGCGCGGTCTACGTGTATCTCGGAGGGTCGAACATCGCCTCGCGTCCGACCGGCTCACCGGCAACGGCGGACTGGCAGGCGACCTCGGCGAACGGCCAGTTCTTCGGCTCGAGCCTCGCGACCGGCGGCGATCTGAACAACGACGGCTGCGCCGATCTCGTGGTCGGCGACAGCCTCGACGACGCGAACAAGATGGGAGTCTACGTGTGGCTCGGGCAGCACAACTTCGCAGCGAGCCCGGACGGCACCCCGGCGAACGCCAGCTTCTTCGACCCCGTGATGGGCCAGAACGTGCCGATCGCGATCTCGAGCGCCGGCGACGTCAACGGGGATGGCTTCGACGATCTCGCGATCGGCGTGATTGGCGCGGGAGCGAGCCAGCAGGGGGGCGTCAGCCTGTTTCTCGGCAGCGCGACGTTCGCAGGTCGCTCGCAAGTTCCCGACCAGCTTCTCTCTGGCAGCGATCCGAACGAGTCGATGGGAGGCTCCGTCTCGACCGCAGGCGACGTGAACGGCGACGGCTACGCGGACATCATCACGGCCGGCCTGAGCGGCACCGTGCGCATCTTCGCCGGCGCGGGCTCGGGTGCGCTGCCCATGATCTGGACCGTGAGCAGCGGTGCGGTCGGCCTCGGCCATACCCTCGTGAGCGCGGGCGACGTGAACGGCGACGGACTCGGCGACGTGCTCGTGGCCACGGCCTCGACCGCGAGCCTCTACTTCGGAAGACGCGCGGCCAGCCCGGCCACGACGGCGGACGAGTCACGCGCCGTCGGAGGCGCGAGCTTGGGCCCGTTCCCGGCCTTCTACGCTCACTTCGTCTCCGGCCTCGGCGACGTGAACGGCGACGGCTTCGCCGACCTCGCCTGGCCCGCTTCCAACACGACGGTCTCCGTGTACCACGGCGGCGGCTACGTGTTCCCTGTCACCGGCTTCGCGAGGCTCTCGTCCAAGCCCCCGCAGGCGAACGCCGGCTTCGCCCTGGGCCTGTCGGCCGCCGGTGACATCAACGGCGACGGCTTCTCCGACTTCGTGGTCGGCCAGCCCAACTACGACGACGGGCAGACCGACGAGGGCCGCTTCGAGCCGGTGTACGGCGGCGCGTGCGGCCCGAGCTGCGGGCCGAGCATACCGAGCTCGCCCGCCGACTTGTGGGAGAGCAACCAGGCCGGCGCGAGCCAGGGCTGGAGCGTCGCCGGCGGCGGAGACCTGAACGGCGACGGCTACTCCGACGTGGTCGTCGGCGCCCCGCTGTGGGACGGCGCAGCCGGAGCCGACTCCGGCCGGGTCCAGGTGTATCTCGGCAGCGCGAGCGGCCTCGCGGCGACCCCGAGCTTCACCTTCGAGGGGCCGGAGCCCAGCGACCAGCTCGGCTGGATGGTCGCCAATGCCGGCGACGTGAACGGCGACGGGCTCGCGGACTTCCTGGTCGCTGCGCCCTACGAGCCGGTGGACGGCGTGTTCGAGGCGGGGAAGGTCTACCTGTTCCTCGGTGCTGCGACACCGACCGGTGTCAACCCGACGCCGGTGTGGACCCAGGCCGGCGTGGTCGACCAGCAGCACCTCGGGATCCGGCTGGCCAGCGCGGGCGACGTGAACCGCGACGGCTACGCCGACGTCCTGGTCGGCGGGCTTCTCATCGGTCCCAGCGGCGAGGTCGGTGCCTACGTGTATCAGGGGCGAAAGACCGGTCTGGGCGCGAGCCCTGCCGCGACCTTGCTCGGGGTCGCAGCCGGCGACGATTACGGCATCAGCCTGAGCTCGGCCGGCGACGTGAACGGCGACGGTTACTCCGACGTCGCGCTGGGCGAGGCCGAGGCGCCGGGGCCGCTCGGCAGCTACCAGGGCCGGGTGAGTGTGTTCCTGGGCGGCTTCGGGGGCGTGAGCACGACCGCTGCGACCGTCCTTACGGGAACGATCAACAACTCGCGCTTCGGCAGCGCAGTCAGTGGCGGCGGCGACGCGGATGGCGATGGCTACGGCGACCTGCTCGTCGGCGAGCAGTGGCTGACCTCGGGCGTGTTCGCCGCGGGCGGCGCGCACCTCTTCCTGGGCGGTCCGGGCGGTATCTCGCCCTCGAGCGGCGTCGAGCTTCCCTCCGTGTCCGGCGACGACTCGAACTGCGGCCGCGACGTGGCGCTGAACCTCGACGTGAACGGCGACGGCTTTGCCGACGCGCTCATGGGCTGCTACGCGCGCGACCAGCGCATCGGCCTGATTACCTTCTCCAACGTGGGCGCGGTGCTCGGATCGTTCGGGGGCTCGCTCGGCGGCGGCGCACCGCTCTTGCCGCGTGACCAGACACTCACCGGGATTCCGCTGCCGATCTGGCACACCGTTCGCGCCGGCGAGGCGCCGAGCTTCCAGGTCGCCGGCCTGCTGCGCAGCGCCGCAGGCCGCGCGTACCTGCGCGGCGAGATCGAGGTGAAGCCGACCGCCCAGCCCTTCGACGGCACGGGCACGAGCGTCGCGCCCGGCTTCGTGAAGAGCGCCCTCGGCGGCACACCGACCACACTCACGGGCAGCTGCGCCGTGTCGCAGGGCTGCCATGTCCGGATCCGTCTCCACGCACGCGGTCAGCCGCTCTTCCCGGACAGTCCGTGGTTCTCGCCGCCAGGCGCCACGCCCACCGAGACCTGCGTGCGCGCCTTCGTCGACTCCGATCACGACGGTGTGCCCGAGCTCGCCGATCTGTGCCCGGCCCTGGCCGATCCGGCGCAGGCCAACCAGGACGGCGACCTGTTCGGCGACCTGTGCGACAACTGCCCGACGATCGCGAACGACTCACAGGCCGACGCCGACGGCGACGGTGTCGGCGACGTCTGTGACTCGTGCGTGAACGCCGTCAACCCGCGCGTCTCGCCCGACGTGCCCACCTTCCTGGCCGCGAACCCGTGGGCCACGCTCACGGGCGGGCAGCGCGACGACGATCACGACGGCTTCGGCAACGTGTGCGACGCCGACTTCCCCGGCACCAGCCAGGGCGGAAACGTGAACGCCGCAGACACGGCGCAGTTCAAGGCCTCGATCAACCAGAACCGGACCACGGACACGTGCGGCACCAATCACACGACCCCGTGCGCGATCTTCGACTTGAACCTGGGCCAGAACACCGACAACGTGAACAACATCAACGCTGCCGATACAGCGCGCTACAAGCTGCTGGTCGGCTCACCCGCGGGTCCGAAGTGCCCGACCTGCCCGCTGGCGTGCACGCCGGGCGCGAACGGAGGCTGTTAGCGGGGCGTCGTCAGGCCGAGAGCCGCGCGGCCAGCTCCGTGCGCGAGTGGATGCCGAGCTTGCGGTAGATCCCGTGCAGCTGGTTCTCCACGGTGCGCGCACTGGCGCCGCGCTCGACCGCGATCTGCGCGTCGCTGTAGCCGTGACTCACGAGCCCTGCGACCTCGCGCTCGGCGCGTGACAGCGCGCCGAGCGCCTGGGGGGAGGGGAGCGCACAGGAAGCGACGCGGAGCTCGTGGCCGCCGAGCCGCCACTCGCGCGCCTCGAGGCCGCCGTCGAACGCGGCGAACAGCGCCGAGAGCTCGGCGCGCGAGCGCAGGCCGAGCTTGCGCAGCGCGGACTGCAGGCGGCGTGACACCGCGCTGGCCGAGATACCCAGCGCGTAGGCGATCTGTTTCTCGCTGTGACCCGTGGCCAGGAACTCCGCCACCTGCGCCTCGCAGCGCGAGAGACCGCGCGGGTTGGGCACGTCCGGGTCGTTGCGCCGCGCGACGAGGTAGCGCCGGCCGTCGGCTTCGAAGCGGTCGAGGAGCGACCAGCGGCCGCCCACCAGGGTCTCCCAGCTCGCCAGCGCGCCGTCCGTGTCACTGCGGCCCGCGCGCGTGCGCGCCCGGTCGATGCGCTGCGCCGCCTGGCGCAGCGCGTCGCGCGCACAAGGCGAGCGGGCCGCCCCCCGCGCGTGACACACCCGCCCCGACGCATCGAGCACCGCCTCTTCGGACTCGGCCGGAGAGAGCGCGTGAAGCAGGCGCAGGCCCGCGCCCAGGTGGCCGGCCACCTGCGCCCAGCGCTCGCGCGTGGTCGGGTCCGACGCGGCGCGCTCGCGCAGCCCGCTGCCGATCGCCATCGCACGGCCGTCGCCCGAGTGGGCGATGCCGCCGCGGCCGTCTGCGAAGCGCCCGCGCGTGAGCCGCCGGAAGGCGCCCTCGATGCAGTCCGCCCGGTCGGGAATCTGCTCCGACAGGGCCGCGAAGTCGGCGCCACGCCGGAACACCAGCTCGCCCGCGAGGCGCGCGCCCTCGGAGCCCAGGATCCCGCGCACCGTGCCCTCGACCGGGATCTGCGGCCGAGTCACGAGCTGCTCGATCTCGAAGCTCGAGCCGGCGCGCCGGAAGTGACAGGCGACCAGCGGGGCGCCGGTGTCCAGGACGGGCGCGCACGCCTCGAGCACCTGTCCCGTCCAGCCGGCCACATCGAGATCCAGCCGGTACGCCGCTTCGACCACCGAGATCCAGTCCGTCATCGCGCTCTCCCTCTGGTCGATCTCGGCCCGACTGTATGCCGCGCCGCCAGGCGCGACTGCGGAGTGCTTCACAGTGAAGCGCTTCACACCTCGGCACCAAGGTGAGAGGCCGCTCACGAGTGACTCAGACACATGCAAGAACTACTCATGCGAGAACTACTCATGGAGCCAGCGAGTCAGGCGACGTAGCCTGCAGTCATCTTCAAATGGGAGACCATCATGCAGAACTCGTCGATCGGTCGGCTCCAGTCACTCGCCAGCAGCGCGGTACTGTGTCTCGCGCTCGGCTCGCGCGCCGTCGCCAGCCTGGCGACGACGCCCACTCAGATCGATCTGCCTTCCGGCGGCACGCCGTCCGTCACCACGGCCGGTGACGTGAACGGAGACGGCTTCTCCGACTTGCTCGTCGGCTCGCCCGGCGACGGTCACGGCGGCACTGTCCGCCTGTACCTCGGTACTGCGAACGGCATCTCGACCACGCCCGTGTGGACCGCCACCAGCGACCAACCGGCCAACGAGACCTTCGGCACATCGGTGAGCTTCGGCGACGTCGACGGCGACGGCCTGGGCGACGTGATGGTGGGTGACCCCGGCTTCCACTACACCGGCGTGGACGACGGGCTGGCCCACGTGGGCCGCGTGTTCATCTGGACGGGCAACGTGCCGTTCACGACGCGACCGGCCGGAACGACGTCGAACGCCAACTGGACGGCGGAGGGAGACACCACCGCAACCGCCCAGTTCGGCGCGGCGGTGACTTCCGGCGACCTGAACCAGGACGGCCTCGACGACGTGATCGTCGGTGCACCGCATGTGTTGACCAGCGGCAGTGATACGGGCGAGGTGTTCGTGTGGAGCGGCGACACGAACCCGGGCAACCTGCACGTGTCTCTGGCTCCCGACACCACCAATTGGACCGCGCGGGGGATCGGCGGCATCGGCGTCGCGAACGGAGGAGCCTTCGGCAGCTCGGTCTCGGCGACGGCCGACGTGAACGGCGATGGCTACCCGGACCTGGTGATCGGCGCGCCCGAGTACTCCAACGGCCAGAACCAGGAAGGCGCGCTCGCCCTGTATCTCGGTGCCGTCGATTTCTCCCAGATGCCGGGCGGCACCACGGGGACGGTCCCGACCAACGGCAACTACATCAACGCCAACCGCTTCATCGAGAGCAATCTCGCCGGTCACGGGTTCGGCTCCCGCGTGCAGATCGCGGGCGACGTGAACGGCGATGGCTTCGCTGACGTCCTGGTCACCGAGCCCGGCGCCAGCAAAGCCGACCTGCTGGCGGGCGGCAGCGGAGTCGCGCCCGGGCTGGGGCAGATCTGGACCGGAACCTTCTCGCCCGGCTTCGGCTCTGCGAACGCAGCGGGTGACTTGAACGGTGACGGGCTCGCCGACTTCGTGATCGCGCGCTTCGGCGCAACGAGCGGCTCCACCCCGGGTGGGGTCGATGTCCACTTCGGCCGCAAGGGCACCGCGCCTCTGCCTTCGGGTCCCGACCTGACACTCAACGCAGGGACCAGCTTCATGACCTTCGGCGTCGACGCCGCGACGGCAGGCGACGTGAACGGCGACGGCTTCGCCGACTTGGTCGGCTTCGCGACCCGGGCCACGCAGGACCTGACCTCGCTGCTCGTGTTCTCCGGCGGCGGCAACCCGACCACGACCACGCCGTTCCCCGTGGTCTTCGGCGACGACGAGTCCGGCGGCCAGGCGAGCACGGCCTTCGGGCTCGGCGTCGGTCCCGCAGGTGACATCAACGGCGACGGCTTCAGTGACTTCATCGTCGGCGAGCCCTCGTTCAGCGACGGCGAGACCGGCGAAGGCCGCTTCATGGTCTTCCTCGGCAGCGCCTGCGCGCCGAACTGTACGCTGCCACTCACTCCGATCATCCCGAGCACGGCGGAGCTCAACCAGGCCGGCGCTCAGCAGGGCTACAGCGTGGCGGGCATCGGAGACGTGAACGGCGACGGCTTCGGCGACGTCGCGGTCGGCGCGCCGCTCTGGGACGACACCATCCTGCGGCGGACCCTGACCGACGCCGGCCAGGTCCAGGTCTATCTCGGCAGCAGCACCGGGGCCCTGACTCTGGCGCGCACCCTGACCGACGACGGCCTCCTCTCGGCCGGCGGCGAGAACTTCGGCTGGGTGGTCGCCCCGGCGGGCGACGTGAACGGCGATGGTCTGGCGGACCTGCTGGTCAGCGCGCCCTTCGGGTCGGGCACCGGCGGGGCGGGCGCGGGGGTCGTCTACCTGTATCTCGGGACGAACAGCGGCAGCGTGAGAGGCCCGGTCTCGATCCTCTCGGGCACGGTCGCCAACCAGCACTTCGGCATCCACGCCGCGAGCGCCGGCGACGTGAACGGCGACGGTCACTCCGACGTGATCATCGGCGCGCCCAACGGCGGACCCAACGGCGAGCCGGTGGCCTATGTGTATCTCGGCCAGAAGAACGGCCTCGCCTCGACCCCGTGGGAGACGCTGGTCGGCACCGGCACCGGCGACGACAACGACATCAACGTGGCGTCGGCGGGCGACGTGAACGGTGACTCCTACTCCGACGTGATCATGGGCGAGCCCGAGTTCTCGGGTCCGCTCGGCGTGAACCAGGGCCGCGCGCGCGTCTTCTACGGCGGCACGAGCCCGAACACGACCCCGCAGGCCACGCTGCTCGGCCCCGACCCCAACAGCCGCTTCGGCAGCGGAGTGGGCGGCGGCGGCGACGTGGACGGTGACGGCATCAGCGACATCGTTGTCGGCGAGCAGTGGTTCGCCTCGTTCCAGGGCCGCGTCCACGTGTTCCTGGGCCACAAGACGACGGGCGTCGTGACTCCGGAAGCCGCAACTCTGGACAGTCCGGTCGCGGGCCGCGGTGACTTCGGCCGCGACGTCTATGACAACCTCGACCTGAACGGCGATGGCTTCGCAGACGTGCTGGCCAGTGCGTTCACGTCGTCACACAACAGCGTCCCGACCGCGGGCGCGGTGGCCCTTTATCTCGGCGGCGGCGGCCCTGGAGAACCGCGCATTCCACGCATGGCCACGCCCAACCTGTCACAGCCGCTGGCTCTCCTGGCGACGAGCCAGGTCTTTTCCGCGCGCAGCCTCGCGCGCAGCCCCGCCGGCCGCCTGACCGTCCGCGCCGAGACCGAGACCAAGTTCAGCGTCGGCGCGTTCAACGGCCAGGGCACGACCCTCACTCCTTCGATCGACACCGGCACGGCCGGCACCACCACGAGCTTCGCCGCGAGCTGTGAGCAGTTCGCTCCCACCTGCCGCTGGCGCACCCGGCTCGTATCGCGCAGCCCGCTCTTCGCGCGCACGCCGTGGATCTCGGTCCCCGGCAACGCTCCGACGGAGTGGGACACGCACCCGTTCTCGGACATCGACGGCGACGGCGTCGCCGATCTCGCGGACCTGTGTCCCGCGGTCGTCGACCCGACGAATGCGAACAACGACGGCGACCAGTTCGGCAACGTCTGCGACAACTGCCCGTTCACCGCGAACGACGACCAGGCCGACTCCGACGGCGACGGTGTGGGCGACGCCTGCGACAACTGCGTGAACGTCCCCAACCCGCGCGTCCCGGGCGGGACCTCGATGTTCCTCACCAACAACCCGTGGGCCACGGTCACCGGCGACCAGCGCGACGACGACCACGACGGCTACGGGAACGTGTGCGACGCGGACTTCCCCGGCACCAGCCAGGGCGGGAACGTCAACGCGGCAGACACCAACCAGTACAAGGCCTCGGTCAACTCCGATCGCACGACGATCGTGTGCGGCACCAGTCACAATGAGCGGTGCGCGATCTTCGACCTGAACCTGGGCCAGAACACCGACGGCGTGAACAACATCAACGCCGCCGACACGCAGCGCTTCAAGCTGCTGGTGAACCACCCGGCCGGGCCGAAGTGCCCGACCTGCCCGCTCGCTTGCCAGGCGGGTGCGACGGGAAGCTGTCAGTAAGTGCAGCCCGAAACGGGCGGGGTGACTGGCGCGAGCCAGTCACCCCGTTTCGTTGGAGCCGGGGATCAGGCCGACAGGCGCGAGGCGAGCTCGGTGCGGGAGTGCACGCCGAGCTTGCGGTAGACGTGCTGGAGCTGGTTCGCGACCGTGCGGCGGCTGGTGCGGCGGGCGGCGGCGATCTCGGCGTCGGTGCGGCCGCGGGTCGCGAGCTCGGCCACCTGGCGCTCGGTCGGGGAGAGCAAGTCATCGGGTGTATGCCGGGCTGGCGCGGGCGCGTCCTCGGGGGCCGTCAGTCCGGCGAAGGCGCTCGCCAGCTCGACCCGGGAGCCGAGCCCGAGCTTGCGCGCGGCGGCGTGGCTGGCGCGTGAGACCGCGCTGGGAGAGAGCGCGGTCGCGAAGGCGATCTCCTTGCCGCTCCGGCCGCGAGACAGGAGGATCGCCACTTCGAGCTCACGGTCCGAGAGGCCCCGGGCCTGCTCCAGTTCCACGAACTTCGCCTCCTTGCACCGCTCTGGCACAATGGCCTGGCCAGTCACCCTGGTGAGCCAGTGTCACGTCTGGCCGCAGGGCGCCGCGTGATCTCCGCGTGATCTCCGGGTGACGGCGGTGGGTCGTGAATGCGGTACGCGTGGGCCGACTGCGAGCTGGATGGAGAGGCCCGGGAGCTGCGCCGGGGCGGCCGGCCCGTGGCCGTGCAGGCGCTCGTCCTGGACCTGCTGCTGCTCCTGGTGGAGCAGCGGGGCCGGGTCGTCTCCGAGGCGGCGGTCCGGCGAAGACTCTGGCCGGACGTTCAGGTGACCGATGCCTCGCTCCGGCGGGTGCTGAAAGAGGCGCGCCGGGCGATCGGCGACGACGGCGCCCGGCAGGCGCAGATCCAGACACTGCGGGGCCGGGGGCTGCGCTTTGCGGCACCCACCGAAGCGGACCTGGCGGGCGCGCGTGCGTTCGTGGGTCGCGCCGCACTCTTCTCGGCGCTCGACCGGACGCTGGAAGCGGTGCTCTCGGGCCGCGGATCGGTCACGCTGCTCCACGGTCCCGCGGGCATCGGCAAGACGCGTCTGCTCGCCGAGCTCGAGGCGCGCGCGGAGGCGCGCGATTTCCGCGTGCTCTCGGGTGCGGGCCGCGCGGGCGCGGAGGGCGAGGCGTTCCAGCCCTGGCTCGAGGCATGTGCGGACCTGGGCCTCGAGAAGCTGCTGCGGCCGGACGGCTCGAGTGACTCCTTCGTGTCGGAAGACGGCGTGCGCTTCCAGCGCTTCCGAGAGGTGACTCGCGCGTTGATCCGCGCAAGCGAGCAGCGGCCGCTCTTGGTCGCGCTCGACGATCTCCACGCCGCCGACGCCGACACGGCGATCCTGCTGCGCTTCGTGGCCACGGCGCTGCGCCGGGCGCGGGTGTGGATCGTGGGGACGGTGCGCGCGGCCGGCGGACTGACCGGCGAAGGCAAGCTGCGCGAGCTGGCCGAGCTCGCGGCCGACAGCGCGACCCAGACACTGGCGGTCCCGGGGCTCGAGCGGGACGAGATCCGGACCTTGCTGGCGCGCGAGCTGCCAGACGTGAGCGACGACGCGCGTGAGCTGCTGTGCGCGCGCAGCGAGGGGAACCCGTTGTTCGCGCTCGAGCTGGCGCGTTTCGTGCGCGACCACGCGCACGCCGGGGATCCCGCAGAGCT
>Ga0335084_10004129_pt1 | contig 14287 bp, 19 predicted proteins | sample Lox_Sample_44_FD_206721 | JGI IMG/M metagenome (GOLD analysis project Ga0335084, IMG submission 206721) | Soil microbial communities from Loxahatchee National Wildlife Refuge, Florida, United States - Lox_Sample_4.4 | ecosystem: Environmental > Terrestrial > Soil > Wetlands | place: USA...
GTAGATAAGGTTATCGGGTGCAAGCGCAACCCATTCTGGTCTGATAATATCCCGATCATCTCGTGTTCGGTAGAAAAAGTAAATGGGTCTTTTAAAGGTAAATCTAAGATTGCTCCTGTAGCCACATTCCAGTATGCTGCGAATGATGCAGTAAATGAAGGCATGGATAGTGCAGCGTATGCGCTTCTGCCTATCATTATGACTGATCCTATGAAAGAACCCAAGATAGGGTCGCTGGTTCTCTCACTTGCTGCAATATGGGAAACGTCTCCGAACGATACTCAGTTTGCAAAATTTCCTGAGATGTGGCGAGATGCGTTCGAAATTGTGGGTGCAGCGCGTGCGCAGATCTTTCAGACATTGTCTGTTAATCCTGCACAAATAACGCAGACAACGTCTGGTAAGAAGAAACCTTCTCAAGCTGAGATCGCTAATGAGCAGCAGATTGATATTCTTACTACTGCTGGTGCGGTTACGACGATTGAAGGTGGAGTTCTTACGCCGATACTGCATCGTATGCTAGAGCTGGATCACCAATTTAGAAATAAAGAAATTACTATTATGCAGCATGGGGAGATGGGCGTTAAAGCTGAGATGCAGAAGGTTCCTACTGTTCAGCTTAATGTCAAGCACTACATTAAATGGTTCGGTGTCGAGGCTGCTAGGAATGCACAACAATTGCAACAGCAGATAGCTGCTGCTAATGTATTACGCGGTATACCTCCCCAGCTTTATCCTGGCTATCAGTTGGATCTTGTACCTATTATCACACAACTGGTAGAGAATACTTTTGGCCCACGCATCGCTCCTCTTGTCTTTAAGAATATCCGAGATCAAATCTCTACTGATCCCGAACTAGAGAATGACTTGCTCATGCAAGGTATGGAGCTTGAGCCCTCGCCCGGTGACGATATCCAGAAGCATATGCAGGCACATCAGAAGGCATTGCAGGCCACTGGTGATCCGTATGGCACTATCAGAACGCACTTGCGCAAGCACCAGATTATGGCTATGATGCAGATGGCGCAGCAAGGACAGCAGCAACCCGGTTTGCCAGGCAGTCCCGGTGGAGCAGGACCAGGATTACCAGGAACGCCGCGAGCGGGCGCGCAGCCCGGTGCACCAAGAAATCAGGGGCCTCCTGGCATGATCCATCAAGACCAGATGTCTGATCCGTCGCGGATGCCCCAATGACGCAAGTGAAGGGATACCCTGCCGGGCTGATTGAGACGCCTCAAGGGAAGATGACGAGAAGAGAAGCGGCGGCTATAGCCGGTGTTCCTCTTGCTACGATGATAAGACGAGTTTGGGAAGGTTGGCCAGTAGAGAAAATATTATCTCCCAAACTCAGAGGTGGTTTCCAGTCCGGTATTAAGACTTGGAAGTGGAAGCCTAGGACTGACCGCTCAGTAAGTCATAGAGATGATAATTACTTTATTGAGAAGTACGAAGATAGAAAGAAGCGCTTGAGAGGGCAAAAATGAATAGGCTCGAAAGACTTATGTGGGCAGCAGCTTTCTGTCTGGTTGCTTTTTTCGGTGTCGATGCCCGTGCACAGACTGCTACACAAGATAGTGGTGGTACTTATAACTTTGGTCACTATTATACCTATAGTGTTGTTGCTCCTGATGTCGCAACAGCTGCTAGTGCTACAGATGTAGTTTGTATTAGTGGATCAGCGACAAGAACGGTTGTCCTTAAGAAAATTCTTTTGGCAGGTTCTACAACTAATGCAACTACCGTTAGTACTCACGTTAATATAGTAAAACGTTCTACTGCTAACACTGGTGGAACTTCTACAACTCCTGCTATCGTACCTCATGATAGTCAAAATGCAGCAGCAACGGCAGTAGTCCGAGCTTATACGGCTAATCCCACTACAGGAACATTAGTCGGAAATATTGCTGGTATGCAGATGATTTTTGCTGTCACAGCAGACTGGCCAGCAACTCTTTATATCAATTTTGGTGAAAATGGAATGCAGGGGATTATTCTGCGGGGAACTTCAGAGAGTGCGTGTGTTAATTTGAATGGTGCAACAGTTACAACGAGCGGAGCACTCGATGCTTCGTTTGAGTGGATCGAACAATAAGGTTCTGCTATGTTCGGATTTTCTACTGACATGATGATTTCTTTGCTTCGTCACCTGCTGACCTTTATCGCAGGTCTTATTGTAGCAAAGGGATGGGTTACTGCGGATCAGGCATCAGAACTTGCTGGTGGCATTGTTGCTATTGCCGGTGTTCTGTTTGCAATGTTCTTTCATGCTACTTCTAATGGAGCTGTTACAGCGCTATCGACAACTCCCAATGCAGGGAATCTAGTCAATGCTGGAAACAAGCCTAGTGGGGCATGAGGTAATAGTCTTGCTCGTTATAGGAGCAGTAGCGATCATAATTTTTACATTATGTATCGCTGTCCTTGTGTATGAGACTACGACAGCAGTACGATATAAGAAAGAAGCAGAAGATAATGCTAAGGCATTTAAAGACCTTCAGAAGGCCGATCAAGTGCTGTTTACTCCCGTCAGCGATGGTACTCTCGTTAGTAAGTTGCGATCCGGGAAGTTTTAAACTTACATGTCCTACTCTTGTGCAATATTCACAGGAAGATAGGGATGCAGTTGCAGATTTTATTGAACAAGATCCGGATAGAAAGGAGGTTAAAAAGTTTATTAGTGATTACTATAGGCTTAGAGAAGCTTGTAGGAGTTTTAAATGACTATAGATACTTCAATTAATATTGGCCACATAATCACTTTAATAACTGTTCTTATAGCTGTAGTAACTTGGGGTAGTACAGTTAAAGCACAAGTTACAGGGATAGATAAGAGATTAGAAGACGTAGAGAAAGAATTAAAAGCTTTTGTGGAAACATATATTGCCACAAGAGTGATGGATAATAAATTAGATGATTTATCGAGAAGAGTAGTTGTCCTTGAAAGTCGTCAAACGATTAGCGGCCGTAAGCCGCACCTTATGACCGAGTAATGCCCGTAAGGCATATAGGAGAATACTATGATTGATGATGAAAAATTTGAGGTAGATGATGAAGACCTCAACCAAGAGTCCGAGGAAGACGGCGACGAAGAAAGCGAAGTCTCCGAAGAAGACGGCGATGAAGAAGCCGATGAAGAAGGACAAGATGAAGGAAGCGAAGACGAAGATGAAAAAGGGTCGCGGGTATTAACTCGCGGAGAAAAGCGCTTTCAATCTTTATCTAAGCGTGCACGGGAAGCTGAGTCTGAAAGACTTAGGTTGCAGAGTGAGAAGAGTGATCTTCAAAGGCAACTTGAGCAAATTCAGAGTCGAGCTAACGGAAATAAGCAGGCAGATTATCAAGCATATCTAGCAACTCTTAGCCCCGAAGAAAGAGTTATTGAAGAGGCTAGAAATGCTACTCGCATGAATCAGTACCAGATCCAGCAGCTTGAGTTCAGGTTGCAGGATAATGGAGATAGATCGGCTTATCAGGCCAAGGCTCTTGCTAATGATATCTATTCTAGGTTTGAGTCACAAGTTGAAGAAAAACTTGCTACTCTACAGAGACAACAAGGTATCTGGGCACCAAGAGAAGAAATCCTAAAGAATATCATAGGAGAGATGGTCTTGAAAAATAAGCTGAAGCCTGCAAACAAAGTTAAGGCAAAACAGAATGTCAAGAAGAATACTGTTAAATCAGGTTCTTCAAGAAGTGATATGAGTAGCAATCGTGGTCAGAAAAACAGTTCTACTGACCGTAATCGTAGGCTTGGCGAGGCTACATTCTAATATATGTGACTCGCTATTAGGAGAAAGAAACTATGACTATCAACCAATATAGTCAGTTTACATCTGATATCGAGTCATATATTGCTGATGAGCTTCTAGCTCTAGCACGCCGTCAAGTTGTCGCTTACGGGTTTGGTGATTCTCTTTCCCTTCCCGAGGGTAGGGGTTTGACATATACTGCTACGCGGTATAACCGTTTGCCGCTTCCTTTCGCTCCTTTGTCCGAAGGTGTTCCTCCGACCGGACAGACTATGACGTTAGCACAGGTTAGTGCTACTGCACAGCAATGGGGTGATAAGGTTACTATTACCGATGTTGCGGAGCTTACTATTAAGCATCCACTGTTTAAGACTGCTGTCGATCTCTGTGGATTGGCGGTAACTGAAACACTGGATCGCAACACGTTTAACTCCCTTATGGCTGGTACCCAGATTAACTACGTGAACACCCGTGGTTCGCGTGCTGCCCTGGTTGCCGGTGACGTTATGAACGTTCATGAGGTGCACAGAATTACTGCTGCACTTTATACGATCGGTGCACCGCGTTATATGGGCGATGAGAATACTACGCAGAAAATTGATGCAGAGAATGGAGAGCCGGGAGCTGGGAAAGACCCTCGCACTCAGCCCCACTATGTTTGCATTATGCATCCTCTTTGCGAACATGACATCCGCGAAACATCAACTGTCCTGAATGCATGGTCTTACTCAGATGTCAATAAGATCTATAATGATGAATTGGGAGAGCTGGCAGGTGTTAGGTTTTGTCGCTCTAACATGGTTCCGTTTTGGACTGGTGTTGCTGCTGTGTCTGGCACTGCTGGTACATCGGGAAGCTTGGCAACTGATGCTAGTTACCAGATTATTGTTACGGGATCTGACGCAAACACTCAGTACGAGACTCGGATTTACCAAGTAACAACTGGTATTAGTGTCACTGGTCCTAATGGGTCGATCTCTGTCACTACTCCAAATACTCCTGGATACACTTATAGTGTTTACATTGGTAAGAATACTGCCCCTGTAAATCTCGGTGTAACGGCTTCTGGTCCGACCACTGGTCCGCTGGCTGGTCAGGCTGTGCAGATACCTGCCAATACTACTGTAGTAATTACAGCTATTGGTACTGCACAGGTTCCTCCGGCTGCCCCTGCAACCGGCGTGACTGTGTATCCGAACTTCTTCTTCGGAAGAGGCTCTTATGGTCAGGTTGTTCTTAAGGATGTGCAGACATCATTCCTTACTGGAGCAGATAAGTCTGATCCATTGAACCAGCAGAGAGTAGTTGGTTGGAAGGTGTTTTATGCGACGATCATTTTAAACCAGCAATTTTTTGCTAGAACAGAAAGTGCTTCTGCTTTCTCAGCCACGTTTGGCTAGTCTTTACAAGGAGCCTGCGATCCTGGGGACTTCGGTCCCCAGGAAGCTCTAGCACAAGGAAAACAAACATGGCTACTAAAACTTTGGGTACAACTGCTAATAATAGTCTCACAGCAATTCAGTTTGCGGCTAATGTATCTGCTGCTGATTTTGCTACTATCATGGCAGGTATTAAAGACTTATCACTTACAGCTAATGCCCGCATTGTTCTGCCAGAAGGTCTGTCTCGGTTTGGGAAACTTGTTATTCCTAACCGTGGCATTATTGATGTACATCCCGGTGACTTTGTTTGTATCGATGGGAATGGTTGGCCCATTCTTGTTGCCAACGAAGTTGTCGGCTCTTCTCCATGGGTGCACTCGTGACAAAGAAACTAACTAAGTTTGATATCGAACTTACCGACGAAGAAAAAGCTGAAATCGAAGCAGAAGCTAAACGGCAGATTACTTCTGATCTTCGGAAGAGACTTAAGAAAGCGTATCTCGAAGAAATTCTTGATGCACACAAGAAAGAGCAAGATCCGGATAGTAATATCTACGAAGATCTTCTTATCGATCTTCCGGGGCATGCTGACCGTATTGTTCTTGATGGAACTGTCTTTTTCCATGGCCTTTCATATAGCATGAATGCGCACCAAGCAAGAACTGTGCGAGATATTATGTGGAATGCATGGAAGCATGAAGCTGAGATTGGTAAGGCGAACGATAAGTTCTACCGCCAACCTACTCCTGCGCAGAAGAATATTGTTATTTCCCCTCATAACCCCAAGGGCATTTCTCTAGGAACATTCTGATGAACGTCTCTGCTGTTAAAAAATTCTCTGTTGAAACTCCTGATGATGCAGAGAAACCTGCTTCACCTGTTATCCGTATCGCTGTGCAGTCTCAGATTGGCACAACTAAGATTGTAACGTTTGAGACATTCTGCGACCAGCTTACTCCTAAGCCTGTTATGGATAAGCTGATGGATACTATGATGGATGTTGCAGACAGGCAAAATAAGAAATATGAGCTTGTAGACCTTCGTAATTACCTTCTTAAAGAAGAAAACCAATTGCGTGTTGATCAGGAGAACTATGAGCGACATAAAGACAAGAATGTAGCTCAGATGGTTGATGGGCGGCGTCTTCCTGTGAAGTCTAATCCTAAGCTTGATGCTGAGCTTAAGAATATGGCTACGAATATCGATACCCGCAAAAGCTTTGTTGCAAAGCTTCGCGAAGATATTGCTACTCGTGAAACAGAATTTAAGGTGTTGTAATGGCTCTTTTGGATGCACAGACTATTTGTTCACTAGCTAGGCAGGCAGCTAAGTGTCCTGGATATGCTGTGCAATCCGGGCAATACCTTAATATGGTCCTTGAAGACCTTGCACAGAACTATGACTTTGACACGATTAAGGGGACTTTTACATTTAACTTCTCTAGCGGAAGTAATGGTCCATATACTTTGCCTGCTGATTGGTATAGGGGTATTGATCGGGATATTTTTTACACCATAGATGGCGTGCCTTATCCGATGGTCAATATTGAAGAGGACGAGTTTGACAATCTTGTTACAACCGCAGGATTGAATGGTTTTCCAATCTACTATATGACGGATATGTCTGCTACTCCTCCAACCATGTCTGTATGGCCTCCTGCATCCGGTGCATATCCTGTAACTGCAAAGTACTATAAAGCCTCTCCTACTATTTCATCTCCTGAAACTTCATCTTCTACTCCGTGGTTCCCTAGCACGAATTATCTTGTAACCCGTCTTGCTGGGGAGCTTATGAAGCTTACGAATGACGATCGTGCACCTTTCTTTCTCGGAAACAAAGATGAAAGCAAGGATACAGACAGTTCTGCTACTGCTATCTTAAGAGCTTATCTTAAGATGAAAGATGATAGGGGAGGTAAAGTTTATCAAGTACAGCTTGATAGAAGACTATTCGGATATAGTTGGGATCGATTGCCTAACACGAAACAAATAGGATGGTGATGACGGTTAGAAATAGTCAAGACAAAACTTTTAGTATGGTATCTCTTGCCGATACCGAGGATGCTACGCATTCTCCGGAAGGCATGGGCTCTGCACTAATTAATCTTATCCCATCTAATAGTACACAAAATTTATGGGTATGTCGTCCGGCTGCTTCTCAGTTAACTGATTTTACGGGCTTTAATACTCCCGGATTTATATCAGCTTTAAAAGTCATAGGTGACAGGGCTTATGGTATGATTTCTACGGCACGTAATGCTGGTAGAGATGAGCCATTTTCTTATAACATTGTAGCTGGTACATTCGATACTATTAGTGGTGTTACTTCTGGTAATACCCCTGTTAGTCCTGCTACTAGTGGTAACTGGACGCCTCCTACAATGGACATTATTGGTCCATTTATTGTTATTACTCACCCTGGTTTCGATGGTACTGGCACGAACTTCTTTGGTGTTATAGATATAACTAATCCTGCTGCGCCTGCTTGGAGCTCTAGGAATACTACAACTGTTCCTTTACCCGCAGTACCCATAGCAGTAATGAATTTTAATGGTAGAGCATATTTCGCTGTTAATGAGGCTACTTATTTCACACAAGCACTTTCTTTAGATATACCTGTGGTTAGCAATATATTAACTTATGAAGATAAAGTTCCTATTACAGCTCTTCACGGTTTAGGATTGTCTAATCAGGTTATTGGTGGTATTCTTCAATCTATGATTGTCTTTAAAGGGTTAGGTCATAGTTATCAAGTAACAGGAGACTCAGCCCTTAGTACATTAGCTCGCAACACTATGAATTATGCCGTAGGTACTTTAGCTCCACTCGGGCTTTGTGATACACCTTATGGTATGGCAGTATTCGCACCTGATGGTCTGCGGATCATAGATTTTAGTGGTAGATACAGTGAGCCTCTCGGTGCGAATGGAGATGGTGTAGCTTTACCATTTATCAATGCTCTCGTGCCCAGCCGCATAGCTGCTTCGTGTAATGCAAGTGTACTTCGAGTCGGTGTGCAGAACGCATTTGTGTCTGGGCAACCATTCCAAGATTATTGGTATCATCTTTCTAAGAAAAGATGGAGTGGGCCACATACATTTGCACCTTCTTTAATTGAACCTTATCAAACTAAGTTTGTGTTTACTCCACAGAACGTATTAGGTTCTCTCTGGTTGCAAGAAACCATTCCTAGCACAACATCTGTATATACTGAGAATGGATCTCAGCTTCAGTGCACATATGCTACTTCATTTCTTCCTGATGATGGGAGAGTTGGTCAATTTGCTTTCGGAGAGACATTTATTAAAATGGCTCTTGATCCTAATATGAATAATTGGAATGCACAGGCTATTAATGGTGACAATAGCCCCTATGACACGGTAGTCAATACTATCCCTGGAAGTCCTTCTGTTTGGGATGCTGCTGTTTGGGATAGTTCTGTTTGGGATGGCAGTTCTACCGGACTATATTGGAGACAAATATTTTGGGATCAACCCATTGTATCCTCTCGCATTCTTCTTGAGATAACATTTGGTGCCGCTGGTGGTGTTAAAATCGGCGACTTGAAGTACTCAGTTGAGAGTTTAGGCTACATGCCCCCTGTAGGAGGTTAGGATGTTTAAGAAGTTAGTTCTCGCTTTGCTTGTGTTTTTGTCTACTATAGGCAGTGTAGCTGCTGACTCTATTATCACGGGTAGCAAGCCATTCACATTTACTCCTGGTACAACTATCTCGTCCTCTCAAGTCAATGCTGACTATGACTATATCATCAATCAAGTTAACACTAATGGTGCCAAGAACGGAGCTAATAGTTCTATTACATCCCTTCTTGGTCTAACAACTCCTTTAAACGTTGCGAGTGGTGGTACTGCGATATGGACTGCTACTACTATTGGCGGTACGGCAAACGCGATTACCGTAACTGCTACGACTCCAGCAATCAGTTCATATTCTCTTACTAAAGGAAATATAGTCAATCTGCAAGCTACTGCATCGAATACCGGAGCAGTAACTCTAAATGTTAATTCTTTAGGTGTTAAGACACTATTTAAACAGACTACTATCGGATTGGTAAATTTATCTGGGGGTGAGTTACAGACTAATAATACTTATTCTATTTATTATGATGGCGCTAACTATATGTTACTGAATAACATAGAGACAACTTTAGGTGCTGTAACTAACATAGCTTCTGCTGCTACTACTGATTTAGCTTTAGCTTCGGGGCATTTTGCTTTCATAACTGGTACTACTGGTATTACATCTTTTGGTTCAAATGCGAATACTGCACAACCTTTCTATTACGCTTTCTTTAATGGTTCTTTATTGATTACCGCTGGGGCTAATTTATTTACTCCAGATAACAATAACGTATTAATACAAGCTTTTGATGCTATTGAACTTATATATTTAGGTTCAGGGCAATGGAGAATACTATCTGTAGTTAGAAGTATTCCTCAACTATCTGTTGGTCAGACTAATGGTCTTACTATAATAAATAATACTGGTACTCCCAATACACAAATAGATATTACTACTACGGGTAGAAGTATTTTAGAGGCAACTACTGGAGAAACTGTAACTATTGCTGCCCAAACTCTTACGATTAACGCAGCAACTACTGGTGCAAATGCGCTTGATACAGGATCATTAGCTAATACTACATGGTATTACGTTTATCTGATTGCTAAAGCAGATGGGACAGTAGCCTCTCTTATTAGTACATCTTCGACTACTCCAACTATGCCTACCGGATATGTTTATAAATATCGTATAGGTGTACAGAGAACAGATGGATCTGCTCATTTTCTTCGTATCATGCAGAAAGGTAATGAGGCTCAATATCAAGTTATAGCAGCTTCAACTACTCCTAATTACCCTATTATCACGAGCACAGCTACGGGTAGCGTCACAGTTCCTACTTATACTTCAACCGCTATAGGTAACTTTTTTCCTCCGGTTTCTGCTCTTTATCGAGGTAAGGCTACATCTCAGTCTTCTACTGGTGGTATATTAGTTGCTCCGAATGGCAATTTTGGTGCAGCAGGTTCTGTTACTAACCCCGCGCCTTGTGCTCTTACAGAAACTGGCGGGTTCATGTCTACTTGTAACTGGGATTTTTACCCAGAGTCTACTAATATATTTCTAGCATTAAGGAATACAGGTTCGGATGTTGTCTTTGCCGTAGGTTGGAAAGATACAGTTAACGCTAACTAGGGAACACGTCTATGCTTAAGAAAGCCGCATGCGCCTTTGTCGCCCTGGTCGCTAGTGCTTCTCTTGCACTTGCTGCCAATATTCCCCTGCTGACTGGTCCACAGGACAGTTCACAGCTTATTGCTTCTCTCAATCAAGTTATTCAAGCTGTTAACTCTGGTGTGGTTGGGAAGTTGTACGCTAATGGTGTAGGTACTGGAACAGGAGCAGATACAACGGAAGATACGTTGTTTACGTATACGCTTCCGGCTAACACGGTTGCTAACGTCGGTGATACGCTCCGTATTAAGTGTGGAACACTCACGAACGCAACTTCTACGACTAAAGTTGTGAAATTGTACTTTGGTGCAACTTCCTTTACTGGAACTGCTACTTCTGTTAGCGGAGCTTATAATCTGGAACTTATAGTTATTCGTACTGCTGCTGCTACTCAGACAATTTATGCTTCTGGAACTGGTGGAGCTGGCGGTGTTACCCCCATTCTTCCTACTTCTACAGCTGGTACGGATGACTTCACAACTGCTCTCACCATTAAATGTACAGGTACTAATGGTACATCTGAAGCAAATCAGATTACTGGTAAGTTTATGAGCGTGGAGATGATCAAATGATCGAAGGACGAGTTTTTGCGGGATCGGGTAGTGGAGAGACAATTTTAAAAGTTGATCGGGATAAATCCGCACTTTCAAAAATTGTTATCTATAATACTAGTATTAGTGGCACGACAGTGAATGTCGAGACTTTGGATAGTCTTGGTAGCTCAGCTGTAACTTTGGCAGCGTTAACTACTAACGGGGATGTGGTCATCGACGCTAATAACCCGTTCAACTATCTGCAATTTAGGGTGGTTACAGGGGGTAACGCTACCTTCGATTTCTCCTATATTGAAAGGAACGGGTAATGAGACCAAAAGCTAACTACGAGTCTAAGACAAAGACTCTTAAAACCGGATACTCTTGTCGTTCGAAGTTTCCGGATAAATCGACAGGGCTTAAGGGAGAGTCAGTTGACACAGGAGCAACCAGAAAAGGAACTGCCCCAACTCCCAAATCCCTCGGACCCCGCAAGGACGGGATGTAACGATCGCGGTAGTGAGTGTAAGGTTCGGGTAGAGCTGCTTCATCGTATCTTAGATGAAGTGGCTCTACTCTCGCATGAGAATTATAAAGAGTCAGCAATTGATCTCGGTCTGGGTTATGATCCGGATTGGGATCAATTGCTAAAGTATGCTGTCGCGGAGAAGTGCTTAACTATAACTGCGCGTTACAATGATGTACTTATAGGTTACATCATCGTACTACTTGGTCCTTTCAAGCATAATAAAAGTATTGAGTATGCTGACATAGAAACAATGTATGTTAATCCATCTTTTAGAGATGCGCCTACAATATTTAAAATGCTCCACATGATGGAAGATAATTTAGTTGGTAAAATAGAATTTATAGCTTGTAGTACTCCGATATTGTCTCGCATAGACACGTTATTTCGGTACATGAAGTACAAGCCAGTTGAAATAGTCTTGTATAAGAGGTTGTCAGGTGGGAGCACAGAAACCCCCTCAAGCACCGGCTAGCCCTGTAACAACTGCACAGAACCAAGTTGCTTATGGTGGTGCAAGTTCTAATATAGGGCAAGTCGCTAGTAACCCATTCCCAATGCAAGCGTTTAACACGTTTGCTCCTGGGATGATGTCTACTACACCATACGGGTTTGACCCTACGCAAATGGTTCAAGGTGGGCAGTACATAGCTAGTCAGGGACAGAACTTGTATGGAGCTGGTAATCAAGTAGCTAATACTGCCTTTGACCCCCAGAATGCTTTGTACAATCGAACAGCGCAACAAGTGCAAGATTTTTCGAGGGCTTCTCAGGCTGCTAGAGGTATCCAGACAACACCGTACGGTGCTGGTCTTGAAAATCAAGCTATGTCTGACTTCAATATTGATTGGCAAAACCAGCAACTAGCTAGACAAATATCCGGTGCTGGTGCTATGGCTGGTGCCTATGGTGCTGGTGGACAGCAGATAGCATCAGGTAACCAACTTGGTGCTATGGCACCACAGATTATGCAACAGTATCTTTCTGGTCTGCAACAAGTTGGCATGGGTGCATTCGCACCACAACAACTTGGTGCACAAGACTATAGTAGCCTATTTGGTGCTGGTACTCAGGCACAGCAAAATGCTTATCAGCAAGCTCTACAGAGGTATCAAGCTAACCAGCAATCCCAAGGTGCTTTTGCTAGTGGTATTGGTAATCTTGTAGGCAATGTTGGTGCAATGGCTTTCTTGTGAGGTGATTAGATGGATTGGGGATCTTTTGCAGGAGGATTATCTAGTGGTATGGATAGGGGGATCACCAATGTTGGTAATCTTCAGCGAGACCGTATGCTGCGCTTGCAACTCGAACAACAGAAAGCCCAGCAACAAGGCCAGCAAGCCTACATGAATACCCTGTTTCCTGGCTCTCAGTCTGTACCTCAACCTAGCGGTATTCAGCTCCCACATCTAGCCCAACTTCCTGTTATCGGACCAATGGGCGAAGCCGCTGGTTTGTGGAAGCAACCCCCTGAGATGCAACCGTCTACGATGGGTATGCAGGCACCACAAGGTATGTCCGTAGGTCCGGGTACTCCCCCGGTCCCCGGAGGGGGGATGCCTGCCCCGCAAATGAACCCGGCTTTTCATTCTATGCCCGGTGCACAGCCTATGCCCCAGCAACCACAGCAAGGTATGGTGCCTCCTGCTGTGAGGCAAGAGCAGGGGCAGACGGTGGAGAGTGTTCCCGGCTTTACGAGCGGGATGCAGGTGCAGCAGATCGCAGCCGCTATTGACAAAGCCAATCCTGGTCTTCGTCAAAATAATCCCCAAGCTTTTGTTGCTGCTGTTCAATATGCACAACAGCAAGTTGCTGAGCTAACGCAGCAGCATACTGAACAGGCTTATAAAGGCGCACAAGCAGAAGAGTTAGGTGCTCGCGCAGAGATGGAAAGGCAACATGGTAGCTATTGGGCTGACCGTGCACAGACTGCTGGAATTGCCAATAAGGCTTTAATAGAGCAGTTTAAACGTAATGATATAGCTATCACAAGTCTTGAGAACCAGAAAACAAGATTGGCTTCTAGCTTTACTACTGATCCAAAAGGTGTTGCTTCCCGCAAATTAGAGATAGACCAGAAACTTAAAGCATTGTATGCTAAGCAAGACAAACTTACTAAACAACTACAGGGTGAGGCAACTACACAAGAAACTGCTAATGTAGACCAAGAACTTGGTGCTCCAATTAAAATTAGTAATGAAAATCTATCTAAGCTAAAAGCTATGTCTGATGAGCAGTTGCGTTCCCAGATAGAAGCTTGGCGTAATCAAGGTGTCAGTGAAGAGTCTTTGAGAGCACTTGTGAACCGGCTTAAAGGTGCATGATATGGATTTCGATGCTCTTATGTCTGGTAAGCAAGGCGGGGCATCCCAGCCTATGGACTTCGACGCACTTATAGGCAAGGGGCTTGTGAGTGATAGACCTGGTTATGTTGGGGATATTGCTAAGAGTTTTGGAACTGGTCTTAGGGAGTCTGGGGAATTTATAGCCGGTATACCAGGGCAAGTTACTAGCTTGATACCTAAAATAGCTTCTACTATGGGTATCGATCCTAAAGCAACAGAAGCTGTGCAGCGCACTTTTGGTATGAATCTCCCTGGTGTATCCGACATACATAAAGCTACTACCGGGGTTATAGGAGAGTCTTATCAGCCTAAAACACTTCCTGGTGAATATGCTCATACTTTAGGTGCCTATGCTCCTGCTGCGCTTGAGGGTATACCGGGAATGGTATATGGTGGTATCTCAGCTTTAGGAGAAGAGACAGCAGGACAGCTTACTAAGGGTTCCCCTGATGAACCATACGCTCGCCTAGTTGGGGCACTTGCATCCCCGTATGCCG
>Ga0335084_10004131_pt1 | contig 14286 bp, 20 predicted proteins | sample Lox_Sample_44_FD_206721 | JGI IMG/M metagenome (GOLD analysis project Ga0335084, IMG submission 206721) | Soil microbial communities from Loxahatchee National Wildlife Refuge, Florida, United States - Lox_Sample_4.4 | ecosystem: Environmental > Terrestrial > Soil > Wetlands | place: USA...
TAATCCCGGTGGCATCTATGAACTCTGCATATGGCTGCAGCGGATCGGAGGGGCTGATTAAAGAAGCTAGGTCCGTCATCGTGCCGTTGTCATAAAGAAAAGCGCCGGATTGCCGTCCGCCCACGATCTGGCCATATTTGTGAATCGACCGTCCGTACCCTGCACCGATATCGTGCATTACTCCCTTGCTGTACAAGAATGCGTGAACCTCGAGACTTCCTGCGATGTTTGAGTCGCCCGTGACCTCTCTGCTGGCGTTGATGCTCATGCCCTCACTATTTGTCCCGCCTAGGGTACCGAGGTCCTTCATCTTGCCGGCTCTGTACAGGAATGCATGCATAGCCCCAGAACGGTTATAACTCGAGCTACCGGTAATCTCACCCTTGTTATTGATGCCATTGCCACTACTTGTTGTCCCTCGTCGAAGGGCCCCAAGGTCTGTCATTACGCCGTTGCTATATTATAAAGGCATGTGTCAGAGACAAAGTTCCAAACTGCGCCGATCCAGTAACTTGTCCGGTGGCATTAATGCCGAACGCTGCACTACAAACTCCCCCGGGGCGCATAAAGAACCAAAAGCGATCCATGGCTGTACAAGAACCCGCGCCCGCAAGCGCCTCCTAGTCCGTAACGGGTAACCTACCAAGGTCATGCATTGTGCCGTGGACGTACAGAAGATGCTCTCCTGCCGATAAAGCGGTGCATGGTCCAGGTATTTCGCGATCAGCACCTGGGCCAGGAGCCCCGCGGTCGGGATACCTTTATCGATGACGTGCGCCGGCACCGGACCCTGGATCAGCCGCTCACAGCGGCGGCAGACCCATTTGCCGCGGATGTGGCGCTCGACTTCGAACACCCCAGGGGTGTAATCGAGTTTCTCACTTACATTCTCGCCGATGCGCTCGAGCTCACAGCCGCAGCTGCATTTCGTGGCTTCAGGCTCGTGACGGATCTCCCGCTGCGGCAGTTGCGCCGGCAGCTTCAGGCGGCGCGGTTGGGCTTTGGGAGTCGAAGAAGGCTTTCCCTTGAGCGCTTCTATCTCAAGGCTGATGGCTTCAAGGTCCGCATCGATGCTCTCATCGAGCAGTGAGCGCTGCACGGCATCGAGCTGCTCGCTGCGCCGCGCATAGCGCCAGCGCTTGATGAGCGCCATCTCATGGGTGAGCTGATCGATCTTCAGCTGCTTGCGCTTGAGCTCTTCGTCACGGCCGGCGAGCTGCGCTGCACGCGCGCTAAGCTGGGCATCGAGTTCACTGAGCTGAGCGTTGCGTTCAGTGAGCTCAGCCTCTCGCTCGGTCAGTTGGGCGACAAGCGCGGTGGTCAGATCACGCAGCTTTGTGCGTCCATCTGAGCCAACTCACGCGGCAACTCCATGGACCTCGATGCTGCCACATCTGCCCTGATAGCAACACACTTCGCCACATCTTCTTCTTACAGCACGCGGATCTTCGTGCGCTCATCGAGCCGCCGCCATGGCAAACCTAACACCAACGCCTGCAACTGCTCATGCGAGAGCGCAAGTCCCCGATCAGCCGTCGCGCTCGCGCGGATGAAGCTCCCCTCGTACAGTCTTCTTGCGCATAGCCACAGCCCAAAGCCATCATGCACCAACACCTTCATCCGGTTCGCGCGCTTGTTGATGAACAGATATGCATGATGGGCGCGTGCTTCGCCAAAGACACTCACCACGCGCCCCAACGCTCCCCTGTCGGGCCATGAGGCGCTCCTTGACCCGTCGTCCCGCGATGAGGCCAATGAAAGTCTGCACTTTCGCGTTCGCTTGTAGGGCCGCCATCTCCTCATCGTATAGGCGCTTTACGACCTCTCTCGGAGCCTGCGTCTCTGTCGCGAGCGATGAGATCGCGGCCTCTTGAGATGCCAGTGCTTTTCGGTTGGAAGCCGCCGAGTCTGGCAAGCTGGATCACCTCCTGCCTGGCTCTGACGCGCTTAGGGCTACCGTAGCGGTTGCCCTACGTTGCAGCGCCGCCGCGCTGGTCAGCTCACCTGGTGTCGGTCGCGTGCTCACGCTCCAGCCGTCTCCGAGCGCCCGAACCAGGCCGACTGCTGCGGTCATCAGATGCGTCACCTCAGTCTGTCGGTCAGACAAGAGCATGACCTGCGCCGTCATGATACCCACCTACCCAATGAAGTCCCCTCTCGTACCTTAGCGCAATATCCCGGAACGCTGCGCGAATGCGGCCGCAAGCCTTTGGTGCTCGAGCTGCTACGACGGGGTGCGTAAGCTGCGAACATCTGCGACCTGCTGGAACGCCGTGGGCTAAAAGGCCACATCCGCGTTGCAAGGCGGCAGCCGCCGGCGCCTGCTACCGTGAAAGTTTGAGTCCTGCACCCGCTAGCATTGGTCTGTCAGCGTAGAAAAATGACCGGCGCCTTGTCGGGAATTGTGAATCGAGTAGCCGAGCTTTGTTCTGAGCTGAAGCGACCGAAGCGTTTCGGATCAGACGCAAAGTACTGCGTGAGAGCGTCGATGCGACTCTGATTATCAGGGTGATCCGACAGAAACTCGGGTCGCTCTCCCTCCTTGGCATCCGAGAAAGCTCCAAAGAGCCACACGAGTCCCCACGGATTGTATCCGGCAGACGCACAGACGTCGGCGCCCGTCAGGTCGGCACGAGACTCCACATCGCGTGAGTACCTGAGCGACTGGAGCTTGCCGATCAGCGTAATGGCGAGGACGTTCGCGGCAGAGGGTCCGAGGAGAATCGTCGCGCCCAGCTCGCGCAGCATCAACCGCGCCTGCTTCTCAGCCAGTTCCATGGAATCCCCGTGGATGAGGTGCGAAGCCTCGTGACACAAGGTACCCGCGAGTTGCTCACGGTTCTTGACGAAGTACAGCAGCTCATCGGTAACGAATATGTTTCCGCCCGGGGTCGCGAACGCATTAGGCTGAGCGCTATGGACGAGCCACACTTTCATCGGCAGGCGGTAACGCGGCTGCGCGACGCGCACGATCTCGGTACTGATCGGAGTCAGGACGTCATAGAGCGGAGAGGATTGTATGATGACGCGCTGGGCTTTCAGGTTTCCGTAGATCGCCACGCCAAGCTCCTGCTCCTCGGCCTTGATATCGGCCTCGGACGCCGAGCTCGTGGCGGACCGTGCACTCGACGACGGAAATATATGTGCGGCCAACATGATAAGCAGTAAGGGCCATGCGCCGCTCTCTCGCCATCCTTCCGCTCGTGACGCACTCTGCTTGTTCATGCCGACACCTCATGCCCGGTCTGAAAACCAACATTCATGGGGGGGCTCCTCAGCAAAGAGTGCCCGGCGGAAGCTGCCGCGCCTCCGCCAGGCTTTGAAGCTTCGACTTGCATTCCTCAAGAGGCCTCTAGGCCTTGTGCCAATTCATCCGTTTCTGAAACTCCTTCATATGTCGCTCGGCCTCCTCGCGTGCCAGTCCATAGCGCTCCTGCAGTTTTCCGGCTAGCCGTTCAGCATGACCTTCAAGCTGTTTCAGATCATCCTCGGTCAGCTTGCCCCATTTCTCCTTCAGAGTGCCTCTGATCTGCGACCAAGCACCAGCGATACGATCGCTTGTCATGGTGGCTCTCCTCATGCTCAGGCGTGCACACGACTCTGATAGTCCTTGCGAAGCTTCGCGATGCGGACCTCGAATGCCGCTTTGGCTGCTCCCTTCTCCTTTTCAGCCTTGTCCTGCAGCGCCTTCACCCGCGCCTCGAATTGCTGCGTGGTTTGGCGAGCCTGCTCCTGCGAGCGCGTCAGCTTCGCATCGATGCGCTTGTTGATCTTATCGATGTGCGCCTGCAGCTTGGCCTTGCGATCAGCCTGTGCCTTGGCATGCTCGATTTTCAACTGTTCGAGCTCCGCCTTCGCAGAGGCGATCTCGCGCTTGCGTTGATCTTCTCGAGCGTCGGCCTTGAGTGTGCGGTACACGACTCCACCCAGTGACTCCATGCGTGTGTCAAGCGGAGTTACCCACTCTTCGTCCACTTCCGCAATGACCGCACACTTACCCGGCGTTAAAGCACTGCCAACATCCGCTACAAAGTCTTCATCCAAGCCAACATTGTAGATGTCCCCGATCATTCCCGCATAAGCACCGCTGGTCGCGCCGATCGCGAGCCCGACCGGTCCTCCGAGCACTCCGATGAGCGATCCAAGTGCAGTGCCCGCCAAGGTACGAATCGGGAAGTCGTCATCGACCTCCTTCGTCGAAACCGTACCGTTCGGTTCCTTCTTGATCACGCATACCTGAGCGACATCGAGACTTCCCTCCGCATTCATTTCCGCAAATGCACGTACCCCTGCGTAGGCCGCTTTTTCATCTCCGAACACAACCGCCACGAATTTATCCATAACAGCTCTCCTCCGTCATTGCAGTCCGAATTACGCTCGCGCCAGATGGCGCCCCGCAGGGACTTGGCGTACCGCCAGCCCGAGTGCGATGAGCGCCGCACCGTCGAAAATGAAGTCCACCCCGATCGCGAAGCCGATGAACCAGAGACTCGATTCCGGCAGCTGGTAGATCAGCATGACTCCCAGGGCAACGGAAAGGATTCCCGAGGCCGCCGTCCAGCCCCAGTTCGGGAAGCGAAATGCACTGGCCCCCATGATGCGGAACATTCCGCCGACCAGGAACAACGAAGCGAGCACCATTGTCACGCCCACCTGTCCGCTACTGGTGTAGCGAATCAGCAGGTAGCCGGCGACACCGCGCAGCAGTGCGGTCAGAAAGTAGAGAAAGAAACCGCTCCACTCAAGCGTGCGAAATGACTGCACCAGCGCGAGGGCGGCACCGATCAGGAGCAGCCATCCGAGTGTGAGCACACTCACGGTCGTAGCAGCCATGTCATTGGCCATACAGACTGCGCCCAAAGCAATAAAGGAAACTCCCAACGCCACGAACCAGCCCCAGGAATCGTGGATCTTGTCGAGGCCGGAGGCGACCGAACCGAGCGTGGACTTGTTCTGTGCCATAAATCTGCTCCTCCGAAACCGCGCCCTTCATCAGGCGAGTGCGGCTTCATTCAGGACGGAAAACCTACCACTCGGTACCCGGTCCGTCAGTTCGGAATAGTCCTTATGACTGCGAGACGCACGGGCCTCGGACCATCATTTCCAACCGACACGGTATTGGTGCTCTGGTCCTTCGACTGCTCCTTTGCGGTTGGGACATGCCGCATCGCAGAAAGCGATTCCCTGAAATCCCATCACAGTTACCGCTGCCCGACTGTGCTGCTACTCTGACCAATCCTTGTCAGACCGCAGTAAGGGAGGGCGATATGGGCGACAGGTTGGCTCAAACGACGGCCGTTCAGGTCGTCAGCGTCAAGATTCCTTTTCTGGATCTTGTAGTGCTGCTCGTGAAGCTGGCGCTGGCGATGATTCCGGCGCTTTTCATCATTTACGCGGTAACCGCGCTGTTCTGGACAGTGCTGGGCGGCGTGTTCGGGCACCATGGACAACCGACCAGCATGTGACGCCCGACTTCCAGCGGGACTTGCGGTGACGTGAGTGCGAAGGAGCTACCCTTGGCGGCTGTATTGGCGATCGCAGTCCTTCTGGCCTCGTTTGGCTTCATCGCCCACGCCGTCGCCACCGGAAAACCGACGACGCTGGACCGCCGCGTCATGCTCGCCCTGCGCAGCGGCGACGACCCGACCCACCCGATCGGCCCGGCGTGGGTACAGGAGGCGGCACGTGATGTAACCAGCTTGGGCAGCATCATCGTGGTCGTGATCACCACGGCATCCGTTGCCGGATATCTCTTCCTGACTCACAAACCCGGCGTGGCCTGGCTGATGCTGCTCGCCGTGGGCGGTGGCATCGCACTGAACAACCTGCTCAAACTTGTGTTCGCACGCCAGCGACCTTACGTCATGGCCGCTTCACCGCGCGTCTTTACCACGAGTTTTCCCAGTGGCCATGCGACACTGTCGGCGATCGCCTATCTGACGATCGGAACTTTGCTCGCGAGAGCCTCTCCCTCCGCGGCGGTCGGCGTCTATCTCATGGCTATAGCGGTGTCTCTGACGATGCTGATCGGCTTGAGCCGAATATACCTGGGGGTCCACTATCCGACCGACATTCTCGCAGGCTGGTGCGTGGGTGCGGTCTGGGCCATAGGCTGCTGGGTGCTAATGGCCTGGCTCCAACATCTCGGCCAGGTCGAGCCATCCGGTGCACTCATGGGCACCGCTTCATCCCTCGCGTGACCTCGAAGTGCCTGACGGTCGAGCAGTGAACCCGCTTCCGAACATCACCTGTATTCTCAACGGCGCCTCAGTTCATGCGAAAGCGGCGCGCGGGCTTGCCACTCGCATATCAAGAGAGCTCGGTATACCGGCGCACGTGATCGTCACGCGAAGCGGCGATGAGCTCGTACCTCTAGCACGGCGTGCGGTCAGCGAAGGCCATACGCGCGTGGCGGCAGGCGGTGGCGACGGAACAGTCAATGCTGTCGCCAGCGCGGTTGTAGGAACCGATACGGCGCTCGGGGTGCTGCCGATCGGAACGCTGAACCATTTTGCCAAGGATGCCGGCATCCCACTGGATTTGGAGGATGCTGTCCGCAACTTATTTACCGGAAGGGTCGTCAAGGTCGACGTCGGCGAGGTCAACGGCCGGGTGTTCGTGAACAATTCCGGCGTCGGCGTTTACCCCCACCTCGTGCGCGAGCGCGAAGCGCGGCAACATCATGGACACTCCAAATGGGTGGCGTTCGCGATCGCCGTCTTCGCAGTGCTGCGGCACTATGTACGACTTCGCGTTAGGCTGCACCTCACCGAGGCGGAAGCCCTTGCGCGGCTCACCCCTTTCCTGTTCGTCGGCAACAACAAGTACGAGATCGCCGGGCTCGAGATCGGCCGGCGTCCCAGCCTGACCTCCGGTCGGCTGTGGGTGTGCACGGCGCCGCGCGCCAGTCGCCGAAACCTCATGGCCATGGCCTGGAGGACGCTCACGGCCCGCGCCGGTGGACGTGAGCTGAATGCCATCGAGGTCGAGGAGATCTGGGTGGACGCGGCCACCCCGCGCATCAGCGTATCCACGGACGGCGAGGTGAGCCTCATGGCGGCGCCGCTTCACTACCGCATCCGGCCCGGCGCCCTGGGCGTGGTGTTGCCTGCATCGCTGCCTCCGACATTCGCAGCCAATAAGTGATATCGAAGTCGCCCAGATTATGATCGTCGCCCTAGTATGATTGTCTTCCGCACTAGGTCGATGGCGCCTTGTAGTCTTTCCTTCGTGCTGCCCTGGCCGTGTGCCAGAGTGCGCATGAGCGCATCAACCTCGGCCTTGAACTTCTGGGTCAGCTGAGTTCTGTGATCGCGGATAGCCGCGCTCTTTGTCGTTCGAAAAACGCTACCGCCCAGCTCCTTCATCGCTATGTCCACCGCTGTACTCCGATCCTCCTCGGCCGCGACCAGAACCGCATACTTGCCGGGCACCAGTGCAGTTGACACCTCTGCCACGAAGTCAGTGAGGGACTCCGACTCGTACAGATCTCGCAGCAGACCAGTCATCCCACCCACTCCTGCTCCGATGGCCGCACCGACACCCCCGCCGAGCAGTCCGATCAGACTTCCCACCGCGATGCCAGCCAGCGTTCCTGATGGCGGCGGAAAATCGTCATCCCAACGCTCCTCCGCCACGGCGCCGTTCTGATCGCTCTTGATCACATGCAGCGTTTCGATTCGGATACCGCCTTTCGCCTCCAGATCGTACAGGGCACGAACGCCCTCCCGGGCGGCGGTTCGGTCAGAGAAGAGGATCGCTATCAACGTGCGCATGTGAGGCACTCCGCTCGCATCTGAGGGTCGTATCTGCTATGGCTTATGCAGCATTCCGCTGGAGGGCCTTTGTGCACCATACGAAATTTCCGAAGGGAAGGAGAACGCGTCGCAGCAAAGTACACCGCCGAAGCGAAGCAGGCCGTGGGCTCGCGCCAGCAAGCGCCGCGGGCGGAGCGTTTCAGGATCGGCTATCACGTATAACCAGAGCCGCAACAGATATCTGAAAATTATTAAATATTTTCTTTCTAGGACGGTCACCCAGCACAATGCGCACCATTCATCCCAGACGCCCGAGGCAAAAACGTCTCGCCGCTACAGAAGATATGGGAGGGACCATGCCATCTCTGTTTTTCCCTTTTCGCATCGCGGTTTGGTCGTCCCTATGTCTGGCTGTCAGCGGCGTGGCTTTAGCCGTCGCGGGGACGCCGGTACGTCCCGTGATGGCTCAAAAACAGCTTGTGTCGCGCACTAACTGCCAAACTGCCGCTTACGCGGCGTCAAAACCAGATTTTCTGTCGAAAAGTGTGGAGTACCGCGATGACGTCCACATCACCACCCGTTACTGCGGTGCGACGTCTCATAACCAGTTGGCTCCGGCCAAGCCGTAGATCGTGGTGGTCGGTGCAGATCCTGATGCGTCCGCAAAGACAAGATCTTCTATAAAACAATACCAGTCGGTGACGCGAAGAAGGTGCATGAAGCCTGCCTCCTGGCGGGGAAGGCTACCTTAGCGTACTCGCAGGCCGCTCCCGCTGCGACAACTCAGCCCGAGGCCGTGATCGCGGCCGCAGACGTGCAAACCGACTCGGGCAAGGTCGACTGCGAGGACTTTCTGCGTGCAACGGCAGCGGACAATCGACTGGTGGTGCTAGCGCCCGCCGTAGTATCGGGCACCGCGATTTCCATCCCTATTCTCAACATGATTGGGCAGAAGAGACCTGCGACGGAGGTCCAGGCAGAGATCGATCACCTTGGGCATCAGTTGGCGAGCTCTGTCGCGATGAGTGCGGAGGAGATACGCAAGCATCCGCAGATCATCTTCGAGGCAGATGGACCCAATTTGCGCCCGGCTCCCCAGTAAGCCCCCGCCACGCCCGCGCTCGGCCGCGTCGGCAATGCGGTTCTGCCTTCGACGCTGATCTTCATGACGTTGTCTCCGGGAGCGTGACGTCTTTCGCAGGCTTGTCGTCGCGCAAGCCGAGATAGATGGGTTGACGCAGCTTGCGATCATCGGTCAGTTCCTGATAGGAGATTTGTGCGACGAGTTGCGGTCGAAGGTGGGTCACGTTGCGCTCCCGCGGTGGGTCGCTGAGCGCTGTCACCTGGACGATGAGCGGCTGAAACTGCCGATAGAGTGCCGCAAGAGTCTTGTGGTCGAAGCCCGTGCCAACTTTGCCGACGTAATGAAGTTGGCGGCCTTCATAGGCTCCGAGCAGCAGCGCACCGAAATATTCCCGCGAGCCCTCGGGTGCAGTGTATCCCACGATAATGAACTCATCCTCTTGATGAACTTTCACTTTCAGCCAGAACCGCGATCGTTTCTCAACGTAGGCGGAGGAGATATCCTTCGCTACGAGACCTTCGTAGTCGCTTCGTTTCGCGATCTCGTAGGCTTCGAAGCCGTTTGCGGCGAGGCGATGCGACAGCAGCAGGACGCCTTTCGCTGGGACAATTCTTTCAAGCATCGCGCGGCGCGGCGCGAGTGGCTCATCGCGCAAGTCCTTGCCGTCGGCGAATAACAAGTCAAAGACGGCGTAAACCGGTGCGCCTTTACCCTGCTGCAAGAGCTGGAAGTGCGACACGCGCTTGCTGTCGAATACCACCACTTCGCCGTCAAGGAGCAGCGTAGGGTGTGGCAGCTCCTGGATAGCCAGGGCGATCTTCGGGAAGCTGAGCGAGCGGTCCTTGCCGTTGCGGGAGAGTAGCCGGACTCGTGCTCCCTCTTTGTATGCGAGAACGCGGTCGCCATCGTACTTCTCCTCGTATACCCAACCGGGCTTGTCGAATGGCTTGGCGACGAGCGTAGCGAGCATGGGCTCCGCGCGAAAAGGAATGTGCGGGTTCATCGCTGCAGCTCGCTGCGAGCAGCACCGCCCTTCACTTGCGAGCCTCCGCCTCGATGATCCTGCGCGTCAGGCTTCAGCGCCGTTCACCAGTGCCTCGCCCATCGGCAGGCGCCGTACCCTCCTCCGTGCCACCCGGCCCGTGGCGCAAGGGTATGTACAAAACCGAGGGTCTGCCGCTTCCCGCTTGGGGATAAAGGTCCATTAATTCGTAGACGGTTTGCGGCATGTCGGTCGAGACCGAGATGCCAAGCGAGCGAGCGGCCTGGACGGTGATCGGGTAATCGTGCGTCCACCGCCCTTCGCTCAATGTACTCGCCAGCTCCTGCGCTTTGTCCTTGGAGTAGTGCTTCGAAAGCAAGTCAGCGAGGTAGCCGTCCACCTGCGCCCGAGCCTTCTTGGCGATGTCGATGACGATCAGCGATAGATCGCTCGCCTGCTCGGGCTTCTTATAGTCGAGAATCTTCACGATCGAGGCAGCCGGCAGCTGGCCGAGCTGCGGGTCGACGGGTCCGAGCACCGCGTTCGGGTCCATCACAATCTGATCCGCCGCCAGTGCGATCAGCGTGCCACCGCTCATCGCATAGTGGGGCACGAACACGGTCACTTTGCCCTTATGCGCGGCGAGCGCCGTGGCAATCTGCTCCGCAGCCAACACCAACCCGCCAGGGGTGTGCAGGATGACATCGATCGGCTGCTCTGGGGGTGTCAGCCGGATCGCTCGCAGAACCGCCTCCGAGTCCTCGATGCTGATGTAGCTCGACACCGGTATTCCGAGGAACCCGACGGTATCCTGGCGGTGAATCAGTCCAATGACCCGCGATTTTCGCTCATCCTGGAAGCGCTGCAGCAGATGGGTCCGCGCGGCGTTTATCCGATAAAGTTGGATGGCCGGGGACAGAAACACCACCAGTAAGATCAGATAGAACACTATGCGGGACGTATTGGAAACGCCCTCGAACCAGCTGGTCTTCGCGGTCGAAGAACTCGAGCTTGTTGTGGCGGGTGACATCATATGATCATCCTTCTTGTTGGGAGTGATTGGATGCGCTCAAGCAAACGCCCTGACCGCCCTTACCTGTCTCATTGCTCCAAGCCATGCAGCGCCCGGAACGCCTGGGCGATGCTGCGCAAATCCTGATAGCCCTTGAATACGGGAGGGGGCGAACGCTCGAGCCCGAGCAGGCTGTACACCGCCATCATCGCCGAGCGAACGGAGTACTCGACGGTGAACACCACATCATCCGGTAGCTCGCAGAATTGGCCGATCACGGCAAAATTGGCATAGCCGTCAGGACGGATGGCGGGTCGATCGCCCAGTGCGCGGGTCAGGAACTGGCTGGTGATGAAGGGCATCATGCACGGCAGGCAGATCGTCCGAGCGATGATCGCCTCGGCACGATCGCTCACGCCGAGGTGCGCCAGCAACTCGCTCATGATCTCGCGTCCCGTGCACTCGCCGATCGGCTTCTTTACCAGATTGCCGGCTGATCCCATCCCCAGGGCGTACCCCCAGAAGACGTACACCTCCTTGGGCTGACTGATGAAATGCGGCTGGTGCGGCACCACGATCGACATCAGCCAGTTGGAGTCACAGAAGGTTACCAGGCCCCCTTCGCCTGGCACATTGCCGGTGAGGTCGCGGATGTGGTGCAAGAGCTCGGGCGTTTGCTGGGTGACGGTGAACGACACCCATTTCGATTCGCTCACGTGCTCCGAAAAGCGCCTCGGTCGGCCGAGCTCCCGCCGCCCCTCGGCAATCCTCTCCCACAGCCTCCAGGTTCCGCCGGTCCGCTTGTCATTCAGCATCGCCGGAGTATCCATCGTGCCGATGGCAGAGCCCTCGGTCATCGACCCGAGCGTCGCGATCACGAAATCGCGGTCATCGAGCACGACGCGATCTGACTTGCCGTCCCGCTCGATGCGCAACGCCGTGGCGTACTGCAGTCCGTAACGCTCTGCGAACTCGATGTCATCGACCCGCGTGCGCAGACTGAATTGGACGTTGCGTGCCTCCAGCCAGCTGCGCAGCGGCCGCACCAGAGAATCGTACTGGTTATAGACCGTTCGCATGATGCCGTGCAGCCGATTGAATCCGTGCACCATGTGCACGAAACGCAGCAGATAAGCACCGGAGTTCGACCGCGCTGTGCCAGGTCTGGAATGCAAACGTCGTCGCCCACATGAACCAGAAGTTCGTCCGAAAGAACGCCGCATCGAAGTGATCCGAGATGCGGCTCTCGCCGAGTGCGCTCTCGGGCGCGAGGATGAGCCGCTCAATCATCAGGATCTCTCTCTCCGCCAAGCCGAACTGCGGTGCAACCAGGCGCCGGCCATCGCGAATGAGTCGGGCCTTCGAGCCGGTCTTGATGACCTCGTTAAACTCGAAGATCTCCTGTGTCACGGTCTGACGCATGTCGAGCGTTGCTATCGTGGAGAAGAGGTCGTAGGTGCACAGATACATCGATTCGAACATCCGTCCGCCACGAACGAGATATCCGAACTCGGGGTTTCCGGAGCCGTCCAGTGCACGGCCGAAGCGATCGAGCTGCTCGTACACCGTGATGTTCTTGCCGAGCATGTCGCCGTCACGGATGAGGATGGCGGCGGCCGCGAGCGAAGCGATACCGCCCCCCACAAGATGTGCGTGCATCGAGGAACGATCGAGCTCGACCATCAGGGCTCTCTCCGAACTCGCGGACGAGGAAAACTCCTATAGCCGACCGCGCGTGTGGCGGCCATGCGTATATCCGCCTATAGGGTTAGGATTGGGCGACACAACAATCGCCGAACTCCAAGTTCGGGCCGCTTTGGATCGCGCTACTTGCCGTGCACCTGCTTACGCTCAGCAAGCAGACTCGCGACCTCGGCCGGGCTCTGTTCACGCACTGCCGTGATAAGGATGTGCGAGGGCTCATGGCCCGGCACGATGAGATAGTCGCGACCATTGCCACAGATCTCACTCGAATGCTCGAGATCATCGAAGCTGATGTTCCTCCAGAAGGACAGACCGAACACCGGCCGCGACAGCTCGATCAGGTACGCGTTCTTTGTACGACCGATTATCAGCGTCCGATCATTCGGCGCCGTCCAGGAAGCGCCCGGGCCCTCCGTGACGTCGGCCGGAGAGAAGCAGCCAGACTTGCCAGGAAGTCGAGCAGTTGCTGCGCAGGCAACCGCGCTTGCCGCCAACAAGACGACAGTGGCCTCCTGAAGTGCGGTAACTTGCATGGTCCGGGTTCTGCCAACACCGCGGATGGTATCGGGAACAGCTGCATCCACCCGTAAGGGATCTTCCGTATGGCGGCGTCCTCAGCATGACACGATCTCGCATAGCAGCATTCACCGGTTTTAAGCACGCTCGCCGCTCGTCCGCAGCACCGGTACGCCGGGGCCCGCAAGTAAGAGTCGCGCCCGGATCTGGCGCCCAGGAACGCAAGCTTATTTGTGCTGTTGCCGGTGCTTTCCAACGGTGCCAGCCCATAGGGACCATTCCTTAGGGACGGATATCGGCCTCTGGTGCTAGCGTCATTGGGGAGTCCAGCAGGCCGAGTGCCGCGACATCGCAAGCGCATGAGCAGCAATCGCTACTGCTAATGAGGAGAGACTCTATGGAGAAGTTAGTAGCGGTGGTATTCAGTAACGAGAAAGCGGCGTACGAGGGCGTTCGGGTGCTTTCGGAAATGAATGCCGCAGGGAACATGGATGTCCCTGTGATGTACGTGATCAAGAAGGAGTCTGACAGCGCAGTGTCGACCCAGGAGGTAGCTGATGACTACGTCCCGGTTCGCACGGTGGCAGGCACGGCAATCGGAGGGCTGATTGGCGCGCTGGGCGGAGCCGTAGGTGGGTTCGCAGGCGCCGCAGCCGGCGCGTTTGCAGGATTGATCTGGGAGCTGTACGCCATCGGCGTGGACCAGGATTTCTTTTCTGACGTCGGAACTGCATTGACGCCCGGCAAGTGTGCGATCGTCGCGGAAGTGGATGAGGAATGGGTGACCCCGCTGGACACACTGATGGAGGGACTCGGCGGCGTGGTGTACCGCACGCCCAAGCCCAGCGTTCAAGCGGACCACTGGAAGCGCGAGACCGCGAACATCAAAACGCAGCTTGAGCAGTTGAAAATCGAGTTGACCCAGGCGCGCGCCGACCGCAAAGCGAACCTACAGGCACAGATTGAAAACCTCAACAAGCGCATGAATGGAAAGCTCGCGCAGGCGCAGGCGCGGTCTCAGCAAGCTGCGCGCGAGTACCAGGCCAAGGTGGATGCGCTGCACCAGAAGGCGGACAAGGAAAAAGGCGATGCCAAAGCGGCCCTCGAGGCACGAATAGCAAAGCTACGCCAGGATTATCAGAGCCGAGCACACGCCTAGAGGGCTCGAGGGAGAGCTCCTCCAGGGCAGTGTACTCGATGTGAAGAAAGTGCCCCGAGGGTGTCCAGATTT
>Ga0335084_10004132_pt1 | contig 14286 bp, 12 predicted proteins | sample Lox_Sample_44_FD_206721 | JGI IMG/M metagenome (GOLD analysis project Ga0335084, IMG submission 206721) | Soil microbial communities from Loxahatchee National Wildlife Refuge, Florida, United States - Lox_Sample_4.4 | ecosystem: Environmental > Terrestrial > Soil > Wetlands | place: USA...
CCATGGAAGGAGTCAAACGATTGCTTGGAATTGGCGACTCATCCGGATGGGACATCCTGGCTGGGTTGCTTACCGGCATGCTCCTTGTCGAAGGAAAAGTGAGTGCGCGCCCGGCTCTCGCTCCCTTCTCGCAAGGGAGAATAGAAGATAAGAACGGAGGAGAACAGTGACACCTGCAGAAGACATCAAACAGAAGATTGAAGCTGCCAACTCAGAGACGGTGAGACGGATCAATGCCGCCGATCCTGTGCTCGTGGATATTGCAGCCGCGGGAGAAGTGATCCCGGGTCTTGAAGATCGCATGATCCTGCACTCCGGACCGCCCGTGGATTGGCGTCACATGTGCGGTGCTCAGAGGGGCGCCATGATCGGCGCGGTTCTTTTCGAAGGCTGGGCCAAGAATGGAGAGGAAGCGTTGAAGCTCCTCGAGAGCGGCGTGATCAAAATGGAGCCCAATCATCACCATCATGCCGTCGGTCCAATGGCCGGCACCATCTCCTTATCGATGCCCGTTTGGGTCGTCGAGAATAAAGCCTTCGGGAATCGGGCGTTCTGCCGCCAGGTGGAAGGACGCCAGCAGTTTGGCGATTACAGCGATGCGGCCCTTCAGGGCTTGCGCCTCTGGCGAGATGTCTGGGCGCCGTCGCTCAGAAGAGGCCTCCTTCAAAAGGGCGGTCTTCCCTTGAAGCCCATGATGGCTAAAGCGCTGCAAATGGGAGATGAGTTGCATAACCGGTCGATGGCTGCTTCAAGTCTGTTCGCGAATGCAATGACGGCTCCAATGATTGAAGGGGGTGTCAAAACAGAGCACTTGGTCGGTACGATCAATTATATTACGAACCATGAACTTATTTTCCTTGGCCTCTCCATGGCCTCTGGCAAAGCCTCTGTGGACCCGGCCATGGGGATTGAGCACAGCGCCGTCGTCGTCACCATGGCGCGGAATGGCACGGAGTTCGGAATCCGTGTCAGCGGCCTCGGTGAGGAATGGTTCACGGCGCCGTCGCCAAAGGTAGACGGCCTCTACCTGCCCGGCTATAGCGAAAAAGACGCCGGGGCGGACATGGGAGATTCCGCAATCACGGAGACGGTGGGTTGGGGTGGGTTTGTTCTCTGTGGCGCCACGGGAATCCTGAGTCTGGTCGGCGGCACGCCCGAGGAGGCGATGGCGTATAACCGGGAAATGCGCCAGATCACGGTGACCACCAGTCCCAATTACCGCATGCCTGTCCTCGGTTTTCAGGGCGCTCCGGTGGGCATCGACATACGTAAAGTCGTGCAGACTGGATTTGCTCCTATCATCGATACAGCGATCGCCAACAAGAACCCGGGCCACGCCATTATCGGAGCGGGAATGGTCCGCGCACCGATGGAATGCTTCAAGAAGGCCCTGTTGAGCTTTGGCAAGAAATACGGATTGGGCCGGACCTAATGGGGAATGTGGAACGCGTCATCGGCTCCTCCCCCTAACCCTTTCTGCAAGAGATTGTGTCGCAACATTGGAGGGAACAGAGGGTCGACCGCTGAACCTTTAGAATTGGGGGTCTTTATAGGTTCTGGAATGTGCGCTCGCATTGACACTACCATTGCTCTGGGGAAACAACGTATGGATTCATTTGTTGAAATGTTCCGCTCTAAAGCTTCCTCAGCCGACCCTCTATCCCCTCTTATCCAAATAGGCGTTCCGCCTTAGAAGGTTCAATGTTGCTGTGGTGAACGATTACGATGTAGTCTCCGCGAGAGAAGGGACTCCTGTTACTTCCCCTCCCTTGGAGACTGTGTCACAATTGAGAAGAACCAACTTTTGCGAAAGGGGAGGGGCGGTCGGGTGGAAAAGATTTAGAGCGGAAACCTTTAAAGGTTCGAAATCTGGCGTCCCAAGCCCATGAATGCATTCGACTTTATACAAGCGACGATTTGCCATGACCTAAAAGACCCGCTTTCTAAATCTTTGGAACCCGACTGCCTCTCCCCTCGAATTGCGATTCGACACAGTCTCTTGACGGGAGGGGATGAAGGGGAGGGTGAATTATGCCAATTCATTTAGGTTGTTCAGTATAGTCGGAGAAGAATGAATGGTGACGGGATATGTCATCCGGAAGAACGAATATTATGATTCTGTCTTCTTGATGCGGGTGGCCAAGCGTCTGTCCGAGCAGAAGGGGATTCTTCAGACCGCCGCTCTCATGGGAACGGAAAAGAACAAGGCCCTGCTTGAAGAAATTGATGTGAGAGGTCCCGAGATCCTGGAAGCCACGCCGAGCGACCTTATTGTGGCGGTTAAAGCGGACAGCCAGGAATCACTGACCTTCGTCATGGAGAACATCGGCCAATGGCTAAACCCCGCCCTGGGTCCTGGCGTAGCATCCGCTATCCGCACGCTGGATGAAGCGGTCGCAATGCGACCTCACTCCAACCTGGCGGTTATCTCCGTTCCCGGCTCCTATGCGGCCCGGGAAGCCCGAAAGGCGCTGGAGCACGGCCTGAACGTATTTCTGTTCAGCGATAATGTCCCCGTGGAGAGCGAGATCTCCCTGAAAGAATATGCCCGCGAGCGCGGCCTCATTGTCATGGGGCCGGATTGCGGGACGGCAATCATCGGAGGAATCGGAATCGGCTTCGCGAACGCTGTCCGTCACGGTCCCATTGGTGTCATCGGCGCTTCCGGCACGGGGATCCAGGAGTTTACTTCCCTCGTCCATCGGGCCGGCTCGGGAATCTCCCATGCCATAGGGATCGGCAGTCGGGACCTGTCGGATGCCGTGGCCGGCATCTCTTTCCTTTCTGCTTTAGACGCTCTCGTGGCCGATAAACAGACCGAAGTCATTACGATCTTATCCAAGCCGCCCGGAGAACGAGCCCTTTCCACTCTGATTCCGAGAATTCTCAATTGCCGCAAGCCGATTGTGGTTTGCTTTTTGGGCCTTAAACAGGATTCGCCTCATGCCGGTTTCCACCCCAGGACGGCCCGCACTCTGGACGATGCCGCTGCGCTGGCGCTCCAAATCGTCGGCGCCAATCCGCCGCCCCCCTTTCATGCCAACTCCGCCACAATCCGCACGCTTCTCCAAAGAGAAAGAGCTGGCAAGAACCCGGAGCAAAAATACATCCGCGGGATCTTCGCCGGCGGTACTTTTTGCTTCCAGGCCCAGCAAATTCTGCAAGAGGGAGGCGTGGTCGTCCGCTCGAATGCCCCGCTCTATGGAAATCTGAGATTGGCCGATCCCATGACCAGCGAGGAACACACGCTGGTGGACACGGGAACCGATGATTTTACGGTTGGAAAACCCCATCCTATGATCGACTCCCGTCTTCGCCGCGACCGCATTCTGGCTGAAGGCCGGGACCCGCAGGTGGCGATTCTCCTTCTCGATTTTGTGCTGGGGTTTAATTCTTCCCCTGACCCAGCCGGTGAACTGGTCTTTTCGATCGAGGAAGCCAAAGGTGAAGCCAAAAAGAGAAGCGGGTCGCTCAGCGTGGTCGCTTCAATATGCGGAACGGAAGGAGATCCGCAGATCTTTCCCCATCAGGTCGAGATCCTCGAAAAGGCAGGGGTGGTCCTTTTTCCGAGCAGCGCCCAGGCGGCCCAATTCTGTGCGCTACTCGCGGCAGGCCTTTCGGAGGCAAAAGGTGTCAAATAAACTTGAAGAGTTCCTTCAACAGGGTCCAATCGCCATCAACATCGGAGTGCATGATTTTGCTGAAACTTTGCAGGTTCAGGGAATGCAAGTGGTTCACGTCAATTGGACCCCCCCTGCGGGCGGGGATCCGGAACTGATGGAACTACTGGACCAATTGCTGTAGTGAGCAAGAAACAAGATTCGGAGGTTCCCATTGAAAAAGGTCGTTTTGGCAGAGCCTATCGATGAAGCCGGTATGAAAGTGCTCCACGGAAAGGTCGACATCGCGATCAGTCCTGACCCCTCAGCAGAATCGGTGGGGCAACTGTTGAAAGAAGCCCATGGTCTCGTCGTCCGCACGGCGACGAAGGTCACTCGATCGATGATCGAATCGGCGCCCCATCTCGAAGTGATCTCCCGGACCGGAGGAGGGCTCGACAACGTAGACATCGAAGCCGCCACCGAATCCGGCGTCGTGGTGTGCGGCGTCAAGGGCCCCCAGGACCGTTTTGTTGCAGAGCTTACCGTCACCCTTATCATGGCTCTATCAAAGCAGATCTTCTATCTCGACGGAGAAGTTCGGAAGGGAAACTTCAGATCACGGTACGAATACCGCCCCGCGGGTCTTTTCGGGAAAAAGGTCGGCCTGATCGGCCTGGGCAGGATTGGCAGAATCGTGGCTGACATCTGCCACCACTTAGGGATGGAAGTGTGGGGATATGATCCCTATCTCAACCCCGAGGATCTTCATCTTCCCGGCCTCGTGTTTACAAAAGAGAGGGAAGAGATGATCAGGACATCTGACTTCCTCTCCGTCCACGTGCCGTTGAGCAATGAAACGCAGGGACTGATCGGAAGGAGAGAATTGAGTTGGATGAAACCCACGGCCTTTCTCATCAATACTTCACGGGGGGAAATCGTCGACGAGCCGGCGCTGATCGAAACCCTTCAGCAGGGTAAGATCGCCGGCGCGGGGCTGGATGTCTTTGCGAAGGAACCCCCAGATCCCTCCCATCCGTTCTTCCGCATGGAGAATGTGATCCTCACCCCGCATACGGGCGCCTTGACAAGGGACGCGGTCGCACAGCTCGCTGAAGGGGCGGCCCAGAATACCCTCGACGTCCTCGAGGGAAGAAAACCTTCGTACAGCATCAACTGGGACGAAGTCCTTCGTAAAAAGTGAACCTCCCCGCCAACAGGGCGGGGTTTCCACATCGTTCCTACCCGGCCGTCACCCCGGTTTTTTCCCTCTGATTTTTCCCTTGACAAAATATTTCAGCCATACTATGAATTGGTCTAACCACTTGACCGCTTCGTCCTCGGATCTTCCGAAAAGCGCTTCTCCTCAGTGACTTCTTGGAAGGAAAAAAGAAAGGGTTTGGCGTGAATCAAGTCGTCGGCCGTCGATTTCGAGCGCGCGCCTCATCTGTTGCCTCCAGAAAAGTGGAGCAGGAGAGTGAGATCCTGTTGAAACCCGTCCGGCGCGTCCGGCTTTACGAGAACGCAGTCGACCAGATTCAGACGTTGATCTTAAGGAAGAAGTACGCGCCGGGAGACCGCCTGCCCTCCGAACGAAGTCTGGCCCAACAATTCCACATCAGCCGTCACTCCCTGAGAGAAGCCCTCCGAATCCTGGATGTCATGGGCCTGATCGAAATCCGGGTGGGCGACGGCATCTACGTCAAGGAGATCAACTTTCTCCCTTATATCGAATCCCTCAATTTCTCCATCCGGACCAAGCTCCAGAACGAGCGGGATACCTTGATAAAACTCTGGGAGACCCGAAGGATCTTGGAGGTGGGAATGGTCGACGTCGCCGCCCGACAGATCAACGATTCGTTCTTGAGAAGCCTCTGGTGGTGCATCGAGGAGATGGAGAAGAACATCGAACATCAGGATGCCTTCATCTCATGGGGGATCCGATTCCATCGCCTGATCGCTGAAATCGGCCAGAACGAAGTCCTCCTCCTGGTCTGGGATACGCTGGCCAATCTCATTCGAACGAGTCAGAACAAAATATACCGAATCCCCTGGTCGCCCAAAAAAGCCCTTGCTGCCCACAAGAAGATCTATCTCGCCCTGGAGGCAAGGGACTCGCGAAGAGCGGTGGAGGCGATGAAGCAACACTTGTTGGTAGAGGAGAAAGCCCTCATGGCCTCTGTGGAACGGGGGAACATTCAAGATAAGGGACCTCTTCCTCGGGAGACTGTGTCGTAATCGCAATTCGAGGGGAGAGACAGTCGGGTTCCAAAGATTTAGAAAGCGGTCATGATAAATCGTCGCTTGTATAAAGTCGAATGCATTCATGGACTTGGGACGCCAGATTCCGAACCTTTATGGGTTTCCGCTCTAAATCTTTTCCACCCGACCGCCCTCCCCTTTCGCAAAAGTTGGTTTTTCTTAATTGTGACACAGTCTCCGGGGAGAGAGTGAATTTGAATTTTAGCAATCAACGCAAAAGGGAAGGAGGAAGGACATGGTCAAGGATATTTCGTTTATCGGCAGGCCCCATGAGTACGACGCTCGAAGGGTGTATTCTCTGACGGGCGCCGATTGGCAGGAAAGGGTCAATTTTGAACGGCTCCGGAAAGACCGGCTCGCGAGGGCCAAGGAGCAGATGGAGAAACATGATCTGGGAGCCCTGGTGGTTTATGATGGAGCGAACGTTCGTTATCTGACGAGCTCTTTCCAAGGAAATTGGAAGTATAACATTTTCATCCGCTATGCGGTCCTCCCGAGAGGAGGAGAGCCGATCCTCTTCGAGACAGCCGGATCCGACCTTGTCTGCGCCAAGATGGACCTCCCCTGGATGGAGGGAAGGATCCGCCCGGCCATCACCTGGAGATGGTCCGAAGGGGCCGTCGAATACATGGTGGATCGCATGGTCGATAGCGTTCTCGAGGTCCTGCGGGAGCACAAGGTCGAGAAAGAAAAAATCGGGATCGATTCTCTCGATATGGCCTCCCTGGCCGCCTTCCAGAAGAAGGGGATCAATGTTGTCAATGCCATGCCTGCCATGTCGGCTGCCCGCGTGGTCAAAACGCCGGATGAAATCGAGCTTTTGAAACAATCCGCCGCCATTGCCGATGCTTGTACGTACAAGGCACGGTACGAGTGGGCCAAACCGGGGGTCACCGAGCGGGAGCTTTCGGGAAAAATGATCGAATACATGTACGAAAAGGGGTGCGAGATCGTTTACGAAATTATCGTCGCTTCCGGCGGGAACACGAGTCCTTATCGCCGCTGGCCGACCGACAAGATCATCCGCCAGGGGGATCTGATCATCATCGATAACAACACGGTAGGCCCCTCCGGATACTTCGTGGACTACGTCCGCTGCTGGAAGGTCGAAGGAAAGCCAACCCCAAAGGAGAAGGACCTGTACAAGGAATGCTATGATTCGCTCCAAGCTGCGATTGAAATGATGAAGCCCGGCAACACCAGCAAGGATGTGGCCGAAAAGTTTCCCGTCTACGACGATGACAAGTACGGAACGGTGACGCTTCAACAGTTCGCCCATTCCATCGGGTTAACGCTCTATGAAGGGATGTGGATCTCAAGGGCCTATTCTCTGAAGTATCCGGCTGAAATTAAACCCAACATGTATTTTGCCGTGGAGACGTTTGCGGGTCATCCGAACCTTCAGCAAACGGTCCGCCTGGAATCGGACCTGCTCATCACGGATAAGGGGCATGAGGTCTTCACGATCTTCCCCTATGAAGAGGAGATGCTGAAGTGAGTCGACCCAGCGGAACAAAGTCAGCGGAAAATCATACCAAGGATCGTCGAATCGCGGCCCTTGCAAAAAAAGCAGGCCAGCTGGCCAAAGCGAATCGAAAGAAGGGATACCATTGAAGCGAATCGGTCTTCGCTGCGGTCGCAGACGTTCTCGATTTGAAGGTGAAGCCCAATCCTCCGAAGATGGCCTCGGGTTTTCACGGAGGGGGCGGAGCTGTCAGGACTGACGAAGAAGGAATGGAGGGGACCCCGACCGGGTGCATGTGTGGCGCTCTGGCCTCAGGAGTCCTGATCCTGGGTATTCTTTATGGTAGAACCGGGCCCGTCGGACCCAGGTATGGATGCATCAGCCTCCTGTCGGCCCGCTTGCATCAGCGGTTCCAGGAGGAGCTGGGAGGGAAGTGTTGTTCCATGCTCCGGCCCTTTTACCAGAAGATGGACCGGGAGAAGTCCTGCAGGGAGATCTACAAGAAGGGGGCTGAGCTGGCGGTAGAGGTGGCCCTTTCGGCGCCCGAGGTCGCGCCCGAATGCAGGATGCCAAGGTCACTTCAGCGGTTCGTAGAAAGGAACCGCTGACCTTTAGGGAAGAGGAATTCAATTCACGGAGGAGAGGGTAACGTTTGATCGTTACCCAAACAAAGGAAGGAGGAGCAGAAGCATGAAAAAAGGACTTTGGGCGGTTTTTTGGGTCGTCGTTGCAATCGGTCTTATGATCAGCCCTTCATCCCTGTTGGCTCAAGGGAAGGGCCCGATTAAAATCGGCTTCATTTCACCTCTTTCTGGCGGTATGGCGGCAAACGGCAAGGACATGCTTACGGGGATTGAGCTCTACCTTGAGGAGATCGGGAATCAGGTGGCCGGCCGTAAGATCGAACTCCTTGTTGAGGACGACGAGGCCAATCCTGCAACGAGTCTCACGAAGACAAGAAAATTGGTTGAGAAGGACGGCGTGCACCTCATGACGGGGGGGCTGATGGCTTCAACGGCCTATGCACTCGCGCCCTATATCGACTCCAAAGAGATTCCCATGACTTACCCGATCATGTCCGCCGATGATATCACTCAAAGAAAGATTCCCAAGTGGATTATCCGGACAGGCTGGGCAAGCTGCCAACCCCATCAGCCTTTCGGAGAATATGCTTATACCGTTCTTAAGTTCAAGAAGATCTCGGTGATCGCTTATGATTTTGCCTTTGGATGGGAGTGCGTCGGAGGCTTCCAGAAGGTCTTCGAAGACTCGGGAGGAAAGATCCTTCAGAAGATTTGGGTTCCTTTGACCGCTCAGGACTTCAGTCCCTATCTTTCCCAGTTTTCAAAGGATGCCGATGCTGTATTCGCGGTCTTCTCCGGGCGGCAGACGATGCAATTCTCCAAACAGTATCAGGAATTCGGCCTCAAAGGAAAGCTCCCGTTGATCGGAGGAGGAACGGTCACGGACGAACATGCCCTCCCCCAGATGGGTGATGAAGCCATCGGAATCATCACCCCCCTTCACTACAGCGAAGTTCTGGACAACCCGGCCAATAAGAAGTTCGTCAAAGCCTTCCGTGAAAAAGCGAAGAAGGCTGCTTCTTATTATTCCGAAGGGACGTATACAGGAGCCCGGTGGATCGTAGAGGCGATCAAAAGCATCAACGGGGACGTAGAAAACAGGGAGAAGCTGATGGCGGCCTTGAAAAAGGTCGAGCTCAAGGATGTTCCGCGCGGGCCGATGAAGCTGGACAGCTACGGGAATCCCATTCAGAACATTTACGTCCGGAAAGTAGAGAAAGTGGGCGATCAGCTTCAGAATACGGTGATTCATACTTACCCCGATGTTTCCCAGTTCTGGAAGTTTAAGCCCGAGGAGTTCCTGAAGCAGCCGGTCTATTCACGTGAATATCCGCCTCTCAAACCCTGAGGCAGAGCAGGAAAGCTCCTTGCCGTTCCTATTCTGCACCGTTTCTTGGAGGCATGCACTTGAAAGAGTTTCTATTGGTTCAAACACTCAACGGGCTTTCCTTCGGAGCCCTCCTTTTTTTGTTGGCGAGCGGGCTCTCGCTCATCTACGGGGTGATGAAGATTGTAAATATCGCCCACGGATCGTATTTTATGATGGGCGCCTATGTCGGCCTTTCTGTCATTCTGCGTACGAAGAGCTTCATTCTGGGGGCTCTTGTCGGGGGTGTCACCATCGGGGTGATCGGGTTGATTATGGAGCGAGGATTCCTTAGAAAGTTCCCTTTGCAAGCCCTCCCCCAGATGATGATCACTCTCGGATTTGCCCTGGTTTTTCGTGACCTCGCACTTTTGATCTGGGGAGGGGACCCTTATACCCTCCCCTGCCCCGCCTTCTTAAGAGGATCCACACAAATCTATCAGGTCGTGTTTCCGGTCTATCGCCTTTTCGTCATTAGCGTTGCGGCTCTCGTCGCGATCGCCCTATGGCTATTCAACGACAAGACCCTCGTCGGTGCAAAACTGAGGGCGGCTGTGGACGATCACGAGATGGCGAGCGGTGTGGGTCTCAACGTCCCTCTGATTTCGGGCTGTATGTTCGGCCTGGGGGCCTTTTTGGCCGCCTTCGGTGGGGTCATGGGCGGCCCCATCTTCGGCGTTTATCCCGGCCTGGATTTCGAGCTCCTTTCTCTGGGTTTCGTTGTCGTGATCGTAGGCGGCAGGGGGAGTCTCAAGGGATCGGCGGTCGGGAGTATCTTGGTCGGTCTGATCGATAACTTTGGGAAAGCCCTTGTCCCCGAGCTCTCCTACTTCACGCTCTTCGCTCCCATGGCGATTATCGTGGCCATTAAACCCACCGGATTATTCGGGAGAGAGTAGAAAAAGAAAGATGAAGGACTTCCTGGCTTCGAAGATCAAAATCATCGGTCTCCTCCTGGCCTTTCTTGTCCTGGTGGTGATGCCTCCCTTTTATACCTCCTACTGGGTCACGCTCGTGACTCAAATGCTGATTTATGGCATCCTGGCCATGAGCTTGGATATTCTGATCGGATACACAGGGCTGTCCTCCTTCGGCCATGCGGGTTTCTTCGGATCTTCGGCCTATGTGGTCGCTATTCTCGCGACTCGTTACAAGATGGGCTTTCTGACCTGCTTTTTCAGCGGCATTGTGGTCGCGACGGGTATCAGCATGATCTTCGGCCTCCTGGTGGCCCATGCCACCGGCGTCTATTTTCTGATTATCACGCTGGCTCTGGGAATGACCCTTTGGGGCCTTGCCTTCCGCTGGGTCACTATGACGGGAGGGGACAACGGCATTTCCGGAATTCCGAGGCCGAGCCTGGGATTGCCGATTTCTTTGAAGGACCCTCTCACTTATTACTATGTCATTCTCGTCTTCTTTCTGATATGCCTCATCTTGATGGCAATCTATGTCCGCTCCCCCTTCGGCCATAGTCTCAAGGGGGTTCGCGAAAGTGAATCCCGCATGCGGGTTCTGGGTTATCATACCTGGCTCCATAAGTATTTGAGCTATGTTTCTGCAGCAGCTTTCGGAGGGGTTGCAGGGGCCTTCTGGGCTTACTTCGACGGCTTCATCAGTCCCTATAACATGGATCTCACGGCGTCGATCGAAATCATCCTGATGGTCATCCTGGGCGGTCCGGGAACCCTGATCGGCCCGGCACTGGGTGCTGGAATTATCGTCTTTCTCAAGAATTTTATCAGTGCCTATACCCAGCGCTGGCTCCTCATTCTAGGAACGATCTATATCCTCACCATCCTCTATGCCCCGCAAGGCCTGATGAATCTTCTCAAAGATTGGCTCAAGGGAGGTCGAAGGTCCACAGCGGTAAAAGAAGCCGGCTGAGAAAGGGATGCTCATGGTCAAGAGGTTCACAAGAGAAGAAATTGCGGTAAGATTGAAGGCCGAAGTCCAAAAGAACCGGGCGATCTTCGATGCCTTTGCCGGCACCGGAATTTCCGCCAAGTTTGCCGAGGCCGGTGGCGCGGACATGATCACCACCCACATCCTGGCGAGGTTCCGGATGGCTGGACTCTCTTCCATGGCGGGTTATCTCTCGATCGCGGATGCCAACGCCGTGACGCTTGAGCTCGGAAAGAGGGATATCCTTCCCGTGGTCAAGGGGACGCCAGTCATGGCAGGCCTCCTGGGCGCCGACCCGACGCGAAACATGGACACCTTCTTGGATGAGATCATCGCCGCCGGTTTTTCGGGGATATTGAACTGTCCCACCCTTGCGTTGATCGATGGAAACTTTCGAAGGACCCTTGAGGAGACGGGGGTGGCCTATGATAAAGAGGTTGAGATGATCGGGTTGGCCCATCGAAAAGGTCTCTATACCAAGGCCTTTTGTACCACACCGGAAGAAGCGAAGAAGATGCTGGAAGCGGGATGCGACAACATCATCGCCCATGGCGGAAACACCAGCGGAGGCTCGATCGGATCCAAAACCGTCACCTCCCTCGACGACCTGGCGAACCTCATCGAAACCATCATCAACGTGGTTAAAAAGAAGAAGCCAGAGACGTTGGTGACCTGCCATGGGGGAGCGGCGGAAACGCCTCAGGACATCACCTATCTCCTATCCAAGGTTAAGGGACTGGACGGATACGTGGGAGGATCAACGGCCGAGCGGATCCCGGTGGAGAAATCGATTACTGAAGCGGTGAAAGGCTTTAAGAACATTCCGCTCCCAGGAAAAAAACGCTGAAAAAAAGGCCCATGGGAAAGAAAATTGCGCCCGACCGAAAATGAATAAGACGGACTCGAAGAGTTTTCTGAACCAAAGGATTTCAGTTTTTTGATTTACGCCGTGCGTGATGCTCTATGCGTGATGCGAATCTCCAATGAAAGGAAAGGAGGAAGTTATGAAAAGGGTCGTAGTTCTGGTGTTTTGTGTTATGGCAATGGTCAGTTTAACCGCGCTTTACCCTTCAGCTTCGTTGGCACAGGCTAAGGGTCCGATCAAGATCGGCTTTATTTCACCTCTGTCGGGCGGGATGGCAGCCAACGGAAAAGACATGCTGGCAGGGTTCGAACTCGCCCTTGAAGAGATCGGATACCAGGCGGGAGGCCGAAAGATCGAACTCATCGTCGAGGATGATGAAGCGGTTCCAGCCACGGGCCTCACGAAGACAAGAAAACTGGTAGAAAAGGACGGGGTCCATATCATGTCAGGAGGTCTCATGGCTTCGACCGGGTATGCCCTCATGCCCTACATTGACTCCAAGGAGATCCCAATGACCTATCCGATCATGGCTCCGGACGATCTGACCCAGCGGCAGAGGGCAAAATGGATTGTCCGCACAGGCTGGAACAGCAGCCAACCCAATCATCCCCTGGGAGAATACGCGTATCAAACCCTAAAGTTGAGAAAGGTCGTCATCATAGGCCTGGACTATGCCTTCGGATGGGAATGCGCGGGAGGTTTCCAGAAGACATTTGAGGAGGCAGGGGGTAAGGTCGTCCAGAAAATATGGACCCCATTGACGGTTCAGGACTTCAGCCCCTACTTATCGCAGATCTCGAAGGAGGCGGATGGGGTTTATGCGATGTTCACGGGCCGCTCGACACTCCAGTTCACCAAGCAATATCAGGAATTCGGCCTTAAGGGGAAAATCACATTGATCGGAGGAGGAACGGTCACAGATGAACATGCCCTCCCTCAGATGGGGGATGAGGCGATCGGAGTCATTACGACCCTTCATTACAGCGAAGCCCTCGATAATCCGGCCAACAAGAAATTCGTGAAGGCTTTTCGTGAAAAGGCCAAAAAGGCCGCTTCCTACTATTCGGAAGGAACCTATACAGGAGCCAAATGGATTCTGGAGGCGATCAAGGCCGTTAATGGAGATGTGGAGAACAGGGCGAAGTTTATGGAGGCTCTAAGAAAGGTCGAGATCAAGGATGTCCCCCGTGGTCCTTTGAAGCTGGACTCTTACGGGAATCCGATTCAAAATGTGTATATCCGGAAGGTTGAGAAGGTCGGGGGAGAGCTTCAGAACAGCGTGATCTACACTTATCCCAACGTTTCGCAGTTCTGGAAGTACAAACCAGAGGACTTCTTGAAACAGCCTGTCTACTCGAGAGAATATCCTCCGCTGAAACAGTAGTGGATCGAAGGGGGGGAGCTCTAGCTTCCCCCCTTCTGAACTTTGGCATTTGGCATTTCGAGCAGTAAAAACCCATGGCAGCAATTGAGCTGGACAAGAGAGACGATTGTGTTCTGACTGTGGAAGGCACGCCGTGCTTGGTCGTAGAGAATCTCACGAAAAACTTCGGCGGTCTTCGAGCCGTAGACGGCGTCAATTTGACGATACAGCCCGGCGAGAGACGGGTCCTGATGGGGCCCAACGGCGCGGGGAAGACGACTCTCTTCAACATGATCAGCGGTGTCTATTCGGCCAGTGAGGGCAGAATCCTTTTATTCGGGAAGAACGTTACCCCTTTGCCTCCCTATCGCCGGGCAGCTCTGGGGATCGCGAGGACATACCAGGTGACCAATCTCTTCCCGAACCTGACCGTTGCGGAGAATATCCTGATGGCGTGCCAGGCCCTGACCCGGACGAAGTTTGTGATGTTCCGGCCCGTCGCTTCCTATCGTCACCTCCAAGAGCGGTGCCATGAACTTTTGAGGGAATTTGCGCTGTGGGATAAAAGGGATGAAAAGGTCAAAAACCTCTCCCACGGCGACCAACGGCAGATTGAGGTCGCCCTGGCCCTTGCCGAACAGCCTCGCCTCCTTCTTCTGGATGAACCCGCGGCGGGGCTTTCTTCAGCCGAGACCCATACGTTGACCCTCTTGCTGAAGAAGTTGGACCCGAACATCACCATCCTGTTGATCGAACACGATATGGATGTAGCCTTCGAGTTCGCCGAGCGGATTACCGTCCTCTACCAGGGGAAATTCCTCGCCGAAGGTTCAAAGGAAGAGATCAAGAATAATCCAACGGTACAGGAGATCTATTT
>Ga0335084_10004133_pt1 | contig 14286 bp, 15 predicted proteins | sample Lox_Sample_44_FD_206721 | JGI IMG/M metagenome (GOLD analysis project Ga0335084, IMG submission 206721) | Soil microbial communities from Loxahatchee National Wildlife Refuge, Florida, United States - Lox_Sample_4.4 | ecosystem: Environmental > Terrestrial > Soil > Wetlands | place: USA...
AGAATACGAATCATGGGTACACCCTCGCTGACAGATTGACTCCGATCACGCTCCATGGTTTGGTCGTGCTGCCTGCGTGACAATTACAGCAGCTGACTGTCAAGCCGATAGGCGCAAAACCTCTTACTTCGCCGCCCCCTTCGCCCGCGGCTTCAGGTGCTCGAATACTTCCTCGGCGCGCCGGATTGCTTCCTGCACGTTGTCGCAGATGTTCTCGGAACCGACATGTTCTTCGAACTCGGCCTGATGAATGAGTTGCGCAGGCTGCTCGCGCGCTCCGCACAGAATCAGAACCCGCCCACTTGCTTTCAAGGTCTTGGCGACTTCTTCGAGCGCGAAGAGTCCTGTGGCGTCAAGCGCCGTCATATTGCGCAGGCGCAGAATCACCACCGGCGGCAGCTTGTGGATCTTCTCTGTGACCACGGAAATCTTGTCGGTTGCGCCGAACAGAAACGGCCCGTGGATGCGGAAGATGGTCGCGTAGTAGGGAATGTCTTTGTCTTGCAGGATGTGGACGCGCCCGTCTTCGATATAGTCGTCGGTGACCTGCGAAACCGTCGTCGTCGCGGCCACGCGGCTGATGAAGAGCAGCGCCGCCAGAATCATGCCCGCCTGCACGGCGACAGTCAGATCGGCGAATACTGTCAGTGCCAGCGTCACCAGCCACACGCTGATGTCGGTCTTGGTCAACTTGAGCAGCGACGGAATCTCCCGCCACTCGCCCATGTGGTAGGAAACCACCATCAGAATTCCCGCCAGCACCGCCAAGGGAACAAACGCCACCATGCGCGATGCAAACAGCAAAATGGCCAGCAACGTAAGCGAGTGGATGATCCCAGCAACCGGCGACTTTGCCCCCGAGCGGATATTGGTAGCGGTGCGCGCGATCGCTCCGGTTGCCGGCAACCCGCCGAACATCGGCGAGACCACGTTGGCGAATCCCTGCGCCACCAGTTCAACATTCGGATTGTGGCGGTCGTTACTCATGCGATCGGAAACCACTGCCGACATCAACGACTCGATCGCGCCTAGCATTGCCACCGTCAGCGCGGGTCCGAGCAATCCGTGAATTAATTCGGGACGAAACGTCGGAATCTGCAAATGCGGCAACCCGCTCGGGATTCCGCCAAACCGCGTGCCAATTGTCTCCACCGGCAGCTTCAGAATCCAGACCGCCGCAGTCCCGAGAACCAGCGCTGCGATGGCTCCTGGAATACGCGGCGAAAATGCGCGGCACAGCAAGATGACGGCAATCGTCCCCCCAGCCAATACCGTTGCCTGCCATGAAAGCGTATGGAAGTTCGCCGCCAGCGCCTTCATGCGGAGCCAGAACACCCCGGGAACCGTCTCCAACTTCAGACCGAAGAAATCCTTCACTTGCGTGCTGGCGATCAGGATCGCAATGCCGTTTGTGAATCCAATCACGATCGGACGCGGAATGAATTTAACCGCCGAGCCCATCCCGGTCAGGCCCATGACAACCAGCATCATGCCGGCCATCACGGTACACATGAACAGGCCGTCGACACCGTGAGCCGCAACGATCCCTGCGATCACAACGACAAAAGCCCCGGTCGGTCCGCCGATCTGAGTCTTCGATCCGCCGAGCGCTGAAATCAGGAATCCGGTGACAATCGCACAATAAATTCCCGCCTGTGGGCTCAAACCAGAAGCAATCGAGAACGCCATCGCCAGGGGCAGCGCAACCAACCCCACGGTGATGCCCGCCACCAGGTCGTGAACGAATTTGTTCAGGTTGTAATCGCGCAGACAGAGGACTGACTTCGGCAGGAAGTCGTCGGAGAGGAAAGCACGAGCCAGCATACTACCTATTATCGCAAGTGAGGACGCGCAGCGTGGGGCACGGAAGGCTGGGGACTTGCGGAAAAGGGCAGCAAGCTTTCAGCTGTCAGCTTTCAGCAGAGCGCTTTTCCAGGTGGTGTTGAGTGTCTGACCCTCAGCGCCTAAAGGCGCAGCACTCCTGCCATCGCGGGTGTTGGATACCTTGAATAAAAAAGCCGCCGGAAAACCGGCGGCTTAGAGTCCAGGGGCTAAGCCCGCACTATTGGCGGATGGGATCGGCACGGCTGAAGCCGTGCCCTACCCAAAACCTATCTTCTGAAACTATTCAACCAGTCCTAGAACTGGTTCCACAGGAACTGGTTGTAGACCTCGTGGTGAAACTGCACTTCGGCTGGCTTGACCACCGTGCCCAACAGCCGCGGGCAACGATCGGCCGAAGCCTCCTTGAGGTCCGCATAACGTCCCTTCACGTCCTCGCCCAGCAGCTTCGTGGTCCACTCCGCTTTGCGGAAATCCGCGATTGCGGTGTAGATATTGTCGGGCAGATAGCGTTCTTTCCCGGCGCGCAGATTTTCGATCTTCGCCGTCGTGCCCTCGAGACCGGTCTTGAAGATCGAGTACATGACCAGGTAGGGATTCGAGTCGGGAGCAACCGCGCGAACTTCAATTCGCATGCTGCGCTCGTTGCCGATCGGAATTCGAACCATCGCCCCGCGATCTACCGCCGAGGCCTTCAACTGGTTCGGGGCTTCGAAGTGCGGGTCCAACCGCCTATACGCGTTCACGCTTGAGTTGAATGCGAGACACAGGTCAAGGCCGTGGGTCAGAATGCGATCCATGAACTCGTACCCGAACTTCGAGAGCATCTCTTCACCCTTCGGATCCCAAAAGAGGTTCTTGCCGTTCTGGCTCACCGAAACGTTCGTGTGCATGCCGCTGCCGTTGACTCCCACGATCGGCTTGGGCAGGAACGACGCGGTCAGGCCCATGTTCCGCGCGACCTGGCGGCAAACCAACTTGTAGAGCTGAATGTGATCCGCCGCCGCGACCACTTCGGCGTAGTTGTAGTTGATTTCGAATTGCGAAGGCGCGACTTCCGGGTGGTCTTTCTCGTTCTGGAAGCCCATCGCGCGCTGCACTTCGGCTACGGTATCGATGAACGTACGCAGAGGGTCGCCCGGCAGCGAGTGATAGTACCCGCCAGTGTTTACGTACTCGAACCTATGCGTTTCATGGTATGTGCGCTCGGCGTCGGGACCGTTGAAGAGAAAGCCTTCGATCTCATTGGCCGCGTTGCAGGTGTAGCTGTGTTTCTTGTGCAGGTCGGTCGCAAACAGCTTTAGCATGCTGCGGATATCAGCCGCGTACGGCTCTCCGCCCTTGTCGATGACCTCGCCGAAGACCAGGATCTTGCCCGGCCCAAACACGTCGGCCGGCCCCCAATAGAAAGCGCTCCAATCGATACCAAGGCGTAGGTCACTTTCGCGCTGTGCGGTAAATCCGCGAATCGAAGACCCGTCGAAGGTCAGATTGTCATAGCTCTTCAACAGGAACTTCTTGTCATAGTCGAGCATGTGCAGCCGGCCTTCCAGATCGCTGAACATGACGGTCAACGCCTTGATGCGCTTCTCATCGGTCAAGTACTTCAACCGCTCTTCCTTGACCTTGTCAGGATCGACACGGTCCAGGCGTTGCTTCTTCGCCTTCAGGTTGAGCTCTTCGAGTTCGTCATACGGAATGGCCAGGAAATTTCGAAGTTCTGTTGACATGCTTCTCCTTGTTTGGGGCGGCGCCCGGATGTGATCTGATGGCTGGGAACAAAATAATAAGCTATCGCGTGCCGTAGCGGTTGGACAAATAAAAAGGTCTTATGCGAACGATCAGTGTTATCTATTGATGCCGCGCAAGAATCGCCCCAAGAATGGTGCAAAATGGCGCGCCGATGCATCCAACCGGGCTATGAAGAGACTCTGCTGGGCGGTTCTGCTGTTTCTCGCAACCATTTCTCTTCCGGCGCACGCGCAAGGTCTTGATGCTACGGCGTCATCGGTCACCATCCGCGTGTTCAAGTCCGGCCTGTTTGCCGTCTTCGCGCACGATCACACGATCAGCGCGCCCATCTCCTCAGGAAGTCTGGATGTGGGAAAGCGCGCCATCCGGCTCACTTTCCAGTCGCGCGAGATGAAGGTTGTCGACAAGGACGTGAGCGAGTCCGATCGCTCGACTGTCGAGCGCACGATGAAAAGCGACGAGGTGCTTGGTGTCGAGAAGTTTCCCGAGATTGTCTTCCAATCCACCTCCGTCGATCCTTCCGGTGCAAACCGTTTCGACGTACGAGGTGATTTGAGCCTCCACGGGAAAACGCTTCCCATCGCAATGCCCGTTTCATTTCAGAACGGCAGATACTCGGGTTCGGTCAAACTCAAACAAACCGACTACAACATTACGCCGGTTCGAATCGCCGGCGGAACGGTGCGAGTCAAGGACGAGATCGAAGTGACATTTGAAATCGTCCCAACCAAATAATCTCGTTAGACACTCCCTGAAACGCACTTGCCGGATCCGACATCAGATAGCTTGTCGAAAGCAGAATGGAGAGGAAGATGAGACTGAACGCTCTTCTATTGGCGATCATTGCCGCGGTTGTTTCGGTTAGTTGCGGCTTCTCGGGAGTTGAGATCAGCGTCACACACTCCCATAGCTTAACCCCGCAGAAAGGGTATGTCCTGATGTCTGCAAACGAGGGACCGCCGCTCGCGTTCGCAGCAGACCTGAACGGCCACATCCCCTGGAAATACAAATTCGACACACATTCGGGGACGTACCAGCCCCAACCGATCCAACCGTTTCCGAACGGGCATCTGATCGTCCTCGCGGCCCACGAGAGCGGGATTGCGCCTTGTTCCGACTGCGGCGAGTTCAACGCCGTCCAGGAGATTGATCCGGCCGGGAACCTCATTTGGCAGCTTACCAACCAACAGCTCCAAGATGAGCTCACCGCCGCGGGTTACAGCATCACGCTCGGCCAACTCAGTCACGATGTGATTCTCCTTCCAAACAGCCACGTGATCCTGCTTGCCAGCAACATCAAAACAGTCGCCGGCCAGAACGGCCAGATCGAGGGCGCCGTGCTGATTGATCTCGGCCAGGATCACCACCCGGTTTGGGTTTGGGACGCATTCGATCATCTCGACGTCAATCGTCATCCCTATTTCAAGCTTCCAGACTGGATCCACGGGAACGCGGTCACGTATTCACCGGATGACGGAAACTTGCTTTTCTCCTCTCGGGCACAGTCCTGGATTATCAAGATCAACTATCGGAACGGCAGCGGAACGGGAGATGTAATCTGGAGGCTCGGTTACCAAGGAGATTTCACTCTTCTGAACGGCGCTCCCTCCGACTGGTTCTACGGACAGCACGCGCCGATCTTCCTCTCCAGCAACAGCACCGGGATTTTCCAACTGGGGCTTTTCGACAATGGGAACGCTCGCGTCATGAATGCCGACGGAGCGCATTGCGGGGACAGCGGGCAACCTGCCTGCTACAGCACCGTGCCCATCTTCCAGGTAGACGAAGTTAATCGCACGGCGAAAGTGATGTGGCGTGACACGCTGCCATTCTTCAGTTCCGCCGTCGGCAACATGCAAGTCCTCGACAACGGGCACGTCTGGTTCAATGCCGGGAACATCGGAGGCAAAACCGTTATTCGCGAAGTTACTGTGGAAGCCAGCCCGCAAACGGTGCTGGAAATGCGCGTCAACACAATTGTGTACCGCGCTATCCACGTGCAAGGCAGTACGATCGGACTTCCGTGATTCCAGTCTCCTTGTGGCATGGAGTGGCGTTCTTTCTATTCCCGCAACTCATTAAGCCGATGCGCTGGAGCAGGCCAGCCGTGCAAAGCACCGAAGTGCCGTGAACGACCGCGGGCGGATGGACCGGTGGCTCGGAGTTCTTCAGAAATGACGTTCTAGGCGTTGGCAGACGACCTCGACCCAACACCTTGAGGTGAGGGCACACCGGACTCCGGCCCTCACGGAGCACAACCAAGCCCGCTCCCGGTTATGAAATAATCGGACTCGGAGAAACGCTGCGTGAGCTGTGCGATTTGCGAAGAACGCAAGGAAAAGCGGTTTTGCCCCGCTGTCCACGGGCGAATTTGCGCCCAGTGCTGCGGCGAGCAGCGCGAAGTCACACTCGACTGTCCGAGCGAGTGCACGTATCTCCAGCAGGCCCGTGAGCACGAGAAGCCGCGTGAGGCGAGCGCAATCGACCGCGAGGCACTCTTCCCCGACATCGAGATCGGCGACCAGTTTCTCTACCAGCAGGAGCACCTGATCGTCGGCCTGAGTTTCGCATTAGCCAAGAGCTCGCGAGCGAATCGTGAGTTGTGCGATCGTGACCTGATCGCCGCCCTCACCTCACTGGCGAAGAGCTACCAAACGCTGGTGAATTCCAGCCTGATCTACGATCCATCGACGGCCAACCTGGCTCACCAGGCGATCACAGCAGAAGTCGACCAGATGATCAAGGAGTTCCGCGAGGCTGAGCAGAAGCATGTCGGCTATGTACGCCTGCGGGATTCTGAAGTCCTGAAGGCGCTTGTGTTCCTGCTGCGAATGGCTGTGTCGCGCACCTCGGGCCGACCCAAGTCGCGCGCCTTCGAGGACTTTCTGTTCGCACAGTTTCCCGAAAAGCAATCGCCCATTGCAACGCCGGACGAAGCCGGAAGCCGGATTATCGTTCCCTAAAGCGATGGAACAGGCGGGGGCGCGCTCGCCCGTGAAAAATCTAGCGCCGTAGAAACCCGGCGCACGGCTTGTCCAGGCGGCAAAGCGCCTAGCAGGTCTCGCGTTGTCTGTTTCAGTCCAGGGTGAAGTACTTCGGGCGCAATCTCCGCCAGGGGCTCAAGGACAAAGCGCCGCCGATGCATGGCGGGATGTGGAATCTTCAATCCGGGCATATCGACCACCTGGCCCCCGAACAGGAGGATGTCAATGTCGATGTTGCGCGGTCCCTTCTGTTTCGTGCGTCGCCGTCCCATCGCCTTTTCAATCGAAAGCAGAGAGTCGATCAACTGCTCGGGATTCTTGTCGGTCTCGAGGATCACAACGCAGTTCAGAAACCAAGGTTGATCGGGGACATCTACCGGTTCCGCTTCATAGATTGCCGAGACTGCCCGCACCCGTCCCACCTCAGCCAGCCGTGCAATCGCGTCGCGGAAGGCGGCCTCACGATCTCCCAGATTCGACCCCAGCGACAGATAGGCAAGTTCGCTCACAAATCCCTCAATGATTGTGACCTCAAACTATAGTCCGGGGCATGGTTTCCCTGGAATTGCTCGGGCGCAACCCCTCCGAAGGACATCGACCTCCGGGTCGTACCTTGGTTACTTTCTTGCCGGCGGCGTGGGCCGCTAGTATCGAGGGGCATGAATTTGGAGTCGCTCCTCATAAGCAACGACACGGCTCTGGTGGGGGTGCTGTGCCCGACCCTGGAGAAGCTGTCGGTCAGCGTAGAAGTATGCGGTAGAGCGCCCGATAGCGTGACCCTCCTGGGCAACCACAAATTCGATGCGGTGATTGTGGATTGCGATGATTTGCATGGCGGCATCGACATCCTGAAAGGGCTGCGCAAGACCCAGAGCAACGCATCGTCGGTGGCGTTTGCGGTACTGAATGGCCAGACGACCACCCAGGAAGCGTTCCAGATCGGGGCAAACTTTGTCCTGCAAAAGCCTCTTACGCCGGTGCACGCAGCGCGTTGCTTTAATGCTGCCATGAGTTTCATGATGCGTGAGCGGCGCCGCTATTTCCGCCATCCGGTGGACATGCCGGTATGCCTGCAACTGGGGCAAGGCGGGGAGGTGAGCGGCACGGCCACCAACCTGAGTGAAGGCGGCATGGCGATCCGCTCCTTAGGCAAACTTCCAAAAGATTCGGCTCTAAAGCTGCAGTTCACGCTTCCTGGCACCAATACATCACTGGAACTGAAGGCCCTGGTTGCCTGGGCTGATGAAATGGGGCACGCCGGCATCCGGTTCGTCGAGGTTCCCCAGACTTCACAATACCAACTGGACAAGTGGCTGACGGAACGCCTTGCCGCCGAAATACCCAGTCAGCTCCAAGGATACGTAGCGCTGCACTAAGACCCTCGTGGCCCTCTCTTTACCCGGCACCTCTCTTGAAACTTGTGTCGCGGCTCTCCGCCCTGCACTCTGGTATGTGTTTCGGTCGCTCCCTATGATCAGCCTGGAAGAAAAGATTGTCAGAACGCAGCGCCTATTGCAGCGGTTAGCTGAGGATGAGCCCTATCTGCGCATGCGGTTGGCGGCGCTGGGAACCGAGCATCGGAAAAGCGCGAATGCGTTTGCGCAACAGATGCGGCTCGAAGCCCAAGCCGAACTCGAACGTCTGATCGCCGCGCGTGAGCCGGAATACGACTGGAGCTTGCCTCAGCCCGCCGACTGAATCCTAGACACTGAGCCGCGCCTCTGAATTGTGCGGCTTCGGCGCGGGAGTTTCTTCCTGCGCAGTTTCTTCCCAGAATGACTTATCGCGCAGGAATCGCGACACCAGCGCGGTATGCATCGCGTGTCCAGCACGATCGGCGACTACCGAGCCCAGGATCTGCTTCCCGATCAGAGCCAGATCTCCAATGAGATCCAGAACCTTGTGACGAACGAATTCGTCGTGAAAACGCAGGGGCGGATTCTCGATGCCGTCGGGGCTAAGGACTATGCAATTGTCGCGCGAAGCACCGCGGATCAGTCCCATGTTTCGCATCTTCTGTTCGTCCTGTCGCGAACCGAAGGTCCGGGCAGGCGCGATTTCGCGGAGGTAGCTGCCATTGGTGAGGCGCACGCCGAAAGTTTGTTTGCCGATCTTGGGATGGGGAAAGTTTATCGCGTAGGAAACGGAATAGGAGTCGGCAGGGTACACGGCGATGAACTTATCGCCCTCGCGCAACTCGATTTCTCGGACGACGCGCAGGTAAACGCGCGGCTTTCGCTGCCGCCGGATACCCGCTTTTCGAATCATTTCGACGAAGGGCCGAGCGCTGCCATCCAGGATGGGCAACTCCAGGTTGTCCAATTCGACGATGGCATTGTCGATTCCTACTCCGATAAAGGCCGAGAGCAGGTGCTCGGTGGTGGAGATCAGCACACCTTTTTTCATCAAGCTGGTGGCGTAGCTGACCCGGGCGACGTTGCGTCCGCTGGCTTCGATACGAAAGCCATCGAGGTCTGTGCGGCAGAAGACGATCCCGGTTCCGGCTGGTGCGGGCAGGATGCGAAGGCTTACGGGAGCCCCACTATGCAAACCAACCCCACTGCAACTGGCAGCAGCGCGAATTGTTTGCTCGTACATCAAAGGGGGAGACAGATTAAGTCTTTGTTCATTATCAGTTTACGCTGCCCAACAAGATCCCGTACGTGGCAAAATAGCCACACTTCGTGGCCAATCTCCTGGGAGAACTTGCTAACTTACTCAGGAAGATGCAGATATATCAGGGTTGTATTAGAGGGATCAGCCCTAAGGTTAAGACAATTGCCCTAGTTCTACCGCGGTTTTGGGGGAGCCATCGGATCGTAATCCACGGTCGCCTGGAACGTGGATTCCGGGAGCGTGAGGTTGTATCGCACGGTGTTGATGAAGCGCTGGTGCGACGTCTCGCCGTTGAAGGTCCGGGTGATGGAATGCGGCGTCATGATCCCCTGCTCGAGCCGGTAATTGGCGTAGATTTCCTCCTCGACGTTCCTCTGCTTATCCTCGGGATCGCGCCAGTTGTAGCTGATCTTCACGGGTAGCTGCGTATTCTGATCGAGGTAGAGGCTCACCGCGTCATTCTGGTTGTTGAGGAGGGTGACCTGATCGGTGGGATTGCTGTCGACGATGGCAAGACCATCATAGAAATACTGCATCGTGGGGTCGTTGATCCATTTGCGAAGCACTTGCTGGAGCGAGTGCTGGCGCCGGCGGAGATACGCTTTCAGGTCGTCCTTGTCCTGCGCTGCCGTGCCTTTGTTGGTGATCTCGTATCCTTTGTCGCCGTTGTGGATGACGATGAGATCGCTCTTGCTCGCTTTCTTGCTGACAACGATGACATCGATGGAGCCAAACATCGGAATCGGTATCGGTACTCCACTGCGGCCAATGAGTTCCAGCCGATCCTGGTCCGGGTACTTGACGAACTGCCGATACTGTATTCCTTCGCCTCGGCTCTGGCCGTGGTACAAGGCGTACCAGCGCCCTTCCTCGGCCCGGTTCTCACTCGTCAGGTAGGCTTGGCCTCCGAGCGCCTGGATGGCTTTGTCAAGCAGCGCTCGCGCTTTCTTCGCGTTCTCGTTTTCCGGGACGGCAGGCTTTGCCGCCGGCGCAGGAGCCTGGCCTGCCAATGAACCCGCCAGCAGGATCAGAACGATCATGCGGCAAAATGCTCTGCGGAATAACAAGGGATCCACCTGTCTTTACCTTAGATGCAAGGAATGGGGGCAGCAGCGCCTCGATCATCCCACCAAGACCGCTCCCCCATTCACATTCAGGACCTCACCTGTGATAAACCCGGCGCCAGGCGTACACAAGAACAGGATAGGTGCGGCGATCTCCTCGGGCTTTCCCACGCGCCCCAGCGGGATCGTGCTGAAAACTCTGTCGCGAGTCGGCGGATCATTCAGCGCCGGCGCCGCCATGTCCGTATTCACCCATCCCGGCGCGACACAGTTGATATAGATGCGGTCGCGGGCCAGTTCCGTCGAAAGCCCCTTCACCATGCTGATGAGCGCGCCCTTGGTGGCAGCGTAGTCGCAATGAAAGGCTTCTCCGCGCTGCCCGGCTGTCGAACTGATCAGGACAATGTGCCCGGCCGGCGAGCCGCCCTGCTTCTTCATCTGCGCTACGGAGTGCTTGATAAGCGCAAAGACGCTATCCAGGTTTACCGCCACCGTGAGCCGCCACTGCTCATCCGGTAGCCGGTCGATGGGCATGTCGTCGGGCGGCCAAATACCGTGATTTGCTACCAGGATATCGAGTCTTCCGAAGCGGTCGACAGCGGCTGCAACCAACTGCTCCGGCGACTTGGTGCCCGACAGATCGCACGCTACCGCATGACAGTTCTCCGCGCCGCATGCCTGCACCAGGCTCTCCGCCTGCGCTTTCGCGGACTGATAGCTGAAGACGACTTTCGCGCCGGCTTCGACGAACATGCGCACCGTCGCCGCGCCGATTCCTCGCGATCCCCCCGTAATCAACGCGACTTTGGACTCAAGAGACAAGTTCATGACTTCATCGTTTCACGAACGCGCCAGAAGCGCCAACTGCCTCAGGTTCCACACCGCGGAGGCCGCCAACAATCCCGAAACGGCCGCCATCCAGACAATACCGAAGCGCGTCTCCCGCAAATCCGAGAAAACCCCCGACACGAAGACAAAGAGCAACACCAGCGCGATCAGATGAAACCCCTGCGCGGAGCACTCGGGTGCTGTAGTCGCCATGACCGTTAACAGGAGAGCGACGAGCAGAGGAGCGGTATTGCCGAAGTAGCGAGCGCGTTTCCATCCGAGTGACGCTGCGATCGCGACGCCCAACAGCGGTATGACCACAGGGCTGCCTCCCAGCATTTTCTTCACGCTGTAAAAAGACTCGACCGGCATTGCCAATGCCCTAACGTCAAACTGAATCCAGCGCGCCCCAAGAATTCCCTGCCAGAACAATGTCGGGTGGCAGAAGTATGCAGCGAACAGGAGGGCCGCCGCGACCGCGATTGCCGCGGTCCAGGTGGCAACCACGGCCCCAGGCCGCACGGGCGCAACCCAGAACATCAGCAGCAGCGCTACGAGACAAATCGGCGCCAGCGAAAACTGATTTCCCACGGCCAGCGCCATCGACAGTCCCAACAGCAGGATGCGCCTCCAGTTCCAGAGCACAACCTCACGCGGTGCATATAAGGTGTGGGCAACGGCGATCGCGGTAAACACCGTGCCGAACGCGCCCCACACCGCGCCCATTGCACCCAGCGTGATGGGGCCAGTGACGCTGGCGATCATCGCCGGCGAAAGACAATACAACGCCAGCGCGATATATCCTCCTGCATTGCCATAAAGCCGCCGCGTTACGTACCACAGCGAACCGCCCAGCGTGATTCCGAAAAACAGGTATGGCGCGAGCGCCAGCCACCGCCACAGCGGACGACCCTGGAGAAACAGAGTCGGCCACGGAGCGACCGGCGCGGCCGCAATCAGGTAGTAGAGAGGGGAGCGATCCTGCTTCAGGGTGGAATTCTGGATGCTGATCGGAACTCCCGCTAATTGCGCCGGGACTTCAAGCGGCGCCTGCCGGGGAACTCCGGCAATCCGCCCACGACGCCATTGCTGCAGCCCTTCATAAGTGCGCAGCAACTGTTGCTCGTCGCGAACGGGTGATCGAAATTCGATCTGAGCCAGCCACAGGCACTGCGCCGCATAGACGAGCAGCAGCGCTACCGCGATGAACTGCGGCTTTCCCACGGATTCGAAATGTAAAAATCGCCGGAACAAGGGAAACCGAGTGTTTTACCATGTCCGGGACAATCATGGATACGAATACGCTTCCACCCGCCCCGCCGCCAAACCCATCCGCAACGCCGGAGTCCGCTCCTGTTGTCGCGCCACCGGCAGCCTCAGCTGCCCGCCGCGAGTTTCCGTTGCGCGATATTTTCGTCGGACCTCAGGGACTGTATGCGGGAACTCGCTGGCTGATCTATCTCGCCATGGGTGGCGTTCTCATATGGATTCTTGCCACCTTCATGCACCGGATCCATCCGCATTCGGGAGGCGTTGTCTGGTGGGGCATGGTCAGTGAAGCTACCCTGGCCGCGGCCGCGATTCTTCCCGGCTTCGTGATGGCTCAGATCGAGCAGCGCCCCTTCGGCGATTTCGGTCTTCCAGCGCGCGGCGCATTCGGCCGCAACTTCTGGATCGGCGCTCTCTGGGGAATTGGGTCCGTCAGCCTGCTGATGCTGGCCTTGCGGCTCACAGGCGCTTTCTATTTCGGCTCGCTCGCGCTGCACGGATTGCGAATTGCCAAATTCGGAGCCTACTACGCTGTTTTTTTTGTGATTGTCGGATTTTTCGAAGAGTTCCTTATGCGCGGCTACTCCCAATGGGTTCTCTCCCAGGGGATGCACTTCTGGCCCGCCGCTGCCCTGCTCTCCGTCGCTTTCGGCGCCATTCACGGTCTAAATTCCGGCGAAGCCAAGACCGGTCTCGTCGCCGCCGGCCTCATCGGGCTCTTCTTCTGTCTGACTCTGCGCCGCACCGGAACCCTGTGGTGGGCGATTGGCTTTCACATGTCATGGGATTGGGGCGAGAGCTTCCTCTACTCGGTTCCCGACAGCGGCGGTATGTCGCCCGGCCACCTTCTCAATTCGTCTTTTCATGGCCCGGACTGGCTCACCGGAGGCTCGGTCGGGCCGGAAGGGAGCGCTCTGGTTTTTGTCGTGATCGTCGCTATGTGGCTGCTGTTCGACCGCGTTTATCCGGATGTCCGTTACTCGCCGTGAGGAAGCAGAATCGTGTGGGGCATTCCTGCCCGCTTTTGCTTGTGGAGCGAGGGGTTCCGTCTCCTTTATCCCTCGTGATCCTTCGTGATCGCGGTCTTCACAACAGGAATCGGACGAAGCCTCTCGCAGACGGATGCGATGAGGGCTCGCTGTTCTTCGCTCATCGCCAGGAACTGAAAGCCGCAAAAGTGGCCGCGGCTGAATCGCACAATCGCGCGCAGGCTGAGTTTCTTCTGTCCAACGTCGAGTTGCATGGAAGCGATTTCCCCAATTTCCAGCGCCTCGGAGAGAGTTGCCGCGACCCCGCCTTCGCTGATATCCGCAGTGCGGCCCCACAGTTCAAGCCTTTGGCCCGAGCGGTAAACGGCCAGCGTCAGGCGGCTGTCGAAAGCGTATCGTGGAGGGCGCATCGGCTCGCTATTGGAACGCTCCTGCGCAATCTGTGCTTCGCGGAATTCTAGCAGGTAGGACGTAGCCATATTAGAGATTGGGAGTGACTTTCGTTTGCTCGTTTTTCTCTTGGCATACCTTGCACTACAAGGTATTATGTCTCGCGATGACTCTCCGCACTCTGCCCCCGTCCGAGTCTGCCGACAAGTGGGAGATCCAGCTGCGCAAGGGATGCCTGGAACTCGCCATCCTGGCTGCGCTTTTTTCCGGACGGCTCTACGGGTTGGAGATCATGCGCCGGCTGGCGGAAGACTCTGGGCTCGTGGTCCCGGAAGGAACGGTCTATCCGCTGCTGAACCGGTTGAAGGGCGAAGGGCTGCTCAGTTCGGAATGGGTGGAGGCCGATGCCGGTCATCCGCGCAAATACTACCGTCTGACCGCTGCCGGACGCCGCCGTGTCATCGAGATGGCGCAATTCTGGCAGAGTTTTTCGGCCAGCCTCGACGATCTGCTGGCTCCGCTCCGAAAGGAGGAACGATGACACCGGCTCTC
>Ga0335084_10004134_pt1 | contig 14284 bp, 10 predicted proteins | sample Lox_Sample_44_FD_206721 | JGI IMG/M metagenome (GOLD analysis project Ga0335084, IMG submission 206721) | Soil microbial communities from Loxahatchee National Wildlife Refuge, Florida, United States - Lox_Sample_4.4 | ecosystem: Environmental > Terrestrial > Soil > Wetlands | place: USA...
GCTCCGCAAGGCGCGGCGCGAGATCATGGCGCGCAAGCTCGACCGGGAGCCCGAGGCTAGTGGCTTCGACCCCCGCCGTGCTCGGTGCACGCCGGTGCGAAGCGCGGATCTTCGCCACGGGGACATGGTCATGATCGAAGCCGGCGAATTCATCCCGAGCGACGGCGAGATCGTCACCGGCATTGCCTCGGTCGACGAGAGCGCGATCACGGGCGAGAGCGCGCCCGTCATCCGCGAAGGGGGCGGCGATCGCAGCGCAGTCACCGGCGGTACCCGCGTCCTCTCCGACTGGATCGTGGTCCGGATCACGAGCGACCCGGGCGAGACGTTCCTCGACCGCATGATCGCGATGGTCGAGGGCGCCAAGCGGCAGAAGACTCCCAACGAGATCGCGCTCAACATCCTGCTCGCCGCCCTCACCATCATCTTTCTGCTGGCCACCGTCACGCTGCTCCCTCTCTCCATCTACAGCGTGAACGAAGTCGGGCACGGCACGCCGGTCACCATGACCGTGCTCTCCGCGCTCCTCGTCTGTCTCATTCCGACGACCATCGGCGGGCTGCTCTCCGCCATCGGCATCGCGGGCATGGACCGCATGGTCCAGGCGAACGTCATCGCGATGTCCGGTCGGGCGGTAGAGGCGGCGGGGGACGTCGACGTGCTCCTCCTGGACAAGACCGGCACGATCACCCTCGGCAACCGCCAGGCGACGGCCTTCCTGCCGGCGGAGGGCGTCCCTGCGTTGAAGCTCGCAAACGCGGCCCAGCTCGCCTCGCTCGCCGACGAGACCCCGGAGGGCCGCAGCATCGTCGGGTTTGCCAGGGACCAGTACGGCCTTCGCGAAGGCGATGGCGCGCCACGAGGCACATTCGTGCCGTTCAGCGCACAGACCCGCATGAGCGGAGTGGACGTCGACGGCCGGACGGTGCGGAAGGGGGCGGCGGACGCGATCGAGGCATACGTGGAGAGCCTCGGGGGCCACTTCCCCATCGGCGTCCAGAACAGCGTGGAAGCGATCGCGCGTGAGGGCGGCACCCCGCTCGTCGTGGCCGACGGTGCGGAGGTGATGGGCGTCATCCGGCTGAAGGACATCGTGAAGACGCGCATCAAGGATCGCTTCGCCGAGCTGCGCAGCATGGGCATCCGGACGGTGATGATCACCGGCGACAATCCGCTCACCGCGGCGTCGATCGCGGCCGAAGCCGGGGTCGACGACTTCCTCGCCCAGGTGACCCCCGAGAAGAAGCTCTCGCTGATCCGCGAGTATCAGCGCGGCGGCCAGCTCGTCGCCATGACCGGCGACGGCACCAACGATGCCCCGGCGCTCGCCCAGGCGGACGTCGCCGTCGCCATGAACACCGGGACTCAGGCCGCCAAGGAAGCCGGCAACATGGTCGACCTGGACTCGAATCCGACCAAGCTGATCGAGATCGTCGAGATCGGGAAGCAGCTGCTGATGACCCGGGGGTCGCTCACCACCTTCAGCATCGCCAACGACGTCGCCAAGTACTTCGCGATCATCCCGGCCGCCTTCGCGACCACGTACCCGGTGCTCGGACGGCTCAACGTGATGGGGCTCAAGACGCCAGAGAGCGCCATCCTCTCGGCGGTCATCTTCAACGCGCTCATCATCATCGCGCTGATCCCGCTCGCGCTTCGCGGCGTGCGGTACCGTGCGGTGGGCGCCTCGGCGCTGCTGCGCGACAACCTGCTGATCTACGGCCTCGGGGGGCTCGTCGCCCCGTTCATCGGCATCAAGGCGATCGACATGGTCCTGTCCACCCTCGGGCTCGCGTGAAGGAGACGATGATGAAGCAGCTCCGCCCCGCCCTCCTCGTGTTCACGGTCATGACGATCCTGACCGGTGTCGCTTACCCGCTGGTCATCACCGCGGTCTCGCAGGTCGTCTTCCCGGCCCAGGCGAACGGCAGTCTGATCGTGAAGGACGGGAACGTCCTCGGTTCGGCCCTCATCGGGCAGCCCTTCGACGACCCGAAGTACTTCTGGAGCCGGCTGTCCGCGACCTCGCCTGCTTACAACGGCGGCGGGTCCTCGGGCTCCAACCAGGGTCCGTTGAGCGACGCGCTCATCGACAACGCCCGCGGTCGGGTGGAGGCCCTCAAGGCGGCCGACCCGGGGAACACGCAGCCCGTCCCCGTGGACCTCGTCACCGCGTCGGGTAGCGGCCTCGATCCGCACATCAGCCCCGCCGCTGCTCGCTACCAGGTCGCCCGCGTGGCACGGGTGCGCGGCCTCCCCGAGACGACGGTCCAGGACGAGGTGACCCGACACACGCACGGGCGCCAGTGGGGCGTCCTCGGCGAGCCGGTCGTGGACGTCCTCGCGCTCAATCTCGCGTTGGACGCGAACGGGCACTGAGCCGATAGCCGGCGGCGCCGTCAACCTGGAGTCCTGAAGATGACGGGGCGAGCCACGCCCGCCCGATCCGGTCGACGCGATCCCCACGCGTCTACCGACTCCGGGCCTGCCGGCGACCGACCTGCGGAATGCCCTGCGCGCCGGACGGCGCACGCGAGCGTCCGGTGAGCCGCACTTTCGACGACGAGCACCGCCCGTCCCCGGAGGCGCTGCTCAGGGTCGCGACGCAGGAGCAGCGGAGCCGCCTCAAGATCTTCGTCGGCGCGGCCCCCGGCGTCGGCAAGACCTTCGCCATGCTGCAGGCGGCGCACGAGCGCCGGCTGGAGGGGACGGACGTGGTCGTCGGCATCGTCGAGACCCACGGACGGGCCGATACCCAGGAGTTGCTCCGCGGGCTCGAGGTCATCCCCCGCCGCGTGATCGCGTACCGGGGAACACAGCTCGAGGAGCTCGACGTCGACGCCGTCCTCCACCGCCGCCCGCAGCTCGTGCTGGTGGACGAGCTCGCGCACACCAATGCGCCCGGGAGCCGGCACCCGAAGCGGTTCTCGGACGTCGAGGAGCTGCTCGAGGCCGGCATCGATGTCTACACCACGGTGAACATCCAGCACCTCGAAAGCCTGAACGACGTCGTGTCCCAGATCACCGGGGTCCGCGTCCACGAGACGGTCCCCGACCGGTTCTTCGAGCGCGCCGACGAGCTCAAGCTGATCGACGTCACCCCCGAGGACCTCATCCAGCGGCTCCGCGAGGGCAAGGTCTACATGGCGGCGGCGGCCGAGCGCGCCATCCGCAACTACTTCCGGCCCGGGAACCTGACCGCACTCCGCGAGCTGGCGCTCCGTCACACCGCCGAGCGCGTCGACGACCAGATGCGCACCTACATGCAGGCCCACGGGGTGGCGGGCGTGTGGGCGGTCTCCGAGCGCATCATGGTCTGCGTCAGCGGCGGTGGGCTGTCGGAGCGCCTCATCCGGGCCGCCCGCCGCATGGCCGACCGACGGCACGCCGAGTGGCTCGCCGTCTTCGTCGAGACGGCCGCCTTCCACCGGCTGCCCGACGCGGAGCGTGATCGGATGTCGCGGGCGCTTCGGCTCGCCGAGCAGCTCGGCGGCGAAGCGGTGACGATCCCGGGCGAGCGAGTGCCGGAGGAGATCATCCGCTACGCCGAGCGGCGCAACGTGACCGAGCTGATCCTGGGGAAGTCCCGCCGCTCGCGCTGGCAGGAGCTGTGGCGCGGGTCGCCCCTGAACGAGGTGATCCGGAACAGCGGCGACATCGACGTCCGGGTGATCACGGGCGAGGGCGAGGCGAAGCCGCGAGCGCAGCTCGAACGCCGTCCTGGACGCCCCATGGGATGGGTGAACGAGTATCTGATCGCCCTGGGCTTCGTCGGGGCGGCCGCGGTCGCGGCGCAGGCTCTGCACAGCCTGCTTTCGCTCCAGGACCCCGGGATGGTGTTCCTGACCGCCATCCTGTTCACCGCGCTCCGGTGCGGCCTGGGTCCGTCGATCGCGGCGTCCCTGGCGAGCGTGCTGGTCTACGACTTCTTCTTCGTCGATCCGGTCCGCACCCTCAGCATCGCCAAGCCGCAGGATCTCTTCTCGCTGCTCGCATTCCTGGTCGTCGCCGTCCTCGCCAGCAACCTGATGACCCGCGTTCGCGACCAGGCCGACACCTCGCGGCGGCGCGCCGCGCTCACCGAGGCCCTGTTCGCCTTCAGCCGCGAGCTCGCTTCAGCCGTCGGCATCGACGATCTGCTGCCGATGGTCGCTCGGCACGTCGCCGAGCAGTTCGAGGCGAGCGTGGTCGTGCTGCTGCCGGTCGGGGGGCGGATCGTCACGCGTGCCGCGCATCCGGCGGGCACGGACCTGGACCAGGCGGAGCAGGCTGCCGCGACCTGGGTATGGGAGCACAACGAGGCCGCGGGCCGGGGCACGGACACGCTGCCGGGCGGAGAGTGGTTTCACGCGCCGCTCCATACGGCCCGGGGCGCCGTCGGCGTCCTCGCGCTGCGCATCCCGGGGGCGGGCGGCGTCCTCCCGCTCGACCAGCGCCAGCTCCTCGAAGCGCTCGCGCGCCAGGCCGCGATCGCGATCGAACGCACGCGGGTCGACGTCGTGCTGGAGGAGAAGGCGAAGACGGAAGCCGTCATCGAGGCGATCGAGGACGGGCTCATCGTGCTCGACCCGGAGGGCGTCGTCGCGCACGTGAACGAGGTCGCCTCCGCCATCCTCGAGATCGAGCGCCCGGCGATGCTCGGAAAGCGCTTCGACGACCTCGGGACGGAGCATCCCCACTACCTCCGGCTGCGCGCCGCCGTGCGGGAGTTCCTGGCGTCTCCCGATCGGGAGGGCGAGCGGGTGGAGCTCGCGATGTTCCTCCGCGGGCGTGATCACTACTACGTCCTCCGGCCGACCCCGTACCGCGCGCTCGACGGCGCCTATGCCGGCCTCATCGTCACGCTCCAGGACGTCACCCGCATCCGTGATCAGGAGGCGAGCCGCGAGCATCTCGTGACGACCCTCTCTGCCGAGCTCGGCACGCCGCTCACCCTGCAGCGCCAGGCGCTCGGCCTGCTGGATCGTCACCACGTGCCGCTCGACGAGGAGGAACGGCGTCTCGTCGACAAGGCGCTCGAAGACATCGCGCGCCTGCAGAAGGTCGCCCAACGGCTCCTCGGCGTCGCGCACGCGCGGGTGGCCCCCATCACTCTCGCGCGCGGAAGCGTCGACCTCCGGGAGCTCGTGCCACGGGTCACGAAGCTCTTCGCACAACAGGCCGACGAAAAGGCCGTCGGGGTGGACTGCGTCGTGCCCGAGACGGATCTCCGCGTGGTCGCGGACCGGACCAAGCTCGGCTGGGTGCTGTCCAATCTGCTCGCCAATGCGATTCGCTACACGCCTCGCGACGGCCGCGTCCAGATCGCCGTCGCCTCCGACTCTTCCGCCGTGCGCGTGTCGTTCAGCGACATGGGCCCCGGCATCCCACCCGATCAGCGCGATCAGATCTTCGAGCGCTCCGTGCAATCCGCCGAGGACGGGGAGCTCGGGGTCGCCGGGCTGGGTCTCGCCATCGTCCAGGACATCGTGCAGGCCCATGGGGGACGGATCACGGTCGACAGCGAGGTCGGCCGTGGGAGCTGCTTCACGATCGAGCTGCCACGTCACTAGAAGACAGCCGCGGGAGTCAACCCATCCATGGCACACATACTGGTCGTCGACGACGAGAAGAACATCCGGAACCACCTCGCGAGCTACGTGCGGACTCTGGGGCACGAGGTCGAGACCGCGGAGAGCGCCCCCGCGGCGCTGGCGCTGGTCGACCGCCATCCGCTCGACGTCGTGTTCTCCGACGTACGCATGGCGGGCATGGACGGGCTCGCGCTGCTGCGGGAGATCCGGCGCCGCCGGCCGGAGGCGGTCGTGGTGCTGATGACGGCGTACGCGACCGTCGCCGGCGCGGTCGAGGCGATGCGCGCCGGGGCGTACGACTACTTCGTCAAGCCGTTCGCCCTCGACGAGGTCGGCCTGCTGCTCGGGCGCGTGCTGGAGGTGCAGGGGCTACGCCGCGAGAACCGGCAGCTCCGGCAGGCCGTCGACGAGCCGGCGCTGCTCGACTCGAAGAGCCCGGCGATGCAGCGCGTGCTGGCCACCGCGCATCAGGTGGCCCCTTCCGACGTGACGGTGCTGCTCACGGGCGAGAGCGGCACGGGCAAGAACGTGCTCGCAGCCGCGATCCATGGCTGGAGCGCGCGCAAAGACGGGCCGTTCGTGACGATCGCGTGCACGACGCTCTCGGACACGCTCCTCGAGAGCGAGCTCTTCGGGCACGTGCGGGGGGCCTTCACCGGCGCATGGAAGGACAAGCCCGGCCGCCTGGCGGCGGCCGCGGGGGGGACGGTCTTCCTCGACGAGGTGGGCGAGCTGCCGCACGAGCTCCAGGCGAAACTGCTCCGCTTCCTCGAGGAGCATCGCTTCGAACGCGTCGGCGACGACACCACCGTCGAGATCGATACGCGCGTCCTGGCCGCGACCAACCGGGACCTCGAGGGAGAGGTGCGCGCCGGGCGCTTCCGTGAGGATCTGTTCTTCCGGCTCAACGTGGTGGCGCTCGACCTGCCGCCGCTGCGCGAGCGGCTGAGCGACCTGCCCGCGCTGACGGAGCATCTGCTGGCAGGTCTGACGGCCCGCTATCGGCGCGGTCCGATCCAGGTCGCGCCGGACGCGCAGGCGGCGCTGGCAGCCTATGCGTGGCCCGGCAACGTGCGCGAGCTCGTGCACGCGCTCGAGCGGGCCGTGGTCCTCTCGCGGGGCGACGTGATCCGATCGGAGGATCTGCCCGACCGTCTGCTCGCCCCCGCGCAACCCAACTTCGTCGCCCAGCCGCTCGCGGGCGATTCCTCGCTCTCGCTCGAGGACCTCGAGCGGCGCCACATCCAGCAGGTGCTGGCAGACTCCGGGACGCTCGAGGAAGCAGCCGCCAGGCTCGGCATCAACCCGACCACGCTCTGGCGAAAGCGCAAACGGTGGGGAATCGACTAGCGGCCCCGTTTCCCTCGGGCGTGGGGGACGGTCGCGGGTGCGCCCGGATCGGAAGGCTCGGCGTCCCGTCCCTTCGATCGGCTGACGGCCACGACGAACTCGGGGCGGAACGTCACCACGTGCCCCTCACTGGTGCGGACCCGCCAGCGACCGGGATGCCGGCCCACGACACGGCACACCGTGCCGCGAACCGAGAAGATCAGCTCCAGCGGCTCCCGGTCGGTCTCGGCTTCACTGAGGCGGCCGTTGACTCCGGCCACGCAGGGGACGTCTTCGTCCCTTCGGTCGTGCTGGTCCATGGCCGAACCGGGAGCACGGCGTGTGCCAGACGGGTGATCGCCACACGGCGGAAGTTCTTCCGGCGGCGGCGGGATGCACCTGCCCCACGAGGTCGAAGTTCGCAATGGTTGCCTCATTCACTCTGCAGGCTCCCGAACGTTTGCCCCCGCCGTCGTCCAGGAACGACGAGGTCCCGGAGCTGGCAGGCGTCGTGGCTGTGCAATGGAAGAGCCGCATGAAGAAGATCGAGGCAATCATCAGACCGTCGAAAGTCGATCCCGTTCGCACCGCGCTCCAAATGCGAGGAGTGGAGCCCTTCGAGCTCTTCGAAGCCGCGGGCTATGGGAGCGAGCCTCGGCCCGTCGTGGCCTATCGCGGCGCGCTCGACGTGGTTCCCCCGATCCCGAAGGTCAAGCTCGAGGTGGTCGTGAACGACGCACTCGCGATGCCGTTGCGGTACGACATCGTCGATGCCGCCCGGACGGGTCGGGTCGGCGACGGACCCTCGTGAGCCCGGTCGAGCACGTCGCACGGACTCGGACCGAAGAGCACCTGGCGGAGACGATCGTCGTGTCTCGCCGGGCGGCGTCGGCCTAGCGACCGCGCGTCATCCGTGAGCGTGTGGCCGCCTCCCGTGCGGCATGGAGCGCTCTGCGCGCTCACGTCAACGTGGGCTGGCTCGCTCGTCGCTTCCCGCCTCGCTGGCGGTCGTCCGTCGGTCACCCCCGACGCGACCGCGAGCATGTCGAAACGCACGGCCGCGTTGCGGGCGGTGCAAGATGCAACGTGAATGCGTGGATACCAAGCTACCAATGGGACTGCCATTGGGCCGGGCATGGTGCTGCCTTCCACGCGAGCAACGGGAAGAAACGGCGCGCCGAGTCCACCACATCTGGACCATCGGAACCGCGTGAAATGTCCATCTTGGATGATCGGCGGGCCACCAGGGGCGCCTGGCACGCTTCGTGCGATGGTCCCGCGGTCATGCAGCGGTCTTCTTGTGGAGGGTCGACTCCATGCGCCCTCCGAGGAGGGTTTCAATGATCGACGTGATTTACGGCTTGGCGATCCTGGGGTTCTTCGCCGTCACGGCGGGGTACGCCTACGCGTGCGGGAGGTTGTAGCAATGGAGAATGTGCTCGTCGCGATGATCGGAGCGGGGCTGATCTTCTACCTGTTCTGGACCCTGGTTCGGCCGGAGGACTTCTGATGAACACGCAGAGCTGCGTCGACGGAGGGGCGAGGTAAATGACAGCGTCGGGTTGGATCCAACTGGTCCTGATTCTTGGAGCCTTCACGCTACTGACCAAGCCCTTGGGCGTGTACCTCGTCCACGTCCTCGATCCGGAGTTGGAAGGGGGAACATTCCTGGACTCCGTCCTGGGTCCGTTCGAGAGGCTCGTGTACCGCATCCTCCGCGTACGTCCGGATCGTGGTCAGACGTGGATCCAGTACACCATATCGGTCCTCACGTTCAGCGCCCTGACGACGGTGATCACCTACGCATTGCTCCGTCTCCAGGACCGGCTGCCGCTGAACCCCCAGAACCTTCCGGCCGTCACCCCGCACCTCGCCTTCAACACCGCCGTGAGCTTCGTGACCAACACGAACTGGCAGAGCTACGGCGGGGAATCGACGATGAGCTACTTCTCGCAGATGGTCGCCCTGGTCATGCACCATTTCTTCTCGGCGGCGGCGGGCATCGCGGTGGCGGCGGCGCTGGTGCGCGGCATCGCCGTCAGCCAGGGCCGGACGATCGGCAACTTCTGGCGGGACATGACCAGGCTCTGCCTCTACCTGCTGCTACCGATGGCGTTGACGTACGCGGTGTTCCTGGTCTGGACGGGGGATCCGCAGAACTTCCGGCCGTACAGCGTGGTCAGCACGGTCGATCAGTCGCTCGCGGCAAGCGCCACCGAGCCGGCCCAGCAGACGATCGCGCAGGGGCCGGTCGCGTCGATGGTCTCGATCAAGATGATCGGCACGAACGGCGGCGGATACATGAACGCCAACTCCTCGCACCCCTTCGAGAACTCGAACGGATTGGGTGACTATCTCCAGCTGGTGATCTTCGGTCTGATCGCGAGCGCGCTGACGTACTACCTGGGCCGGATGGTGCGCAATCAGAAGCACGGCTGGGCAGTATGGACAGTGATGTTCGTCGTCATGCTCGGCGGCATCCTGGTCTGCTGGTACGCGGAGAGCGCCGGCAATCCGCTCGTGCACGCATTGGGAGTCGCCTCGACCCCTGGAAACATGGAGGGGAAGGAGGTCCGCTTCGGCGTGTTCAACTCGGCGATCTGGGCGGCGATGACGACCGCCACCACGTGCGGGGCGGTCAACAGCATGCACGACAGCTTCACCCCGCTCGGCGGCCTGGTTCCGCTCCTCAACATGCAGTTGGGCGAGGTGATCTACGGCGGGGTGGGATCGGGACTCTACGGCATGCTCGTGTTCGTCTTCGTCGCGATCTTCATCGCCGGGCTCATGATCGGCCGCACGCCGGAATACCTGGGAAAGAAGATCGAAGCCCGGGACGTCAAGCTCGCGTCGCTCTTCGTGCTCGTCACCTGCTTCGCCGTTCTCGTTCCGACCGCGTGGGCGTCGGTGAGCGATTGGGGCATGGCCGGGCTCAACAACAGCGGCCCGCACGGCCTGGGAGAGATTCTCTACTATTTCTCCTCCGCAAGCGGGAACAACGGCTCGGCATTCGCGGGCCTCACGACCAATACGCCCTGGTACAACACCGTCGGTGGGGTGACCATCCTGATCGGACGCTTCTTCATGATCATCCCGGTGCTGGCGCTTGCGGGCACACTCGTACAGAAGAAGGCCGTCGCGCAGAGCGCGGGGAGTTTTCCCGTCAGCGGCGGCACCTTCATCGTCCTGGTCGTGAGCACGATCCTGATCGTCGGTGCGCTCACGTTCTTCCCAGTCCTGGCGCTCTCGCCCATCGTCGAACACTTCCTGATGCACGGAGGATCGACGACGTTCTGACGATTCGGCCCGCCCGTCGTCACGAACCACACGACATCGAGGAGTAAGGAATGACGCAAGCAAAGGCCCGCCCCCTGTTCGACCCCGAGATCGTCGCCCCCGCCATCGGTTCCAGCTTCAAGAAGCTGAACCCGCTCCACCTGTGGAAGAACCCGGTCATGTTCGTGACCGAGGTGGGCGCGACGGTGACCACCCTCGAGCTGGTCTTCAATCACGGCGGGGGAGCGTTCCCGTTCGTCCTGCAGATCAGCCTGTGGCTCTGGTTCACCGTGCTCTTCGCCAACTTCGCCGAAGCCATGGCCGAAGGTCGCGGGAAGGCGCAGGCGGACACGCTCCGCAAGAATCGGCACACGACGACGGCCAAGAAGCTCGGGCCCGACGGCACGACCACCACGGTGCCGGCGGAGACGCTGCGAAAGGGCGACGTCTTCGTCGTGTTGGCGCACGAGGCGATCGCCGCCGACGGCGAGATCCTCGAGGGCGCCGCAACCGTCGACGAGTCGGCCATCACCGGTGAGTCCGCGCCGGTCATCCGGGAGGCGGGCGGCGATCGTTCGGCGGTCACCGGAGGCACGACGGTGCTCTCGGACGAGATCAAGGTCCGCGTGACCGCCAATCCGGGCGAGAGCTTCATGGACCGCATGATCGAACTGATCGAGGGTGCCAAGCGTCAGCGAACGCCCAACGAAATCGCGCTGTCCATCCTGCTCTCGACGCTCACCATCATCTTCCTGGTCGTGTGCATGACCTTCAAACCGTTCGCGATCTTCACCTCGGTCTACGCCGGCGATACGATCAACCTCTCGGTCACCGTCGCCGTCCTCATCGCGCTGCTGGTGTGCCTGATCCCGACCACCATCGGTGGCCTGCTGAGCGCGATCGGAATCGCCGGCATCGACCGGATGGTCCAGAAGAACGTGCTGGCGATGAGTGGTCGCGCCGTCGAGGCCGCCGGCGACGTGGACGTGCTCCTGCTCGACAAGACCGGGACGATCACGTTGGGCAATCGCCGGGCGGTGGAATTCATCGCCGCGCCGGGGAACAGCGAACGTGAGCTGGCGGAAGCGGCGCAGCTCTGCAGCCTGGCCGACGAGACGCCCGAAGGCCGCAGCGTCGTGGTCCTCGCCAAGGAGAAGTACAACATGCGAGGCCGCGAGCTGCATGACCTCCCGTACGCGACGTTCGTCCCGTTCACCGCGCAGACGCGGATGAGCGGCATCGACATCGACGGGAGGAGCGTTCGCAAGGGTGCCGCGGAGAGCGTGCAACGATGGGTGGGCAAGGAGTTCTCGCCGGAGGTACAGAGCACGATCGATCGGATCAGTCGCAACGGCGGAACGCCGCTGGTGGTGGCCGAGGCGCCGCACGTGTTCGGCGTCATTCATCTGAAGGACGTCGTGAAGGGGGGTCTCCCTGAGCGCTTCACCCACTTCCGGGAGATGGGCATCCGTACGATCATGATCACGGGCGACAACCCGCTGACCGCGGCGGCCATCGCCGCCGAGGCGGGCGTCGATGATTTCCTCGCGCAGGCCACACCCGAGGACAAGCTCGCGCTCATTCGCAAGGAGCAGGCAGCCGGGCACCTGGTCGCGATGACCGGGGACGGCACCAACGATGCGCCAGCGCTCGCCCAGGCCGACGTCGGCGTGGCCATGAACACCGGAACGCAGGCCGCCAAGGAAGCCGGCAACATGGTGGATCTCGATTCCAACCCCACCAAGCTCATCGAGGTCGTGGAGATCGGGAAGCAGCTCCTCATGACCCGCGGCGCGCTGACGACGTTCTCCGTCGCCAACGACGTCGCCAAGTACTTCGCGATCATTCCCGCCGTCCTGGTGGCCGCCTTCCCCCAGATCGCGCCGCTGAACGTCATGCACCTGGGCACCTCGGAGAGCGCGATTCTGTCCGCCGTGATCTTCAACGCGTTGATCATCATCGCGCTGATTCCGCTCGCGCTGCGTGGCGTGACGTTCCGTCCGCTCCCCGCGGCCGTGGTTCTGCGACAGAACCTGCTCGTCTACGGCCTCGGTGGGCTGCTCGTGCCCTTCGTCGGGATCAAGCTGATCGATCTCGTCGTTCACAACGCCCTGCATCTCGCGTGACGCGCATGCAACTCCACTCCACGGACACAGAGGATGGTACGACGATGGCGAAGGTGACCAAGGGTTCCACCATGATGCGGGTGCACGCGACGGCAGGTGGGCCGGTCGAGGCTGGCCTGGAGGGGATGCCCCGGCATGCTTCCATCACCCCCACCGGCGCGGCGGAATCGGTCGAAAGCTGGTCGCTCCTCGCGCATCTCCATGCCGCGGCGGCATTCACTGCGGTGTTCCTGGTAGTCTGCTGCGGTCTGTATCCGTTCGCGGTATGGGGGATCGCGCAGGCGCTGTTCCCGATCCAGGCGAACGGTTCGCTCGTCACGAAGACCGGGGCCTTCACGACCGATCCCGAGCAGGCGGTGGGCTCGGCTCTGCTCGGCCAGAACTTCGGTGGGGAGCAGTATTTTCACCCCCGGCCTTCGGCGGCAGGCGCGGGGTACGACGCGGCCAGCTCGGGCGGCACGAACCTCGGCCCGCTGAGCGACAAGCTGCTCAACGGCATCCACGATGCGAAGAACGACGACGGCACGCCCAATCCTGCGGGAAACTTCGACGGCATCAAGGATCTGGTCGCCGCGTACCGAACGGAGAACGGGCTTCCAGCGGACGCCATCGTGCCGGCAGACGCCGTGACGCGCTCGGCGTCCGGCCTCGATCCACACATCAGCCCCGAGAACGCCGAGTTGCAGGCGGCGCGCGTCGCGCGGGCCCGTGGCACGACCATCGAGGCGGTCCGCGCAGCAATCCGCCGGCATACCGATGCGCCCGCTCTGGGCGTCCTCGGGGACCCGGGCGTCAACGTCCTGCTCCTGAACCTCGATCTCGACCAGGGCGGTCACTAGAGGGGCGCCGGCGGGCGGCACCGAGGGCGCGCGCAGGCACCTCGCCGCCCCCACGCCCCACGCCTACCGAACCGCGGCGAGCCCCGTGGTGTCGCCGCCGATGAAGAGCGTGTGCACGTCGTGCGTGCCCTCGTAGGGGGCGGGAGACGGATCGTCGCCCGTGCCGTGCGTCTGCCGGCCGCGCCGGAAGCTCAGCTACGGCGGCGCGCAGCCGCAGCTAGACGCCGGAAGCGCTTCCCGGTGCCGCGCGCTCCTCGTAGGGGCTGGGTCGGCCCGAAGGCGGCGACCCCGTAGACGTGACGAGAGCGGTCTCGAAACCCGCGAGACGGCAGGGGAGGAAGATCAGGAATGGGCATGGACGTGAAGACCTGGGCGGCGCTTCTCGTGGCCGCGCTTTGCGAGGTCGGCGGCGACTACGCCATCCGGGTCGGCCGGCTGCACCCGGACTGGCGTCTCTGGCCCACGGCGGCGGGGATGGTTCTCCTCGCGGCGTACGGATCGCCGTGACGTACTGATGGGAGGGCGCCTTCGGGAAGCTGCTCGGTGTCTACGTCGCGGTGTTCTTCTTGATGAGCCAAGCATGGGGCGCGGCCATGGAGGGTGAGCACGTCTTCGCGGTTTCACGAATCGCTGGGGGGATCCTGATCGTCGCGGGTGGCGCCTTGATTCAGTGGGGGAGCCAGAACTGAGTCTGCGACCCTCCGTGCACCGCCCGGTGCATCATGCACTCCGAGCGGGCCCTGTCGGAGTAGGAACCGCTTGCCGATTGTCTCCGGCGCCGTGGAACGGACTATGCAGAGTATCGGCGACATGAGAGCGATCGTGAGCGCGAGCCTCCTGGTACTGCTCGCGACGGCCGCAGGTGCGGAGGTGCGGGTGATTCGCCCCCCCAAGGCGGTAGCCCTCCTCTGGACGACACCGCACGACTACAGCGAGTGCGCGGGGGCGCTGGAGGCTCGGGGGGAAGAGGTGCCCGCCGTGTGCACGTACTCCGTCGCCGCCGTGGGCCGCAGCGGAACGCGAGTGAGCCGCGGGGAGTGCCAGGGCGAGCCCGCACTCTGCCAGGTCACGGTGCTCGACGGGGACAGGACCGGTGCCACCGGGTGGGTGCCGAGCGCCTACCTGCAGGAACCATCACGAG
>Ga0335084_10004135_pt1 | contig 14282 bp, 15 predicted proteins | sample Lox_Sample_44_FD_206721 | JGI IMG/M metagenome (GOLD analysis project Ga0335084, IMG submission 206721) | Soil microbial communities from Loxahatchee National Wildlife Refuge, Florida, United States - Lox_Sample_4.4 | ecosystem: Environmental > Terrestrial > Soil > Wetlands | place: USA...
AGGTGCGCCTCGAAGATCGCGGCGCGCGCCCGCCCGGCTCGCGCCGCGACGTCGTCGCGCTGCCTGGCGATCTCGGCTCTCGCTCCCACGAGCGCCTCGTCGAGCGCGGCCAGCTCCTCGTCGTTCCCGCGGCTCGCGAGCCCGTCGGGGACGGCGATCTCCGGTGTCGAGAACCGGCGAGCGGGCCCGATCGCGATGCCCGGCGACGCCGGCAGACCGTGCAGCACGCCGTCGGGCTGCGGTCCCTCCGCGCCGTCCCGTCCGGACCACGCCTCCGCCGACCGCTCGGCGCCGCGCGGGGTCTGCGGCGCGAGGTCCTCTGGCGCTTCGTCGAACCGGCGCTCGGCGAGCTGACGGACGGCCTCGACCGCCGCGTCCGCCTGCGGGCCCCGCGCCACGATCTCCAGGGCATGCCCGGCCGTCGCGCCGAGGGTCGCGACGGCGTTCAGGCTGCGGGCGCTCACCGGACCGCGACCGGCCGTCGCGTCGGCGACGCGCACGTCCGCGTCGAACGCGCCGGCCGTCTGGACCAGGCGCGCCGCCGGCCGCGCGTGGAGCCCATGGGGCAGGTCGACCACGACGGTGATCCGCGCCTCGGGGCCGTCGGTCGGTGGCGGCTCGTCCGTCCCCGCGCCGGCGACCGGGGGAGCGGGCTCCCCGAGGTGGGCGCTCTTGCCGGCGAGGCCGCCCCGCGCCTCCGAGGCCACCTCGTCGAGGCTCCGATCGAGCCTCGCGGCGACGGCCGCGGCGACGGCCCCTTCCACGAACGGAGCGTCGGTCAGCAGGACGGATGGGCGGCGGTCCTCGTCGAGGAACTCGATCGCCATCTCGGCGGACAGGACCGCGCTGCCCAGATCCATCAGGACCAGCACACCGTCGGGGGACCACACCGACTCGATCGCGGCCAGCACCCGCATCGCGTCCGTCCCGATCGCGTCGTCGGGACCGTCGAGCCCGCCGGCCGGCGCCACGTGCACGTCCTCGCCGCCCATCTGTCGCGCGAGCTCGGCCGCGCCCTCCGCGAGCGAACGGCTGTGCGACACCAGGACGATGCCGACCATGGGCTCAGGCCCGGCTCGCCAGCACGCCGATCAGGAGGAATCCGTACGCGAGCGTGATGATCCCGAGCGCGACCAGCCCTCGGTCGATCCATCGGAGGGTCTGCGGCGACGGATCGAGATCCAGCAGAACGCCGCGGAGGCCGAGCATCGCGTGGACCGTGACGAACACGAGGAACAGCGACTCCAGGACGAAGATCACCGGGTTCGAGATGTAGTCGAGCACCTGCTGGTAGCTGCGCAGGCCACCGACGGACTCGATCACGAAGTGGTTCGCGACCATGTGGACGGTCACGAGGATGAGCACGGCGAGACCCGAGATCGTCGTCAGGCCCCACCCGCGTGCCGATCGTCCGCCGCGAGGTCGTCGGGGAGGACGGGTCTGCGGCCGCGTCTTGACCGTCGCCATCTACGCGCTCCCCGCGATATGCAAGGCCCCGCCGATCAGCGCGATCGTCCCGATCACGCCGAGCGACCACCACAACGCCTTCTGTCGGTTCGGTACGACGCCCGTGCCGACGAGCGCCACGCGGATCCCGTTCAGCCCGTGGTACAGCAGGCCGAACAGCAGCAGGACGTCGAGGCTCAGGAACGCCCAGCTCGTCGCGATCCGCAGGAAGTCGCTCCACGCCTGCTCGCCGCGGAGCAAGAGCGACAGCACCGCCAGATGCAGGTAGAGGTAGAACACGAGGCCGAGGCCCGTGATGCGGTTCACCGCGAACGCGAACCCGCCCAGCGCGCGGCCCCGGGGATCGAACCATCCGGAGGCCGGTACCCCCACCCCTTTGCGTCGGACGGGCCCTCGTTCGGCTCGCTCGTCGAGCCCGGGGACCCCGGCGCGCCGCTCGCTCATGCGCGGGACACCTCCTCGGCGGGCACGGCCGCTCTGCCACCGCGGACGAGGGCACTGCGGAGCTGCATGATCCGCGTCGCGGGGTTCACGTTGGACGGGCACGCCTCGGTGCATTCGAACGCCGCGTGGCAGCGCCACGCTCCGTTCGGTCCGTCGGCGAACGCGAGGATGTCGGCCGGGTCCGTCCCACGAGGCTCCTCCAGCAGTCGCTGGGCGGCGGCGAGGGCGGCGGGACCGAGGTAGTCGTCGGAGGTCGCGGAGACGGGACACGCCGCCAGGCAGAGCCCGCACTCGATGCAGTCCTCGAAGCGTTCGAACGCCTCGATCCCTTCCGGGGGTGAAGCCTCGGGGAGCGCCTCGCTGCGACGCGTGATGCCGATCTCGTCGGGGAAGCGGGCGTAGAACTCGCGCATGTCGACCACCAGATCGGACAGGATCGGGATGTTCGACAGGGGCTCGACCGTGATCGTGTCGCCGAGGTTTGCGACGGTGGTCACGCAGGCGAGGACCTCGCGACCGTTCACCTCCATGCCGCAGGTCCCGCACGAGGCGTGGAAGCAGGAGTGCCGCATCGTGAGCGTCCGGTCGCGGTGCAGTTGGATCCAGCGGAGGGCCTCGAGCACGGTCGTCCCCGCACTGACGGGGACGTCGAAGGTGTCGAAATGCGAGCCGGGGTCACCACGCTTGAACCGGAACACGCGCATGCGCCGGCGATCGGTCGCCGGGCCGCCGGCGTCGGTCCGGATCTCCGTCGAGCTCACGCCGGCCTCCGATCGAGATCCTCGAAGTAGGCCGTGTGCGGGAGGGTGACGAACTCACGGGTGCCACATGCGGCATCGATCCCGAGCTTGCGACACACGACGTCGGCACAGAGCTCGGCCATCCCCCGGAGCGTCGTGGCCTTCCCGCCCGTGATCGTGACGAACCCCCCGACGCCGTCGTCGGCGTGGTCGATCGTCTTGAAGGTCCGAGACAGCTCGCGTCCGGAGTCCGCCTCCTTCGAGCCGATCAGCGGGCGCGCCGCCGACCACGCCGCGCGCATCTCGGCGTGGGCGACGGCGGGGATCAGCTTCGATCCCTCCTCGCGCATCCGCTGCACGTGATCAGCCGGGACGTCGAGCTCATCGGGATCCTCCACGGTCCACGAGCTGGTCCCCACGACGGAGAGCGCCCGCTGCGGCAGCACGATGTCGCCGTCGCCGGAGCGGTGCATGCGGTTGACCACCATGTGGCACAGCCGCCCACGGAGCGCCAGCAGGACGCCGGGCGACGGTTTGATCGGGACGTCGACCCCCGCCATGCGCGCGACCGATTCCGACCACGGTCCCGTGGCGTTCACGACGATATCGGCCCGCAGCTCTCCCTCGGTCCCCGTGACGTGGTCGCGGAGCGCGGCTCCCTTGACGGTGCCCTGCTCCACGATGAGGTCGAGCACCTCCATGAAGTTGTACAGGGCGGCCCCGTGGTGTTTCGCGGTCGCGAGGAAGCGCAGCGGCATCCGCATCGCGTCCATGGTCGCGTCGGGCACGCGCACGGCCGCCCGCATGTCGGGGTTCAACAGGGGTTCGAGGCGGAGGCTCTCGTCGGGGCTCAGTTCCTGGATCGGGATCTCGCACTCCGTGCATCCGCGCACGAAGTCGTCGTAGTAGGCCATGTCCTCGTCCGTGACGGCCACGAAGAGCCCGTCGTTCTCCTCGAACGAGCCGGGGCAGATCCGGCGCAGGATGGTGTTCTCCTCGATGCACTCGATCGCCGACTCCTTGTCGTTGACGGCGTATCGAGCTCCCGAGTGCAGCAAGCCGTGATGGCGTCCGGTCGTGCCCGAGGTCATCTCGCCGCGCTCGACGAGGCTGACACGGAGCCCCCGCAGCGCGAAGTCGTGCGCGAGGGCGGCGCCCGTGCCACCGCCGCCGACGATCAGGACGTGGGGAGCGTCACGGAGTGGCCGCGGTGCGGACTGCGTCATCATCGCGAGTATCGCACCGCGGCCCTCCTCCGCTCCTTGCTACTCGTCCTCCTGGCCTTCGGCGAAGGATCCCTCGGGGTGGTCGTGCTCTCCCGCCTCTTGGCCTTCGGCGAAGTCACCGTGCTTCTCGTCCTCGGGGAAGTCCTTCTCGTCCTCTTCCCCTTCGGCGAAGGAGCCCGTGTGGTGCGCCTCATCGGTCTCCTCCTGCCCCGCGGCGAAGTCACCGTGGTTGTGCTCCTTCTCGGTCATCGCTCCTCCCCGTTCGCCGTCGTCGAGCGAACCGTCTGCGTGCGGAGCCTGCCCGTCACTCGACCCAGTCGAACGTCCGGGTGACCGCCTTCTTCCACAGCGCGTACTCCTTCGCCACCTCGGCGGCGTCCATCTTCGGGGTCCACTCCTTGTCCTTGCCCCAGTTCTGGCGCAGGTCGTCGTAGGAGTTCCAGAACCCCACCGCGAGGCCCGCGGCGTACGCGGCCCCGAGCGCCGTGGTCTCGGCGACCTTCGGCCGGATCACGGGCACCTGGAGCGAGTCCGCCTGGAACTGCATCAGGAGGTCGTTGTAGACCATGCCGCCGTCGACCTTCAGCTCCTTGAGCTTCACGCCGGAGTCGGCTTCCATCGCGTCCAGCACCTCGCGGGTCTGCCACGCCGTGGCCTCGAGCGCCGCGCGGGCGATGTGGCCCTTGTTCACGTAGCGCGTCAGCCCGACGATGACGCCGCGGGCGTCGCCGCGCCAGTACGGCGCGAAGAGGCCCGAGAACGCCGGCACGAAGTACGCACCGCCGTTGTCGTCGACGGTCTTCGCCAGCGTCTCGACCTCCTCGGAGCTGGAGATCAGCCCGAGGTTGTCGCGGAGCCACTGCACCAGCGCACCGGTGATGGCGATCGCGCCCTCCAAGCAGTAGACCGCCGGCGCGTCGCCGAGCTTCCAGCCCAGCGTCGTCAGCAAACCGCTCTTGGACTGCACGATGTCCGTGCCGGTGTTCAGGAGCATGAAGTTGCCCGTGCCGTACGTGTTCTTCGCGTCCCCGACGTCGTAGGCGGCCTGACCGAACGTCGCCGCCTGCTGGTCGCCGAGGTCACCTGCCACCGGGATGCCGGCGAGGGTGCCGGTCGCCTCGCCATAGACGGCGGAGGACGGCTCGATCGTGGGGAGCATCGAACGGGGGATACCGAAGGCCTTCAGCTGGCCCTCGTCCCAGTCGAGGCTCTCCAGTCCCATCAGCATCGTGCGGCTGGCGTTCGTCACGTCGGTGACGTGCTTCCCGCCGTTCACCCCGCCGGTGAGGTTCCAGATCACCCAGGTGTCGATGTTGCCGAAGACGAGATCCCCGGCGTCGGCGGCGGCCCGGGCCCCGTCGACGTTGTCGAGGATCCACTTCACCTTCGTGCCGGAGAAGTACGTGGCGAGCGGCAGACCGACCTTCTCACGGAACCGGTCCTGCCCCCCGTCGGCCGAGAGCTCGTCCACCACGCCCTGCGTCCGGGTGTCCTGCCACACGAGCGCGTTGTAGAGCGGCTCGCCCGTGTTGCGGTTCCACACGACGGTCGTCTCGCGCTGGTTCGTGATGCCCACCGCCGCGAGATCGCTCGCGGAGAGCTTCGCCTTCGCGAGCGCCCCGTCGATCACGTCCGTCGTCCTGGCCCAGATCTCCTTCGGGTCGTGCTCGACCCAGCCGGGCTTCGGATAGATCTGCTCGTGCTCCTTCTGATCGACCCCCACCACGTTGCCACCGTGGTCGAAGATCATGAATCTCGTGCTCGTGGTGCCTTGGTCGATGGCACCTACGTAGTCAGCCATGGTTCCCCCTTCCCTCGTCTCAACCGTTCCCGAACGTTTCTGCGGCGGTCCGCATCAGCAGCCACGTGGAGGTCGCGCCCGGGTCTTGGTGCCCTGCGCTCCGTTCGCCCAGGTAGCTCGCCCGTCCCTTCCTCGCGACGAGCGGGATCGTCGCCTTCATCCCTTCTTCCGCCGCCGACGCGCCCGCGCCCAGCGCATCGGCGAACCCCTCACCGGCCTCGACCGCGGCGGCTAGCGCGTCGCGGGCCGGGATCAGCGCATCCACCATAGTCTTGTCTTGCGGCTCTGCCTTGCCGCGGGCCTGCACGCCGGCGACGGCCGCGGCCACCATCCCCGACCAATCCGACAGCGTGATCTCCGACTTCCCGGCCGCCCCCGTGCCGAGCTGCAGGAACAGGGTGCCGTAGAGGGGGCCTCCGGCCCCGCCCACCGTGGAGATGAGCGTCATGCCGACGGTCTTGAGGAGCGTGCCGATATCGTCTCCCTCCAGGGTGTCGACCTTCTTCACGACCGCTTGCATCCCGCGGTTCATGTTGATGCCGTGGTCGGCGTCGCCGATCGCGGCGTCGAGCTCCGTCAGGAACTCCTTCTGCTCCGCGATCACATCGGCGAACCGCCGGACGAACCGTTCGACGTCCTCGTACGAGACGCTCACGCTTCCCCCTCGCAGCCGGTGGGGCCGCGCCGCGCGGAGCGCGGCCCGGCCCACCCGACCGTTGCGTGCCTCAGGCGCCCCAGCGCAGCCCGGGCGTCTTGACCGGCGCGTCCCACAGCTTCGTCAGCTCATCGTCGAGCTTCAGCAGCGTGATCGAGCACCCCTGCATCTCGAGCGACGTGATGTAGGAGCCGATCAGGTTCCGGGTGATCGTGATGCCACGACCCGCCAGGAACTTGTTCAGCTCGTTGAAGACCACGTACAGCTCGATCATCGGTGTGCCGCCCATGCCGTTCACGAAGGCGAGGACGTTGTCACCGCTCTTGTACGGGAGATCGTCGACGATCGCCGTGGCCATCATCTCCACGATGTCGTGCGCCGGCTTCATCTTCATCCGCTGCCGGCCGGGCTCGCCGTGGATCCCGATGCCGATCTCCATCTCGTCGTCGGCGAGCTCGAACGTCGGCTTGCCGGCCGCCGGAACCGTGCACGACGTGAGCGCCATGCCCATCGTCCTGCCCTGCTCGTTCACCTTCCGGGCGACGTCGGCGACCTCCTTCAACGGCCGCTTCTCCTCGGCGGCCGCGCCGGCGATCTTCTCCAACAGCACCGTGGCTCCGACGCCGCGGCGTCCAGCCGTGTAGAGGGAGTCCTGCACGGCGACATCGTCGTCGACCAGAACCGACTCCACGTCGGTGCCCTCACCGCGAGCCATATCCGCCGACATCTCGAAGTTCATGACGTCGCCGGTGTAGTTCTTCACGATGTGGATCACACCGGCGCCGCCGTCGACGGCCTTCGTCGCTTCGTACATCTGATCCGGCGTCGGCGACGTGAAAACCTCGCCGGGGCAGGCCCCATCGAGCATGCCCATCCCGACGAACCCGCCGTGCATCGGCTCGTGCCCGGAGCCGCCGCCCGACACCAGGGCCACTTTGCCTTTGACCGGCGCGTCGGCGCGGACGATGTAGTACGGGTCGAAGTTCACGCGTACATCACCGGCGTGGGCGGCCGCGATGCCTTCCAGCTCTTCGCGGACGACCCCTTCCGGATCGTTGATCAACTTCTTCATCCCGATGCCTCCCGACTGATCCGACCCGACCAGATGGTCGTCGGCCGAGTTGGGTCCTCTATGGATGGAGATCGAAGAGCCACCTCGCCGCGAGCGCGCCTGCGACGCCCCCGATCAGCGGACCGACCACGGGGATCCACGAGTACGCCCAGTCCGACGTGCCCTTGCCCGGGATCGGAAGGATCGCGTGGATGATCCGTGGGCCGAGGTCGCGGGCGGGGTTGATCGCGTAGCCGGTCGGGCCGCCGAGCGACATGCCGATGACGACGACCAGGAGGCCCACCGGGAGCGCCCCGGTCGCGAGCACACCGGCGATCGTCATGGATCCGGTCATCCCGCTGATGTTGATGAACAGGCCGCCGGCGAGCTTGATGGCGATCGCCACGACGCCGAAGACCAGCATGAACGTGCCGATGATCTCGGTCACGAGGTTGGCCGCTGTGTTGCGGATCGCGGGTCCGGTACAGAAGACGGCGAGCTTCAGGCCCGGGTCTTCGGTCTCGCTCCAGTGCGCGAGGTAGGCGAGGTAGACGATGATCGCTCCGATCATCGCGCCGATGAACTCGGCGACGATGGTGCCCAAGATCTGGGTCGTGGACCACGCCTTCAGGAAGCCGCCAGCCCATAACCCGACCGTCACCGCCGGATTGAGCTGCGCCTGCCCGCCGAGGACCGCGAGGCTGCAAACGACCCCGATGAACACCGCCAGGCCCCAGGCCCAGGTGATCACGATCCACCCGGAGTTCTGCGCCTTCGACTTGTTCAACAAGACACCGGCGACGACACCGTCCCCCAACACGATCAACGCCGCCGTACCGACGATCTCTCCAAGGTACGGATCGTTCGGAAGTGCCATGTGCCAGACCACCCCCTCCTCATCGTGCCCCATCCGGGGCTCTTCCGGTCAAGGACAGGGGACCGCGCACGATGCCGAACCGCAATGGGCTCCAGGGCAACCGAACGACCCCCGGAAGGGAGAAGTCGTTCGGCATCGTCGAACATCGGTCGCCGGTCGTGCCATCTGGGCTCGGCGTTTGACAGAGCAAGCATGGCTGGTGATGGTGAGCGGCGGTGACCACCGGGGTGAGTACCAACCAACGTGTCCGTGGTGCATCAGCGCCGTTCGACGTGGCCTTCGTCGCGCGATGGCTCCGGGGCGCCGCAGCGCAGATCGCCTCGCACCGCGACTTCCTGACCCAACTCGATGCCGCGATCGGCGATGCCGATCACGGCGTGAACCTCGACCGGGGCTTCTCCGCCGTCGGGTCAGTCGTCGACGCGGCGGACGGGCTGCCGCCCGGTGAGCTCCTGGTCCAGGCGGGGTCGACGCTCGTGCTGCGCGTCGGTGGCGCCGCGGGACCGTTGTACGGCACCGCGCTCCGGGAGGCAGGCCGCTCGCTCGGGTCGAGGCGGACGTTCGGCGCCGCCGAGCTGGCCGACGCGCTCGACGCGGCGCTCGACGGCGTGATCTCGCTCGGCGCCGCGGTCGAGGGAGACAAGACGATGGTCGACGCGTGGGTGCCGGCGATCCGTGCGCTGCGGGCGGCCGGGTCGGCGCCCCCGGCTGAGGCGCTCCGGGCGGCCGCCGCCGCCGCGGAGGCTGGCGCCGCCGCGACGACGCCGATGGAGGCGCGCAAAGGCCGGGCCTCGTACCTCGGGCCTCGAAGCGTCGGCCACCAGGATCCTGGCGCCACCTCGACCGCCCTGCTCTTCCTGGCGCTCGAACGCGCCGCGGGCTGACGCCATCGGGGCACGATGAGCGACCCGCGACGCTCGACGATCCAATCCGTCGACCGGGCGGCGCGCATCCTGAAGGCGCTGGCGTCGGGGCCGCCGCGATCGGGTGTGAGCGAGTTGGCGGAGCGACTCGGCCTCGCGAAGACGACGGTCCACGGCCTGCTCCGGACCCTGGAGCGGCAGTCGCTCGTCGAACAGGACACCGAGACCGGGAAGTACCGGCTCGGTCCGGAGATGCTCCAGCTGGGCAACGCGTTCCTCGATCATCACGAGCTCCGTGGCCGCTCGCTGCTGTGGGCCGACACGCTCGCGAACCGGGTGGGCGAGGCCGTCCGGGTCGGCGTCCTGCACGGCCGGCGGGTCCTGATCGTCCACCACGTGTTCCGCCCGGACGACTCGGTCCAGATCCTCGAGGTCGGGGCGTCCGTGCCGTGGCACGTCTCGGCGCTCGGGAAGGTGCACGCCGCCGCGCTGCCGAACGACCGCCGCCGGACCCTGCTGGCCGGCGCCCTGCCCCAGCTGACCGGGCGGACGATCACCGATCCGCACGTGCTCGCACTCGGGCTCGAGGAGATCGCGCGGGCCGGGTTCGCGACCGAGGAGCAGGAGGCCGTGATCGGAGAGGCCGAGGTCGCCGCCCCGGTGTTCGATCACCGCGGCCATCCGGTCGGCGCGATCGGCGTGGCGGGGCCGGCGGAGCGCGTGATGCCGAGAGGGCCTTCGGACGCGGTCGTCGTCGCCGTGCTGGACACCGCGCGCCGGTTGTCCAGGGAGATGGGTGCGCCCCGGCGGCATGACGCCCGGCCCCATGCGCCGAGGCCCCGGGCCGAAGCCGGCTAGGCGTGCCGCGTCGCCAGGTCGTCCTGATCGCCGTCGGGGTCACGGCGGTGTCCTTCGGCGGCGTCCTGGTCCGGCTGGCCGATGCGCCGGCGTTCGCCGTTGCCTTCTATCGCGTCTGCTTCGCCGCGGCGATCCTCACCACGATCGGACTGCTCCGGCATCGCGACGAGTACCGAGGCCTGACGGCCCAGCAATGGCGGCTCGCCGCCGTCTCCGGCGCGGCGCTCGCGGTGCACTTCGCCACGTGGATCTCCTCGCTGTCCTTCACGACGGTCGCGGCGAGCGTCGTCTTGGTGGAGACCCAGCCGATCTGGGTCGGGCTCTTCGGGCGGTTCGTCGGGGAACGTCCGACCCGGCGCGGGAAGCTCGGCATCGCCGTCGCGCTCCTCGGCACGCTGGTGATCTCCGGCGGCGCGTTCGACACCGGATCGCGGGCGCTGTGGGGCGACCTCCTCGCCGTCGCCGGGGCGATCGCGGCCGCGGTCTACGTCCTGCTCGGCAGGAACCTCCGTCAGTCGATGTCGCTCGTGACGTACACGAGCGTCGTGTATTCGGTCTCCTCGGCGGTCCTCGCCGCCGTGATGCTCGTGACCGGCACGCCGTTCTTCGGCTATCCGCCCGAGACGTGGGCGCTGTTCGCGTTGATGACCGCCGGCCCGCAGCTCCTCGGCCACACCGTCTTCAACTACCTGCTGGGCTCCGTGCGCGCCACGGTGGTCGCCGTCGCGCTCGTGCTGGAGCCCGTGATGGCCACGATCCTCGCGTTCGTGATCCTCGGTGAGCGGCCGGGCGTCGTGACGGTGCTCGGCGGGGCGGTCGTGCTCGTCGGCGTCTACCTGGCGATCGTGGCCGAGACGGACGCGGACCTGGTCGCGCCGGTGGAGTAGCCTCGCCGCCATGCCCGAGCCGCCGCTGACCATCGACGATCACGAACGCGCTGCGCGCGAGGTGCTTCCCGCCGACGTGTTCGACTTCATCGCAGGCGGCGCGGGGGACGAATGGACGCTGGCCGAGAACCGGCGGTCGTTCGCCCGCTGGATGTTCCGTCCCCGCGTGCTCCGGGGTGCGAACGAGCCCGACCCGACGATCCAGCTCTTCGGGGACCGCATCTCGATGCCGGTCATCGTCGCGCCGTGGGCCTACCAACGGCTCGTGCACGCCGACGGGGACGTCGGCACCGCGCGGGGCGCCGCGGCGGCCGGCACGATCGCGTGCCTGTCGTCGTCCGGCTTCGACCTGCTCGACGGCATCGTCGCCGCGTCGGAAGGCCCGAAGTGGTGGCAGCTCTACGTCTCGGCGGATCGGGGTTTCACGGCCGAGATGCTCGCCCGCGTTGCGGCCGGCGGCTTCCGGGCGATCGTCTGGACGGTGGACCTTCCCGTCTACGGCATCCGCCGCCGGGACGAGCGGAACGCGTTCGAGATCCCCGACGAGCTCGTGCCGGCCGGGTTCGGCAACGACGGGGCGATCGCGTGGGACGACCTGCCGTGGATCCGCGAGCAGGCCTCCGGACTGCCCGTGCTCGTGAAGGGCGTCCTGACGCCGGAGGACGCGGAGCTCGCGTTGCAAGCGGGCGCGGACGGGATCGTCGTGTCGAACCACGGCGGGCGGCAGCTCGACGCCACCACCCCGGCGCTGGGCGCGCTCCCCGACGTCGCGGCGGCCGTCGGCGGCCGCATCCCCGTGCTGATGGACGGTGGGGTGCGGTGCGGCACCGACGTCGTCAAGGCGCTGGCGCTCGGCGCGGCGGCGGTCCTCGTCGGCCGTCCGGCCGCCTGGGGTCTGGCCGTCGGGGGGGCCGAGGGCGTCGCGCACGTGCTCGGCATCTTCCGGGAGGAACTGGAGAACGCCATGGCCCTGTGCGGGTGCGGGACCGTCGCGGCGATCCGGCGCGAGCTCGTCGTCGCCGCTCCGTGACGGGGCGCAGGGCGTCTGGCAGGCTGGTCGCTCGATGCCGGGCTTCGATCTGCATACGCACTCGACGTACTCCGACGGCACGGCCACGCCCGCCGAGAACGTCCGGCTGGCGATCGAGCGCGGCCTCGAGGGGATCGCGGTCACGGACCACGACACGACGGGCGGGTACGCCGACGCGTTCGCGGCCGCCGAGGGCACGCCGCTGCAGATCATCCCCGGGATCGAGTTCAGCGCCGAATACGAGGGCGCCTCGCTCCACGTCCTGGCGTACTGGGCCGATCCCGAGCACGACGGCCTGCGAGAGGAACTCCGCCGGCTCAGCGACACCCGGTTCCGTCGTGGCGAGCAGATGGTGGAGAAGCTCCAGGAGCTCGGCTACGACGTGTCCTTCGAGCGCGTCCGCGCGATCGCGGGCGACGACCTGATCGCGCGGCCCCATCTGGCGCAGGCGATGGTCGAGGCCGGCATCGTGCCGACGGAGGAGGAGGCGTTCGACCGGTTCATCTCCGATGGCGGGATCGCGTACGTGCCGAAGCACGCCCTCGACCCGCTCGACGCGATCGCACTGATCGCCGACGCCGGCGGGGCATGCGTGCTCGCTCATCCAGGGATGTGGCGCGACGCCGATGCCGTGCCGCAGGAGCTGATCGAACGGATGGCCACCGCAGGCATGGCCGGCCTCGAGGTCGACCATCCCGACCACGACGAGGCGCAACGGGCGGCGTACCGGCGGCTGGCGGAGCGGCTCGACCTCGTGCCGACCGGGGCCTCGGACTGCCACGGCGCGCGGTACGGGTTCCGGCTCGGCGTCTGCACCACGCCCCGCGAGGTCGTGGACGACCTGCGCGCCCGGGCGCCGCATCCGGCTCGGTAGGCTGCCCCGATGCCGGGCTCGATCGACGTCGTGTTCCTCGATATCGGCGGCGTGCTCTACGACGACCGGGTCTACGCCGAGGCGTGGCGCCGCGCGCTCCGGGAGGCCGGAGCGGTGTTCACCGACGAGGCGTTCGATGCGGAGTACGCGGCGTGCCGGGCGGCGCAATCGGACTCCTTCCGGCGACGGCTCGCCGTCCGCTTCGTCGGCGAGGACGCGGACCTGCACGACCTCGAGCGCCGGGCGTCGGCACACTGGCAGTACCCACCGGACGCGCTGCACGCCGACGTCCGGCCGTGCATCGAGGACCTCGTCGCCGCCGGGTACCGGCTCGGGGTGATCGCGAACCAGCCGAGCCAAGTGCGCACGGCGATGGCGCGTGACGGCCTCGTGCCGAGCTTCGAGGTGTGGGGCGTCTCCGACGACCTTGGACTGAGCAAGCCGGACCCGGCCCTGTTCGTGCACGCGATCCGTACGGCTCGCGCCGATCCGGCGCGGACCGTCATGGTGGGGGACCGGCTCGACTACGACGTCCGTCCCGCGAAGGCCGCCGGCATGCGGACGGTATGGGTCCTGCGCGGCGAGGCGCCGGACGCGCCGACGCCCGAGCAGCTCGCCGAGCCCGACGCGGCGATCCCGGATCTGCGCGAGCTCCCCGAGACGATCGAACGGCTCGCGTCGTGACCAGGATCGCGATCGTCGGCGGCGGGTACGTGGGGATGTACACCGCCTTGCACCTGGAGCGCTCGCTCCGTGGGACGGAGCACCGACTGATCCTCGTGAACCCGGAGAACTACATGCAGTACCAGCCGTTCCTGCCGGAGGTGGCGAGCGGCCTGATCGATCCACGCGCCGTGGTCGTGCCCCTCCGTCTCGTGCTGCGTCACACCGACCTGATCGTCGGTGAGGCCACCCGGATCGATCACCCCGCGCGAGTCGTGCACGTGCGGTTCGGCGCCGGCGGCACCGAGGAGGTGCCCTACGACGTGCTCGTGCTCGGCGCGGGTTCGCGCGCGCGCGTGCTGCCGATCCCGGGTCTCGCGGAGCACGCGGTCGGGTTCCGGACGGTCGCCGAGGCGATCTACCTCCGCAACCGCGTGCTCTCCCAGCTGGACACCGCGAACGAGCTCACCGACCCCGACGCCCGACGGGCCGCGCTGTCGTTCGTGTTCGTGGGCGCCGGGTTCGCCGGGATCGAGGCGCTCGGCGAGCTGGAGGACTTCGGCCGCGCCGCGGCCCGCGCCTACCGGCGCATCCGTCCGGCCGATCTCCGGTGGATGATGATCGAAGCCGGCCCGCGGATCCTGCCGGAGCTGGATGCGGGGCTCGCCGGCTACGCGACGAAGCTCCTCACCGGGCGGGGGATCGAGATCCGCACCGAGACCCAGCTGGCCTCGGTCGAGGACGCCGCGGTGCACCTGTCGACCGGCGAGCGCGTGCCGGCGGAGACGGTCGTGTGGGCCGCCGGCGTCCTGCCTACCTCGCTCGCACACGAGAGCGGGCTGCCGG
>Ga0335084_10004136_pt1 | contig 14280 bp, 8 predicted proteins | sample Lox_Sample_44_FD_206721 | JGI IMG/M metagenome (GOLD analysis project Ga0335084, IMG submission 206721) | Soil microbial communities from Loxahatchee National Wildlife Refuge, Florida, United States - Lox_Sample_4.4 | ecosystem: Environmental > Terrestrial > Soil > Wetlands | place: USA: Florida...
ATGTAGGACATGAAGCGCATGTAGCGCGACTCGCCAGAGAGCCGGCCGAAAGCCTGCCGCACCTCGTCGCGGTCATCGGGGCGGATCTCTCGTAGCCGAACCCGCCGGCCGTCGCGCAGCTCGACCTCGATCGGCGCGAAGGGAGCGGGCTCGCTCAGACGCGCCATCCGCGTCGCGGCGCGCCTCCCGGAGCCGCCACTCGCCGCGGCTTCACGGCGGCCCCGGGAAGACGCCCAGTCGCCATCGGCCTAGTCGACCATCTCGAAGCGGCTTCCGACCTGCTCGACGACCGTGAAGCCCCGGGCCTGCAGCTCCTGCTTCGCCGTCGGCGACGCGGCGCCGGTGACCCAGATCTCGAACTTCCCGCTGAAGCCCGGCGCCTTGTAGGTCGCCTTCATGTTCTGGCTGAGTCTATCGGCATTGGCCGTCCACACCCCGTAGTCCAGCGCTAACGGGATCATCGCCGATCCCGCCTTGGTCTGGGCCACCGTCTGCGCCCCCACCATGGTGATGCCCGTGATCGGGCCCTGCGTCTCGTAGTAGCCGCGAAGGATCTGGGCCATGTTGACGAAGAAGTTGGCCTCCACCTCGTCCGCCGCCACCAGCGCGGCGTTCAGATACGCGTCCCGGCCGGTGGCCGACCCGAGGCGGGAGAGCGCGTCCACCAGGAGCAGGTTCTGGCGGGGTGTGTAGACCGGCTGGTCCAGGTAGCGCTGCACGAGCTCGTCCGGGATGCCCATCTGCTTCAGCTTCTCCTCGTTGATGTTCCGGATGCGCGAGGGCGGCTCGGTCGCGAGGATATTGTTGAAGGACTTCCCCAGGCTGGTGGCCGTGATCACCGAGCCGGCCGGGCCCGAGATGGGCATCATCGCCGCCGAGGTTGTCCACATGCCGAACGCCGCCGCGTTGCCGATCTTGTCCAGCTCCTCCTGGAGCACCGCGTTGCTCGAGTACGGATCCACCCCGAAGCGCGCGGCATAGTCGCGCTTGAACGACCCCACCTGCAGGGCTTCCTTGGTCCGGCTCTCCTGGCTCGGCTTCCGCGTCGTCGTCACCGAGGTGGAGATATTGCCGAAGAGCCGCCCCACGCCCTTGGGAATGCCCGAGAGCGTGTCCACCGGCTTCGTGACAACGTCCTTGGCGAAGACCAGTGGCTTGCCCGCCTGGGTCACGAGCGCCTTCGTGAAGGCCTCGCTCCTCGTGATGTTCTTGAGCTGGCCGATGGCCCAGATCTCTTGCTCCAGCTTGCGCAGGGCGCCAATGCCCGTCACGTCGAAGGGCCCGTAGGTCGAGGTCACGCTGAACCGATACATGTAGCCGTCCGCCACCACCGGGTCGTTGACCTTGTAGTCTTGGCCTGCCGCGATCGTCGGCGGGATGGCATCCTTGACCGGCTTGTTCGTCTGGGTCTCGTACTCCGCCGCTCCACCACTGCTCGCGACGAAAAGCGCGACCACGCACGCCACGACCATGTGTTTCCCGTGCCTCATCAGGCAAGCCCTCCTGTTGATCAACATTGTCTTGGCCACCGTTACACGGACTGCCCACCGGCCCCTCATCGGCTGGATCGATTCTCTGCCTGCAAAGACATGTCCCCGACCAGCACCACGACGGACCGCGCTCCTGCCCGGTAGTAGTGGCCGATGACCGACGGCGCCGTCTCCCACGGGACGATGTCCTGGGGGGATGCGAGCGAGGTGTCGATCCATCGATTCCACGCTCCTGGCCCGGGTTCGCCGACCGGGGGCAGCTCGAAATCCAGCGGCTCCCAGTATGCATTGAGGATCAAGTACACGCAGAGCCCTTCCTCCCGCAGCTCCGCGGAGAAGGCCAGGCTGTGGGAATGCTCCCCCCAGTCCGGCTGGCCGACCTTCACGCCGTGCCACGCCTTGTTCGACCGCTGGATCCACTGGTTCAGGCTCACCCGCCGGAGCTCGTGCTCCACGTCGCGCAGGAGCCGCCGGGCGTTGAGCAGGCTCACGAACCGGTGTACATGCGCGTGCCTCTCGACCAGTGTCCAGTCGAACCAGCCGATCTCGTTGTCCTGACAGTAGGCGTTGTTGTTGCCGCCCTGCGAGCGGCGCACCTCGTCGCCCATCAGGATCATGGGCACGCCCAGCGAGAGCAACGTGACCGTCAGGAAGTTCTTGATCTGCCGGTTCCGCAGCGTCTCCACCGCCGGGTCGGCGCTCGGCCCCTCGACTCCGCAGTTCCAGCTCCGGTTGTCGTCGGCTCCGTCCCGGTTGCCCTCGCCATTCGCGTCATTGTGCTTGGTGTCGTACGAGACGAGGTCGTTGAGCGTGAAACCGTCGTGGCAGGTAACGAAGTTGACACTCTGCTCGGCTTCCCGCTCCTCGTGGCCGTAGATCTCGGGGCTGCCTACGAGGCGGTCCGCCAGGCGCCCGACCGAGGCCGGGTCGCCGCGAAAGAAGCTCCGCACGTCATCGCGGAACCGTCCGTTCCACTCCTTCCAGCTGTCCCCGATGAAGGCGCCGACCTGGTACAAGCCCGCCGCGTCCCACGCCTCGGCGATGAGCTTCGTGCCCGCGAGCGCCGGGTCCGACTCGATGTCCCACAGAACCGGCGGATTGGGCATGGGGCGCCCCGAGGCGTCCCGGGCCAGGATCGACGCCAGGTCGAAGCGAAAGCCGTCGACGTGCATCGCCTCCACCCAGTACCGGAGGCTGTCCACGATCATCCGGCGCACGATCGGATGGTTGGCGTTGAGCGTGTTTCCAGTGCCGCTGTAGTTGGCGTAGCACGAGCGGTCCTCATCGAGAATGTAGTACGCGGTGTTGTCGAGCCCGCGGAAGGAGAGCGTGGGGCCGCGCTGGTCACCTTCCGCGGTGTGGTTGAACACCACGTCGAGGATGACCTCGATGCCGGCCCGGTGCAGCGCCTTGACCATGTCGCGGAACTCGTCCACGGGCCCGAGCGGGTCCCGGCGCGAGCTGTACGCCTGGTGCGGCGCGAAGAACGAGACCGGCGCGTAGCCCCAGTAGTTCACCTTCCCCGGCGGACAGTCCTGAGCGTCGAACTGGAAGACCGGCAGCAGCTCCACGGCGGTGATCCCCAGCCCCTGGAGGTATGGGATCTTCTCGATCAGGCCGGCGAACGTGCCGCCCCTCTTGAGGTCGAGGCCGGAGCTCGGGTGGCGGGTGAAGCCACGCACGTGCATCTCGTACACGATCGTCCGCGCCGAAGGCCGCCTCAGTGGGGCGTCACCCTCCCAGTCATAGGCGGACGGATCCACCACCACGCTCTTCATCGCCGTCCCCGCATTGTCCCCGGGCCGGGCGGCGGTCTCGCGACAGTAGCGATCGGGAACGGCCACGGCCCGCCCGTACGGATCGAGGAGGACCTTGGCGGAATCGAAGCGCATTCCTCGGTCAGGATCCCGTGGCCCCTCGACGCGGTATCCGTACAGCTGGCCCGCGGCCAGGCCGGGCACGAAGACGTGCCAGTAGTGGTATGTCCGGCCGGCCGCGGGGTCGATGGGGACTGCGCGAGCCGCCGCCGGGTCGTCGACGTGGTCGAAAAGCAGCAGCGTGATTCCCGTGGCGTGCTTGGAGAAGACGCTGAAGTTCACGCCCCCGGCACAGGGTGTCGCGCCCAGGGGCGAGGCGGCGCCCTGGGCGGCAACCACCGCAGAAGCTAGGGCACCGGGCAAGGCTTCGCGTCCCAGATCTCTGCCGCGTACTGGGCAATGGTGCGGTCACTCGAGAAGGTCCCGGAGCCGGCCACGTTCAGGATGACCTTGCCGGCCCAGCCCTCCGGATCCGCGTACAGCTCGAGGAGCCGCCGGTCGGCCTCGAGGTAGGCCCCGAGGTCCGCCAGGTGCATGTAGTGGTCGCCCCGCGTGAGCAGGGTCTCGCGCAGCGTCTCGAAGACGCCCGGCTCATGGCGGCTCAGGTGGTTCGAGAAGATCAGGTCCAGCGCCGCGCGCGTCTCCGGCTCATTGTCGTAATGCCACCGGGGATTGTACCAGCCGCGGTTCGCCGTCACCTGCTCGGCCGTGAGTCCGAAGAGGAAGAAGTTCTCCTCGCCGGCGGCCTCGGCCATCTCGATCGTCGCCCCGTCCCGCGTGCCGATGGTCAGCGCGCCGTTCATCATGAACTTCATGTTGCTGGTGCCGCTGGCCTCGTAGCCCGCCGTCGAGATCTGGTTGGAGACGTCGGTGGCGGGAATCAGCCGCTCGGCCATCGACACGCAGTACTCGGGCAGGAACACGACCTTGAGGCGCCCGCGCACCGCCGGATCCCCATCGATGGTGCCGGCCAGGTTGTTGAGGAGCTTGATGATGACCTTGGCGAGGTGGTAGGCCGGCGCCGCCTTGCCCGCGAAGAAGAAGGTCCGCGGCGTCATCTCGGTCTCCGGGTTCCGCCGGAGCCGGTCGTAGAGCACCACCACACGGAGCGCATTCAGAAGCTGCCGCTTGTACTCGTGGATGCGCTTGACCTGGCTGTCGAAGATCGACTCGGGATCTACGATCACGCCGGAGCTTGCGGCGAGCCACTGGGTGAACTGGGACTTGGCCTGGCGCTTGGCGCGCCGCACCGCCTCGCGAAAGCCCCCGTCGTCTGCGAGCGGGCGGAGCTTCGCGAGCTCCGCGAGGTCGGTGATCCAGCCGGGGCCAATGGCCTCCGTGATGCAGCCGGCCAGGGCCGGGTTGGCGAGGAGGAGCCATCGCCGCGGGGTCACGCCGTTCGTCTTGTTGTTGAAGCGCTCCGGGAACATCTCGGCGAGGTCCTTGACCGTTCGCGTGCGCAGCAGTTCCGAGTGGATGGCGGCGACCCCGTTGGTGCTGTGCGAGCCCACGATGGCCAGGTTGGCCATCCGGATCTTGCGCTCGGAGCCCTCCTCGACCAGGCTCACGCGCTCGACGCGCCCGGCGTCGCCGGGGAAGCGGGTCCGCACCTCATCGAGGAGGCGCCGGTTGATCTCGAGCACGATCTCGAGATGGCGCGGGAGGAGCTGCTCGAACCACGGCAGCGGCCACTTCTCGAGCGCCTCGGGCAGGAGCGTGTGATTTGTGTACGCGAGCGTCCGTCGCGTCAGATCCCAGGCCTCGTCCCATCCCAGGTGCGCCTCGTCGAGCAGGATCCGCATCAGCTCGGGGACGGCCAGGCTCGGATGGGTGTCGTTGAGCTGGACGGCGACCTTTGCAGGGAGCGCGCTCCAGTCGGCATTGCTCCGCCGGAAGCGTCGCACGAGGTCGGCCAGGGAGCAGGCCACCAGGAAGTATTCCTGCACGAAGCGAAGGGCCTGGCCCATGCTCGTGGTGTCGTCGGGATAGAGGACGCGCGTCAGGGACTCGGCGGCGAGCCGCTCGGCCAGCGCGCTCACGAACTCGCCGGAGCTGAATGCCTGAAAGTCGAAGGACTCGGGAGCGGCGGCGGCCCACAGGCGGAGCGTGTTGATGGTCTTGCCGCCGTAGCCCACCACGGGGCGGTCGTACGGTAGGCCGAGCAGGTGCGACGGCCGGCCCTCGATCACGCCCAGCGTTCCCCCGCGCACCTCGAACGAGCACCCCAGCAGGATCGCCACTTTCTCGTCGGGCCGGGCAACTTCCCACGGATCGGGCCGCCGCAGCCAGTTGTCCGGCTGCTCGTGTTGCCACCCGTCCTGTATCGCCTGCCTGAAGATGCCGTACTCGTATCGGAGCCCGTACCCCACGGCGGGCAGCGCCATGGTGGCCATCGAGTCGATGAAGCAGGCGGCAAGCCGGCCCAGACCACCGTTGCCGAGGCCCGCGTCGGGCTCCTCCTCGAGGAGGGAAAGCGAGTCGAGGCCCTTGTCCTCGGCCACCCGCCGCACGACGGGATCGAGCCTGAGGTTCACGATGTTGTTGGCCAGCGAGCGTCCAATCAGGAACTCCATGGACAGATAGTAGACGCGCTTGGGATTCTCCTGCTCGTAGGTGCGCTCCGTCCGCACCCAGCGCTGGGAGAGGACGTCTCTGACGGAGCGGGCCACCGCCTCGTAACGTTCCCGCGCGCCCACCGCCCCGGCATCGACGACGTTGTCGAACATGAGATGGCGCTCGTAGAGGGCGTCGGCCGTTCCCGTGAACTGGATGGGGCCACACCCGTACTGCGCCAGGAGCTCGTCCATCCCGGGCGCGCCCGGTTTCCTCACGCCGATCGGTGCATTCTTCCTGCTCATGTCATCCTCCCCGTGTGGCTGCCGTCGTCCATGACGATGACTCTTCCAAGCCGATCTTCCGGTGGTTCATTCAAGGGCAGGCGGTCAGGCGACGAGCGGCCCATTCCAGACTTTCACGGCGGGGATCCCCCGGTAATAGCCGAGCACGCTCAGGGTTCCCGTATCGAGCATGAAGTGCTGCCCGGCGCCCGCAGGCAGGCCGAGCCAGCGCGCGGCGAGCACACGCAACACATGTCCGTGCGCGAACAGGGCGACGTCGCCCTCGGCCGCGCGTGTCCGGGCAATCGCCCGGTCCACCCGTGCGCCCACCTGATCCGGTGCTTCCCCATCCGGACATCCATCCCGAAAGATCAGCCAGCCGGGGGCCTCCCGTTGAATCTGACTGGGCGTCAGCCCCTCGTACCGGCCGTACCTCCACTCGACCAGATCGGGGTCGATGACGGCCCGGTCGCCGAGCCCCGCCAGCGCGCAGGTCTCGCGGGCGCGCTGCAAGGGGCTCGTGAGGACGAGCGCGAACGCCTCCCTGGCCAGCACAGGGCGTAACCGCTCCGCGAGCCGACGACCGTTGTCGGTCAGCGGGATGTCGGTCGTCCCCGTGTGCTGCCCGCCGAGGCTCCACGCGGTCTCGCCGTGTCTGATCGCGAACACCTTCACGCCGGCCTCCGGGCGACTCAGACGTTGTCGGCCTCGGTGGAACGCACACCCCCGAACCTCGCCTCCTGCCCCCATTTCCAGCCCGTGATCTCGGGCATGTCGTCACCGTGCCGGGCGATGTACTGCTTGTGCTCCATGAGCTTGTCGCGCACCGCCTGTTTCGCGTAGGCGGCCCGGGCGCCGAGCTTGGGCACGCGATCGATCACGTCCTGCACCAGGTGGAAGCGGTCGAGGTCGTTCAGCACGCACATGTCGAACGGCGTGGTGGTGGTCCCCTCCTCCTTGTACCCGCGCACGTGGAGGTTCCCGTGGCCGTGACGCCGGTAGGTCAGCCGGTGGATCAGCCACGGATAGCCGTGAAAGGCGAAGATGATCGGCTTGTCGATGGTGAACAGCGCATCGAAGTCATGGTCCGAGAGGCCGTGTGGGTGCTCGCTCGGCGGCTGCAGCGTCATCAGGTTCACCACGTTGATCACGCGCACCTTCAGGTCCGGGGCGTGCCGGCGGAGGATGTCGACCGCGGCCAGAGTCTCGAGCGTCGGCACATCCCCGCAGCAGGCCATCACCACATCGGGCTCGCCGCCTCGATCGTTGCTCGCCCACTCCCAGATCCCCAGCCCCGCCGCGCAGTGGTTGAGGGCCTCATCCATGGTCAGCCACTGCGGGGCGGGCTGCTTGCCCGCCACCACGACGTTGATGTAGTTGCGGCTGCGCAGGCAGTGATCCGTGACGGACAGCAGACAGTTGGCGTCGGGTGGAAGATAGACACGCACGACCTCGGCCTTCTTGTTCACGACGTGGTCGATGAAGCCGGGGTCCTGGTGGCTGAAGCCGTTGTGGTCCTGCCGCCAGACGTGCGAGGAGAGGAGATAGTTGAGAGAGGCGATGGGCCGCCGCCACGGGATGTGGTCGCACACCTTCAGCCACTTGGCGTGCTGGTTGAACATCGAGTCGATGATGTGGATGAAGGCTTCGTAGCACGAGAAGAAGCCGTGGCGGCCCGTGAGCAGATAGCCCTCGAGCCAGCCCTGGCACTGGTGCTCGCTGAGCATCTCCATGACCCGGCCGTCGGGGGCGAGGTGATCGTCCCACGCCACGGTCTCTGCAGCCCAGGCGCGGTTGGTGACCTCGAGCACGTCCTGCCACCGGTTCGAGTTGTTCTCGTCCGGGCTGAAGAGCCGGAAGTTGCGCGCGCCCATGTTGAGCTTCATCACGTCGCGGAGGAACTTGCCCATGACCCGCGTGGACTCGGCCGTGGTGGCGCCGGGCGCGGGCACCGACACCGCATAGTCGCGGAAATCCGGCAGGCGCAGGTCCCGCAGGAGGGCGCCGCCGTTGGTATGCGGGTTGGCGCTCATGCGGCGGCTGCCGCGTGGAGCGAGATCGGCCAGCTCGGGCTGGAGGCGACCGGCGTCGTCGAAGAGCTCGGCGGGCCGGTAGCTCTTCATCCACTCCTCGAGGAGACGCACGTGGGAGGGATTCTCGTGCATTTCGCCCATCGGCACCTGGTGCGACCGCCAGTAGTCCTCGGTACGCCGGCCGTCGATTTCCTTGGGACAGGTCCAGCCCTTGGGCGTGCGGAGGACGATCATGGGCCAGAGGGGGCGGCCCGTGAAGCCCTTTCGGCGCGCGTCGGACTTGATGCGCTGGATCTCGGCGGTCACCGTGTCCAGGGTGGCCGCCATGAGCTCGTGCATCGTCTCCGGCTCGTGCCCCTCCACGAAGTACGGCGTGTATCCGTACCCGCGGAAGAGATGGTCCAGCTCCTCGTGGCTGATGCGGGCCAGCACGCACGGATTGGCGATCTTGTAGCCGTTGAGGTGAAGGATCGGGAGGACCACACCGTCCGTGACCGGGTTCAAGAACTTGTTGGAATGCCAGCTCGTGGCCAGCGGCCCCGTCTCCGCCTCGCCGTCCCCCACCACGCAGGCCACGACCAGGTCGGGATTGTCGAAGGCGGCGCCGTATGCGTGCGAGAGGGCGTAGCCGAGCTCGCCTCCCTCGTGGATCGAGCCGGGTGTCTCCGGCGCCACGTGACTGGGGATGCCGCCGGGGAACGAGAACTGGGTGAAGAGACGCTTCATCCCTTCCTCGTCCGGGGACACGTTGGCGTAGACCTCGCTGTAGGTGCCTTCGAGATAGGCGTTGGCCACCAGGCCCGGCCCGCCATGCCCGGGGCCGGTGATGTAGATCATGTCGAGGTCGTGCTTCTTGATAAGCCGGTTCAGGTGGACGTAGATGAAATTGAGACCAGGCGTGGTCCCCCAGTGGCCGAGCAGCCGCGGCTTCACGTGCTCCTTTGTCAGGGGCTTCTTGAGCAGGGGGTTGTCGTAGAGATAGATCTGGCCGACCGACAGGTAGTTGGCGGCCCGCCAGTAGGCGTCCATGAGATCACGTTCCTTGTCCGGCAGCGCCTTCGCCATGATCGTCTCCTCCGGTCCCTGGGTTCTTTGAGCTGCGGGTTGCTGTCGAGCGGGCCGGTCATCCTGCCGGCCAGACCCGCCCCTCTCACGGGTCAGTCGTCGTGCCACTCGCGGCGATGCACCAGATTGGTCGCGCCCGGCGATTTCGCCTCCATCTCGTCAGTGTACGTTCCGAGACTTGCCGCGCCGTTGCACCAGGCGCGGTGGGCCAGGGCGCGCTGACCGGCGGCCAGATTCTCGTCCCGGCCATGCCACCCCTCGAGGGCAGGATCCTGGAGCGCGCGGCCATAGGAGAAAGTGATCTTCCAGGGCTTCGGGCCGGGCATCCGGTTGATCGCGTCGAGATGGGCAGTGGCGAGCCGGTCGCTCTGGCCGCCCGACAGGAACACGATGCCGGGCACCGCCGCCGGCACGTGCCGTCGCAAGCAGGACAGCGTGGCGACCGCGACCTCCTGCACCGAGGCAGGACGGGAACACTCCTTGCCCGCGATGACCATGTTGGGCTTGAGCAAGATGGACGTCAGCGAGACGCCTTGCTCGAAGAGGGCATGGAACACGGCGTGGAGGACCGCGCCGGTGACCTCCGCGCAGCGCTCCAGCGTATGCGATCCGTCCATCAGCACTTCCGGCTCTACGATCGGCACGAGCCCCCCTTCCTGGCAGAGGGCGGCGTAGCGCGCGAGGGCATGCGCATTCGCGCTGACGCACGCAGGGCTCGGCAGCGCGTCCATGATGCGGATCACCGCCCGCCACTTCGCGAAGCGGGCGCCCATGCCGCGATACTCAGCGAGGCGATCCCTGAGGCCGTCGAGCCCCTCGGTGACCGTCTCGCCGGAGGAGCCGGCGAGAGGCCGGGCACCCGTGTCCACCTTGATCCCGGGGACGATGCCCTGGCCTGAGAGGATCTGGGCGAGCGGCGTCCCGCCGGTGGTCTTCTGGCGGATGGTCTCGTCCTGCATGATGACGCCACTGATGTATGCGGCAGCCCCCGGCGCCGTGAAGAGCATCTCCCGGTAGCTGCGCCGGCTCTGCTCCGTGGACTGGATCCCGAGCGTCTCGAATCGCTTGGTGAGCGTGGCCGGGGTCTCGTCCGCAGCCAGAATCCCCTTGCCCTCGGCCACGAGCGTTGCCGCGATACTCTCCAACGTGTAGTTCATGCTCATCATGTCGTCATGATGACCAAGCCCGCCGGGAAAGTCATGACGGAACCCGGAAATTTCTCCGCGCGTCGCCCGCTGGAGCCGGATCGGGAAGAATTTCCGGGTTTCGTCATGACTTCTTCTTGGAACGTCGGCCATGATGCCCGCCACGATGGTTACGCGGGGGCTCGACCGATCGAGGATAGCTACGCCAGCCCCTATCCGCTCTGCGACAGCCCGGAAGCTCCACATGGGACGGCAGGGCCTCAGCTGTACCATCGGCGCCCCAAGCGAGATGGGGCCGTGCGCGACAACTCATTGATCTTCCACGGCGATCCCGACGGATGTCCGTGGCACATGCCTTGCTCCCTGAGGAACAGGGCGCGGAGCGAGCGCCGATACGATCGTCATCGAACACGGAAAGGTGGGCTCTCCATGGAACTACCTTGGCTCATGAAGCAGATCGAGACGCACGCCGAGCAGCTGAGCGAGCAGGTCATACAGGCGGTACGGACGAGCCCGCGGACGAGGGTGATGGGCCAGCTCTCCGAGGAGGAGCTGAAGGCGCGGTTCTTCGATTTCTTCCGAAACTTCGGTCGATGGATCTCCGAGAAGAACGAGGACGAGATCGAGGCGACCTATGGAGAGGTCGGCCGGCGGCGGTGCCGTGAGGGCATGCCCCTGAACGATCTGGTCTATGCCCTGATTCTCGTCAAGCAGCACCTCTGGGACTACGTGGTGAAGCACGTGATGCCGACCTCGGAGGGCAACCTCTACCAGGAAGAGCTCCTCGGCGAGATGCTGGGCAAGTTCTTCGACCGGGCCCTTTATCACACCATCAGGGGATACGAGGAGGTCTGGATCAAGGAGGCGTCGCTGCGCCTGCTTGCCGGGCCGCCCGCCGAGGCGGCCAGCGCCACGACGGGCATCGCGAGAGCCATACTTGGCGAGCTGGAGGCGCGCAGGGGCGTGCTCGACAATGATCTCCGCCTGCGCTCGGTGACCTTCACCGTCAAGCTGGAGCCGCCCGGCACCGTGCGCTCGGTCACTCTCCAGCAGGAAAGCCATTCCGAGGGAGGACGCCGCTGATGCTCGGCAGGACTGACGATCCACGCGCGAAGGTCGCTCGCAGCATCGAGCTGTCGAACAAGGTCGCGAAGGTCTTCCAGACCCGGGCCGGGCTCGCGCAGGAACGCTTCACCGAGCGAGCCCGCAAGGCTTTCGACGAGCATCTGGCCAGCCTCGCCTCGCAACCTCTGCTCCCGTGGGACCTGGCGACGAGCTGGGGCCGGTACGCCATCGATGCCGCGCAGCGCTGGGTGCTGTTCTGGGACGCGCTCCGTCAGCGCGGGAACGACTTCATCGAGCGCACGCGCGAGGGACTGCCGCCGGTCCTGCACTTCAGCTACGAGACGGTCCTCGACGGACGCACCCTCGAGCGCCCGGTGAACTACGCGCTGGTAAAAATCACACCGCCGGCTCACGTGACCATCGACCCGAAGCGCCGGCCGTACATCATCATCGATCCGCGCGCGGGCCATGGCCCGGGAATCGGCGGCTTCAAGGACGATTCACAGGTCGGAGTCGCGCTGGCGGCCGGACATCCAGTGTACTTCGTCATCTTCTTCCCGGAGCCCGAGGAGGGCCAGACTCTGCTCGACGTCTGCGCCGCCGAGCAGGTCTTCGTCGAGCGGGTACGCGCGCTTCACCCAGACAGCCCCAAGCCGGTCATCGTTGGGAACTGCCAGGGCGGGTGGGCGGCCATGATGCTCGCCGCCTCCGACCCCGAGAACACGGGTCCCATCGTCATCAACGGAGCGCCCATGTCCTACTGGGGCGGCGCCTGGAAGGACGGTGAGGGCGACAACCCGATGCGCTACGCGGGGGGGCTCCTGGGGGGCACATGGCTCGCGTCGCTGACATCGGACCTGGGTCACGGCAAGTTCGACGGCGCCTGGCTCGTGCAGAACTTCGAGAACCTGAACCCCGCGAACACCTTCTGGGACAAGTACTATCATCTCTTCGCCAACGTGGACACGGAGCCGCCGCGCTTCCTCGAGTTCGAGCGCTGGTGGGGTGGCTTCTATCTCATGAGCCGCGAGGAGATCGAGTGGATCACCCGCAATCTCTTCGTGGGCAATACGCTCTGGTCCGGCGACGGGACCTCGCCCGGCGAGCAGGCCTTCGACCTCCGCGACATCAAGGCACCCATCATCCTGTTCGCCTCCATGGGCGACAACATCACGCCGCCCCAGCAGGCGTTCAACTGGGTTGCCGACATCTACGGCTCGACCGACGAGATCAAGGCGCGGGGCCAGGTCATCGTGGGCCTCCTGCACCAGGACATCGGGCATCTCGGCATCTTCGTCTCGGGCAAGGTCGCCAGGAAGGAGCACGCGCAGATCGTGTCGGTGCTGGAGTCGATCGAGGCGCTTCCCCCCGGTCTCTACGGCATGCAGATCCTCACGAGCAAGAACGCGGACGGCACCACGAGCCACGATGTCCAGTTCGTGGAGCGGAAGCTCGAAGAAGTGATGGAGCGGCTGAATCGCTTCAAGCGCGCCGACGAGAAGGCATTCGAGGCCGTGCAGGCCGTGTCCGAGTTCAACCAGCGTGCCTACGAGCTGTTCGCCCGGCCTCTCGTGCAGGCGACGTCGAGCGAGTGGGCGGCCAAGCTCGGCCGCGATTTTCATCCGCTGCGCTTCCAGCGCTGGGCCATCTCCGACCGCAACCCATGGCTCTGGTGGCTGGGGCCCGCCGCGGCGGCGGTCAAAGCCCGGCGCCAGGAGGGCGGCAACGACGGGCCGGGGCATCGCATCGAGCGCGCCATGGCGGAGGCGACCAGCGCGGCCCTGGACTACTACCGTGACCTGCGCGACGCCATGAGCGAGGCCGCCTTCTTCCTCACCTACGGCAATCTTTTCTCGATTTACCTCGCCGACAAGCCGCGAGAAGCCGGGGGCAAGCCTGCGGAAGTTCCCGCGGATGCGCGCGAGCTGCCGTACGTGAAGGAGGCGCTCGCCTCCATCGAGGAGGGGGGCTACGCCGAGGCGCTCGCCCGCATGGGCGCCCTCCTCGGCCGCGACGCCGAGGCGATCCCCTTGGGACGCCTGGAGCTCAGGCGCGACCTGCTCGCGGACTATGCCGAATTCCTCCCGCCCATACCGAGGGAACAGATGAGGCGGATCCGGGGCGAGCAGGACATCATTGTGCGCTACGAGCCGGAGCGCGCACTCCACACGTTGTCCAAGCTGCTCGCCGACCCCGCCGACCGCGAGCGCGCTGTCACGCTGCTCGCGCGCCTGCTCGCGGACCCCCGGGTGGTGAAGCAGAAGTGGGGTGATGCCACTCTGGCCCGGGTCGAGGAGATCTTGGGAGCGATCGGAGCGGATCCCGCCCCGGTCCTGCGCCTCGCGAGGCTCGGCCCGGACCGGGCCGTCCGACGGGGAGCGGTCCAGTCATGACCGGCTTCCAGAACGTGACGTTCGACGAGATCCAGGTAGGCCAGACCGTGAGTGTCTCCCGCCCGGTGACGGAGACCGAGGTCGACGCCATGGCACTGGTGTCAGGCGACGTCGATCCGTGGCATATCGCCGACGAGGCCGGGCATCGGTCGGGCCCCTCGACGGCGCAGGCCGTGGGGGCGGAGGCCCTCCTCTCTGGTCTCCTGAATAGGCGGATGCCCGGCCCGGGCACGCGCATCCTCACCCAGGAGCTCCGCTTCGACGGTGTCATCAGCGTGGGATCAGAGGTGACCGCCTCGGTCACCGCGCGAGAGAAGAAGGCCGACGGGTGCCTCGTGGTCTTCGACTGCAAGGTGTCCCAGGACGGCCGCGAGCTTGTCTCCGGATCCGTCACCGTGCAGGCGCCGACCCGCCGCGTCTCGTACAGCGAGGTCG
>Ga0335084_10004137_pt1 | contig 14280 bp, 10 predicted proteins | sample Lox_Sample_44_FD_206721 | JGI IMG/M metagenome (GOLD analysis project Ga0335084, IMG submission 206721) | Soil microbial communities from Loxahatchee National Wildlife Refuge, Florida, United States - Lox_Sample_4.4 | ecosystem: Environmental > Terrestrial > Soil > Wetlands | place: USA...
CCGACATTCCACGTGTGGGGCGCGATGGCGGCGGCAGGCGATGCCGTACTCGAAGCGGATAGCCTTGCATCCCCACTCGAAGTGACATATTCTAAATGCGCTGTTACCAACGCGTTGTATTCAGCGTCAAGAGCGGTTCCCTTGACGAGCCGCTCCGCGATCGAGGCGTTCTGAGAAGCTAAGTACCTCGCCAGCAATATCTTACAGCAAATAATCTCCAGTATCTTCTAGGCTTGACAGGATAACACTCGAGTCTTACTGTAGTTCGCCCTCTTCCACAGCTACGCGCTGCGGCAAATACATGGCGCTTTTCGGGTTGTTAGGTGGCAAACGCACCTCAGTCGGCTTGGACATCGGCTCGGGAATTATCAAGCTGGTGGTCTTCGACCATTCCGGTAGTGAGCCGGAATTGGTCCGCGTCGCCACGACTCAGGTCGCGACAGACGCGATCGTCGAGGGCGAGGTCATGGACCCGGGCATCGTCGCCGAAGCGATTCGGGGTCTGTTCGCCACGGCGGGTGTCAAACAGAAGACGGTGATCACGGCCATCGGAGGTCGCGACGTCATCGTCAAGCGAATCCAGATGGATCGCATGAAAGAGGCCGATGCCCGCGAGGTGATCCGGTGGGAGGCCGAGCAGCACGTGCCCTTTGACATGGCCAACGTCGAGCTCGACTTCCAGATCCTCGATCCCGACGCCGAAGGGCTCCAGATGAACGTCCTGCTCGTCGCCGCGAAGCGGGAAGTGGTCGAGAGTCGGATGGCGCTGCTGATGGAAGCCGGCCTCAAGCCGACGGTGATCGACGTGGACGCGTTTGCCATCCATAACGCGTTCGAGCTGAACTACCCCGACGCGATGCAGGGTGTTGTGGGGCTGGTGAACGTCGGCCATGAGGTCACGAACGTCAACATCCTCGAGGACGGGATCCCGGTGCTCACGCGAGACCTTTCGGTCGGCACGCGGCGCTTCACGGAAGACCTGCAGCGCAACAAGGGTCTGTCGGCAGAGGATAGCGAGAAGGTCATTCAGGGACAGCTGCAGAACGACGATTTGGCCGCTTGCGTGGAAGAGCGAGGCGAGGAGATCGCCGTGGGAGTCGAGCGTGCCGCGGGGTTTCTGGCCACCGCATCGCGCTCGGCGGGCGAGCTGAGTCGCGTGTTCACGAGCGGGGGTGGGGCACGGACGCCGGGACTGAACGAGTTTCTTTCCACCCGTCTGAAGGTCCCCGCCGAGCTTGCTAACCCGTTGCAGCGCCTGAAGGTACGCGACAAGGTATTCGAGGCCGTGCCGGTCGACGAGCTGGCACCCCTGCTCATGCTCTCGGTCGGCCTCGGGCTGCGGCGCGCGGCATGATTGAAGTCAATCTCTTACCGGGCCGGCCCGCCGAGAAAAGCGCGGGATTCAAGCTCCGCATGCCCGATTTCCGGGCGATGCTCTCCAATGTCACCAACCCCTGGTTGCTTGCCGCCTGCGCGGCCTGGATTCTCGTGCTCGGCGGTGGACTCGCCCTGTTCGTGACCAGCCGGACGCGCCTCGCCGTGCTGAACTCACGGCTCGAGGCGGTCCGCACGGAAAAGCGCCGCTATGACGCGGTGATCGCGCAGAAGCGGCAATCGGAGCGGATGCGGGATTCGCTGGCAGCCGAGATCGGCATCATTCGCTCGATCGACGGGGCCCGGTACATCTGGCCTCATATCCTCGATCAGGTCGCGAAGGCGCTGCCCCCTTACACCTGGTTGAACACGCTCACCGTGCAGGGCTCGTCTCAGCCGGCGCCGGCTCCCGCACCCCCGCAGGGAGCGCAGCCGGCAGGGCCTCCTCCGACGGCACCGATCGCGTCGGTCGTGTCGTTTCAGATCACCGGCAGCACGGTGGACATTCAGGCGTACACGACGTTCCTGCGTCAGCTCGCCGCGTCGCCGTGGTTCACGGACGTGTTCCCGGCAAGCTCGCAGACGATCGTGGACCAGGACCGGCCGGTCACCGCGTTCACGATCGCGGCGCGTTTCCGCGTGGCGGACTCCGTGTACATGCACACGGTTCCCCTCACCCAGCCGCTGAGGTAGCCGTGGCCCTCCTCCCCACCGACCAGCGCAGTCAGGTCATGCTGTTGGTAATCCTGCTCGCCGCCATCGGCGGGTACGGATTCTGGCACTACTACTACGAGCCCACGAGCACGCAGATCTCCTCGGAGAAGACCGAGATCGACAGCCTGCAAATCGTGGTCGACCGCGCCAAGCAGGATCTGGCGCAGGGCACCGTAGAGGACCTCCGCCAGCGAGTCGAGCAGTATCGCGGCATGCTGCTGTTGATGCGGCGGCTCGTGCCTGAGCAGAACGAAGTTCCGGCGCTCATCGACGACATCTCGACCAGAGCCAAAGTGCGGGGCGTGTCGATCGGACGGATCGAGCCGCTGCCGGTCGAGCCCGGTGCGCCGTTCGACACGTACCGGTACCGGCTGGAAATCCTCGGACACTACGATCAGCTGGGCGAGTATCTGTCGGACATCGCGAGCCTGCCGCGCATTGTGGTGCCGCAGGACATCTCGCTCAAGCCCGCATCGCAGGGCGCGCAGCGGCTCTTGAACGACACCATCGGGGCGCTGCTCGAAGCCGACCTCGCGATCCGCACGTTCGTCAAGTCGGCTCCGCCCCCAGGAGCCCAGAAGAAACCGGGCGCGAAGGCGGGCGAGTGAGATCCGTCATGCTGGGAGCGATCGCGCTGGTATGTGCGGCGACGTGGGCACGGGCACAGGTCGCGGCCGGCAGCGCCGATTCGGCGCACGGCGACTCCGCGCTCGCGATCGACTTGAAGCGGGAGGAGTTCTCCTACGAGGGAGGCGGCCGGGACCCCTTCGTTTCACTGCTCAAATCCGGCGATATCCGGCCGTTGCTCTCGGACCTGAAGCTCGTCGGCATCTACTACGATGAGCGGTACCCGGTCCGCAGTGTCGCCGTGCTCCACGATGTCACCAACGGCAAGCGCTATCGCGCCAAGTCGGGCGACATCATGGGTCGGTTGAAGGTCACGCAGATCAGATCTCGCGAAATCGTGTTCACGGTGCAGGAATTCGGCTTCGAGCGGCAGGAGACCCTGTCCCTCGCCAAGCAGGAGGAGATGCCATGAAGCGCAGCGCTGCGCTCGCCGCCCTGTGTGTGCTCCTGGCGGCCCGTACCCCCGCACCGGCGGGGGCGAGCGCGACCACTGGCGGACGCGGTAACGGCGAAGTGCGTACCGTCAGTGTCCAGCCGGGGAGCGGCACGATCGCGATCGTGATCGATCTGCACGGCCCGGTCGATGTGCAGGACTTCACGCTGCGCGCTCCGGCACGGCTCGTGGTCGACCTCGTCGGGGCACATCTGTCGGGTCCCTCCACGCCGTACGACGGGCAGAACCGCGGCGGCGTGAAGAATCTCCGCTACTCGCAATACCGTCCCAACGTCGTGCGGGTCGTGGTGGACCTCGAGGCGTTGAAGGACTACCACATCCAGCATACCGACAACTCGGTCCGCATCGAGTTTGGCGCCGACCGCGTGGCAGCGAGTACGTGGACCAGCCGTGCGGATCAAGCGCGACACAGCGTGAGCGCTCCGCCGCCCGCGCCGTCTCCCGCCCCCGTTTCTGTCGCGGCCGTCGCGAGTCGGGCGACGGCGGACGCGACACTCGGCGCCCCGATTGCCGCGGGCGAGCTGCAGGGCGCGCCGGTCGGCGCCAGCGTCGTTGACGCGGATGGCGCGACCATCGACCGCTATCTCGCGGCCCATGCCGCGGAGAGCGTTCAGTCGCAAGCCCCGCGGATCACCGTGCGGTGGGACGGCGCGGACATCGAGGACGTGATCGCCGGCTTCGCGGCGTTCAGCGGCCGCACGATCGTGCTCGCGCATGACGTACGGGGGAAGGTGACCGCCGAGATCAAGAACCAGCCGTGGGACCTGGCGTTCGCCGCGGTGCTCGAGTCGCAGGGCCTGACCTATCAGGTGCTCGAGGGCGGCATCATCAATGTCCTTAACAAATCGGATTTCGCCCGGGCCGACTCAACCGTCCCGGTCGAGACACGCCTCGTGCGCATCAACTACGCCCGCGCGACGTCGCTCGTCCCGGCGGTCCAGTCGATCATCTCCAAAGGGCGGGGCGCCGTGGTGGCGGATACGACGAGCAACTCGCTGGTCGTCACCGATACCCGGAACCGCATCGCCGATATCGAGCAGTTCGTGCACGGCCTCGACATCCGGACTCCCCAGGTGTCGATCCAGGCGAAGATCATTTTCGTCGATCGCACCGACATCGAACAGCTCGGGTTGAAGTACGACCTCGGCTCCCAGACGCAGTTCTTCAACCAGCTGGTCCAGCGGCCGAACCCGGCTACTGCGCAGCCGGGGAATCCGAACATCAATGGCGTGCCCACGGGAACGGTGCCGACCACGTTCTTCGAACCGTCGCAGACCGTCATCGATCTCGGCGGCAACTCGCTCTCGGCGCTCGGCAACGCGAGCCAGCAAGTGGTGAACCCGGCGCTCAATCTGATCTTCTCGACGGCCATCGGGAACTTCAATCTCACGACGTTCCTGCAAGCCTTGCAGTCGCTGTCGCTCGACGACATTCAGGCCGAGCCCACGATTACGACACTCGACAACCGCCCGGCCGAAATCCTCGTGGGCGATCGCGTGCCGATTCGCGTGATCGACGTCAGCTCGACCGCCGCCGGCGGCGCCACCCCGCCCAAGGCGACGGTCAGCTTCCAGCAGACCGGCATCAACCTGCGGGTCACTCCTCACGTTACGGCGAACCGCCAGGTGCTGATGGAGGTGCACGCGGAGCGCTCCAACGTGGTGCCGGCCTCGGTCGACATCGGTTACACGTTCCAGACCCAGCAGGCGGACAACCAGCTGCTGGTCGCAGACGGCGAAACGGCTGTAATTGGCGGACTTACGGTGACCGAGGTCACGGTATCCAAGACCGGAATTCCGTTCCTTGTAGACCTGCCGATTCTTGGCAAGCTGTTCGGATTCACGAATCAGCAGGAAAATCGGCGTGATCTCCTGATCCTCATCACGCCGCACATCATCGACGACCTGGTGTCGCCCAGCACCGGGAAGTAACCAGGAGTCGTTATGCGCGGACGAACCATGACGCGGTCGGGAATATGCTTCCTGCTGCTCGCCGGAGCCGGCCTGGCGTGTGAGACGACTTCCACGCCGGGAGGGTTCCAGAAGGATCTCATTCCGCCGGCGATTTCCCTGACGACGGCCAACGACACGCAGCCAATCGCGAGCGGTCTCTCGCTGACCGTGAACGCCACCGATAACCTCGCGCTCAACGACGTCCGCCTCATCTTCTCCGGCGGATTGATCGACACGATCGACACGATTTTCAAGAACCAGACGCTCACGACCGTGACGCTGCCGGTGAGCCTCACGTTCCCGGCGAACTCGGGCGCGGGCGGCAATATCCGCATCATCGGCCGCGCCACCGACGGCGCAGGCAATGCCGCGGAAGACACGATTTTCATCTTCCTGTCCAACGTGAAGGCGCTGAAGGTCTACCTCAACGCCCCGGCGCCGGGGGCCACGACCTCGCCGGGGAAGAGCTTCCCCGTCGAGGTGTCGGCCGCGCAGCTGTCGGGCATACGCAAAGTCGGATTCATCGTATCGCCGCCGACCGCGGTGTCGAACCCGACGATCCCACCGAACGATTCGATCTTTTTTGCGCTGCCGTACGCCGATTCGGTGGACTACACGGATACGCTCACCGTGAACCCGGCCTTCACGACCGGGGTGATCACGATTACCGGGTTCGCGGAAGACTCAAGCGGCCGGCGCTCTACCACGAGTCCGGTCACCGTGGCCGTGCAGTCGGCGGCGAACGACGTGACGCCGCCTTCGGTCACCGACAGTGTGGCGGCCCGGGTCGAGGTGTCGGACACGGTGGTGGTGCACGCCACCGATCCGAGCGGGATTTCGTGGATCGGCTTCCGGATCCGCGATCCCAGCACGCTCGCGGTGATCGCCTTCGACACGGTGAACGCCGGCGGGGCGCTGACGGACGTGGTGCGGCATTTCAGCCTGCAGCTCGCGACCCTGATCTCGACGTTCCCGAGCACGGTGCTCATCGACGGATACGCCTGCGACGCCGCGGCGGCGCGGAACTGCGCGTTCTCGACGGTGAACGGCGTGGTGAAGGGGACGCCCAAGGCCGATTCGACGCAGGTCGTGGCCGGGATCTCGCGCCTCCTGCCGGCCGGCAGCCACATCGCCGACGCCATCTTCAATGGCAACGCGCAGGGCGGCACGGGCGAGCTGTATCTCACGAATGCGCCGCTCGGCCGGGTCGAGATCTTCCAGGTGGCGAACACGAACTTCGTCGCCAACGGTATCCCGACAGCCGGCCCGCAGCCCTGGGGCATCGCGCTCTGGCCCGCGGACACCATGGGGGGTTACCTCGATACCCTGGTGGTGGCCGACGCCGGTGGAACGGAGCTGTCGATCATCGACGCCGCGGCGCGGCGGCTGCGCTGGCGGCAAGACTTGCCCAACTATCAGATCCAGCTGTACAAGGTGATCAACCTGGCCGAGGGCGGGTACGGCTACAAGATCACCGTGTACGATCTGTCAGACCGTCCCCAGTACGTGTCGACCGTCTGCCGCGTCGGCGGGGCGCCGCCCGCATGCGCGACGGACTCGATCTTCGCGATCTACGCCACCACGCCCACGTTCAGCTCCAGCACGCCGTTCGATGGGCGCGGCACGCTGCGCATGGAGAAGCTCATCAACTCGATCGACACGACGCAGCTGTTCGGGCATTTCTTCTGGGAGATCGGCGCGCTGAACTCGAGCGACCTGTCCGACACGCTGCGCGTCATCATGCGGCGCGGTAGGCCGTACAACCAGACCAAGGTCATTCTCAGCGCGTGCGCCGGGGTGACGATCAATTTCTCGACGTTTGGCCTGGGTGATTCGACCTACACGCGCAACTCGGGCAACTTCACCCACGCGTTCGTGGGTGAAGGCGGCAACGCGCCCGCGCAGTATCGACGCGTGATGTCCTATACCAGCAAGGACGCCCTGCTGCACGGATCGCCGACCTTCACCTCGTGCCGCACGTCGCCGCCCGACTCGCTGGGTCGCGAGACGTTCGATGCGGGCGATAACGACGAAGACCTCGGCATGTCGCCCGCCGTGGACGTGAGCGACTTCATCAGCAACACGGGCGTGAAGGTCGCGTCCATCGCCACGAACTTCAACGGCGGCACGAACCTGGTTCGCGCCGACTCGATGTACGTGCTCGACGAGGGCCTGCGGTTGAAGGGCGCGTCGCCGGTGGCACCGGGCGCGTTCGGCATGGACATGAACTACTTCCATGACTTCCTCGCGGGCCAGGCGGGTTCGACCGGGTTGGGCGGTACACGCGATTCCACCAACCGCGTGGCGTTCGTGGCCGACCCGATCGGCAACATTCTGGTTTTCGATACATTCTTCTACAATCAGATCGGGTCGATCCCGGTGCGGGACCCGATCATCGGTCCGCTGCGCGTCGCGAAGGACGCGGGCGGCAACCAGCTGCTGTTCGGCGTGACCGCGCGCGGGGTCGTCATGGTCAAGCTCCCCGTGTTCCCGAATCCCAATCCAGCGCCGCCACGCGCCAAGGCGCAGCGAAACCGGTGACGCCGCAAGCGGTGACCCGACGCGGAGAGAGACGAGCCCGACGCCCGGTCGGGCTCGCTCGTTATTCGGAGGGTATGAAGATCCCGTGACTTTTCGGTTCACGACGGCCGGCGAATCGCACGGCAGAGGGCTCGTAGCGATCCTCGAGGGAATTCCCGCGGGCGTGCCCGCGACCGCCGACCGGATCAATGCAGAGCTGAAGCGGCGCATGGCGGGCTACGGTCGCGGCGCGCGCATGAAAATCGAATCGGATCAGATCGAGTGGATGTCGGGTGTGCGCGCCGGGGAAACCCTCGGGTCGCCCATCGCGATGCTCGTCTGGAATCGCGACTGGGAGCACTGGCAGGACGTGATGGCGGCCGAGGCGGATGCCCCCGGCGCCGAGCGGCGCCGGCAGGTGACGCGGCCCCGGCCCGGCCATGCCGATCTGGCCGGCGTTCTCAAATACGACCGCACGGACGCCCGGGACATTCTCGAGCGTGCGAGCGCGCGCGAAACGGTGGCGCGCGTGGCATGTGGCGCCGTGTGCAAGCTGCTGCTCGAGCAGTTCGGCATGGAGATCGGCAGCCATGTCGTCGAGCTCGGTGGCGTCACGGCGAGCATCCGGCCGCCGCTGCCCGTACCGCTCAATCCCGCGGCGGACCTGAGCGCGGTGCGCTGTCTCGACCGTGAAGCCGAAAAGGAAATGATCGCGCGCATCGACGCCGCGAAGGCGGCGGGCGACACGCTGGGCGGCGTGGTCGAAGTCGTGGCGCTCGGCATTCCGGTGGGCCTGGGATCGCACGTGTCGTGGGACCGCAAGCTGGACGGCCGGATTGCCCAGGCGTTGATGTCCATTCCGGCGGTAAAAGGCGTCGAGATCGGCCTCGGGTTCGAGGCCGCGCGGCGCAAGGGCTCTGAAGTGCACGACGAGATCCTCGTCGGCTTCGCGCGCGCCACCAATCGCGCGGGCGGCACGGAAGGCGGGATCACCACGGGAGAGCCGATTGTGGCGCGCGCCGCGATGAAACCGATTTCGACGCTGATGTCGCCGCTGCGCACGATCGATCTGCGAACGGGTGGGCCGGCGCAGGCGCAGTCCGAGCGATCCGATGTGACGGCTGTGCCCGCGATGGGGGTCATTGCAGAGGCGATGATCGCGCTGATGCTGGCGGAAGCGATGCTCGAAAAATTCGGCGGTGATTCGCTCGCCGAGATGAAGCGCAATTTCACCGGCTATCAGTCCACGGTGCGCAGTCGCTCGCCCAAAGGCGTCGCGTGACAAAACGGCATGTGGTGCTCATCGGTCTCCCGGGAGCGGGAAAAACAACCGTCGGGCGCCTGCTCGCGGAACAGCTCAAAACCGGCTTCGTGGATATCGATACGGTGGTGATCCGACGCGAGGGGAAGCCGATCGGTATGATTTTCGCGGAAAAGGGCGAAGCGGCGTTCCGCGAGCTGGAACGCGATGCCATGGAGACAGCGTTGAAGCAGGAGCCCGCCGTGATCGCGTCAGGCGGTGGGTGGGCGGCGCAGCAGGGCGCGCTCGCGAATGCGAAACAGAGCGCGTTTGTGGTGTATATGCGGACTCGCGCCGACACGGCCGCCGAGCGCGCGGCCCCGGACGGAACCCGGCCGTTGTTAGCCGGTGATGATCCCGTGGCCCGGATGCGGGCGCTGTTGAAGGAGCGTGACGCCGCGTATCGCGAGGCGCACGAAACGGTTGACACCGATCGCAAGACTCCGGCGCAGGTCGCGCAGGAAGTGTTCAACCTTGCGCAAACGAAAGCTGGATGGTAAAGATGCCGAATTGGATGTTGAAGAAAGGTTGATCAGTGCCAGTTAAGAAACGCAGTGTGAAATCCGACGCCGCTGGCGCGCTCGACCAGAGCGCGGCCACGACTTCGACTCCCCCGGCCACGAATGCGCCGCTCGAGAACGGCGCTCCCGAGGCGGAGGCGAAGCCTGCCCCCAAGCGGCGCGCCCGCGCCAAGCGCGCGGCACCCGCCGAAACGCATGAAGCGAACGGCGCGTCGCCCGACGGCGTGACCGCGGAACACGACGAGGCGTCCGTCAACGGCGCCGCACCGAAGCCCAAGAAGCCGCGCCGCAAGCGCGCGACGGGCTCCGGGAACGGCAACGGCGGCGGCGGCCCGGCGCTCGTGATCGTCGAATCGCCCACCAAGGCCAAGACGATCGGCAAGTATCTCGGCTCGGGCTATACGGTCAAAGCCACCGTCGGCCACGTTCGGGATCTGCCGCAGCGCGAGCTGGGCGTCGACGTGGAGCAGGGGTTCACGCCGCGCTACGTGACCATCAAGGGCAAAGCCAAGACGCTCTCGGAAATCAAGAAAGCCGCCAAGGCGTCGGATCGCGTCCTGATCGCGACCGACCCTGACCGCGAGGGTGAAGCGATCGCGTGGCATGTGGCCGATCAGGTCGGGAGCAATAACAGCGGGAAGGTCCGTCGCGTCCTGTTTCACGAGATCACGAAAGACGCGGTCGCCCGCGCGCTCGAGCATCCGGTCGATATCGATCAGAACAAGGTCGACGCGCAGCAGGCGCGCCGCATTCTCGACCGCCTCGTGGGCTACAAGACCTCGCCGCTCCTCTGGAAAAGCCTGAAAACCGGGCTTTCCGCGGGGCGCGTCCAGACCGTCGCGCTGCGGCTCATCGTGGAGCGCGAGCACGAAATCCGGAAATTCGTTCCCCAGGAATACTGGACCATCGAAGCCGACCTCGAGAAAGACGGCCAGACCTTCCAGGCGCGGCTGCACAAGCTCGACGGGAAGAAGCCCGAGATCCGGAACGCGGATGACGCGAATGCGATCGTTCGCGAGGCCGAGAAGATTCCGTTCGTCGTCTCGTCGATCAACAAGAAGGAACGCAAGAAGCGGCCTTCGGCCCCGTTCACCACCAGCACCCTGCAGCAGGAAGCCGCGAAGCAGCTCGGCTTCTCGGCCAAGCGCACGATGCGGGCGGCGCAGGCGCTGTACGAAGGCCAGGACGTCGGGACCGACGGGCCCGTCGGCCTCATCACGTACATGCGGACCGATTCCACCCGTGTGGCCGACTCGGCGATCACCCAGGCCCGCGACTACATCGGCCAGAATTTCGCGAAGCCCTATCTGCCCGAGGCTCCGAATCAGTACGGCGCCACGAGAGGCCAGGGTCGGGTCCAGGACGCGCACGAAGCGATCCGGCCCACCGAGGCGTCGCGCCGTCCCGAAGACGTGAAGGACTATCTCGAGGCCGACCTCTTCAAGCTGTATCAGCTCATCTGGCGCCGGTTCGTCGCATCGCAGATGAGCCCCGCGGTCTACGAAACCACCACGGTCGACTTCGATCTCGGGAAGTATCTGTTCCGGGCGACGGGGTCCCGCGTGGTGTTCGACGGCTATCACGCCCTCTATCAGGAAGTCTACGAGCCCGAAGAGGGCAAGAGTCTGGGTGATCTCGCGCCGATTCCGGTGCTCGAGCAGGGCGATCGCGTGAACCTGCAGAAGATCACGCCGACGCAGCATTTCACCGAGCCGCCGCCGCGCTTCAGCGAGGCGAGCCTCGTGAAGGAGCTCGAGCGTCTGGGCATCGGCCGTCCCTCGACCTACGCCACGATCATTTCGACGCTGCAGCAGCGCTTCTATGTGAACACCAAGGACCGCCGCTTCACGCCCACCGAGCTGGGCGAGACGGTCTGCGGTATCATGGTGCGACTCTTCCCCGACCAGTTCAACGTCGGGTTCACGGCTCAGATGGAAACCGAGCTCGACAAAATCGAGGAAGGCGATCTCAACTGGCAGCACGTGCTCGGCAACTTTTGGCAGCCGTTCTCCCAACAGCTCGGCAAGGTCGACGTGCAGCAGCTCATCCGCGACACGCACGATCTTTCGAAGCTGTCGGAGGAAAAATGCCCGAACTGCGGCGGCGAGCTGGTGGTGAAGAGCGGCCGGTTCGGCCCGTTCATCGCGTGCGCCAAGTATCCCGAATGCCGGTTCACGAAGCCGCTCCGGAAGGACAAGGTGCCCGACCGGCCCACCAACGAGATCTGCAAGGAATGCGGCGCGCCGATGGTGATCAAAACGGGCCGCTACGGCGAGTTCCTGGCGTGCACCCGCTACCCCGCGTGCAAGCACACGCGCCCCGTGCCGCTCGGCATCAAGTGCCCCAAGTGCACTGAAGGCGATCTCGCGGAGCGGCGCACCCGGCGGGGCCGCACGTTCTACGGCTGCCTGCGGTATCCCGACTGCGACTTCTCGGTGTGGAACAAGCCGGTGCCCGTGGCGTGCCCGAGCTGCGGCTTCATAGGCATGGAGCAGAAGCAAACCAAAACCATGGGTTCGTTCCGCAAGTGTCTGAAATGCGCGCACGAAGTGCCGCTCGAAGAGGGCCAGCCGGCGCAGGCGGAGCCGGCCGGGACCTGAACGCCGCGGTCGTGGGCGGCGGCCTCGCCGGGAGCGAGGCCGCATGGGCCCTCGCGCAGCGTGGCATCCGGGTCCGGCTGTACGAAATGCGTCCGGGGCGCACCACGCCGGCGCATCATTCCGGCGGCCTCGCCGAGCTCGTCTGCAGTAATTCCTTCAAGTCCCTCGAGGTCACGAACGCCCACGGCCTGCTCAAGGCCGAGATGCGCGTGCTCGGGAGCGTGGTGCTCGACTCGGCGGACCAGGCGCGCGTGCCCGGGGGGGCGGCGCTCGCCGTCGATCGTCTCGCGTTCTCTCAGGGTGTGCACGAGCGGATCCGCTCGCACCCGCTGATCAGCCTCGTCCACGACCACGTGTCCCGGCTCCCGTCTCCCGCGATTATCGCGACCGGACCGCTGACGTCGCCCGAGCTGAGCGACGCGATCGCCACCCGGCTCGGCACCACGGCGCTTGCCTTCTACGACGCCATCGCGCCGATCGTCTCGACCGAATCGCTGGCCCAGGACCGGCTATTCCGGGCTTCGCGATACGGCAAAGGGGGCGGCGACGATTACCTGAACGCGCCGCTCACGGAATCCGAGTATGACGCATTTCTCGCGGCGCTCACCGCGGCCGACCAGTACCAGCCGGCGCACGAGTTCGATCAGATCCCGTACTTCGAGGGATGCCTGCCGGTGGAGGAGATGGCGCGCCGCGGGCGCGATGTGCCGCGGTTTGGACCGATGAAGCCGGTCGGCCTCCGCGATCCACGCACCGGACGGGAGCCGTTTGCCGTAGTCCAGTTGCGGCAGGAAGACCGCGCTGGTCAGATGTGGAATCTGGTCGGGTTTCAAACCCGGCTGCGCAACGCCGAGCAGCAACGGGTGTTGCGAATGATCCCGGGGCTCGAGCGCGCGGAGTTCCTGCGGTACGGCAGCATTCACCGCAATTCGTATATCAACGCCCCGCGAGCGCTGACACCGCATCTCTCGACCCGGGACGATCCACAACTCCTGTTCGCCGGTCAGCTCACGGGCGTCGAGGGCTATACCGAATCCGCCGCGACCGGCATTCTGGCCGGCATCAACCTCGCCCGTCTGCTCTCCGGCTCCGCGCCGCTCATCCCCCCGCCCACGACCATGCTGGGCGCGCTGTATCGCTACCTGCGCGAAGCGCCGCCCGAGCATTTTCAACCGATGAACGCGAACCTCGGGCTCGTGGAACCGCTTGATCCCCCGGTTCGAGACAAGGTTCGAAAGCGGCAGCGAATCGCGGAACGGGCGTTGGCGGCGCTGAACGAGTTTGCGGTGCAGGTAACCGCGGAAGCCGGAACGCGGCACGGGGAACAGCAGGGGGAGTTCCAGGTCTCGTGAACTCCGCCCCGGACATTCAGGCGTTCGTGGATTTTCTCTCGAAGGAGCGCAACGACTCGCCCCACACGGTGAAGGCCTACGCCCGCGACGTGGCGCGGTTCGCGGAGTTCTGCGGAAGATTTTACGGCGGCCCGTGGCAATGGGCGGGTGTGGACCGGCTCGCGATCCGCGGGTTTCTCGGGGCGCTGCAGCAGGCGGGAGTCGGGAAGCGCTCGAGCGCCCGGGCCCTCTCGGCCCTCAGGACCTTTTACCGCTTCCTCAACGTTACCCAAGGGTTGGAGGTCAACCCCGCCAGGGCGGCACGCACTCCGAAGTTGGGCCGCACGCTCCCCGTGCATCTGGACCGGGCCGAAATCGATGAGCTGTTCCGGGCCGCAGCCGCTCGAGCGGCGGCGGAAGGCCGGGAGAGCGGGGGAATGAAACAGGCGCGCGACCTCGCGATGCTCGAGCTGTTCTACTCGTCGGGATTGCGCCTCGCGGAGCTTGGCGGGTTGAACCTCGAGGATATCGATCTCGTGTCGGACCAAGTGAAGGTGCGCGGTAAAGGGCGCAAGGAGCGGATCGTGCCGGTCGGCCGGCCGGCAGGCATTGCGCTCCGGAGTTATTACGGGCGGCGCGACGCGCTGCTGGCGCAGGCGAGGGGGAAAGTCGACCGCCGCGCCGTATTCCTGAACGCGCGCGGACAGCGGCTGTCACTGCGCGGCGTGCAGCTCGCGATGAAGCGGCTGTTCGCGGTGCTGCCGCGCGGCAAGACGCTGCACGCGCACGCGCTGCGACACTCGTTCGCCACGCATCTGCTCGACGCCGGCGCCGATCTGCGCGCGGTGCAGGAGCTCCTGGGACACGCCTCCCTGTCGACCACGCAG
>Ga0335084_10004139_pt1 | contig 14278 bp, 10 predicted proteins | sample Lox_Sample_44_FD_206721 | JGI IMG/M metagenome (GOLD analysis project Ga0335084, IMG submission 206721) | Soil microbial communities from Loxahatchee National Wildlife Refuge, Florida, United States - Lox_Sample_4.4 | ecosystem: Environmental > Terrestrial > Soil > Wetlands | place: USA...
CCGGCTCATCCCTCGTCCTTCATCCTCAACATGCCTGCGGCATGTTGACCGTGGGCCACTCTGGTTAGGGCTCTCCGCGGGGCCCGGCTCATCCCTCGTCCTTCATCCTCAACATGCCTGCGGCATGTTGACCGTGGGCCATTCTGGTTAGGGCTCTCCGCGGGGCCCGGCTCATCCCTCGTCCTTGGTTAAGAGGCCGGCTTCGAGGCGGAGGGTGCGGCGCTTGAGCTGGGTTGCCAATCGGGCCTGGTGGGTCGCGAAGAGGACGGTGGTGCCGCGGCTCCAGATGTCCTTGATGAGGTCGAGAATCTCACCCGCCATCTCTTCGTCGAGATTTCCCGTGGGCTCGTCGGCCAAGAGGAGGGCAGGAGACTTCACGATGGCGCGCGCGAGTGCGGCGCGTTGGGCCTCGCCCTGGGAGAGCTGGGCGGGATAGGCCTGGGCGCGCGAGGACAGCCCAACCGCCTTGAGCGCCTGGAATGCCTTCGGCGTGATCTCACGGCGAGGGGTCCCGAGGACTCGCAGGACGAAGGCAATGTTCTCGAAGACGGTGCGGCCCGAGAGGAGCTTGGCATCCTGGAAGACGATGCCGAGCGAGCGGCGCAGGAGCGGGACCTCGGAGCGGCGCAGCGAGGTGACATTGAACCCGGCGACCTCGATCTCGCCCTCCGTGGCCTGCTCATCGGCGTAGAGGAGGCGCAGCAGGGTGGTCTTGCCGGCACCGCTTGCCCCCGCGAGGACGACGAATTCGCCCTTGTCGACGGTGAACGAGACATCGCTGAGGGCGGGCAGCTTCATCGGCCCGCCTTGGAAGAGCTTACAGACGTGGTGGAGCCGTATCATGAGGCTCCCACCATTCTATCTAAGCCTTCAGACTTTCGGTAGTTTCTCGATCAGGAGGGCGTTCACGACCGACGGGCTCGCCTTGCCCGAAGTCGACTTCATGACCTGCCCCACAAGGAAGCCCAAGGCGGCCTTTTTCCCGGCCTTGTAGTCCTCGACAACCTTGGCGTGCTCGGCCAGCACCCTGTCCACCACGGCACCCAGCGCGCCGGCGTCGGCGACCTGCGTCAGGCCCTTGCGGGCAACGATGGAGCTAGCGTCTTCCCCGGACTGGAACATGTCCTCGAAGACAGACTTGGCCAGGGTGCCGCTAATAGTGCCTCCCTCGATCAGCGTGATGAGCCCCTTGAGGTTCTCTGGCTTGATCGGTGATAGTGTGATCGCCTTCTGATCGTCTCCCGGAACCACTCGCAGAAACTCGTTGAGCACCCAGTTCGCTACCATCTTCGGGTTGGCAGAGCCCTTAGCGGCCGCCTCGAAGTAGTCGGCCAGCGCCCTGCTTTGCGTCAGCACTTCCGCGTCGTATGCGCCAAGGGCATAGTCCTTCATAAAGCGCTGACGCTTCGCCGCCGGCAACTCCGCCAGCGTGGCGCGCACTTCGTCGATCCACGCCGGGGCAAGGTCGAGCGGCGGCAGGTCCGGCTCCGGGAAGTAGCGGTAGTCGTGCGCGAACTCCTTGGAGCGCATGGAGACCGTGTGCGCCTTGTCGGGGTCCCACAGCCGTGTCTCCTGCACGATGCGCTCGCCCGTGTCGAGGGCGCGGGCCTGACGCTTGATCTCGTACTCGAGCGCATGCTGGACGTTGCGGAAGGAGTTCATGTTCTTGATCTCGACCTTGGTGCCGTACTCCTTCGCCCCCCGGCGTCGCAGCGAGATGTTCGCGTCGCAGCGCAGAGAGCCTTCCTCCATGTTGCCGTCGCACACGTCCAGATAGACGACGATGGCCCGGAGGGCCTTCAGGTACGCCGCCGCCTCTTCGGAAGTACGCATGTCGGGCATGGAGACGATCTCCATGAGCGGCACGCCCGCGCGGTTGAAGTCGACCTGGCTCGACTGCGCGGTCTCGAGATTGCCCTCGTGGACGAGCTTGCCCACGTCCTCCTCGAGGTGCAGGCGCTGAATGCCGATTCGTCGCGCGACGCCGGCCACCTCGATGTCCAGGTAGCCGTGCTCGGCCAGCGGCTCCTCGTACTGGCTGATCTGATAGTTCTTCGGCATGTCCGGGTAGTAGTAGTGCTTCCGCGCGAAGCGATTGTCGGCGTTGACCGTGCAGTTGATGGCCAGCGCCGTCCTGATCCCGAACTCGATGGCCCGCCGGTTGATGACGGGCAGCGTCCCCGGCATGCCCTGGCACACGGGACAGGTCTGACTGTTGGGCGCCGCCCCGAAGGCCGTCGAGCAGCCGCAGAACATCTTCGTGCGCGTGCGGAGCTGCGCATGGACCTCGAGGCCGATGACCGCCTCGTAGGTGTTGTCGCTCATGCCGCAAGCTCCGGCTTCCGGCTCCGCCACGGGGTGGCGGCCTCGTAGGCCTTGGCCACTCGCAGGAGCGTCGCTTCGTCGAAGGCCTTACCGATGATCTGCAGCCCAATGGGCAATCCCGCCTGGGTGAAGCCGGCCGGTATGGCGAGGCCGGGCAGTCCCGCCAGGTTGACGGGAATGGTGAAGACGTCGTTGAGGTACATCTGCAACGGGTCCTCCCTCTCCCCCATCTTGAACGCGACGCCCGGCGTCGTGGGCGCCACGATCACGTCCACGCGCTTGAAAGCCTCCTGGAAATCGCGCAGGACGAGGGTGCGCACCTTCTGGGCCTGGCCGTAGTACGCGTCGTAGTAGCCGGCGGACAGCGCATAGGTGCCCAGCATCACCCGGCGCTTCACCTCGGCGCCGAAGCCCGCGCCGCGCGTGCGCGAATACATGTCGATGAGGTCGCGCGCACCCGGCACGCGGAGGCCGTACTTGACGCCGTCGTAACGCGCGAGGTTCGACGAGGCCTCGGCGGGGGCGATGACGTAGTACGCAGCGAGACCATACTCCGTATGCGGCAGCGAGACGCTCTCCGTCTTCGCGCCCAGATCCTCGAGCGTCGCGATGGCCGCCCGCACCGCGGCCTCCACCTCGGGGTCGAGCCCGTCGATGAAGTACTCGGCGGGGATGCCCACCCGCAGGCCTTTCACGTCCAGGCGGAGCGCCTGCGCGTAGTCGGGCACCGGTATCGTGGCCGAGGTCGAGTCCATCGGATCATGTCCCGCTATGGTCTGGAGCATGAGGGCCGTGTCCGCCACGTCTTTCGCGAAGGGCCCGACCTGATCGAGCGAGGAGGCGAAGGCGATGAGCCCGTAGCGGGACACCCGCCCGTAGGTCGGCTTGAAGCCGACGGTGCCGGAGAAGGCCGCGGGCTGACGGATGGAGCCGCCGGTGTCGGTGCCGAGCGTCGCCGCGGCGAGGTCGGCGGCCACCGCCGCCGCCGAGCCGCCCGAGGAGCCGCCGGGCACGCGGGAGAGGTCCCACGGATTCCGCGTGGTGAAGAACGCCGAATTCTCCGTGGAGGAACCCATCGCGAACTCGTCCATGTTGAGCTTGCCGAGAAGGACCGCGCCCGCCGAGCGAAGCCGGGTGATCACCGTGGCGTCATACGGCGGCACGAAGCCCTTGAGGATCTTCGATCCGCACGTCGTCTCCACGCCCCGCGTGCAGAACACATCCTTGACGGCGAGCGGAATGCCGTCGAGCGGCCCGAGCGGCGCCTTTGACCTGAAGCGCGCATCCGCGGCCGCCGCCTGCCCCAGGGCGGTCTCCGGGACCACCGTCAGGTACGCCTTGACCTTGGGATCGAGCGCGGCGATGCGCTCCAGGTACTCGCGCACCGCCTGCGAGGGCGTGGCCTCACCGCTCCGGAAGCGGGCGCTCAGCTCGTGGATCGTGAGAGCGGTGAGCATCGCCTACTCCTCGACGGGCTCTTCGATGATCTTCGGCACGCGGAAGAACTCACCGCTCCGGTCCGGCGCGTTGGCCAGCATCTCATCCTGCGACAGCGACGGACGGGGCTCGTCCTCCCGCATCACGTTGGTCATGGGCACGGCGCGAGAGGTCGGGGGAACGCCTTCCGTGTCGAGGGCGCGGAGCTTGCCGATATAGGACAGGATGCCGTCGAGCTCCCGCCGCATGCGCTCCTTCTCGGCGTCGGTGAGGGCGAGCCGCGAGAGACGCGCGACGTGGTCGACCTCCTTCATCGTGATCTTCGGCTCGGCCACGGCTAGAGCTCCTCGAGATGCGCGTATTGGAGCGACAGGCGCTTGCGGCCCACGCTCGCAAAGTGCACCGTGGCGATGATATCGCTGCCTTCCTTCTGGATCCCGACCAGCAGCCCCTCGCCCCAGCGTGCGTGGCGGAGCTTGGCGCCGACCCGGAACGGCAAATCGTCGTCCTCCGGCGCCGGCATGGGACTCTGCGCGGTCGCGCGCGGCATGGACGGCTCGCTCCGTGAGGCATTGAGCAGCACGAGCTGCTCCGCCGGGATCTCCAGGAGAAAGCGCGAGGGCTCTCCGAGCCCGTAGCCCTGGATGCGCCGGTGGAGCGCGTAGGACAGCCACAAGCGCTGCTCCGCCCTCGTGATGCCCACGTAGCAGAGACGGCGCTCCTCCTCCAGCTCCTCGGCATCGTCCATCGAGCGGGAGTGGGGGAACACGCCCTCCTCCATGCCGGTGAGGAAGACCGCGGGGAACTCGAGCCCCTTGGCCGAATGCAGCGTCATCAGCGTGACTCCGGCCGCGTCATCGTCGAGCGAATCCACATCGGCCACGAGAGCGATGGAGTCGAGGAAGGCCTCGAGCGACGCGCCCTCGGCGCCGGCCGCCTCCTGAGTGGCGACGAACTCTTCGGAAGCCGCCACCAGCTCCTCGATGTTCTCGAGGCGCGCCTCCGCTTCGGCGGTGCGCTCGGCCTTGAGGGCATCACGATACCCGGACGCCACCACCACCTCGTCGATGAAGGCGGGAACCGTGACGGTCGCGCGACGCTCGCTCAGACGCCCGATGAGGCGGGCGAATTCATCGAGCGCGCGGCGGGCCTTGGTCGTGAGGTCGGGGGGCAGCTCGGCACAGGCGGCCAGCAGCGAGATGCCGCGCGCCCGGGCCGCATCGGCCAAGCGATCGAGGGTCGCCTTGCCCACGCCGCGGCTCGGCGCCGCGATGGCGCGGCGAAAGGCGACGTCATCGGCCGGGTTGACGGCCAGGCGCAGGTACGCCACGACGTCCTTGATCTCCCGTCGCTCGTAGAACCGCACGCCGCCCACGATGACGTAGGGAATGCTCGCGCGCCGGAGCGCGTCCTCGAGCACGCGCGACTGGGCGTTGGTGCGGTAGAAGACGGCCACATCGCCATAGTCCAGGCCCTGGCCGTGCAGGGACCGCGCCGTCTGGGCGACCCAGCCCGCTTCCTCGTTCTCGTCCCAGGCGCGATAGACCTGAGCCTGTTCTCCCTCGCCGTTCTCGGTCCACAGGCGCTTGTCGCGGCGTGCCCGGTTGTGCGCGATGACCGCCGACGCGATGTCGAGGATGCGCTTGGTCGACCGGTAGTTCTGCTCGAGCGGCACCACGAGGCAGTCGGGAAAGTCCTTCTCGAAGTCGAGGATGTTCCGGAGATCGGCTCCGCGCCACCGGTAGACCGACTGGTCGGGGTCCCCGACCACGCAGAGGTTCCGGTGCTCCTGGGTCAGGAGCTGGACGATGCGGTACTGGGCCCGGTTGGTGTCCTGATACTCGTCCACGAGCACGTGAGTCCAGAGCGTGCGATACCACGCGAGCGCTTCAGGGGAGGTCTCCAGGAGCTTGACCACGAGCAGCAGCAGGTCGTCGAAGTCCACTCCGCCCACGGCGCGCAGCTTCTCTTCATAGGAGCGGTAGAGTTGGGCAAGGCGCTCCTCGCGGGGGTTGCGGGCGAGGCGCTCGGCCTCTTCCACGGAGAGCATCTGATTCTTGGCGTGGCTGATGCGGTGGACCACCGAAGCGGGCGTGGTCTGCCGCTCGTCCATGTCGAGCTGGCGCATCGCCTCCTTCACGATCGTGAGCCGGTCGTCCTCGTCGTAGATCACGAAGGACGGCGGCAGCCCCACCAGCCTCGCGCGCTCGCGCAGGATGCGCACGCAGACCGAATGAAAGGTGGCGATGAGCGGCGGGCGTATGCCGGCGGGGAGGACGATGTCCTCGACCCGGCGCCGCATCTCCGCGGCAGCTTTGTTGGTGAACGTGACGGCGAGCACGTGGCGAGGGTTGACGCCTTCGACGCCGAGAAGCCACGCGATGCGATGGGCGATGACGCGCGTCTTGCCGCTCCCCGCGCCCGCCAGCACCAGCACCGGCCCTTTCGTGGCCTGGACGGCCTGCTGCTGGACTGGATTGAGCGAGTCGAGGATGGTTTCCGGGGCGACGGCAGGGCGCAGCATGGATGTGTACGATATCACAGCGGCGGCGGCGCGTCGCCGCCGTCGTTACTCGACGGTGACGGACTTCGCGAGATTCCTCGGCTGATCGACGTCGCGCCCGAGGCGGACCGCGACGTGATAGGACAAGAGCTGGAGCGGAATGGCCATGAGAATCGGCGAGAGCAGCTCGGCCGCCGCCGGCACCGTCATCACGCGCCAGGCGCGGGCCCCGATCTCACGGTCGCCTTCGTGGGCGAGGGCGACGATGCGCCCCTCCCGCGCCCGCACCTCCTCGACGGTGTTCATCATCCGCTCGTAGGAGGCGTCGCGAGGCGTCAGCGCGACGACGGGCATCCCGTCGTCGATGAGCGCGATGGGGCCGTGCTTCATCTCCCCCGCCGGGTACCCCTCGGCGTGGAGGTAGGAGAGCTCCTTGAGCTTGAGCGCCCCCTCGAGCGCGATCGGATAGTGAATACCGCGCCCGAGGAAGAGGAAGTTCTTGTACCCGGCCAGCTCCTTCGCCAGCTCGGCGATCTCGGCTTCCTTCTCGAGCGCCCGCTCCATGAGCCGCGGCAGCTCGAGCAGGCCCTGGATGTGCTTGCGGCCATCCTCGGCGAGAAGCGCGTCGCGCCTTCGGCCGAGCCAGAGGGCGAGGAGATAGCACGCGGTCAGTGTCGCGGTGAATGTCTTGGAGGACGCCACGCCGATCTCGGGCCCGGCGTGCGTGTAGAGCACGCCGGTGGACTCGCGCTGGAGGGCCGACCCGACGACATTGGTAATACCGACGATGGGCGCCCCGTGATCGCGCGCCGCCTTGACCGCGCCGAGCGTGTCGGCCGTCTCGCCCGACTGGGACAGCGCGACCACGAGCGTCTCGGGGCCGAGCACAGCGTCGCGGTAGCGGAACTCCGAGCCCAGATCCACGTCGGCCGAGAGCCCGGCCAGCCGCTCGACCAGGAAGCGGCCGACGATGGCCGCGTGATACGACGTCCCGCACGCGATGAAGAGGACCCGCTGGAGGCCGGCCACAACGTCGGGATCGAGGCCGATGTCGGGCAGCACCACCGTGCCGCCCTCCGGGGACACGCGGCCGCGAAGCGTATCGGCGACGGCGCGCGGCTGCTCGTAGATCTCCTTGAGCATGAAGTGGCGGTAGCCGCCCTTCTCGGCGAGGATCGGGTCCCACAGGATGCGCGTGGGCGTGCGTGAGACGGGCGCACCGCTGAGGTCGGCGATGTCGACGCCGTGGCGAGTCACCACCGCCACGTCTTCGTCCTCGAGGATGACGACGTCACGGGTATGAGCAAGCAGGGCGGGGATGTCGGAGGCGAGATACGTCTCTCCCTGCCCGAGACCCACCACCACGCTGCCCGCTCCGTGCTTGGCCGCCACGAGCCGGTCCGGCGTGCGCTTGGACAGCACCACGATGGCATAGGAGCCCCTGAGCTCCCCCAGGGCCCGCCGCACCGCCTCCTCCAGCCGCGGCGTGTCCTCGAGATGCCGCTCGATCAGATGCGCGATGACCTCGGTGTCCGTCTCCGACGTGAAGACGTGTCCCTCGGCCTTCAGGCGCTCCTTGATGGGCAGGTAGTTCTCGATGATCCCGTTGTGGACCACGACGAGCGTGCCCGATCCGTCCGTGTGCGGGTGCGCATTCTCATCGGTGGGCCGGCCGTGGGTCGCCCAACGTGTATGCCCGATGCCGACGCTCCCCCGCACGGGACGCTCGCGGAGCACGCCTTCCAGCACCTTGATGCGTCCCGCCGCGCGCCTCACTTCGAGCCCGGTCGGCCCCAGCACGGCCACGCCGGCCGAATCGTAGCCGCGGTACTCGAGGCGCTTGAGCCCCTCGACGATGACACCCACCGCGTCCTTGTCCCCGAGGTAGCCCACGATCCCGCACATTGTTTCAGTCCTTGGCCTTCCGGGGCGGTTTCTTGTGAGCCGCCCAGCCTTCCCGCACTTCTTGCCGGCCGCGGGCCACGGCCAGCGCGCCGGGGGGAACGCTCTTCGTGATGACCGAGCCCGCGCCCACATACGCCCCTTCCCCGATGGTCACCGGCGCCACCAGGCTCGAGTTGGTCCCGACGAATGCGTGCGCGCCGATGATGGTCTCATGCTTGGCGACACCATCGTAGTTGCAGGTGATGGCACCGGCTCCCACATTGGCCTCGTCCCCGACAGTGGCGTCGCCGACGTAGGAGAGGTGGGGGACCTTGGCGCCGCGGCCTATCCTCGACTTCTTCAGCTCCACGAAGTTCCCGATCTTGGCTCCGGCACCGATGTGTGACAGCGGTCGCAGGTGGCAGAACGGTCCCAGCTGGGCGCCGACCTCCACGACGGAATCGGAGAGCACACAGTACGGCTTGAGCGTCACGGAGTCGCCGATCCGGCTTCCGCTCACGTGGCAGCCTGCGCCCACCACGCACTCGGCGCCGATCACCGTGGCGCCCTCGAGGATGGCGCCCGGGTAGAGAACAGTGTCGGGGCCGATCTCCACAGTATCGTCGACATAGGTCGCGGCAGGGTCGAGCACGGTGACGCCTTCGGCCATCAGCCGCTCGAGCGTCCGGCGTCTCAGCACGGCCGCGACGTGGGCGAGCTGCTTGCGGTCATTGATGCCGAAGCACTCTTCCGGGTCCGGTGCCGCCAGCGCATCGGTCATGGCGCCGTCCTTGGCAAGCAGCGCGATCACGTCGGTGAGGTAGTACTCGCCCTGCTGATTTTGCGGCGTCACCCGGTCGAGCGCGCTCCAGAGCCGGCGCGCGTCGAAGCAATACACGCTCGTGCCTATCTCGTGAATCTCCCGCTGCGCCGGTGTGGCATCCCGATGCTCGACGATGGCGACCGGCCGCGCGCCCTCCCGGATCACGCGTCCATAGCCCGTGACGTCGTCGAGCACCGCGGTGAGCAGGGTGGCCGCCGCGCCCGTGGCTTCGTGTCGCTCGACGAGGGCGCGGAGCATCGCCTCCGACATGAGCGGCTGATCGCCGGGCAGCACCAGAATCGTCCCCATCACATCGCCGCAGGCGCCGCGCGCCTGGAGGAGCGCGTGCCCGGTGCCGAGGCGCTCCTTCTGCTCGGCATAGCCGAGATCGGGCGCCTCGCCCACGGCCGCCCGGACGGCGTCCGCGTCGCGGCCTACTACCAGAACCACGCGCGCGCCGAGAGCCCGGGCAACCCGTACCGGATAGTCGATGAGCCGCCGGCCTCCCAGCAGGTGCAGCGCCTTGGGGCGCCGCGAGCGCATGCGCTTGGACTCTCCGGCCGCCAGGATCACCGCAGTGAGATCACTCATCACGCCACTAACTTAGCACGTGCCATGCCACAGGGCGGAGCGGCTTGCCCCGGGGTCCACAAATCGCGGATTGACGCAACCTTATCGACCACGCTCACGATGCCCGGAGTGCATGGCCATGCGTAAAAACGGCAATCATTCTCGCAGATGAGACAGCAGCGTGGCGATCCTGTTGGGCAGGGGAGACGCGAGATCCACGGCCTCGCCCGTGGCGGGATGAAGGAAGGAGAGCCCCGCGGCATGGAGCGCCACGCCACCGAGGCGCTCAACCAGCTCGGGCGGAAGCGTATCGCGTCCTTTCTTGGCTCCATACGTCGTATCGCCCACCAGGGGATGACCAAGAGATGCCAAGTGCACGCGGATCTGATGCGTGCGACCGGTCTCGAGCCGGCACTCGAGATAGGTGAATCCGGCGAAGCGCTCGAGGACCCGGAAGCGCGTGACGGCGCGCCTTCCCGTGCCTGCCCGGGCCACGGCCATGCGCACTCGCGAGCGAGGATCGCGGGCGATCGGCGCGTCGATCACACCCTCGGCACGCCGGACCACCCCGTGAGCGAGACAGAGGTAGCGGCGCGACATGCTGCGCCGCCCGAGCTGCGCCGTGAGGGAATCGTATGCCGCGCGCGTCTTGGCCAGGACGATGAGCCCTGAGGTGCCCTTGTCGAGCCGGTGGACGATGCCGGGGCGGCGCGGGCCGCCAACCCCCGAGATCTCCGGCGCGTGCGCAAGCGCGGCGGCCGCCAGCGTGCCCGTGGAGCGCCCCGCGCCGGGGTGCGTCACCATTCCGGCCGGCTTGTCCACCACCAGGACATGGGAATCTTCGAGCATCACGTGGAGGGGAATAGCCTCGGCCGCCATCTCGTCGGGTGGCGGGGGTGGCACCAAAGCCTCGACGCGCTCACCCGCCTTGAGCCGGTGCGACGCTTTGCGCGCGGCTCCGTCGACCTTGACGCGGCCCTCATCGATCAGGGCCTTGACCCGTGTGCGGGAGAGGGCGGGCAGCTGTGTGGCCAGCCACAGGTCCAGGCGCCGCCCCGCCTCCACCGCGCTCACCGTGGCCGCCACATGCCGGGCGGCCTCGGCGGTCATGCCGGTGGAGGCGAGGCCGCCAGCATGCGGAGCGCGAGCAGCGCCACTCCGACACTGATGGCCGAGTCGGCAACGTTGAAGGCGGGCCAGTGCCATCCGTGCCAGTAGAAATCGAGAAAATCCACCACGGCGCCGAAGCGCGCGCGGTCGATCAGGTTTCCCGCCGCGCCGCCGAAGATCATGCCGATCGCAACGGCGGCCACCTTCCCGCCTTCGGGCAGGAGCCGCGTGGCGAGGCTGGCCAGCACACCCACGGCCAGAACGGACAGAAGAGCCACGGCCCAGCGCCAGCCGGGCGGCACGGTCCCGAGCATCCCGAACGCAAGACCGGGGTTCATGACGAGGGTCAGGGAAAACAAGCCATCGATGACCGGCACGGGGACACTCGGGGGCAAATGGTGCAGCGCCAGCCACTTCACGATCTGGTCGAGGACCAGGACGGTCCCGCCCACCACCGCCACCAGCGTCATGACCGGACGAGGACCACCGGCAGGCAGCGCTCGCAGAGCGTCGGATGTCTCGGGTCGCCGCCGACGCCCGGGCTCCAGGTCCAGCACCGCTCGCACTTCTTCCATCCGAGGCGCTGCGCGGGCACGACGGCCAGCACGAGCCCGGGGATGTCCTGGCTTTCGTAGACCACGCTCCCGTCCGCGGGCGGCGACTCGACAAGCCTCACCGCCGACACATTGAAGAGCGTCGCGAGCAACGCCTCGCCCTTACCGGTGAGCAATGGCCGCCACTGCTCTTCGGGAACGCTGGTGACGTAGACGACGGCGTCGATGCCTTTGCCGATCAGGCCCTGCTTGCGGGAAGACTCGAGCGCGCGCGAGACTTCGCCGCGCACTTCGAGCAGGCGCTCCCAGTCGGCGGCCAGATGCTCGTTGACCCACTCGCCCCGCTCCTCGGGCAAGGTCACCAGGTGCACGCTCTCCGGCTTGCCCCGGCCGGGGATGTAGCTCCACACCTCGTCGGCGGTGAAGGACAGTATCGGCGCGAGGAGTCGGGCGAGCGCGGTCAGCATCTCGAAGCAGACCGTCTGGGAGGCGCGCCGGCTCGGATCGTCGGGGGCCCGTGTGTAGAGCCGGTCCTTGATGATGTCGAGATAGAGCGACGACAGATCCACCGCGCAGAAGTTGTGCGTGGTGTGGAACACCACGTGGAACTGGTACTCCTCGTAGGCCCGCCGCACGCGCGCGATCAGCTCGCCCAGACGCAGGAGCGCCCAGCGGTCGATCTCGTCCATCTGATCGTACGAGACCCGGTCGCGATCGGGGTCGAAGTCGGCGAGCGTGCCGAGCAGGAAGCGGAAGGTGTTGCGGATACGCCGATACGCGTCGGACAGGCGATTCAGGATCTCGTGGGAGAGGCGGATGTCCTCGGCATAGTCCTCGGACCCGACCCAGAGCCTCAGGACGTCGGCGCCGTACTTCGGGATCAGCTCCTCCTGGGCGACATAGTTGCCTTGCGACTTGGACATCTTGCGGCCTTCGCCGTCCACCACGAAGCCGTGGGTGAGGACGGACTTGTAGGGGGCGCTATTTCGCGTCCCGATCGCCTCGAGCAGCGAGGAGTGGAACCAGCCCCGATGCTGGTCGGAGCCTTCGAGGTACATGTCGGCCGGCCAGCGCAGTTCCGGCCGGGTCTCGAGCACCGCCGCGTGGCTGCACCCCGAGTCGAACCAGACGTCGAGGATGTCCGTCTCCTTGCGGAACTCCCCGCCGCCGCATTTGGGACAGCGCGTGCCGGGGGGCAGGAGATCCTTGGCCGCGCGCGCATGCCACTCGTCGGCGCCCCGCCCGTCGCGCATGATGGCCGCGACGTGCTCGACCAGACGCTCCTCGACGAGGAGCGTCTCGCACGCCCCACAGTAGAAGGCCACGATGGGCACACCCCACACCCGCTGGCGGGAGATGGTCCAGTCGGGACGGTGGGCGATCATGTTGAAGATGCGCTCGCGCCCCCAGGCGGGGATCCACGCCACCTCGTGCTGGACGGCGTCGAGCGCGCGCTGGCGCAGCCCCTTCTTGTCCAGGGAGATGAACCACTGCTCCGTGGCGAGGAAGAGCGTCGGGTTCTTGCAGCGCCAGCAGTGCGGATACTCGTGATTGATCGTGACCTCTGCCACGAGGGCGCCGATCTTCCGGAGATGCTCGACGATCTTCGGATTCGCCTCCCATACCGTCATGCCGGCGAAGAGCGCGACCTCGGGCAGGTAGCGGCCGTCGTCGTCCACCGGGTTGTAGATCTTGAGCCCCGCCTTCCGGCCGAGCTCGTAGTCCTCCTCGCCATGGCCCGGCGCGATGTGCACCAGCCCCGTGCCCGTGTCCATGGCCACGAAATCGGCGGGGATCACCGAGACGTCGCGATCGATCCACGGATGACGGGCCACCGTTCCCTCGAGCGCGCCTCCCGGTATGGCCACCTCCGTGAGCGACCCGCGTCCGCGCACGCCGGGCAGCCCCGCAAAGGCCTCGGCGAGGGGGCGCGCCACGATGAGTGACTCACCGTCGAGCTCGACCACCGTATACGTTTCGCTCGGATTGACGGCGATCGCGAGGTTGGCCGGCAACGTCCACGGCGTCGTGGTCCAGATCACGAGCGAGGCCCGCTTGCCGCCGAGGGCATGCTCGAGCGCGGGCGCCGCCGTCTTGACGGCGAACTTGACGTACACCGTCGGCGTCGTCTGGTCCTCGTACTCGACCTCAGCCTGCGCCAGCGCCGTCTTGCAGTGCATGCACCAGTGCACGGGCTTGAGGCCCTTGTAGACGACGCCGCTGCCCACGAAGCGGCCGAACTCGCGCGCGATCACGGCCTGATAGGCCGGCTCCATGGTCACGTACGGGTTCTTCCAGTCGCCGATGATGCCGAGCCGCTTGAACTCCTCGCGCTGGATGTCGATGAACTTCCGCGCATACTCGCGGCAGCGGCGAATCTTCTCGAGCGGGTCCATGGCCCGCCGCACATCGATGTCGGCGGTGTCGAGGCCGAGCTCCTTGTCCACCTGGTGCTCGATCGGTAGCCCATGGCAGTCCCATCCCGGCACGTAGACCGCGTTGTGCCCCAGCATCGCCCGCGACTTGACGACGAAGTCCTTCAGGATCTTGTTGAGCGCCGTGCCCATGTGGATATTGCCGTTGGCGTAGGGCGGGCCGTCGTGAATGATCCACAGGGGACGCTTGGCGGACGCCTCGCGGATGCGGGCGTAAATGTCCATCTCATCCCAGCGCGCGAGCATATCGGGCTCGAGCTTGGGCAAATTGGCCTTCATCGGGAAGGAAGTCTTCGGAAGGTTGAGCGTCTCTTTGTAGTCCATAGAGGAAGAAACGTAACACCGATGCGCGTTTAGGGCAAGGAACGCTCCCAGGTCAGGAGCGGCGGCGGGCTACTTCGGAGCGATCGTGACGATGCCGGCCGTGCTGTCGATGGTGACGGTGAACTGATCGAGGAAGTCGCGGCCGAGCAGTCCATCGCCCTGCGAGAGGTCGACGTCGTGCGCGGCGATGCGGAGCGGGCCCGAGCGTGCGCTGCCGACCTCGATGCTCTGGACGGGCACGAAGAGGACGTCGGCGGAACCAGTGGCTCCCTTGACCGATCCCCTAAGGGCCTGCGCGGATCCGACGCCCATC
>Ga0335084_10004141_pt1 | contig 14275 bp, 15 predicted proteins | sample Lox_Sample_44_FD_206721 | JGI IMG/M metagenome (GOLD analysis project Ga0335084, IMG submission 206721) | Soil microbial communities from Loxahatchee National Wildlife Refuge, Florida, United States - Lox_Sample_4.4 | ecosystem: Environmental > Terrestrial > Soil > Wetlands | place: USA...
CCTCCAGCGTGATCAGTCTTCCGGGCTGGAACGGGATCAGCTTCGCGATCTGGTCGCAGAAGTTGTAGCCGAGGTCGAGCACGCGGCCGACGTCGCGCACCACCGCGCGCGCCGCCATCGTGCCGAAGGTGGCGATCTGCGACACGCTCTCCTCGCCGTACTTCCTGCGCACGTAGTCGATGACGCGGTCGCGCCCGTTCTGGCAGAAGTCGATGTCGAAGTCGGGCATCGACACGCGCTCGGGATTGAGGAAGCGCTCGAACAGCAGCTCGTAGCGCAGCGGGTCGAGGTCGGTGATGCCGAGCGAGTAGGCGACCAGCGATCCCGCGCCCGAGCCGCGCCCCGGCCCGACCGGAACGCCGTTCGGAAACGCAGGCTCTCTGACATTCTTGGCCCAGTTGATGAAGTCGGCGACGATGAGGAAGTAGCCGGCGTAGCCCATCTGGTTGATGGTCTTCACCTCGAACGCGAGACGCTCGCGGTAGCGCGGCTCTTCCTCCTTCTTCAGGGACAGCTGCTCGAAGCGTCGCGCCAGGCCGGCCTGCGCTTCGCGGTTGAGGAACTCGTCGATCGATACGCCGGGCGGCGTCGGGAAGGCCGGCAGGCGGCTCTTGCCGAGCTCGATCTCGAGGTTGCAGCGCCGCGCGACGTGCAGCGCGTTCTCGAGCGCCTGCGGGATGTCGGCGAAGAGCTTCGCCATCTCGTCCTGGCTCTTGAAGTATTGCTCGGGCGTGAAGGGCTTCGGCCGGCGCGGGTCGCCGAGCACGTAGCCCTGCGCGATGCACACGCGCGCCTCGTGCGCCTTGAAGTCGTCGGGCGCGAGGAACTGCACGGGGTGCGTCGCGACCACCGGCAGCCTGAGCCGCGTGGCGAGCGCCACCGTGCGCGAGACGAGCGCTTCGGCGTTGGCGAAGCCCGCGCGCTGCAGCTCGAGGTAATAGCGCCCGGGGAAGAGCTCGGCCCAGCGCCGCGCCTGGCGCTCCGCCGCCGGCGTGTGATCGGCGAGCAGCGATTGCCCGACGTCGCCGGACGCGGCGCCCGAGAGCGCGATCAGGCCGTCGGTCTTCTGCAGCCAGTCCGGCGCGATCTCGGCGCGGCCGCGGTGCTGGTTCGCGAGCCAGGCGCGCGAGAGCAGGTCGCACAGGCGCAGGTAGCCGGCGTGCGAGGCGCACAGGAGCAGGAGCCGGAAGGGCTTGTCGCGCTCGGCGTCGTTCTGGATCCAGCAGTCGGCGCCGATGAGCGGCTTGACGCCCGCGGCGCGCGCGGCGGCGTAGAACTTCACCATGCCGAACAGGTTGGCCGAGTCGGTGACGGCGAGCGCCGGCATGCCGTCCTGCGCCGCCCGGCTCACGGCCTCGTCCAGACGGACGATGCCGTCGTTCACCGAGTACTCGCTATGCATCCTCAGGTGAACGAAACGCGGCCTACCCATGTCAAAAATTCTACCGGAACCGCACCATGAAACGCCTCGCCTTCGCCGCCATCGCCCTGCTCGTCGCCGCCAGCGCGCTCGCGCAGGCGCCCGCCGCGGCGCCGAACCGCTCGGCCGAGCTCGACAAGGCCTACGAGGAAGTGCGCGCTTCCTACGTCGCGCTCCAGCAGGCCGAGGAGCGGCGCGACCAGGGCGTCGAGTCTCAACCCGGCGAAAGAAGCGGCACGGTCTCGGGCGCGAGCCGGCCGAACGGGAATTATTTCGCGCGCCAGGCGATCCTCGAGCAGGAAGTCGAGAGCGCGCGCAAGCGCTACGACGCCGCGCTCAAGCGCTGGAACGACCTGAAGTAACGCCGCCCGGCCTAGACGATCACGCACTCCGGCTCGCCGCCGGAGCTCGAAGCCTCGATCGCGCCGATCTCGTAGGCGAGCTCGCCCTCGCGCTTGAGCAGCAGGGTGGCGGTGGCGAGCTTGTCGCGCGGAACGCACACCACCATGCCGATGCCGCAGTTGAAGACGCGCAACATCTCGTCCTCGGCGACGTTGCCGGTCTCCTGCAGCCACTTGAAGATCTGCGGCCGCGGCCAGGACGTCTTCTTGATCACCGCCTTCGTCCCCGCCGGCAGGATGCGCGGCACGTTGCCGACCAGGCCGCCGCCGGTGATGTGCGCGAGGCCTTTCACCGGGAACGCCGAGATCAGCTTCAGCACCGGCTTCACGTAGATGCGCGTCGGCTCCATCAGCGAGTCGGCGATGTCGGAGGAGAGGTGCTCCTCGCCGATGATGCGGCGCACGAGCGAGTAGCCGTTCGAGTGCGGGCCGCTCGAAGCGAGACCGAGCAGCACGTCGCCCGGCACGATGCTGCTGCCGTCGATGATCCGGTCCTTCTCGACCACGCCGACGCAGAAGCCGGCGAGGTCGTACTCGCCTTCCGGGTACATGCCGGGCATCTCGGCGGTCTCGCCGCCGATCAGCGCGCAGCGCGCCTCCTCGCAGCCCGCGGCGATGCCTTTCACCACGCGCTTCGCCACCTCGAGCTCGAGCTTGCCGCAGGCGAAGTAGTCGAGGAAGAAGAGCGGCTCGGCGCCCTGCACCAGCACGTCGTTCACGCTCATCGCCACCAGGTCGATGCCCACGGTGTCGTGGCGCTTCAGCCTGAAGGCGAGCTTGAGCTTGGTGCCGACGCCGTCGGTGCCCGAGACGAGCACCGGGCTCCTGTACTTCTCCGGGATGCGGCACAGCGCGCCGAAGCCGCCGATGCCGGCGAGCACCTCGGGGCGCAGCGTGCGCTTGGCGAAGGGCTTGATCGCCTCGACCAGCGCGTCGCCCGCGTCGATGTCGACGCCGGCCGCGCGGTAAGTGAGCGGGTCGGACATGCTTGAGTTTCGAATTGATCGCGATTCTAATGCCCTCGAGTCCGTCATGGAGCAGATCCCCCTCGAGCTGTCGCAGGCGCCGCAGCCGACCTTCGACAATTTCCTCGCCGGCGCCAACGCCGAAGCGCTCGCGCGCGTGCGCGCCCTCGCGCAGGGCGGCCTGCGCGAAGCGATCGTCTATCTGTGGGGCGCGGCGGGCTCGGGGCGCAGCCACCTGCTGCGCGCCGCGAGCCGCGCCGACCCGGCGCTGGTCGTCGCCGACGACGTCGAGCGCCTCGACGCCGACGCGCAGCAGCGGCTCTTCGTCGCCATCAACGCCGCGCGCGACGGGGGCGCGCGCGTGCTCGCCGCGGGAGCCGCGCCGCCGGCGCAGCTCGCGCTGCGCGAAGACCTGCGCACGCGGCTCGCCTGGGGCCTCGTCTACCACCTGAAGCCGCTCGGCGATGAGGAAAAAAAACAACACCTGCGCGCCGAGGCCGCGCGGCGCGGCCTCGCGCTCGGCGAGGAGGTCGCCGGCTACCTGCTCGCCCGCCTGCCGCGCGACCTGGGCCACCTGAGCCGCATGCTCGAGGTGCTCGATCGCTACGCCATGGCGCGGCAGCGGCCCCTCACGCTGCCGCTGGTCCGTGAAGCCCTGTCATGGGCCGAAGGAAAGGGTCGACAAGACACCGCGGCCTGAGTACATTCGGCTCGAGGACCGGCGATGAGCAACCCGAGCAACATCGCGGCGTTCGCGATCTGCATCGCGCTTGGCGCCCCGGCGGCGCTGGCGCAGTCCCTGCGCGTGCCCGAGCACGGCGGGTCGGGCATCGATCCCTCCTTCGCGCGCGGCTGGCTCGCTCCCGACTACGACAGCTTCGGCTTCGCCCGCTACCAGTGGCGCGACGCGAGCGGCTTCACGCCGGCCTCGCGCATGAACTGGTCGTACGCGTTCAGCGGCCGCGGCTCGCTCGGCATGGGCGTGGCGAACGGCCGCGACGCGCTCGACCCGACCCAGCAGCTCTCGCTCTTCGGGCGCTATTCGCTCACGCCCGACTGGGCGCTGTCGGCCGAGATGTGGCGCGACCCGGCGGGCGGCCTGCGCCCGCAGGACCTGCGCATCGGCGTGCAGCGGCGCTTCTAGCTCTTCGTTTTTCCTTTCAAAGCTAAACTCACGGGGCCATGCGCCTGGCCCTGTTCGACCTCGACAACACGCTGCTCGCCGGCGACAGCGACTACGAGTGGGGCCAGTTCCTCATCGACCGCGGCGTGCTCGAGCGCGAGACCTACGAAGCGCAGAACCGCGCCTATTACGAGCAATACGTCGCCGGTACCCTGGACATCCATGAATTCCTCGGTTTCGCCTTGCGCCCGCTCGCCGCGCACACGCGCGCCGAGCTCGAGCGCTGGCACGCCGACTTCATGGCGAGCCGCATCCGGCCGATGATCGGCGAGCCGGCGCGCGCGCTCGTGCGCCGGCATCTCGGCGAGGGCGACCTGTGCGCGATCATCACCGCCACCAACAGCTTCGTCACGCGCCCGATCGCGCGCGAGTTCGGCATCGAGCACCTGATCGCCACCGAGCCCGAGCAGAAGGACGGCCGCTTCACCGGCGCCGTCGCCGGCATCCCCTGCTTCCGCGAAGGCAAGGTGCGGCGCCTGGAGGAATGGCTGGCGGGGCGCGGCCGGCGCCTCGCCGACTTCGCCGACTCGACGCTCTACAGCGACTCGCACAACGACCTGCCGCTGCTCGAGCGCATGACGCGGCCGGTCGCGGTCGACCCCGACGAGAAGCTCGCCGCCGCGGCGAAGCGCCGCGGCTGGGCGGTGCTGTCCCTGCGCCAATAGGACTCCGCCGGTAGAATCCGCACGCCGATGATCAAGAGGTTCATCCGCCGCGTCTTCGGCCTGCCCACCGAGGCCATGGAGCGCGTGCCGCGCGAAAAGCACGGCCTGTCGCGCGAGGCGCTCAGCCCGGCCGCCGCCAAGGTCTGCTCGGTGCTGCGCGACGCCGGCTTCGCCGGCTACATCGTCGGCGGCGCGGTGCGCGACTTGCTGCTCGGCATTACCCCCAAGGACTTCGACGTCGCCACCGACGCGCGCCCCGAGCAGGTGAAGCCGCTCTTCCGCCGCGCGCTCGTCATCGGCCGGCGCTTCCGCCTGGTGCACGTGATGCTCGGGCCGGAGACGGTCGAGGTGTCGACCTTCCGCGCCGCCGACCCGCAGACGGCCGAGAAAGACGAGCACGGGCGCGTGCTGCGCGACAACGTCTTCGGCACGCAGGCCGAGGACGCGCGCCGGCGCGACTTCACCGTCAACGCGCTCTACTACGACCCGGCGACCGAGGAAGTGATCGACTTCCACGGCGGCCTCGCCGACCTGAAGAAGCGCCTGCTGCGCGTGATCGGCGACCCCGAGACGCGCTACCGCGAGGACCCGGTGCGCATGCTGCGCGCCGTGCGCCTCGCGGCGAAGCTCGGCCTGACGCTCGAGAGCGCGACGCGCGCGCCGATCCGCAGCATGGCGCCGCTGATGGAGCGCGTGCCGCCGGCGCGGCTGTTCGACGAGATGCTGAAGCTGCTGCTCTCGGGCCATGCCAGCGCCTGCCTGCGGCAGCTGCGCGAGGTCGGCCTGCACAAGGGATTGCTGCCGCTGCTCGACGTGATCCTCGAGCAGCCGCTCGGCGAGCGCTTCGTCACGCTCGCGCTGGCGCAGACCGACGAGCGCGTGCTGTCCGGCCGGCCGGTGTCGCCCGCCTTCCTCTTCGCCGCGCTGCTCTGGCACGAAGTGCTCGCGGCGTCGAAGGCGCGCGAAGCCCGCGGCGAGCGACCGGTGCCGGCGCTCGAGCGCGCCATGGACGAGGTGCTCGGCACGCAGGCGGAGAAGCTCGCCATCACCCGCAAGCTGACCGCGACGATGCGCGAGGTGTGGACCATGCAGCCGCGCTTCGAGCAGCGCTCGGGCAGCCGCGCCTACCGCCTGCTCGAATCGGCGCGCTTTCGCATGGCGTACGACTTCCTCGCGCTGCGCGCGGCGAGCGGCGAGGTGCCCGCCGAGCTCGAGGCCTGGTGGCGCACCTTCCAGGGCGCCGACGCCGACACGCGCCACGCGATGCTGCTGCCCGAGACCGGTCCGCGCAAGCGCCGGCGCCGTCGCCGCCGCAAGCGCTCCGGCGCGGGCGCCGCGCCCGAGGCGACGTGACGCCCGCGTACGTCGGGCTCGGCTCCAACCTCGACGAGCCGGCCGCCCACGTGCGCGCCGCGATCGAAGAGCTGCAGCGCCTGCCGCGGACCACGCTCATCGCCGCCTCCTCGCTCTATCGCTCGAAGCCGGTGGGGTTCGCCGCGCAGCCCGATTTCGTCAACGCCGTCGCCGCGCTCGACACGTCGCTCGCGCCCGCCGAGCTGCTGCGCGAGCTGCAGGCGATCGAGGCCCGCCACGGCCGCGTGCGCAGCTTCCCCAACGCGCCGCGCACGCTCGACCTCGACCTGCTTCTCTACGGCGACGAGAGCATCGACCGGCCCGGGCTCAGCGTGCCGCACCCGCGCATGCACGAGCGCGCCTTCGTGCTGAAGCCGCTGCTCGAGATCGCGCCGCAGGCCCAAATCCCGGGGCAAGGCGCGGCGCGCGCCCTGCTCGCCCGCCACCCCGACGAATCCGTCCGGAGGATCGACTAGATGCCGACGAATTTTTCGCCGACCATACTCTCCGCGCTGCTGCTCGTCGCTTCCAACGTGTTCATGACCTTCGCCTGGTACGCGCACCTGAAGAACCTGGCGGCCTGGCCGTGGTGGCTCGCGGCGCTCGCGAGCTGGGGGATCGCGCTGTTCGAGTACCTGCTGCAGGTGCCGGCGAACCGCATCGGCTACACGGTGCTCACGCTGCCGCAGCTGAAGATCATGCAGGAGGCGATCACCCTCGCGGTGTTCGTCCCCTTCGCGGTGTACTACATGAACCAGCCGGTGAAGCTCGACTACCTGTGGGCGGGGCTGTGCATCATGGCGGCGGTGTACTTCATCTTCCGGACGTGAGGCGGTGAAGCGGCTCGGCTACGTCGTTGTGGAAGGCCCGATCGGCGCCGGCAAGACGACGCTCGCGCGGCGGCTCGCCGCGCGCCTGTCGGCCGAGCTGCTGCTCGAGCAGCCGGAAGAGAACCCGTTCCTGGGCCGTTTCTACGAGGACATGGCGCGCTTCGCCCTGCCGACGCAGCTGTTCTTCCTCTTCCAGCGCGTGCGCATGCTCGAGCCGCTCGCCCAGCTCGACCTCTTCGCGCGCCCGACCGTCGGCGACTTCCTGCTCGACAAGGACCCGCTGTTCGCGCGCCTGACGCTGTCGGCGGACGAGCTCGCGCTGTACGAGAAGATCTACGCCGCGCTGCGGCCGCGCTCGCCCGGCCCGGACCTGGTCGTCTACCTGCAGGCGCAGCCCGCGGTGCTGGTCGAGCGCGTGCGCCGGCGCGCCGCCGGCTACGAGCGCGCGGTCAGCGAGGAGTACCTCGCCCTGATCGCCGACAGCTACGCCCGCTTCTTCCACCACTACGACGCCGCGCCGCTGCTCATCGTCAACTCCGAGAACCTGAACTTCGTCGAGCGCGACGCGGACTTCGAGCTGCTCGTCTCGCGCCTGCGCGGCCTGCGCAGCCGGCGCGAGTTCTTCAACCTCGGCTGATGCGCGTCGTCGCCGACATCGCCGAGCTGCGCCGCGCCGCCGAGGCGCTCGGCGCGCTCGCGTTCGTCCCGACGATGGGCAACCTGCACGAAGGGCACCTGTCGCTCGTGCGCCTCGCCCGGACCAAGGCGCGCGCGGTCGCGGTGAGCCTCTTCGTCAACCGTCTGCAGTTCGGCCCGGCCGAGGACTTCGACCGCTATCCGCGCACCTTCGAGCGCGACCGCCGCATGCTCGAAGCCGAGGGCGTCGAGCTGCTGTTCGCGCCCGACGAGAAGGTTCTCTACCCGGGGCCGCAGCGCTATTTCGTCGAGCCGCCGGCGCTCGCCGCCGAGCTCGAGGGGCGCTTCCGGCCCGGCTTCTTCCGCGGCGTCGCGACCGTGGTCCTCAAGCTCCTCAACTGCGTGCAGCCGGTCGCCGCCGTGTTCGGCAAGAAGGACTACCAGCAGCTCGTCCTGGTGCGCGACATGGTGCGCGGCTTCGACCTGCCGATCGAGATCGTGCCCGGCGAGACGGTGCGCGAGGCCGACGGCCTCGCCATGAGCTCGCGCAACGGCTACCTCTCCGCCGCCGAGCGCGCCGAGGCGCCCCGGCTGCGCCGCGTTCTCGAGCGCGTGGCGCAGGGGCTCCCGGCCGAGGGGGCGATGCGCGAGCTCGCCGCCGCCGGCTGGCAGCCCGATTACGTGGAAGTGCGGCGGCAGGGGGACCTGGCCAGGCCGGGAGCGCAGGACACGGAGCGGGTGGTGCTGGGCGCGGCGCGCCTCGGCGCCACGCGGCTGATCGACAACCTGGAGTTCGGCGCCTAGCCCGGGTAGGGCTCGAAGGTCATCGCCTCGACGCCGCAGCCGATCGTCTTGGCGAGCTTGTCCATCGCCGCGTCGGTCAGCTCGACGGGCTGGAACTCGGCGTCGCCGCCCTTGGAGGCGATAAAGGCCTTGGCGGCCTGCTCGGTCATCCAGGTCACGACGGGGTCGGGGGTGACTCCGGGCATCTGCCGGCAGATCGGAAAACCATCGGACTTGTAGACGATCGCGTACATACCAGCCCCCCTGCGCAGGCCGAATGTACCTGATGTGGCAGCGCGGCAACAAGGCGCGCCTCAGGGACTCCCTGATTGCGACTTTTGTCACTCGTCGTTCTAATCGCCGCAGGTGCGGGTGTCGCCGGCGGGCGACGCCTCTGCCACGGCAAGCCCCCGGCCCCCTGGGGGCGGCGTTTGTGACAAGGAGAACCAGAAATGAGCAATCTTCGCGACGCAATGGGTCTGTGCCTGCCCTACGGCCGGCCGGGCTCGCAATACGAGACCGAGTTCGAGCCGGCGACCGGGACCATCTGGGGCTATTTCAACCCGAAGGACGGTACGCCCTGCTACAGCCTCGGCCTGCTGAAGGACATCCTCGAGCACGACCAGAAGCTGGTCGCCGACGGCTGCCAGGTCGAGCTCGACGGCACGCGCCACGCGGTCAACTACTACGTGACCGCCTCCCGCACGCGCGGCGTCTTCAACGTCGGCGGCGACCTGGCGCTGTTCTCCATGCTCATCAAGGCCCGCGACCGCTCGGCGCTCGCGAACTACGCCAGGCTCTGTATCGACAACATCTTCCCGCGCACGCAGAGCTTCTTCAGCCCGACGCTCACCAAGATCGTGCTGGTCCAGGGCGACGCGCTCGGCGGCGGATTCGAGTGCGCGCTCGCTTCGGACGTGATCGTGGCCGAGGAAAGCGCGCAGATGGGCCTGCCCGAGATCCTGTTCAACCTGTTCCCGGGCATGGGCGCCTGCAGCCTGCTCGCCCGGCGCATCGGCATCCGCGCCGCCGAGGAGCTGATCCTCTCCGGCAAGGTGATGAGCGCCGTCGAGATGCACAAGCTCGGCGTGGTCGACGTCCTCGCCACCGACGGCCAGGGCGAGACCGCGGTGCGCAACTGGATGGCGAAGAACGCGAAGCGGCGCAACGGCATGCAGGCGGTGTTCCGCGCGCGCCAGCTCATCCATCCGGTGACGCGCGCCGAGCTCGACGGCATCGTCGACCTCTGGGTCGACGCCGCGCTGCGGCTCAACGAGCGCGACCTGAGGATGATGGGCCGGCTCGTGCGCGCCCAGCAGCGGCGCATGGACTCCAGCCTGGCGGCCGCCGCCGCGGCACCGGTCCTCGAAGCGCAGCTCGCCGCCGTCTAGCGCAGCGCTAGGAGGGCTCGGCTTCGAGCAGCGCCAGCACGCGCGGCCAGAGCGCCGCGCCTGCGCGGCGGCCGAAGAAGCCGAAATGGCCGATGCGCCGAACGCCCGCATCGGCCGGCGTGAACGCGACGTGCTGCAGGGGGAAGAGTCGCGGGTAGTACGAGAGCAGCCGCTTCGTGCCGGCGGCGGTCGCGAAAGCGTCGTCGCTGATCGAGACGAAGAGCGCCGGGCGTTGCAGCGCGGCGCAGCGGTCGAGCATGGTCTGCACGCGGTCGGAGCCGGGGCCGGATTCCGCCGGCCGCAGCTCCGGCGTGCGGCGGCCCGCCCACTGCAGCGCGATCTTCGCCGGGATGTCTTCGCCGAGCCGCAGCCTGCGCGCCGGGAAATAGCCCACCAGCCGCGTGAGCGCCGGCATCAGCGTGTGCCAGACCGCGGTCATCGGCAGCCGATAGCGCGTCGAGTAGTCGCCGTAGTAGCCGGTGTGGGCGCCGACCATGACGAGCCTCGCCTGCTCGCCCGAGTTGGGCGCGCCGCCGACGAGGAGCGACGCGATGGAATGGGCGATGCCGATCATCTGCGCGGCGGGAAAGCGCTCTCGCAGCCAGGCGATCGCGCCGCCGCAGTCGTACTCGGCCCAGTCCTCGATCGAGGCGCGAAAGCCGCGCAGCACCGCCGGCCGCGACTGGCCGATGCCGCGATAGTCGTAGGTCAGCGTCGGGATGCCGCAGCCGGCGAGGAACTCGGCGAAGCGCCGGTAGCGCACGGCGCGGATTCCCGCGCCGCAGTGCAGGACCGCGATGCGCTTCGGCGGCGCCGCCAGGCGCGGCGCGTGGAGCGAAGCCGACAGCTCGTAGCCGTCGAGCGCGCTGAGCTTGACCGCGGTGACTTCGCAGGGCTCGGGGAGCTGCGGGCTGTTCACCTACCGAGAATAAGCTAACCGACCGACTTGCGCCTTTCCTGCAGGTAGCGCTCGAGCTGCACGCGCGCGGCGGCGAGCTCCTCGCTCAGGCTGCGCTGCAGCGCCGGCGCCTGCAGCCGCAGCTCGGCATCGGACAAGCTGCCGAGCGTGCCGCACAGGCGCGTCAGGCGATCGGTGCCCATGCTCGCCGAGGAGCCCTTCATCGCGTGCACCAGCGAGCGGAACTCGTGGTAGTTGCGGCCGCCGAGCACCTGGTCGATGCGCGCGAGGATCGCGGTGTTGTCGCCGATGAAGACGCGGATCAGCTTCTCGACGAAGGCGAGCGAGGAGCCGAGCTCCTCGAGGTGGCCGAGCGTCTCGGCGTTGACCACGGCGGGAGAGGCGGGCTGCGCCGCGTGCGGCGAAGCGTGCGCCGTCGCGCGATGCAGCGTGGCGGGCGCCTCGGCCTTGCGACCGCCTTCGGCCTTGCGCGCCTCGACCGCCGGGCCGGCGAGGGCCTGGATCTCGTCGAGCAGGCGCAGCGCCTCGATCGGCTTGGCCAGGAAGGCGTCGGCGCCCGCCTCGAGCGCCTCGCGCTTCGCTTCCGGCGTGACGTCGGCCGAAAGCATGATCACCGGCAGGCGCTCGCGCCCGCGCGTCATCAGGCGCAGCGCCTGCAGCGCCTCCATGCCGCCCATGCCCGGCATGTTGCGGTCGAGGATCACCAGGTCGTGCGCGCCGTGCTCGATCGCGTCGAGCGCCTGCTCGCCGTCGTTCACCAGCGTCGCCGCGTGGCCGCTGCGCTCGAGGATCTTGCCGATCACTTCGCGGTTGGTCGGATTGTCGTCGGCCACCAGGATGCGCAGCTTGGTGGCGGCGGTGCCGCGGCGCGCGTAGTCCTGCAGCCGCACCACGCCTTCGCTCACCTCGTCGCCCGCCGCGACCGAGTGCAGCACGTTGAACAGGCGCCGCTTGTCGAACGGCAGCTCGAGCAACGAGGCGAAGCCGGAGGACAGCACCTCGAAGCGGCGCACGTCGGCGTCGCGCGGCACGGCGAGGATGGTCGGCGGCGCCGGGTCGGGCGCGGCGCGGCGGAAGCGCTGCGCGAGCTTGAGGTCCTCGCCCGAGGCGTAGAGCAGCGCGCTGTGATAGGGCTTGGCGAGCGAGATCTCGGCCACCAGGCGCGCCACGCCCTCTTCGACGCTCGCGGCGGCGACCGGCGTCGCGCCCCAGCCGGCGAGCGACTCCTCGATCGCGGCGCGCTCGCGCGGCGGGAAGCCGACGAGGAGGATGCGCGCCGCGGCGAGGTCGCCGGTGCCGGCGCCGGCCTGCTCGGGCTGCTTCTCGAGGTCGACCTCGACCCAGAAGGTGCTGCCCAGGCCGATCGCGCTCTCGACGCCGATGCGCCCGCCCATCAGGCCGACCAGCTGCTTGGCGATGGTGGTGCCGAGGCCGCTGCCGCCGAAGCGGCGCGTGGTCGACTGGTCGGCCTGCGTGAAGCTCTCGAAGATCTTCGCCTGCGCCTCGGGCGCGATGCCGATGCCGGTGTCGCGGATCGAGAACTTGAGGCGCACGTTCGAGTCGGTCTCCGCCTGCACCGAGACGTGCACCGTGACCGAGCCCGCCGCGGTGAACTTGACGGCGTTGCCGGCGAGGTTGATCAGCACCTGGCGCAGGTGGTGCGGGTCGCCGCGCACCGCCGGCGGCACCTCGGGCATGATCGAGACGACGAAGTCGACGCCCTTCACCGACGCCTGCGCGGCGACGATGCGGCAGGTGCTGTTCACCAGCGCGTGCAGGTCGAAGCCGGTCTTCTCCAGCACCACCTTGCCGGCCTCGATCTTGGAGAAGTCGAGCACGTCCTCGATCAGGCCGAGCATGACGCGCGAGGAGCTCCTCAGCGTCTGCAGCATGTCGGCCTGCTCGCGCGACAGCGGCGTGTCGCGCAGCAGGTCGGCCATGCCGATGATGGCGTTGAGCGGCGTGCGCAGCTCGTGGCTGACCATCGAGATGAAGCGGCGCTTCGCCAGGTTGGCCGCCTCGGCGCGCGCCAGCGCGTCGAACATGCGCCGCACCAGCGACAGCACGTACATGCTGACCGCCAGCATGCCGAGCAGCATGCCGATGCCGAGGCCGGGATGCGCGCGCCACCAGGCGTTGACGTAGAGCGCGATGGAGAAGCCGACCACGCTCATCACCAGCTCGGAGATCAGGTAGCGCGGGCCGAAGCGGAAGCCCGAGCCGAGCGACACCCAGATGTAGAGCAGGAACATCGGCGCCGCCGCCTCGCCGAACACCGTCATGTACCACGTGATGGCGGCGACGTCGGCGAACTGCGCGAAGACGCGCCGCGCCGGCGAGATCTCGGTCGAGTAGGCGATGCGCAGGAAGATGGTGAGCGCGAGGCAGAGGTGGATGCCCATCACGTACAACGGCCACAGGTCGCGCTGCGTGAGGGCGTCGGGCAGCAGGTAGAGGAAGACCAGGCCGCTGATGATCAGCCGCAGCACGCCCTGCTCGTGCTCGGTGTCGGGGCGCGCCGCGAGCCGCGCGCGCAGGTCGGCGAGCAGGCCCTTGCGGGCGGCTTGCGCCGGCTGGGCCATCAGTGCTTCGTCCCTTCGGACGGATCGCGCCACTCGTTCTGCACCTGCACGACCTCCTTCTTCATGCTGGCGAAGGCCTCGATCAGCTTCGGATCGAAGTGCCCGCCGCCCTGGGAGGCGACGTACTCGAAGGCCTTCGCGCTCGCCCAGGCGTCCTTGTACGGGCGCACCGAGGTGAGCGCGTCGTACACGTCGGCGATCGCGACGATGCGCGCGCAGAGCGGGATGTGGTCGCCGACCAGGCCGTTCGGGTAGCCCGAGCCGTCGTACTTCTCGTGGTGGCCGAGGGCGATCAGCGCGCCCATGCGCACGTACTTCGAGGCGCTGCCTTTCAGGATCTCGTGGCCGATCAGCGGGTGGCGGCGCATCACCTGCCACTCGGCCGGGTCGAGCGCGCCGCCCTTGAGCAGGATCTGGTCGGGAATGCCGATCTTGCCGATGTCGTGCAGCGGCGCGGCGAGCTCGATCGTCTCGGCCTCGTCGTACTCGAGCGTGAGCGCGTTGGCGATGAGCCGCGAGTAGCGCGACATGCGGATCAGGTGGTAGCCGGTCTCCTCGTCGCGGAACTCCCCGGCGCGCGCAAGACGAAGGAGCGTCTCCTTCTCGCGCTCGCGCACCTCGCGCGTCGCGTCCTCCACCATGTGCTCGAGCAGGCGCTTGCGGTCCTCGAGCACGAGATGCTGGCGGCGCAGCGTGAGCAGGTTCCGGCAACGAGCCAGGCATTCCCTGGCGTCGACCGGCTTGGTGAGGAAGTCGGTGATGCCGGCGTCGAGCGCGGCATAGCGCACCTTGCGGTCGTCGTGCACCGTCACCATCACGATCGGCACGTGCTCGTAGCCGGGCAGCGCGCGCAGGCGCCGCACGAACTCGATGCCGTCCATGTCCGGCATCATGTAGTCGACCAGCACCAGGTCCGACACGTTGCGCGTCGCCCACACCACCGCGTCGACCGGGCGCGCGAAGCCCTCCACCGCGACGCGCTCGTCGAGGCTGCGCACCACCTGCTCGAGAATCGCGCGGCCGGTCGACTGGTCGTCGACCACCATCACGGTATTGCGCGCCGAAGGCAGGACTCGCACTTCCGCCCTGGCCATGTCCCCTCCCCGTCGGATTACCTTGCGGATTACCTCGGGCAGCCTACCCCCCG
>Ga0335084_10004142_pt1 | contig 14272 bp, 14 predicted proteins | sample Lox_Sample_44_FD_206721 | JGI IMG/M metagenome (GOLD analysis project Ga0335084, IMG submission 206721) | Soil microbial communities from Loxahatchee National Wildlife Refuge, Florida, United States - Lox_Sample_4.4 | ecosystem: Environmental > Terrestrial > Soil > Wetlands | place: USA...
ATCCTGTGGATACGCCAGCGGGCCTTATAAGACCCCCAGCGGTCCGCCCACGCCGGAACGGATGAAATTTGCGGAACTGGACCGACTTTGGTCTGAATCGAGCCGATGACGAAGGATTGCTCCATCCTGGGAGGGCTCAACTGAGCCTTCTGATCCGGGGTTCAACAACTGGTGAAACCTTGAGCCTTTTCCTCGGAAGAGTTGAAGTTAATTTGGGTGAGATCACAACCTAGTTCTGCCAGACCGCATTCTTCCTTTTCCATGAAGATCCTCCCGATTCGGATTGATGACTGATAGTTTGATTTATGATTGCTGATGGATGATTGAAGATTGAAAAATTCAACACTCCAAACGCGACTACTTATGATCTAACCACGGTTTTCCAACCAACAATCAACAATAATCAATCCTTAAGCTTACGAATCTTAGACCAACGGGCATTCTTTATTTTCAACACAGCTTTACAACATCCTTCCTTTTTCAGCTCCAACAACTTATCCTTATCCGAGCACAATTGCGGGAGGTGAGATAATTGTTTCTTCAGAAACTCGATCTCGGCCTTATAAACTTCATCCAAAGATTCCTTCAGCGAATAGTGCATCCAAACTCCTACTCGCTTACCCTCCGTAAGCCCGGAATGAGTCAAATAAGCGAGATGCCGCGAGATTTTTGATTGGGGTTCTTCCAAAATAGCCATTAAATCGCAGACACAAAGTTCACCATTGGTAAGAAGCATAACGATCCGAAGCCTTGCCTCTTCTGAGAGGGCTCTAAAAAGCTGAATCAACTGCTCCATATCTCCTTCTCCTGAACATTAATGAGTTTTGTATTCATCCTCCTTATATTCATTAATCCGTTTAAGCAGATATATAAACCAAAAGATTCAGGCTGTCAACACAAAAATCTATTCAGCTTTTTTAAAGGTGACGGAGAGTGGGAAGATTAGTCTACAGACACTGGAGTTTAATCGAGGAGCGCAACCCAGGTGGGAAAGGAGAAGGAAGCATCGCTTGCGAGGGGTTCGGTTTCGGAATTCAATCACTTCAGTCGATGAGAATCATTCCTCCAACATTTTTTTAAATTGTTCTACCCTGGGGTAAACCTCCGACACTTCCTTACAAAATTCCTGAGCGCTTAAAGGTTCGATAATGACATAGTTTTTCCTGGCCCATTCGATATAATCAGGTTCTTTGACCGCCCTGCTAAAGGCTTCCTCCAATATTCTGACAATAGGAGGTGGAGTGTTCGGCGGAGCTTCAACAACGTGTCTGAACGTAACAGGACACATACCGTACCCCAATTCTTTAAGGGTTGGGATACCTTGAAAACAAGAGCCACAAAGACCGCGCCTATCGGAAAGTACGGCGAGGAGATTTATTTTCCCAGCCCTAATCCAGGATGGGAGTGAAGTAGCAAGACAGATGGTAAAATCAACATCTTTTCGGGCCAGAGCGGCAATACTTGACGCCGATCCTTCGCATTGCATCCACTCGACATGGATCCCCAGCCCATGAGCTAATAGGAGCCCTGCAAGATGGGAAGTACCGCCTCTTACGGGAAACGCTCCCCTCAGGGTCCTGGCTTTAGCATCCTTTAGAAACTCATCAAAGGTTCTATAGGTGTCGGGAGATACAACCAGGAGTTGAATCCCAACAGACCAAGCAAAGATTGGCGTGAAATCTTTACTTCTAAAATTGGCTTTAGACATGTTTTCGATAATGATGCTCTTGGGAAAGGTGTGGCTCATTAAGGTATACCCATCCGGCTCCGTCATCTGAAATTCTTCGAAGGGAATCTTTCCCCAGAAACCAGCGATGTTTTCAACGAAGACATCGACCCCCAGGTATTTTTGAACATAAGATGCAATTTTCCGAACGTCGGCATCTTCACCCCCGGGGCCAGTAATAATCTTAATCGCTCTTCTCGGAAAAGCAGCCTTGATGGATTCCCATCCTTCACGAAGATCAGGCGGTGAGATATTAGCAATCTTTTGGGATAATTTGGTTCCAATAATCAACTTTGTAAGCGAAATCACAGCCTGGGTTGCCTCATCGGCTTGTTTTAAGTCTTTCAGGTTAGCCGCCCTCATCACTTCCTCAAGAAATTCTTTTCTCGTCATCATGTCACAACCTCCATTCCTTAAAGATCCTCAGAGGGAATACACCTGAATGCAGAACGGACCCGTTAACCTCCACAACGATCGTTGAAACAAGAGAGATGTGGAAGTGGGCGGTATAATCTCCGCTAAACTTTTTCGAGCTTGTCGTAGGTGGCCCAGCCTTTCTCGACATGAATGTCCTCTGGATGGTACCGTACGATCGGGAGTTTCATGGGATGGTATTCCGTGGGGACGGCCTTCTTTTCGACGACCCCGAGGGCTAGGGCTACCCCGTAGATGATCGCTTCAGGCCGGGGTGGGCAGCCCGGGATGTAGAAATGGACGGGAATCACTTTCTCAATCGGGCCGATGATATTGTACGTGTCGTGCCAAAGGCCTCCACCACAGGCGCAGGATCCGATCGCGAAGACGAGCTTCGGCTCGGGCACGGCCTCATAGGCGCGCTTCAATGCTGGGGCCGTGGCGCGACCCGCAGGCCCCTGGCAGAGCATCACGTCCGCATGGCGTGGCGACCCCACCAGCTTGATGCCGAAGCGTTCGACGTCGTAATAGGGCGTCAGCACGTTCACGACCTCGATGTCACATCCGTTGCACCCGCCGCTGTTGCAGTGGTACACCCAGAGCGAGCGTCCGAAATATTTTTTCAAGAAGTCTTTCAGCATGTCGGCTCTCCGGTCAGTCCAATTCGATGTCGATGTCCTTCACGACAGGTTCCCTGTCGAGGTAAGCCCTGGACTTGTAGACCCAGAGTTCGGCGCCCAGATCATCGAAGCGATACCCCTTCATCATGAGCTGGTCGAGAGGGCCCGCATCCTTGAAACAACGACCGCACCTCTGGCAGGTCCCCATCCAGATCTCGAGGCTCTGCCGGATATCGGTAATCTTCGGCGAAGCATTTTCATATTCCTGGCTCATGACGATCGCATTCTCCGGACAGAGATCAGCGCAGCGCCCGCAGTAAGTGCACCTGCGGCCAAGGTACATCACCACGCGCATCTCCTGACAGGGGTCCGCGATCAGAATCTCGCGGGCGGGGCAGTTATTGGCGCAGCCCGCGCAGCCGATACATCTTTCGGGTTGGAATACAGGTCGTCCTCGGAACCTTTCCGGAACAGGGCGTGGGTCAACCGGATAGGTCAAGGTAACGCGCCCTGCTTTCAGGCTCAGGATGGTTTCCCTCAGCTTGCTTAAAAGATACACGGTCCCTCCCTAGGATCCGATCACGGCCAGCAACAGCGCCAGAAGGGCGACGATGAACAGGACAACGTAATAGCGGACGACCTGATCGATACGGTAGCGGGCGTGCGTGGCCGCGATCACGGTTACGATCAGCACGAGCACCGCCTGCTCAGCCAAGAACACCGCAAGGTCCGCCAGGTAATAACCCGTCTCAATGCGAGGCACGAAGAGCGCAATGAACAGGCCCGTGTACAAGAACATCTTTGCCATCCGGGCATATTTGAACAGAGCGAGTTTTGGGCCCGAATACTCGACGAGGGGCCCTTCCATAATTTCAGTCTCAGCTTCCGTCACGTCAAAGGGCATCCGTCCCACGAATGCCTGAAGGGCGAAGGCGGTCACGCCGAGGATAAGGATGCGCGACCATAAAATACCAGAGCCCGTATACACCCCGCCCCCGAGTATGGCGTCGAGCCTCAGGGAATCGGCGTGTACCGCGGACACGATGATGGCAATCGCCATGAGGGGCTCGAGTGTCATCATGGCCATCATCTCGCGGCTCATGCCGACCAGCGAGTAGGTGGAACCCGCTGCTAATCCGGCCAGCAGAACCGAAATGCCTGCAAGGGTCAGCAGGTAGATCAGCAGAATGGAATCTGCCCATCCGGACAAGGGGGCGGATGTCCCCATGGGAATGAGCAGGGCCACGGACAGGATGGCTGCGAAAGAGAGGAGTGCCGAGAACCTTTGCATGACGGGGGAATCCCCCACTTCAATATCTTCCTTGATCAGCAGCTTCATGAGATCCATGTAAGACTGCGTGACCGGAGGGCCTTTGCGTGACTGGACAACCGCAGTGACCTTCCGGGTGACGCCGTCGAACAGTGGCGCGATCAGGAGCACCAGGACGAGGTTCATGATCGAGGAAAAGAAGACCATTAGACCTCTCATGATCTTCTCCTCCTGATCTTTGTCGTGCTTCGCAAGAGGTCCTCCTGGCTCCAGACCCTGATTTTGCCCGTCCGGAGGTCCACGATTTCCATTCGATCCGTGCAGGAGAAACAGGGATCGATGCTGCCGAGCGAAATGGTCATGTCTGCCAGGCGCTGGTCCTTGATCATCGCCGGGATGCCCTGCAGGTTCTGGTAGGTAGGCGCTCGCACGCGCCAGCGCCGCGGCCGATTCTCCTCGCCCGTCACGGCGAAGTGGTGAGCCTCTCCGCGCGGAGCTTCGACCGAGGAGGTCCCGAATCGGCCGGCGGGCAACTCTGCCGCGGGCTCGGCCCGGATGGGTCCTTCGGGCATCTTCTCCAGGCACTGCCTTATGATTTTGATGGACTCAAACACCTCGAGGACGCGAACCACGATCCGTGACCAGACGTCCCCGCCCTCCTGCGTAATGACGTCGAATTCGACCTTGTCGTACGCCGCATACGGATGGTTGCGCCTGACATCGATATCCACGCCTGCAGCCCTGGCAACGGGTCCGAGCAGGGAAAACTCTTTGACGAGTTTCTTATCAGCGACGCCGATGCCTTTCGAACGGGCCATGACGTTCCTGTCGCCCTTGACGGCATCAAGAACGCCTTTCCATTCCTTCTCAAGCTTGTCCAGCACCTGCCGGATCTCCGCCTTGAGATCGGGCGAAATGTCCCAGCGCACGCCGCCGATGACGCAGAGCGCATAGGTTTTGCGGTTGCCCGTGATCTTCTCCGCCAGCCACATGATCGGTTCCCTAATGCGGAAGCTCTGCATAAACAGCGTATCGAACCCGAGGATGTGGGCCGCCAGCCCGACCCAGAGCGGGTGGCTGTGGAGGCGTTCGATCTCGAGCATAATGGTCCGGATGAACTCTGCCCGAGGCGTGGGTTTAATGGCCGCAGCCTGCTCAATCGCCTGGGCATACGTGACCGAGTGAACGCATCCGCAGATACCGCAGATGCGTTCCGCGAGCATGGGAATCTCGTTATAGGTCATGACGGAATCGGCCAGCTTTTCAATGCCACGGTGAACCATGAATCCGCGGTATTCGCAGCCGCGGACAAATTCGCCCTCCACGTACAGCCTGAAATGGGAAGGCTCGTCGAGGGTAGGATGAAAAGGGCCGAAGGGGACAACCGTCGTCCCGGGAGGAGGATCATCGAAGGGATAGGTCTTCGTATCATCGAAACCCTCGGGCACCTGGTTCCACGGAACATCCTTGCGGAGAGGATGGAGACCTTCGGGCCAGCCGTCCGGAAGGACCAGCCGTTTGGGGTTGGGACATCCCTCCGCCGTGATGCCGACGAGATCGCGCATCTCGCGTTCGGACCAGTTGGCCGCAGGAATACCGTCTGAAACGCATGGAATTTTCGGGTCCGAGGCCGGGACCGGAATAATCAGGCTCAGGAGGACATTCTCTTTATCGAAGGCGAAATCATGGATGACGAGGAAATCACCCGAATAGGGTCTGTCGTCCATGCCGATACCCACGCAGTACCGTGCGTCGAGGTCGCGGAAAAGATATTTCGCCAGGAGCTTGACGGAATCAGGGTGGACGAAAACCAAGAGCCTATTATTCGCAGGGATATCCGCGCGCGTGATCGACGCCCCATAACGCTCTCTTATCTTGTTCAGGATCTCCTGAGAACCCATAAATGCCCTACCTTGTCAATGTTGCTTCCTGCTGAATAGTCCCTTCACTTCTCCATAAAGGTTATGAGCGCCATAGCGGTGGAAATCCGCCTCTCGGTCGTATCCGCAGAGCCAGATATCCGCTTTGCGTCTCTTCGCTCCGCCAAGCCTTGCGAACAGAGCCCCCACGATCATCAGGAGGCCGAGGATCCCTGCGGTCAGCAGAGGAACCAGTACCGCCGAGCCTGAGACGGGATCCAAGCCGGTCAGGAGGCCTGGAAGGTTGGCCTGAACCGGCGGCAGAAGCTTTGAGATTCCCTGCGGTCCAGAGGCCAACGCAGAGCCGAACAGCAGATAGCCGGCCGTAGGGAAGAGGCCGAGGAACAGGCACGCCGCCGCGAGAAGAACCTGAGGGACCTGCATGCACAAACCCACCTCGAGACGATGGCCGGCTCTCACGCGGTCGCCAATCGTGCTGCTCACCCGCGTGAGGAAACTCGAGCCAAAGAATTTCATGAACGACGCAAGAGTCAGGACGCTGGTGAGGATGCCAAACAGTCCGCAGACCGCCAGAAACCCGGCGGTCTTTCCCCCGAGAACGGTCGCCACATAGATGCTCCACTTGCTTGCAAACCCGTTGAACAACGGAACGCCCGCAATGGAGAAGGAAGCGACGAGGCAAGTGATCGCCGTCAGGGGCATGTATCGGATGAGCCCGCCGAGTTTGTTCAGGTTTTGCGTGCCCGAGGCAGACAGGATGGAGCCGGCATTGAGAAAGAGCAGACTCTTGAACAGCGCGTGGTTGACCGTATGAAAGAGCGCGCCGACCAGGGCGATGACAGCAAGGTCGACCGCGCCTGGCCCGCCGGGCAGCAGAACGAGACAGGCGCCAAGGCCGAGGACGATATATCCGATCTGCCCGATACTGTGGAACGCCAGCAGTCTTTTGGTCTGTTCCTGTTTCAGGGCTTGAAACGTGCCCACGACGAGGGTGACGGTGCCGAAGGCTGCCAGCAGCCATCCCCAGAAGGTCGGGGAAAACCCGTAAACCGACGCGTTGGGAACGAGCCAGAAGAAGGTCCGCATCAGTCCGTAGATGCCTGTTTTGATCATCACCCCCGACAGGAGAGCGCTGACGGGCGACGGGGCGGCAGGATGAGCATCAGGGAGCCAGGCCAGCCCGAAAGGCCAGATCCCGGCCTTGATCCCGAAACCCGCAAACATCAGCGCCAGAGCGGGAAAGAGAGCATGGGGCGTCGTCCCTGCGGCAGTGATCCGTTCGCGCAGCGTCTCAAAATCGAATCTTGGCAGGCCCGCGATGTTTTCCGGAACGGTGCCCGTATAAACCAGGACGGCCGAGCCCGCCATGACCAGTAGACAGGCGATTTCCATAATGATGAGGTATTTGTTTGCGGCCCTGACGTTTTCGGGTTTCTTGTACTCATAGCGGATGAGGACAAAAGAAGGAATCGTCATGATCTGCCAGAAGACGAAGAAGAAGACCATGGTGTCGGTGACTGTGACGATGCCGTACATGCCCATCACGAAGAGCAGGAACCACGGGTAGTACCGCGCCACGCCGTACTCCGCATAGTGTTCCATATGCTTGATGGAGTAGAACGCCGTCAGCATGGCGATGATGGAGATGAGTCCGAGGAAAATGGATCCAAGGCCGTCGAGGGAGAATCGGAGGACCGACCCCCAGACTTCAATTTGCGGGAAGGCAACGGTGGACGGGCCATAGAGGATGGTCACTACGGAGGACCAAAGGGTAAGGATTCCGGCTGCGGCCGTGATAAGGAATGTGAACCAGCCTGCGAGTTCTCTGTTCCTCCATGAATGCGCCATCGAGGCCAGGGAGCCCGCTACGCTGAGCAACATGGCGTAGAGCACGGCGTACATGGGCGTTAGTGACATATTCGCTCCCTCTTAGAGGTTTCTTTCGCAATGTCTCTCGCTGATGTAATGACTTCCGTGAGCATTGTCAGAGTCTCCTTTACGGTCCCGGACAATCCCGTGCCCATTTCGGTGGAAGCGGGGCGGACCCCAAGAAGCCAAACCTTTGTCCCGTTCCCGGAACAGACGATCGTTGCCAGGGTCCCGAGGGAGTATTTATGCGTCGAGACCTGGGGGAATGCATTTTTTATCTCAGCCGCATCCATCAGCATCACCGACCCGGGTTCAGCGTCCGAAAGCACTGCATCGAGGAAAACAACAGTTTCATACCGTCCGTTCCCGAGAGCAGTGACATGGCTCTCCGGGGTTGTGCCCGCGATCAGGACATTTGCCAGCCCGGCTTCTCTGAGCGCTTCGCCCATCCTAACTCCGAAACCGTCGTCCCCCAATTCTGCGTTGCCAATACCCAGGAAGGCGGTCTTGCCGATGAGAACCTGAGCAAGGGCGGAGGAAATATCTTCCATCAGATCACCTCTCCGAGCCTATGGATCTGTTCCAGTGTGAACACGGGCCCATCCGTACAAACATAGGCCACACCGATGCAGCAGTGGCCGCATTTCCCCACGCCGCATTTCATGTAACGTTCAAGTGTCGAGACGATGTTTTTGTCCTCGTATCCAATATTCTTGAGGTCTGCGAGGACGAAACGGAACATGATCGGGGGTCCGCAAACGAAGACCGTGGTGTTATCCACGGGCATTTCGACGCCGGGTTTCTTGAACAGACTGCCGACCACACCCACGTGGTCCTTCCAGGTCTCATCCGCCTTGTCAACGCTGAGATGACACTCAAACCCTGTATCTGCGCGCCATTCCTTAAGGTTCTCTGTATACATCAGTTCCTTTGGCGTCCGTGAGCCGTAAAAAACCTGTATTTTTTTGTACTTTTCACGATGATGGAGGGCGTAGATAATGACCGAACGGAGCGGGATGAGACCGATGCCCCCGGCCACGATAATCAGATTACGTCCGTAATAGTCCTTCATCGGGAACCCGTTGCCATAGGGCCCACGGACTCCGAACCGGTCGCCCGGTTTCAGGGCATGCATCGCTGCCGTGACCTTGCCGACACGGCGGGAGGTGAAGAAGACTCTCTCCTCCGTTGGTGACGGAGGTAGCGAAAGGGCCATTTCACCCGAGCCGAGGATCGAAATCATGGCAAATTGCCCCGGCATGAAATCTTTGAACCCTCCCTGGTCCTGGGGATCCTCAAAATGCCAGTAGAATGTCCTGACATCCTGGATCTCATCGTGAATCTCGTCGAGCACAGCAATTAAGGGCTGGTAGACGTTGTGGTTCGAACAACTCATGATTTCTCCGTCATTTTGGCCGCCGCGGTTTCCCTTCGCAGCATCTCTACGACTGCGGGCATTCCTACACCGCCGTGGCAAACCCGGGCACAGCGCCCGCAACCCACACAGGCCATAGTGAATTCCTTTTGGATGACCATATGTTCAAGTTTATGAAAGAATCTGCGATTGCGACGATCGTGCACGGCCTTCCGGGGATTGTGCCCTCCGGCCATCCTTGTGAAGCCGCTGAGGGCACAGGAATCCCACATACGGACCCTTTCCCAGGTCGCGGGTCCGGTCTTACGATCCGTGACCGTGAAGCACGAGCAGGTCGGACAGACATAGCTGCAGCCTCCGCATTCAAGGCAGCGGTCCCCGACGTGTTTCCAAGTTGATTCTTTGATTTGGCCCTGGGTGATAAATTTCGTGGCAGAAGAATACCAGCTCGTCGCAATCTTAAAACGTTTTCTGACCTGTTCGAGCACGTCTCGCCTGCGCGTCACGTGTTCCGGACCCGCCTTGCGGAAGAAGGGCTGGAAGAAGAGATCCTCTCCCGCAGACGTTCCGGCCACGGCCAGAAATTCTCCGCTCTTGTCGTGCAGATCCATGAGCTGGAGGTCGAAATGGTCTCGGGCAGCAGGACCCGCGTCCGCGCATACGCAGAAGCAGTCATCGTCGATGTCCTTCTCCGTGTCCGTGCAGACCATATTCACGAGGAAGAGGCGGCTACGCAGAGCCTCGTAGTAATCGTCCTTGAACGTGTTGCCTAGGTAGAAACGGTCGAGGTGAAAGATGCCTTCGATGTCGCAGGAACGGATACCGACAACGGCAACCTTCGACTCATCCCGGATCTCTTCAACGGAGGCCCTGCCGCCGTCCCATATCCTGAACAGTTTCTGGATTTGTGGAAACACGTAGCGTTTGGGGGGGTAATAGGGGTTCGGGAGATGGAGGGCCACGGTCCCGCGGTTCGAATCCGTCACCTCGTCAAAGCAGGAATCACGGCCCCTGCCCTCGAAGGGCGCTACGACCTTGTAGTTGTTCCTCAGATGGTCGATAAGGTGGATAATGTCATTCCTATGGATGAGACGTCCCTTCATATCAGACCGCCTTCTCGACCCGGACGCGAACCATGCAACCTTCAACCAGGTCGTAGAGTTCGCATATGTCGTTTAAGAGCATCGCCCGGGGACCACCGTTGAGCCCGAGGCGTCGCGCCACGTCCTCGAGAAAATAAGGTACGTAAACAATTCCCTTTCTGATTTCAGCCGTCACGCGGGCCGGGGTTACCGCCTGCCCCTCCGCAACAACGAGCCGCACTTTCTCGCCGTCACGGACGTTCAGCGATCTTGCGTCGTCCGGGTTCATTTCGACAAAACCCTCTGGATAGTCGAGAAGCAAGACGCCGTATTCGCGTTTTAGAGTCTCACTGTGCTGGACCAGCGCATTCTGATGCCAGTAATAGAGCGAATGGCCGAACCAGAGAAGGAAGGGGAATTCGATCCGATCTCGCCCCTCTGGAAAGACCGCCCCCATCGGTTCGAAATGGAAGGGTTGGACCTTTTCGCCATTGGCGAAGAGATAGGGAGTCCCCAAGGGCTTTTCCTTCGTGCAGGGCCACTGCCTCCCGTATTCACGGGTTAGGTTGTCGATGGTCACGCCGGAGTAGGCCGGGACGAGGGAAGCGACCTCGGCCATCACGTCCTCTGAAGAGGCGAAGCCCCACTTTGCTCCCATGCGCCTTGCCACCTCCGCGACTTGCTCCCACGCAGACTTCAAGCCCGATGGAGGCTCGACGGTCTTTACGGCCGCCTGAATGCGTCGCTCCGTACTCGTGAAGGTGACGGCCTCTTCGCCAAACGCCGCGGTGGGCAAGACGACGTCGGCGTATTCCGCCGTACGGGTCAAGAAGAGGTTTTGGAGGACAACGAATTCCATGCGATCGAGAGCAACACCGGCGTCACAGTACGTGGCGGAGACGACGGGATTGTGACGGTCGAGCCAGAGGGCCCTGAGCCCGCCTGTTTCACAAAGCATGCCGGCGGTCTCAAGCCCTTTCGCTTCTGGGACATTGACGTTCCATCTTCCCGCAAAGCGGTCGCGCGCGGATGGATCGTTCACATCGGCGTAGCCGGGGAGATATCGCGGAAGCACGCCCATGTCACATCCGCCCTGGAGGTTGTTGTGCTCCGCCAGGGGCATGATCCCCGAACCGTGGCTGCCAAGGTTACCCGTTAGGAGCACCAGGTTGACCATCGTATGGAGGTGCTTCTTACCGCGGGCTTCCGCGCCCGTGGAGTAGAGCAGCACCCCGGGCTTAAGACTCGCGAACTGGATCGCCGCTTCCTCGATGAGCGATGGCGGAAGGTCGCAGCGGCGTGCCGCCAGGAGGAGGTCGAAGGACCTTATGTTGTGAAGGAAATCCTCATAACCGTCGCAATGGGAGCGGATGAAAGCAAGGTCCATCATGCCGCGGTCGACGATGACTTTGGCCATGGCCGCGTAGAGAAAGGCTTCCGTTCCGGGCCGGATATGGAGAAAGATGTCCGCGTGTTCCGCGACCCTGTGCCGTCGTGCTCCGACGACGATCAGCTTCGCGCCCCCGAGCTTGGAGCGAAGGAGGACGCCGCCGATCGTCGGGAGCTGTTGGCCCACGTCGATCTCGTTCAGAATGATGACCTTACTGTCGAGGAGTGCACCTATGGAGTTTGTCGCCGCGGGCACGCCGATCATTTCCTTGAGGACTTCGACGCTGTTCGTACGGTAAAGGCTCGTGCCCTGGTCTATGTTGTTGGTGCCAATCACCGCGCGGGCGAACTTTTGGAGGACGTATCCATCCTCGTTCGCGCAGCGCGCGGAGTTGACGAATCCGATGGAATCGGGACCATATTTGTCGCGGATCTCCGTCAGCCGCGAGGCGACCAAGTCGTAAGCCTCATCCCAGCTCACGGGTTCAAGGTTCCTGTTCTTGCGCACGAGGGGGCTGAGAAGACGCTCGGGAGAACTCGCAACCTCATGGACATGCCAGCCGCGGACGCATATCCGTCCCTGGTTGGCAGGATGGGACATGCTGGGGTAGGTCCCCGTGATCTCGTTACCCGTCGTTTCCAGGTAGATGCCGCAACCCACACCACAGAACGTGCAAGTCGTCAGGGAATGGCTCACGGAGGCTCCTCCTGATTACAATCTTTCTTTCGTGAAGGATGGGCTTTTCCTCTTCGCCTACCCCCTCAAGATGCTGTTCCACCACTCCTTAATAAGGAGCACTGCTTCCCGGCCGTTCTCGGCGCTGTAGATGAGGTCGCCATCGGGTGAGCAAAGTCGCGAGAATTCGGTCGGGTGCTCCCTGGCAAGCCATGCGACAAAGGCTTGGAGTCTTTGCCTGATTCTGCGAGAAGCCTCTTCTTCAAGGGTTGCAACGAACTGCTGAATGCGTCCTTCTCTTAATGAAATGATGCACGAGGTATAGAAGACGTTATCAATGCCCATGGCCTTTAATCTGTCATTTCGGGCGAGAAGCTGGCAGGTCAATCCGTTGCGGTTGGGCACGAAATTGCTGAAACGAAGCTCTGTGTTTGCTGCGGCGTCGTATTCGAAGACCTTCCGTATCTTCTCTTTGCCGTTAAGAGTAGAATGGCCTATGATTTGAAACTGGGCGTCCTCGTTAAAGAGGTCCAAAAAATCGTTCACCCTGTATCGATCCGTTAAGGCCCGAAGCTGTTGCACCAGACTCAGAACATCTCCTTGGCTGTCCATGAAGTATCATCCTTTATTACTGAGCGGAATAATTGTCATTTCTCCGTGCTCCGGAGGTTGAGTCAATAAGAACGAAGGGCTATTACGGGAAGAAGCTTGGCCAAAGGTTTCGAATTCAAAAGTCTCAGTGTATTTTTTTTCTATGCATTAGCACGGGTAAAAAACGATGTCAATGCGCAGAGGCATAGCAAAACATCTACAATGGGGTATCAAAAGGTGTCCAAATGGTGTTCAAAATGGGTACAATCTCTAAACAAGCACGAGGCAATTAAGTAGGACAAAAGGATATCAAAAATCCGACGGCATTTTATTATGATGCTCCAAAAAGAGAGAGACCGATATTTCAGGAACCCCATTGAAATATTTAATGGGAATATGGTATTTCTTCGCTCTCTTCTTTGCTGTCCTCCTGTCCATGACACGCATCGCCTGACAAATCTCTTTCCATCCTCTAAGAATAAGTCTCTGGTCGTTCATTGAACCCCTCCATTTTAAATCCAAGCAACTCCCACCACCCAAAAAGAAATGAATACCCAAAAGCCAACCCTTCGACTCCCCGGCCTGAAGGCCGGGGCTTGCCTTCGACCCGAGTTCAGGTCAATCCGGAGATTTCGATGTGAATCTTTGAACAAGAAATGTTGATGATTTACGAGGTTAATTCTTTGAGGAACTATCCGATCCCTAGTGCTGCCCGAAAGGGAGGTCCAGAAATCTGTCCTGGGCACCCGGATCATGGTAGAACCACATGTAGTAGCCTAAGTCTAAGCAAAGGCCGATCTAAAACTTCAACGCAAAAACAGAGAGCGGCAGATCAACACGTGAGCTAGGTTAGAGACCTTCTGTGATGAACTGAGCAATGGAGTGGAGGATAAGATCTTCAAGTGCCGCTGACTGGCAAGTATGTAATGAGGTGTCTCTCTTTCAAGTCCGAAAGAGGTCATGCATTCCATGCAGGGTTCTCTCTCAGGGGATATTCTTACTCTTAAATCATCCATCTTGTTTCCCCCGGTTAGGGTAGCCGTCATTTGCTAAAGATTCCCACAAGTCCGATTCGAGAGTTTTTCCGCAACCCTATGCCGACAATCAATTTCCGCTTGTCGATGACGCAATATCAAATTGGTGAAAGATACGAGTGTTGTTTTTGGTCCTCCTTTCCGTTCAATCTGTACCAATAATGTATATTTCCTTTATTAGGGTATATTTTTTTTATTCGGCTTTAAAATAACACAAAGAAATCTTTTGTCAAGAACTATTTCTTTGATATTTCGTTCATAAATTCACCTTTGTATACTTTTTGACTGACGATCTCCCTGCCACAAACTTAAGTCATTAACTTGAAAGTAATTTGTTCCGCTTTAT
>Ga0335084_10004145_pt1 | contig 14271 bp, 10 predicted proteins | sample Lox_Sample_44_FD_206721 | JGI IMG/M metagenome (GOLD analysis project Ga0335084, IMG submission 206721) | Soil microbial communities from Loxahatchee National Wildlife Refuge, Florida, United States - Lox_Sample_4.4 | ecosystem: Environmental > Terrestrial > Soil > Wetlands | place: USA...
CCACCGCGGCCAGATCGTCGGCCAGCCGCGCGACCTGCGATGCGTCTTCGCCTTCGACCATCACTCGAACGAGCGGCTCCGTCCCCGACGGCCGCAGCAGCACGCGACCAGAACCCGCCAGCGAATGTTCGACGTCGCCGACCGCCTTCGCGACGCGCGCGTGCTTCACGATCCGCGACGGCTCGGTCGCACGTACGTTGACGAGTGTCTGCGGCATCTTGTCCATGCCGGCGCGCAGTTCGGCGAGCGTGCGTCCGCCGAGGATCATCGCAGCGAGAACTTGCAGCGCCGAGACGATGCCGTCGCCGGTCGTGTTGAGATCGAGGCAGACGATGTGTCCCGAACCCTCGCCGCCGACTTCCCAACCGCGCCGCCTCAGCTCCTCCAGCACGTATCGATCACCGACGTTCGACCGCGCGAACGCGATGCCGAGCCGCTCGAGCGCGCGTTCCAGCCCGAAGTTCGTCATCAACGTCCCAACGACGCCGCCGACCAACCGCTGCGCTTCGGCACGATGGCGCGCGATGATGAACAGCAGTTCGTCACCGTCGACGATCGCTCCGCTGCGATCGATCATGACGACGCGATCGCCGTCGCCGTCGAACGCCACCCCGAGATCGGCTCCGCGCGCGAGCACTTCGCGTCGCAAATGCTCGGGATGCGTCGAGCCGCACCCATCGTTGATGTTGAGGCCGTTCGGTTCGTTGCCGATCACCGTGATGTCGGCGCCGAGTTCGGAGAACACGTGTGGGGCGACGTCGTATGTCGCACCGTGCGCGCAATCGAGGACGATCTTGCAACCCTGCAGCCGTACTCCGCGATCGACAGTGGCCTTGCAAAATTCGACGTAGCGACCCCGCGCATCGTCGATGCGCCGCACCTTGCCGAGCTTCTCCGATGCAACACAAGCCAGCGGCGACTCCAACTCGGCTTCTATTTCGAGTTCTTTCTCGTCGGGCAGCTTGTTGCCGTCGCAATCGAAGAACTTGATGCCGTTGTCATAGAACGGGTTGTGCGAGGCGCTGATGACGATGCCGGCATCGGCACGCTGCGTTCGCGTCAGATAGGCCACGGCGGGCGTCGGCATCGGACCGAGCATCAGCACGTCGACACCGGCGGACGCGAGACCGGCTTCGAGCACCGACTCAAACATGTAGCCGGAGATGCGCGTGTCCTTGCCGATCAGGATGCGTCGACGTCCGTTGCGTGCGAACACGCGACCGGCGGCCCATCCGAGGCGCAAACAAAAGTCGGGCGTGATCGGCGCTTCGCCGACCCGCCCGCGGATGCCATCGGTTCCGAAATACTTCCTCGCCATGTCACGCCTCCTCCATGATCCGCGCCGCCACCTTCAAGGCATCGACGGTCGCTGCGACATCATGCGCGCGCACGATCTTCGCGCCATTCTGGACCGCGATGACCGCCGCCGCGACGCTGCCGGCAAGCCGCTGGTCGACCGGTCGGCCGGTCATCGCACCGATCATGCCCTTGCGCGAAACCCCGACGAGCACCGGATAGCCGAGTGCCGCGATGTCGCCGAGGCCGCGCAGCAACGCCATGTTGTGCGTCAGCGTCTTGCCGAAGCCGAAACCCGGATCGATGACGATGCGATCGCGTTCGATGCCATCCGCCTCACAAACACGAGCCTTCTCGCGCAGGTAATCGCTTACTTCAGCCACGACGTCTCGATAGCTCGGCGCGTCCTGCATCGTGCGTGGCTCGCCCTGCATGTGCATCAGACAGACCGCGGCGCGACTCGCGGCGACCACCCGTCGCATCTCGGCATCGTCCAGCGCACGGACGTCGTTGATGAGGTCCGCGCCGGCATCGAGTGCCGCCCGCGCCACCTCGGCCTTGTTGGTGTCGACCGAAACGATGGTATCGAAAGCCGCCAATCGCTCCACGACCGGGATCACACGGCGCAGTTCTTCGGCGACGTCGACGGGGGCGGAACCCGGACGTGTCGACTCGCCGCCGACGTCGATGATCGCTGCGCCCTCGCCAACGATCGACTGCGCGATCGCGACTGCGGCTTCGACGTCGACGCGGTTTCCACGAAACGTGCTGCCGCCGTCGGAGAACGAGTCGGGGGTCAAGTTCAACACGCCCATGACCGCTGGCCTGTCCAGGCGAAGCCGCTTGTCCCGACAGCGAAGTTCAAACGGGGCGGCGCGCGCCGGCAAGATCACGGGCGCGGCCGCAATGCGAAATCAGTGTTCCTGCGCCGGATCGCCGATCCCGTGCGCGCCACCCTGCTGCGCGGTTGGGCGTTCACCCTTCGCGCGATTGGCAGGACCGCCGTCACCGGGAGCGCGCGGCTTTGCGCCGGCCATGATGTCGTCGATCTGATCGGCGCTCAGCGTCTCGTATTCCATCAACGCGTCGGCCATCAACTGTAGCTTGTCGGCGTTCGTGGTCAGGATGTCGGCCGCTTGCTTGTAGCACTGATCGATGATCGAGCGTACCTCTTCGTCGATCAGACGCGCCGTCGTGCTCGAGATGGCCTTCGTCTTCGTGCCGGCCGACATGCCGAGGAATACTTCTGCGTCGTCCTCGTCGTACTTCAACGGCCCGAGTTTTTCCGACAAGCCCCACTTCGTGACCATGTTGCGGGCGAGTCGCGTCGCCTGTTCGATGTCGTTCGAGGCGCCGGTCGTGATGCCGTCCGGACCGAGCACCATCTCTTCGGCGATCCGCCCGCCGAAGAACGAACAGATCTTCGACAAGATCGCGCGACGGCTGTGGCTGTAGCGGTCTTCCTCCGGCAGGAACATCGTGACGCCCAGCGCGCGACCGCGCGGCATGATCGTCACCTTGTAGATCGGATCGTGCTCGGGAACGCTGCGACCGACGATCGCGTGGCCCGCTTCGTGATACGCCGTCGTGCGCTTTTCCTTCTCGGACATCACCATCGATTTGCGCTCGGCGCCCATCATGATTTTGTCCTTCGCTTTGTCGAACTCGTCCATCTCGACGAGCCGCTTGCTGGCGCGCGCGGCGAAAAGCGCGGCCTCGTTGACGAGGTTCGCGAGATCGGCGCCCGAGAACCCCGGCGTGCCGCGGGCGATCACGCTCGCGTCGACGTTGTCGGAGAGCGGCACTTTGCGCATGTGTACCTTGAGGATCTGCTCGCGGCCGCGGATGTCGGGCAGACCGACGACGACTTGGCGGTCGAAACGGCCCGGGCGCAGCAGCGCCGGGTCGAGCACGTCGGGCCGGTTCGTCGCAGCGATGACGATGATGCCGTCGTTCGGCTCGAAACCGTCCATCTCGACGAGCAATTGGTTCAGCGTCTGCTCGCGTTCGTCGTGACCGCCGCCCAACCCGGCGCCGCGATGCCGGCCGACCGCGTCGATCTCGTCGATGAAGATGATGCACGGCGACTGCTTCTTGGCTTGCTCGAACATGTCGCGGACGCGCGACGCACCGACACCGACGAACATCTCTACGAAGTCGGAACCCGAGATCGTGAAGAACGGCACTTTCGCTTCGCCGGCAATCGCCTTGGCGAGCAGCGTTTTACCGGTTCCCGGAGGACCGACCATCAGAATGCCGCGTGGAATGCGACCGCCGAGCTTCTGGAACTTGCCCGGGTCGCGCAGGAAATCGACGAGTTCCTGCACGTCTTCCTTCGCTTCGTCGACGCCCGCGACATCGGCGAACGTCGTCTTGATCTGATCTTCGGACAGCAACCGCGCCTTGCTCTTACCGAACGCCATCGGGCCGCCGCGCCCCCCGGCGCCGCCCTGCATCTGCCGCATGAACAGCATGAAGACGGCGATGATGATCAGGATCGGAAAGCTCGCGATCAGTAGCTGCGCCCAAATGCTCTGTTGTTCGGGCGCCTCACCGACCACGTTGACGTTGTGATTGATGAGTTCGTCCATCAACTTCGGGTCGTCGATCGGCGGGCGGATGACCTTGAAGTCCTCGCCGGACTTGCGCTTGCCGATGATCACGAGCCCATTGATCTGCACCTCGTGTACCTGATCCTGCTGGACTTCGGACACGAAGCTCGAATAGGCGATCTCCTGCGGCTGCGGGCGCGGGTTGAAGTTGTTGAACACCGTCAGCAGAACCGCCGCGATGATCAGCCACAGGAGCAAATTTTTCCCCATATCGTTCAAGGGGTTATCCTCACACAGACGAACTGCAGACGAGCTGCGAGCTTACTACACATTCAAGCGGACCGGCCACCGACGCGCCCTTTGCTACGTTCGGTACCCGTGAATCCCGTCGCAATCCCATAGACCTCACGCGACTCCGCCCGCGACGCCGCCGGCTTCGCGAGCTGCACCTTCTGGAAACAGCGACGCATGTCTTTGACCCAATCGTCGACACCTTCACCCTGGAACATCTTGACCACGAGCGCCCCGCCGGGTTTCAGCCACCGCAGCGCCGATTCCGTCGCGAGATCGATCAATCCCATCGCAGCGGCCTGATCCGCGGCGCGCACTCCGCTGATGTTGGGGGACATATCGGACAAAACAAGATCGAGCTGGCGTTCTGCGAGCACCGCCTCCACTGCACCGACGAATTCGTCTGAATAGATGTCGAGGCCGAGATAGACCGCCCCCGGCGGAACCTGCATCGGTCGATAGTCGACCGCGATGAGGCGTCCACCGCTCAGCCGACCCGCCAGGTAACGCGTCCATCCGCCCGGCGCGGCGCCGAGTTCGAGCACCCACATGTGCGGCCGCAACAACGAATGGCGCGCGTCGAGCTGCGCGAGCTTGAAGTGCGCGCGCGATGCGAGCCCTCGCTCGGCCGCCTTCTTGACGTACGGGTCGCGTTTTTGGCGCTCGATCCAGCGCTGACTGGATTTGGTTCTCTTGGTCATTTCTTCGCCAATATACTGCGCCGATGCTCACCTCGAAGGAAAAGCGTCGTCTGCGCCAAGTCGCGCATCACCTGCAAGTCGTCGTGACGATCGCGGAACGCGGTGTCACCGACGCGTTGCTCGAAGAGACGCGGCGCGCGTTGCACGATCACGAACTCATCAAGGCGAAGGTCAACGTCGCCGACCGCGACGTCCGGCGGTCACTCGGCGATGCGCTGGCCGATGGATCCGGGTCGGAGATCGTGCAGGTGATCGGCAAGGTGTGGGTGCTGTACCGTGCCAACCCGGAGGCGGATCCGCGCCTTTCGAACATCGCGCGGTATTCCTGACGCGACGTCCGCAGCGGTCAAATGTGCTCGACCTTGTCGATCTCGTATTCGATCGAGCCGTTCGGCGCCTTCACCACGACCGTGTCGCCTGCCGATTTGCCGACCAACGCGCGCGCGATCGGCGACATCACGGAGATCTTGTTGAGCTTCAGGTCTGCCTCGTCCTCGCCGACGATCTTGTAGCGTTTCTCGGTGCCGCTCTCGACCTCGACCAGCGTCACCGTCGCGCCGAAGATCACTTTGCCGGTCGGCTTGATCTTCGTGACGTCGATGATCTGCGCATCGGCGAGTTTGCCCTCGATCTCCTTGATGCGTCCTTCCGTGAAGCCCTGCTGTTCCTTCGCCGCGTGATATTCGGCGTTTTCACGCAGATCGCCGTGCTCGCGCGCGGTGGCGATCGCCTGGATGATCTGCGGCCGCAGCACGGTCTTCAGTTGCACGAGCTCCTCGCGCAGCCGTTCCGACCCCTCCAAAGTCATCGGTACTTTCATCGCCGCATACTCGCGTGAAGGTCCTGCAATCGACGGACGTCGCTCCCCGGCCCCGAGCGGATCGCCATGCAAAATGCTTCGCCGCCGGCCAGGGTGGTGGTGTAGCAGACTTTGTTCTGCAAGGCGAGCCGACGAATGATCGCCGAGTCCGCGATCGCCTGCCGGCCTTCGGTCGTATTGACGATCAAGTCGACCTTCGAGTTCTTCAGCAAGTCGACGATATCGGGCCGCCCCTCGGTGACCTTGTTTACCACCTCGACCGCGACGCCTGCCTCGTTCAACGCGCGCGCGGTACCGCGCGTCGCGATCAACTCGAAGCCGAGATCCACCAAGTCCCGGCCGATCGCGGCAACGCTCGGCTGATCCGATTTCTTGACGCTCAGGAATGCCCGCCCGCCCTTCGGCAGCCGCTCGCCGCTCGCGAGCGTCGCCTTCGCGAACGCTTCGGCGAACGTCTCGCCGACGCCCATCACCTCGCCGGTCGACTTCATCTCCGGGCCCAGGATCGGGTCGGCACCGGGGAATTTGTTGAACGGGAAGACCGACTCCTTCACGCACACGTAACGGGGAATGATCTCCTTCGTGTAGCGCTGCGCCGTCAATGGCGTGCCGGCCATGCAGCGCGCCGCGATCTTCGCCAGCGAAACGCCGATGCACTTCGATACGAACGGCACGGTGCGCGATGCGCGCGGGTTCACTTCGAGCACGAACACGTTGTCGTTCTGCACGGCCATCTGCACGTTCATCAAGCCGATCACGCCGAGTTCGAGCGCCATCGCGCCGACCTGTCGGCGAATGTCGTTCTGGATGCGCTCGTCGAGCCGATACGGCGGCAACGAACAGGCCGAGTCGCCCGAATGCACGCCCGCCTGTTCGATGTGCTGCATGATCGCGCCGATGACGACTTGTTCACCGTCGCACACGGCATCTACGTCGATTTCGATCGCTTGATCCAAGAAGTGATCGAGCAGCACCGGCGCGGAGTTCGACACGACGAACGCGTCGCGCAGGTAGCGCGCCAAGTCCGCCTTGTTGTGCACGACTTCCATCGCGCGTCCGCCGAGCACATACGACGGCCGCACAACCATCGGAAAGCCGATCGCATCCGCGGCGGCACCGGCTTCGTCGGCCGACGTGATCGTCCTATTGTCGGGCTGCCGCAATCCGAGTTTCGCGATCATTTCCTGGAAACGCTGGCGGTCTTCCGCGCGGTCGATCGCATCCGCGCTCGTACCGATGATCGGTACGCCGGCGGCCTGCAACGCGTCGACCAGCTTCAGCGGAGTCTGCCCGCCGAACTGCACGATGACGCCGATCGGGCGCTCCACTTCGACGATCGCCAGCACGTCTTCGAGCGTCACCGGCTCGAAGTACAACCGATCCGACGTGTCGTAGTCGGTCGAGACGGTCTCCGGGTTGCAGTTGACCATGATGGTCTCGTAACCGTCTTCGCGCATCGCGAGCGCCGCGTGCACGCAGCAGTAGTCGAACTCGATCCCCTGCCCGATTCTGTTGGGGCCGCCTCCGAGGACCATGATCTTGCGGCGATCGCTCGGCTCGGCCTCGCACTCCTCTTCGTACGTCGAATACAGATATGCCGTTGCCGACGGGAACTCCGCCGCACACGTGTCGACCCGCTTGAACACCGGTTTGACGCCGAACCGTTCGCGCAATGCTCGAACGTCGTCTTCCCCGGCGCCAACGAGTTCTCCAAGGCGCGCGTCGGAGAACCCCTTGCGCTTGAACCGTTGCAAGTCGGTCGCGCCGAGATCGACGAGTCGCTTCGACTTCAGTCCATTTTCGATCGTCACCAGATCCTGGATCTGCGCGAGGAACCACGGGTCGATCGCCGTGTATTCGACGACTTGCTCGATGCTCATTCCCGCGCGGAACGCGTCTGCGACGTACCAAATTCTGTCGGCACCCGCGACGTTGAGCTCGCGCACCAGCCGCGTCATGTCGTCTTCGTTGCTCGGATCGATGAGCTCGTTGAGGCCGGTCCGACCGATCTCGAGACCGCGCAGCGCCTTCTGAAACGATTCCTGGAACGTGCGGCCGATCGCCATCACTTCGCCGACGGACTTCATTTGAGTCGTCAACCGCGCATCGACGTTCGGGAACTTCTCGAAGGTGAACCGCGGCACCTTCGTAACGACGTAGTCGATCGCCGGTTCGAACGAGGCCGGCGTCACCCCAGTGATGTCGTTGGTGAGTTCGTCCAGCGTATAACCGACCGCGAGCTTCGCCGCGACCTTCGCAATCGGAAAGCCCGTCGCCTTCGATGCGAGAGCCGACGAGCGCGACACCCGCGGGTTCATCTCGATGACGACCATGCGGCCGGTCTTCGGGTCGATCGCGAACTGCACGTTCGAGCCGCCGGTCTCGACGCCGATCTCGCGCAACACCGCGATCGATGCATTGCGCAGGATTTGATATTCCTTGTCGGTCAGCGTTTGCGCCGGCGCCACCGTGATCGAGTCGCCGGTGTGGATCCCCATCGGATCGAGGTTCTCGATCGAGCAGACGATGATGCAGTTGTCCAGCTTGTCGCGGACGACCTCCATCTCGAACTCTTTCCAGCCGAGCAGAGATTCGTCGATCAGCAATTCGTTGGTCGGCGACAGGTCGAGACCGCGCGTGCAGATCTCGACGAATTCTTCGCGGTTGTACGCGATGCCGCCGCCGCTGCCGCCGAGTGTGAACGACGGGCGGATGACGCACGGAAAGCCGAGCGCGCTCTGCACTTGTAATGCCTCTTCGAGGCTGTGCGCGATCGCGGAACGCGGTGTCTCGAGTCCGATCGTCTTCATCGCCGCGGCGAAACGCTCGCGGTCTTCGGCTTTGTCGATCGCGTCTTGGCTCGCGCCGATCAGCTCGACGCCGAATTTCTCGAGCACGCCTTCGCGGACCAGATCGAGCGCGCAATTGAGCGCGGTCTGCCCCCCCATCGTCGGCAACAACGCATCGGGGCGTTCGCGCTCGATGATGCGCGCGATGGTGCGCCACTCGACCGGTTCGATGTACGTCGCATCGGCCATCGCGGGATCGGTCATGATCGTCGCAGGATTCGAGTTCACGAGAATCACGCGATAGCCTTCGTCGCGCAGCGCCTTGCAAGCCTGTGCGCCGGAGTAGTCGAACTCACACGCCTGGCCGATCACGATCGGGCCGGCGCCGATGATCAAGATCGATTCGATGTCGCTGCGCTTAGCCATTGCCGCCGGCCTGGTCGGCCATCAGTGCGATGAAGTGATCGAACAGATATTCGCAGTCTTTCGGACCGGGACTCGCCTCCGGGTGACCTTGGAAGCCAAACGCGGGCCGATCGGTACGATGAATTCCCTGTAGCGAGCCGTCGAACAGCGATACGTGCGTCGATTCGAGACAGTTCGGCAAGCTGCGCTCATCCACGGCGAATCCGTGGTTTTGGCTCGTGATGATCACGCGACCGTCGCGCAGATCTTTGACCGGATGGTTGGCGCCGTGATGGCCGTGCGGCATCTTCACCGTTTCGGCGCCGCTCGCGAGGCCGAGCAATTGATGGCCTAGACAAATGCCGAACGTCGGCATGCCGGTCTCCACCAACTCTGCAATGGCGCGTATCGCGTAGTCGCACGGCTGCGGATCGCCCGGGCCGTTCGACAAGAAAACGCCGTCCGGCTTCAATTCGAGCACTTGCGCAGCCGTCGTCTTCGCGGGCACGACCGTGACGCTGCAGCCGCGATCGGCGAGCAAGCGAAGAATGTTGCGTTTCACTCCGAAGTCGTACGCGACAACGCGAAACCGTTGGTCGGTCGGCATGCGATAGCCTTCGCCGAGCTTCCAGCTGCCGCCCTGCCATTGGTGCGCGCTCGCGCAGGTCACTTCCGCAGCGAGATCGGCGCCTTTGAGCCCGGCGAAGCTCCGCGCCGCCGCGATCGCAGCGCGCTCGTCGATCGAGCGGCCGGCGACGATGCAGCCGTTGAGCGCGCCTTTCGTGCGAATGAGCCGCGTCAGCCGACGGGTATCGATCTCGGTGATGGCAACGACGCGCTGCACCGTCAGATATTGCGAGAGCGTCATCTGGCTGCGCCAATTGCTCGCGACGAGCGGCAAATCGCGGATGACGAGTCCGGCCGCCCACACGCGGTCGGACTCGGCGTCTTCTTCGTTCGTGCCGGTGTTGCCGATGTGCGGATACGTCAGCGTGACGATCTGACCTGCATACGACGGGTCGGTCAGGATTTCCTGATACCCGGTCATCGCCGTGTTGAACACGACTTCGCCGACGCTTTGCCCCTCGACACCAATGGAGGCGCCGCGAAACACGCTGCCGTCTTCGAGCGCCAGTAGGGCCGGTGTCAAGATCGCAGTCCCTTTGGGATTCGAGCAGTCGCAAAAAAGCGGGGGGAATCGCTTCCCACCCGCTTGTTGTTCGTCGTTCGCAGACGCACGCCCGAGCCGAGGCTCGGGCGAAGCAGTCTACGCAGGCTTAAGGCGGCATTTTAGGGAAACGCGCTCGGCGTGTCACTCGAAGCGACGCGTCAACTCTTCAAACCGAGCACGTCTTGCATGTCGTACAGGCCGTTCGGGCGACCCGCGAGCCATTGCGCCGCGCGCATTGCGCCGATGGCGAAGTTCATCCGGCTCGCGGCGCGGTGGGTGATCTCCACCCGTTCGCCGGCGCCGGCGAACATCACGGTGTGTTCACCGACGATGTCGCCCGCGCGGATCGTCTCGAAGCCGATCGTCTTGCGGTTGCGCGGCCCGGTGATGCCTTGGCGGCCGTACACCGCGTTCTCGGCGAGATCGCGATCGAGCGTCTTGGCCAGGATCTCGCCCATCCTGAGCGCCGTACCCGACGGTGCGTCGACCTTGCCGCGGTGGTGCGCCTCGATCACTTCGACGTCGACGTCGTCGCCCCACACGCGCGCGGCGAGCTCGATCAGCTTGAAGCACAGGTTCACGCCGACGCTGTAGTTCGGCGCGAACACGATGGGAATGTCGCGCGACGCCGCGCGAATCGCCTCGCGTCCCGCCGGATCGATGCCCGTGGTCCCGATCACCATCGACTTGCGGGCCTCGCGACACCTCGCGAGCGACGCGAGCGTCGCCTCCGGCACGCTGAAATCGACCAACGTGTCGAACTTCGGCAACGCGTCATCGAGCGAGTCGGTCACCGGCACGTCGAGACGCCCGATGCCCGCGAGTTCGCCGGCGTCGGACCCCAACAACGAAACGCCGGGGCGTTCGAGTGCGGCCGAGAGCGCGAGCGCGGTATGGCCCTCTAACGCCTGAACAAGGGTGCGACCCATGCGGCCGGCCGCGCCGGTGATGGCAATCCTGATCATTTTGCTAGGTTCCGATCGGCGACCAGCGCCCGATTCTAGCCTCGTCGGGCGCTAAGGCTTCAACCCCTCGAAGAAATCCATCACGCCCTTGAACCACGACGTCTCTTTCGGCGAATGCTCCTCGCCGCCCTGGCGCAACGTGTTCCGCAGCTGTTCGAAGATCGCCTTCTGTTCGCCGGTGAGCTTCACCGGCGTTTCGACCACCACTTTGCACAGCAAGTCGCCCGGCCCGCCGCCGCGCACCGGCGAGACACCCTTGCCGCGCAGCCGAAACATCCGGCCGGTCTGCGTTTCCGCCGGGATCTTCAGCTTCACGCGACCGCCGAGCGTCGGCACTTCGAGTTCGCCGCCGAGCACCGCATCGGCGATCGAGATCGGCACTTCGCAATACAGATCCTTGCCGTCGCGCGAAAAGATCGCGTGTTCGCGTACCGCGATCTGCACGTACAGGTCGCCGGGCGGCCCGCCGTTGTGGCCCGCCTCGCCTTCGCCGCTCAGCCGAATGCGATCGCCGGTGTCGACGCCCGGCGGAATCTTCACCGACAGCGTCTTGCGCCGTTCGACGCGACCGCCGCCGCCGCAGCTGCGACACGGATCCTTGATGATCGAGCCGGCGCCGCGACAACGCGGGCAGGTCTGTTGCAGCGAGAAGAAGCCCTGCGACACGCGCAACTGGCCGGCACCGCCGCAGTCCGGACACTGCGTCGGCTTAGTGCCTTTGCGGGCTCCGCTGCCGTCGCATTCGTCGCACGCTGCGAGCACCGGCACGCGAATTTCGACGGTGTCGCCGCGCACCGCACGCTCGAGTTCGAGCTCGAGCGTGTAGCGCAGATCGGCGCCGCGCGAATGGGCAGTGCGTCCACCGCCGAAGATGTCGCCGAATACGTCGCTGAATATGTCGGCGAAGCTCGCACCGCCGCCGCGCGCGCCCATGCCGTTCGGGTCGACGCCGGCGTGGCCGAATTGGTCGTAGGCGGCTTTCTTCTCCGCATCCGACAGGACTTCGTACGCTTCGGAGGCTTCCTTGAACTTCTCCTCCGCCTGCGGATCGTCGGGACTACGGTCCGGGTGGTACTTCATGGCCAGCCGTCGATAGGCCTTTTTGACCTCGTCCTCCGACGCGTCGCGAGACAACCCCAGAACTTCGTAATAGTCGCGCTTTGCCATGCCGCTCTCGTGCAAAAAGGGCGCACGCTCGTGAAAGCGTGCGCCCATCCGATTTCGTTAGACGTCGATGCTACTTCTTATCGTCGTCTTTGACCTCTTCGAACTCGGCGTCGACCGCGCCGTCGCCCGCCGCGTTGCCGTCCGCGGCGCCGGCGTTACCGGACCCGGCCGCGGACGCGTCGGCGTACATCTTCTGCGCCAACGTTCCGGATGCTTCGGTCAACGCTTCGATCTTCTTCTCGATCTCGGCTTTGTCGTCGCGTTTGATCGCTTCCTCGAGCGCCTTCGCCGCCGCTTCGACTTTCGCCTTTTCGGCGTCGGTCGCCTTGTCGCCGGCGTCCTTCACCGCTTTGCGTGCCGCGTGCACCAAGCCGTCGGCCTGGTTGCGCAACGCGACCATCTCTTCGAACTTCTGGTCCTCTTCCGAGTGCGCTTCCGCATCGCGGACCATCTTCTCGATCTCGGCTTCGGACAGGCCGCTCGACGCCTTGATCACGATCGATTGCGCCTTACCGGTCGCCTTGTCCTTCGCCGACACGTTCAGGATGCCGTTCGCGTCGATGTCGAAGCTGACCTCGACTTGCGGCATGCCGCGCGGCGCGGGCGGAATGTCGGTCAAATCGAACCGCCCGAGCGACTTGTTCTGCGACGCCTGCTTGCGCTCGCCCTGCAGCACGTGAATCGTCACGGCCGTCTGGTTGTCGTCGGCCGTCGAGAACACTTGCTGTTTCTTCGTCGGGATCGTCGTGTTCTTCTCGATCAACACGCTCATCACGCCGCCGAGCGTCTCGATACCGAGCGACAACGGCGTGACGTCCAGCAACAGCACGTCCTTCACTTCGCCGGACAACACCGCCGCCTGAATCGCGGCGCCGATCGCGACCGCCTCGTCGGGGTTCACATCCTTGCGCGGCTCCTTGCCGAAGAACTCCTTCACGCGCGCTTGCACGAGCGGCATCCGGGTCTGGCCGCCGACGAGAATGACTTCGTCGACATCCGATACTTTCACGCCGGCGTCTTCGAGCGCGGTGCGGCACGGCGCCATCGTCTTCTCGACGAGCGCCTCGACCAAGGACTCCAACTTGGCGCGCGTGACTTTCTGCACCAGGTGCTTCGGGCCGGTCTTGTCGGCGGTGATGTACGGCAGATTGACTTCGGTCTGCTGGCTCGACGACAGCTCGATTTTTGCCTTCTCGCCGGCTTCCTTCAGCCGTTGCATCGCAAGCGGATCGCCGCGCAGGTCCATGCCGTTCGACTTCTTGAACTCGTCCGCCAAGTAGTCGATCAACGTCTTGTCGAAGTCTTCGCCGCCGAGGAACGTGTCGCCGTTCGTCGACAACACTTCGAATTGCTTCTCGCCGTCGACGTCCGCGATCTCGATGATCGAGATGTCGAACGTGCCGCCGCCGAGGTCGTACACGGCGATCTTCGAATCGCCGCGATGTTTGTCCATGCCATAGGCGAGCGCCGCCGCCGTCGGCTCGTTGATGATCCGCTTGACGTCGAGACCGGCGATGCGACCGGCGTCCTTCGTCGCTTGGCGCTGCGAGTCGTCGAAATAGGCGGGCACGGTGATGACCGCCTCGGAGACCGTCTCGCCGAGATAGTCTTCCGCGGTCTTCTTCATCTTCTTCAGCACTTCGGCCGAGATCTGCGGCGGCGCGAGCTTCTGACCCTTCACGTCGATCCAGGCGTCGCCGTTCTTCGCATCGATGATCTTGTACGGGACCATGTCGATGTCTTTCTGGACGACCTTGTCCTTGAACTTGCGGCCGATCAGGCGTTTGACCGCCGACAGCGTGTTCGTCGGGTTCGTCACCGCCTGCCGCTTCGCCGATTGGCCGACCAGGATTTCGCCTTCGTCGGTATACGCGATGATCGACGGCGTCGTGCGGTCGCCTTCCGAATTCTCGATGACCTTGACGTCCTTCCCCTCCATGACGGCGACGCAGGAGTTCGTCGTCCCGAGGTCTATGCCAATGATCTTGCCCATCTATCGTTCTCCTTGGATGCCCCATTTCGCCTGGGGCAATCGACCAGCCCTATATTGGCCCACGATGAGAAACTTCAACGGCGCCACGCCATGGCGGCCGCCGATCGATCACCCCTTTGCG